>ENA-OQET01000337-OQET01000337.1-human-gut-metagenome-genome-assembly--contig:-NODE-337-length-25781-cov-4.141265_pt1 | contig 25781 bp, 27 predicted proteins | sample MGYA00242800_ERZ504645 | MGnify/ENA primary metagenome ERZ504645 (study PRJEB26092, sample SAMD00036308) | human gut metagenome | host: Homo sapiens | study: EMG produced TPA metagenomics assembly of... | reverse complement strand
CATCAGAAAAGAAAGCAGAAATCGTAGCTAAATACGGTAAAGACGCAAAAGATACAGGTTCACCAGAGGTTCAGGTAGCAATCTTAACAGCTAGAATCAACGAACTTCAGGATCACTTCAATCAGCATCCTAAAGATCATCATTCAAGAAGAGGACTTCTTAAGATGGTTGGTAAGAGACGTAACTTATTAGCTTACTTAAAGAGCAAAGATGTTGAAAGATATCGTTCATTAATCGAAAAATTAGGATTAAGAAAATAATCTTATCAATGAAGATGTTGAAACTGCCGCATGGAATGTCATGCGGCAGCTTTTTTATTTGCATAAGAAATTTCGATGAAATCCCCAATAAAATAAAAATCATCTGGTCTTTTTAAACAAACCATGCTATACTAACTAGGTTACTGAGGCGTTTTCCGAGACTGCTGAAAAGCTTATTACAACATGAAGGAAGACAAGTAGTCGGTTTTTCAGTTGTTTCGGCGCCTTAAGACAAAAAAATATAAAGGAGACGAACTATGACAAAACAGTTTAGTATGGAACTTGCAGGACGTACACTGATGGTAGAAGTTGGACGTGTTGCAGCACAGGCAAACGGTGCAGCATTTATGCACTACGGTGATACTGTTGTATTATCTACAGCAACAGCATCTGAAAAGCCAAGAGATGGAATTGATTTCTTCCCATTAAGTGTAGAATATGAAGAAAAATTATACGCAGTAGGTAAGATCCCAGGTGGATATTTAAAGAGAGAAGGAAAACCTTCTGAGAATGCAATTCTTACAGACCGTGTGATCGACCGCCCAATGAGACCACTGTTTCCAAAAGACTACAGAAATGACGTTGCATTAAACAACTTAGTTATGTCTGTAGATCCAGATTGCAGCCCAGAACTTACAGCAATGCTTGGCTCTGCAATCGCAACAGCAATTTCAGATATCCCATTTGACGGACCTACAGCATCTACAATGGTAGGACTGATCGACGGAGAATTCGTGATCAACCCAACTTCTGCACAGAAAGAAGTTTCTGATCTTGCATTAACTGTTGCATCTACAAGAGAAAAAGTTATCATGATTGAAGCTGGTGCGAATGAAGTACCAGAAGATGTGATGTTAGAAGCAATCTTCAAAGCTCACGAAGTGAATCAGGAGATCATCAAATTCATCGATACGATCGTTGCTGAATGTGGAAAAGAAAAACATGACTACGAGCATCATATCGTAGATCCAGAGATGTATGATGATATGGTAGCTTTCATTACTCCAGAAGCAATGGAAGAAGCTGTATTTACAGATGATAAACAGACAAGAGAAGCAAATATCCGTGCAATCGAAGAGAAATTAGAAGAAAGATATGCTGAGAATGAAGAATGGTTAGCACAGATCGGTGAAGCTGTTTATGCATTCCAGAAGAAGACTGTCCGTAAGATGATCTTAAAAGATCACAAACGTCCAGATGGTCGTGATATCAAACAGATCCGTCCACTTCACGCAGAAGTTGACTGCCTGCCAAGAGTTCACGGATCTGCATTATTCCAGAGAGGACAGACTCAGGTTATGACAGTGACAACACTTGGATCATTATCTGAAGCACAGCGTCTTGATGGAATCGATGTAACAGAAACAACAAAACGTTATATGCATCACTATAACTTCCCTTCTTACTCTGTAGGAGAAACAAGACCAAGCAGAGGACCAGGACGTCGTGAGATCGGACATGGTGCATTAGCAGAGCGTGCGTTAGTTCCAGTATTACCAAGTGAAGAAGAATTTCCATATGCGATCCGTACAGTATCAGAGATCATGGAATCTAACGGATCTACATCTCAGGGAAGTATCTGTGCTTCATCTCTGTCATTAATGGCAGCAGGTGTTCCAGTGAAAGCTCCAGTTGCAGGTATCTCTGTTGGACTTGTAACAGGAGAAGGAGATGACGATTACATCATCTTAACAGATATTCAGGGACTAGAAGACTTCTTTGGAGATATGGACTTTAAAGTAGCAGGTACAGACAAAGGTATTACAGCGATCCAGATGGATATCAAGATTCATGGATTAACAGAACAGATCATTCGCGAAGCGATTGCAAGAACAAAAGAAGCAAGAACACATATCCTTCATGATGTTATGAATCCAGTGATTCCAGCTGCAAGAGACCATGTTGGAGAATTTGCTCCAAAGATCTCTCAGTATACGATCGATCCTGAGAAGATTTCAGAAGTTATCGGTAAACAGGGTAAAACGATCAATGGAATCATTGATGAAACAGGTGTTAAGATTGATATTGACGAAAGCGGACGTATCGATATCTTAAGTGAAGATCAGGCAATGATCGATAAAGCGATCAGCATCATCAAATCCATCGTAGAACCATTGAATGTTGGAGATATTTATGAAGGTGAAGTTGTAAGGATCATGAACTTCGGTGCATTCGTACAGCTTTCTCCAAACAAAGACGGAATGATCCACATTTCAAAACTTTCTAATGAAAGAGTTGAGAAAGTAGAAGATGTCGTGAATATCGGAGACAAAGTAGCTGTCAAAGTATTAGAAATCGACAAGATGGGAAGAATCAATCTGAAATTAGAAGAAAAGATTGAAGATTAATTAAGAATGACAAAGCAGCTTTTTGTATGCGAAAGTGTATGAAAAGCTGCTTTTTTGTTCTATAGGAAAATTTGATAACTCAAGTAAAATAAAACCAAATAAGAGGATAAAACAAATGAAACATATTATATTAGCATCTGCTTCCCCAAGAAGAAAAGAAATCCTGGAACTTGCCGATCTGAAATTTGATGTTATGCCAAGCGATGCACAAGAGATCACAACAAAAACAGCGCCAAATGAAGTAGTTATGGAATTAGCATCGATCAAAGCGAAAGACATATATAAGAAATCAGAGAAACAAAGTATGGTCGTGGGAGCAGATACTGTTGTAGCCTATCAGGGGCAGATTCTTGGAAAACCAGCAGACGAAGCGGACGCAAAAAGAATGCTTACGATGTTAAGCGGACAGACACATGAAGTGTATACAAGGAGTTTGCGTCATCGAAGATGGAAAAACAAAAACATTTTATGAAGAAACAAAAGTTACATTTTATGAGATCAGTGATGAGCAGATCGATCGTTATATCAAGACTGGAGAACCTATGGATAAGGCTGGATCTTATGGGATTCAAGGAAAAGCAGCTGTCTTTATCAAAGGGATCGAAGGAGATTACTACAATGTTGTAGGATTTCCAATTGCAAGATTTTTGCAGGAAATCACAAAATAGTTATGTATTTTTTCAAAATATGAGGGGAAAACCTTTGACGATATCTATGAATCTCTGTTATGATGTGAGATAAAGGCAAAAAATAGATATATTGATAGGAAATTTAAAGAAAGGGATTAGAAGAATGGGCAAGATTGCGATCGTAACAGATAGTAACAGCGGAATTACTCAAAAAGAAGGTAAAGAATTAGGAATCTCAGTGATTCCAATGCCATTTTATATTAACGAAGAATTATATTTTGAAGATATTACATTAACACAGGATGAATTTTATCAGAAATTAAACGAAGATGAAGATATCAAAACATCTCAGCCTGCACCTGGAGATGTGTTGGATCTGTGGGAGAAGTTATTAGAAGACCATGATGAGATCGTGCACATCGCGATGTCCAGTGGATTAAGCAGTTCCTGTGCGACAGCGGCAATGTTAGCAGATGATTACGATGGAAAAGTTCAGGTTGTAGATAACCAGAGGATTTCTGTCACACAGAGACAGTCTGTCTTAGATGCGGCCAAATTAGCGGAAGAAGGAAAGTCAGCCAAAGAGATCAAGGACATCTTAGAAGCAGACAAATTAGATTCCGGAATCTATATCATGGTAGATACGTTAAAGTATCTGAAGAAAGGCGGACGTGTTACAGCAGCAGGAGCAGCCATCGGTACAGTGCTTGGAATCAAACCAGTTTTACAGATCCATGGTGAGAAGCTGGATGCATTTGCGAAGACAAGAGGTGTCAAACAGGCAAAGAAAAAGATGATCACAGCAATAAGAAAAGAGCTAGAAGAGCGTTTCCCAGATGGAGATTTTGGTAAACACGCATATCTTCAATCTGCATACACAAAAGATGAAGAGGCAGCGCTTAAATGGAAAGAAGAACTGATGGCAGAATTTCCAGGAATGGAATTCCATCAAGATCCATTATCTTTAAGTGTTGCATGTCATATCGGTGCAGGTGCATTGGCGGTTGCTTGGACACATAAGATTGATGATTAATAGCATTAATCTTCTTTTCATCTCGAAGAAATGTAAACAAAAGATGAATTTTACATGAAATCCTTGTGTGATCATAGCACAAGGATTTCTTTTGTGTTACAATACAGTCAATTTCGATACAATAGATAGCGGGAGATAGATGTTATGGAAATGAAAAAAGTATTAAAATACGCAATGGAGATCGGGGAATGTATGTTGGTATCAGGAGCAGGTGTTTCAAGGGTAGAAGATACGATTTCAAGAATTTGTAAAGCGTATGGAGCAAAAGAAGCCAATGTATTTTCTATCACATCAAGTATTGTAACAACGATCGAAGATGAAAAAGGAGAAATCTTAACGCAGACAAAGCGTATCAGGTCATATAAGACAGACTTTACCAAACTGGATGAGTTAAATCAGTTATCAAGATATATGTGCAAAGAACTTCCGGAAGAAGAGGAAGTAAAACGAAAGATCGCAGAGATTAAAAAGGGAAAATTCGTCGTTTTTACAGAGGAAGTTCTTACATCAGCGGTCATTGCAGCAGCATGGACTTCATTTTATGGAGGTGGTGTTACAGAAGGGATCATAGCAATGATCGCAGGGGCATTTGTCGCGGTCTTTGCAAGATATATTAAGATCTTAGCACCCAACGAAATGGTATTAAACTTTCTATTATCATTTTTTGTTGCAGCATTTGCATATATCAGTGCAAAATTCGGACTGACGGAGGATTATGGAAAGATCATCATCGGTAATATCATGCTGTTGGTTCCTGGAGTTGCATTTGTTAATGCACTCCGGGATATGATCGGTGGAGACATGATGTCAGGAATCTTAAGAGTCTGTGAATCGATACTGTTAGCTGTATTCCTTGCAGCAGGTTCTTTTATGGCATTGATGTTCTTAGGAGGTGTATTATAAATGAAAGCAGAGATCATACAGGTACTGGCAAGTTTTGTTGGAAGTTTTGGATTTGCAGTACTTTATAACCTTCGAGGGAAAAAACTTTGTATGGCTGGGATTTCTGGGATGGTATCATGGATCGCCTACCTTATCGCGTGGAATGAGATGCCAAGTACATTTGTGGCGAACCTGGCAGCGGCCGCAGTTGCGACGATCTATGCAGAAACAATGGCAAGGATCTTAAAGACTCCTGTAACAGTATTTTTGATCACGGGAATCATTCCATTAGTGCCAGGTGGAAATTTATACTATACGATGAATTATGTATTAGCAAAACAGTGGCATTTATTTTATTTATACGGGCAAAAAACATTGCTGATCGCAGTGGCGGTTGCAGCAGGGATCATGACAGCATCTTCTGTTTACGGAATTTGTGCATCCGTATGGAAATACTGCAAAAAAGAGATATGAGCAATCTGAGAATAAAACCCACAGATTTTGCATAAGATAAGAAAAACGAAAGTGTACAGATAGCGTATGGAACAGGATGAAAAGTTTGAAAATCAATTAAATCTAGCTCTGGATCTTAGCGAAGAAGAACGGGAGAAATCCAAAGATTTAGATGCAGGATACGATAAAGAAACGGATCAGTGGGAGATCATATTTCGCTACGCAGGCACACTTGATACGATCAGATGGTCAGACACAACGAGGATCGAACCGTTGAGTATGGGTTATGCGATCGCCTATATAAAAGAAGACGAGTTGGAAGCATTTGGGGCAAATGAACAAGTTATTTATATAGAAAAACCGAAAAATCTATTATTAAGCCGACAACCATCGATAGCGGCATCTTGCATGTTGTCGGTCAAGAATCCACCTCTTTCATTGACTGGAAGAGGTGTTTTTGTCGCTGTGATCGATACAGGAATCGATATTTTTCACCCGGATTTTGTGGATGAAAATGGGGATACTAAGATTTATGCACTATGGGATCAAACGGTCAAAGGAAGTCCGCCAAAACCATTTTTTAACGGAAATCTCTATACGAAAGAAGAAATCAATAAAGTATTGCACTCAGAAAGTGGAAGATACGATTTTCGAAGCAGGGATCGATCTGGGCATGGAACACATGTAGCCTCGATCTGTGCCGGGACAAACGGGGTTGCACCAGAGGCAGAACTGATCGTTGTGAAATTGGGAGATACGAGAGAAAAAGGTTTTCCAAGGACGACACAATTGATGACAGCATTACAATATGTGATCAATGAAGCATCACAGGAAGGACGGCCGGTTGCGGTCAATATCAGTTATGGACATAATTATGGAGACCACAGAGGAAATTCTTTGTTAGAAAGATTTATATCACAGATCGCACAGCAATGGAAATGTACGATCTGCATTGGAACAGGAAATGAGGGAAATAGTGGGAAGCATAAACAAGGAAAGCTGATCAAGGAACAACAAAAAATCTTATTGGATATTGCACCATTTGAACAGAATCTAAATCTCCAGATATGGAAAGATTTTGTGGATGAGTTAAGAATACAGCTGGTATCTCCATCGGGAATATCTTATGAGATCACAGATCAACAGGGAAAGTCACAATATTCATATGGAAATACGATCGTCTTTGTATACAATGGTTACCCAACACCGTACAATGTAAGACAGGAAATATTCCTTAGTTTTATTGTGCAAGAGGGGGAACATATAGAGAGTGGACAATGGGATCTTACATTGATTCCACGAAATATCAGAAATGGGGAATATCAGATGTGGCTTCCGGTATCCTCAGGAAATAATCAGGAAACTAGATTTTTAGAGCCAGATAAAGAGTTTACTTTAACAATCCCATCAACTGCAGAAAATGTGATCTCAGCAGGTGCGTATGATGTCAGATATCAGTCCTATGCAGATTTTTCGGGGCGGGGTGATCAAAGATATGGTGTAAAGAAACCAGATCTTGTGGCACCTGGAGTTGGAATTGTGGCAGCAGCACCGGGAGGCGGTGAAAACAGCTTGTCTGGGACTTCGATGGCAACTCCATTTGTCACAGGATCGGCAGCTCTTTTGATGGAATGGGGGATCATAAGAAAAAATGATCCCTATTTGTATGGAGAGCGGATAAAAGCTTATTTCCATAAAGGTGCAAGGAAAATGAATGGATTTTGGGACTATCCAAACAATGAAATTGGATATGGAAAATTATGTGTGGCAGCTAGCTTGTATAAATAGAAGAACTTACGAAAAAAAATACAAATGATATTTGTAATTTTTGTATCATATTTCCAATTTATATGATAAAATTAATAACACACTGGGAATACGAAAGGGGAAGAGACAATCATGAAAACAGAAAGATTTGATAAGAAACTGTTTAAACAGGAAGTACTCAATAATTTAAAGACTCAGTTCAGAGTTGAGCTTGATAATGCATCCCAGCAGCAGATTTATCAGGCGGTGGCTTATGCTCTGAAAGAGTGGATCATTGAGGACTGGATGGATACTCAGAAGACCTACGAAGAGAAAGACCCAAAGATTTTATATTATATGTCCATGGAATTCCTGATGGGAAGAGCACTTGGAAATAACCTCATTAATATGAGTATGTATGGAGAAGTGAAAGAATCACTCGATGAATTAGGCGTAGATCTGAATGCCGTTGAAGACCAGGAACCAGATCCAGCACTTGGTAATGGTGGTCTTGGAAGATTAGCAGCATGTTTCCTTGATTCATTGGCAACACTTGGATATGCAGCCTATGGATGTGGAATCCGCTATCAATACGGAATGTTCAAACAGAAGATCAAAGACGGATATCAGATAGAAGTACCAGATGAATGGTTAAAGAATGGAAATCCATTTGAATTAAAACGTCCGGAATATGCCAAAGAAGTACGTTTCGGTGGAAATATCCGTACAGAATATGATGAAGCAACTGGAAGAACCAACTTCATTCAGGAGAACTATCAGTCAGTTATGGCAGTCCCATTTGACTATCCGATCGTAGGATATGGAAATCATATCGTTAATACATTAAGGATCTGGGATGCAGAAGCGATCACTGACTTTCAGCTGGATTCTTTTGATAAAGGTGAATATGACAAAGCAGTAGAACAGAAGAACCTTGCAAAGAACATCGTAGAAGTATTATATCCAAACGATAATCACTACGAAGGAAAAGAGCTTCGTTTAAAACAGCAGTATTTCTTTGTATCTGCAAGTTTACAGGCAGCAGTAGCCAAATATAAGAAAAACCACGATGACATTACAAAACTTTACGAGAAGATGACGATCCAGATGAACGATACTCATCCAACAGTATCTGTTGCAGAACTTATGAGAATCTTAATGGATGAAGAAGGTCTTGGATGGGATGAAGCATGGGAAGTTACAACAAAGACTTGTGCATACACAAATCATACGATCATGGCAGAAGCGTTAGAGAAATGGCCAATCGACTTATTCTCAAAATTACTTCCTAGAGTATACCAGATCGTAGAAGAGATCGACCGTCGTTTCGTAAACAAGATCCGTGAGATGTATCCAGGAAACGAAGAGAAAGTCAAGAAGATGGCGATCCTTTGGGATGGACAGGTACGTATGGCACATATGGCGATCGCAGCAGGATATTCTGTCAATGGTGTTGCAAAACTTCATACAGAAATCTTAAAGAATCAGGAATTAAAAGATTTCTATCAGATGATGCCTGAGAAATTCAACAACAAGACAAACGGAATCACACAGAGACGTTTCTTAATGCATGGAAACCCATTACTTGCAGACTGGGTAACAAAGAAACTTGGAACAGACACATGGGCAACAGACCTTTCTTTAATGTCAGGACTGAAGAAATATGTGGATGATCCAAAAGCTCAGAAAGAATTTATGGATATCAAACTGCAGAATAAAAAACGTCTTGCAAAATATATCTTAGAACACAATGGCGTAGAAGTTGATCCAACATCCATCTTTGATGTACAGGTAAAACGACTTCATGAATACAAACGTCAGCTGATGAATATTTTACATGTGATGTATCTGTATAATCAGTTAAAGAAGAATCCAAATATGAAGTTCTATCCAAGAACATTCATTTTTGGTGCTAAGGCAGCAGCTGGATACCTTCGTGCAAAACAGACGATCAAACTGATCAACTCTGTAGCTGATAAAGTAAATAATGATGCATCCATTAAAGGTAAGTTAAAGGTTGTATTTATTGAAGATTATCGTGTATCTAATGCAGAATGGATCTTTGCGGCAGCAGATGTCAGCGAACAGATTTCAACAGCTTCCAAAGAGGCATCCGGTACAGGTAACATGAAGTTCATGTTAAATGGTGCACCAACACTTGGAACAATGGATGGAGCGAATGTAGAGATCGTTGATGAAGTTGGAGCTGAGAATGCATTTATCTTCGGTATGAGCTCAGAAGAAGTTATCAATTATGAGAATAACGGTGGATATCATCCATATGAGATTTACCAGAATGATAAAGACATTCATGAAGTCCTAGATCAGTTGGTAGATGGAACATATGCAAATGGTGATCCAGAACTTTACAAAGATCTGTACCAGAGTCTGTTATTTGGTGATACAGGAAGCCAGGCAGATATGTACTTCATCTTAAAAGACTTCCGTTCATATGCAGAAGCTCAGAAGAAAGTAGAAGAAGCATATAGAGATACAAAAGGATGGGCTAAGATGGCGATGACCAATACAGCAGGATGTGGCAAGTTCTCATCTGACCGTACAATTCAGGAATATGTCGATGGTATCTGGCACTTAGATAAGATCAGATAGTCTTATATAGAGTCTTGAAATATAGTATTGAATATGATAAGTTAAGAGGAAGAGTTCCAAAAGGAGGAACTCTTCCTTTATTCGTGTAAAAAGAAATGATAAAATATTTCAAAAAAATTGCAAAAATATTAAGAATATGTTAAAATTCGATTGTAAAAAAGAAATATCAAGAGTAAAGATGAAAAACAAAGAAAGGGAGTAACAAATGAGGAACATTATAAGGAAACTTGCAGTGTGCTTTCTGGCATGGATATTGGTCTGCACAACAGTTGTAACTGGGCATGGAATGCATACGGCAAAAGCAGCACAGACATTTAAGATTCATTTTATTGATGTCGGATGTGCAGATGCTGCGTTATTACAGTATGGAGAAGGAACAGAAGCAAAGTATGCATTGATCGATACAGGAGCAAACCAGTATCATAATACAAAGGATACGACGATTGATACTACAAAGACACCAGTCTATGAATATTTAAATAAGATGGGAGTAAAACATCTGGAATTTATACTTCTGACACATCCTCATCAGGATCATATTGGAGGTATGGAGAAGATTCTTTCTGATACAACGATTAAGATCGATAAGATTTATGGGAATGATCTGAATATTCAGTACTTGAAAAGCAGCGAGGATAAGAGCAAGCAGTCTTCAGATGAAACAAATTGGACAGAATTTGATACCAAAATATACAAGAACTTTAAAGCAGCTTTAGAAGCAAGAAATAAACTTGCCGAAGAAGCAGAAGACAAAACAGAGAAAGAAAATCTAAAAGTAGATTATGTAGTGCCAACTGCAGGAGAAACAATTAGTCTTGGAGAAGCAAAAATGACATTCTATGGTCCATTAGAGAATGATTATCAATATGGTAGAACGGTTGATTTGAATACAAGACAGGAAAATAAATATTCTATCGTCACAAAGATCGTTTACGGAAGCAACTCTTTCTTAATGACCGGAGATGCCCAGAAAGAAACAATCGAGAAGATCATCGCGAAGGGATATGATCTGACAGCACAGGTGCTCAAGGAGCCACATCATGGATTTCAGGATGTCACAGAAGAAGAATTAGCCAATGGCTATCAGTATTCTGATCATAAAACAGCGATCGATGCATCACAGGCTAGTATTGCGATCATTAGTAATGGATATATGAATACAGGTGGTGTTCCATATACAAAAGTCTTAAGAGATTTATCAAAACTAGACGTCTATGAGACAGGAGACCGTGGAACGATCATTGTAACATCCGATGGCTCACAGTTATCTATCCAGACAGAGAAAGGAAATAACCAGCCAAGTGTCAAAGGAAAAGAAAGTGATGATGAAACATCATCTCCAGTGATGAAATCCATGAATATCACAGCAAACACAACAAAGCCATTGACAGCAACGAGTGTGGATGCTGCAAATACTTATGATCGTTATGAAAAGAAGAATATCACTGTAAGATTTTCAGGAGCAGCTCAAGGATTTACAAAGTTGACAAGCATTGAATATAAGTTTGTGCCAAAAGGTGTGAATAATAAAACCATAGCATATAGGACAGGAAGTTCCTATACAGTCAAAAATGGAAATTGTGGAAGGTTTTATGTAAGATATAATACACCATTAGGATCAACAGAGATCAAACTTCCTGGATTTACAGTTGATACGAAAGCACCAACCAGTGCGAAGATCAAAGCGAATAAGTCAGGGATCAAAACACGGTCAACATCTTCGAAGAATACTTACAGTAAACGGATCAAGAAGTCTGTCAAATTTACATTTAGTGCAAATTATGGAACCAGTGGAAAATCCATGACACAGTATAAGTTTGTACCAAGAGGGAAAAAATCTTCCAAGTACAAATGGAAAACAGGAAATAGTGTAACCTATAAGACAAGGAATAAAAAAGTTCGTTTATATGTAAGATATATTGATAAATCTGGAAATATCACAACAAAGAAGACAAACGGATTTTATGTAACTAAGAAATAACAAAGAAAACGCTAGGATGGAAGTATGAAATATTTTACAAAGAAGATCATAGCGGTACTGCTGACAGTGATGCTTACAGGCATCACTGTTTTGCACGTATCGGGAGGTCAAATAATCAAAGTTAATGCAGCACAGACATTTAAGATTCATTTTATTGACGTAGGGGCCGCCGATGGAGCTTTGCTTCAATATGGAGAAGGAGAAAACGCGAAGTATGCTCTGGTTGATTCTGGGGCTTATTCTTATGAGACAACAGATCACGATACGATCGATGTATCAGACCGTGTGCACCAGTATTTGCTGGATCATGGAGTAAAGCATCTGGAATTTGTTGTTCTTACTCATCCACATGGAGATCATATCGGTGGAATGAAAAAGATACTAGAAGATAAGAATATTACGATCGATACGATTTATGGAAATCCATTAGAGTTTGAATATCTGGAAAGCAGCGAAGATAAAGAAAAGCAAACAGAAGAAACAGCTCGATGGACAGCATTTGATACACAGACGTATCAGACATTTAAGAAGAAACTAGAGAAGAGGAATTCATATCAAGACGCATCATTGCATATCCAATATGTTGTGCCACAGGCCGGAACATCCATAAAATTAGGGGAAGCGGTAATGACTTTTTATGGTCCGTTAGACAATACCTATAGGTATGGAAGAGCACAGGATGCACCTAATTTAAATACAAGACAGGTAAATAAATATTCAATAGTGACGAGGATCGTTTATGGCAGTAATTCATTTTTAATGACAGGCGATGCACAGCAGGAAACGATCAAAAAGATTGCAGCCAGAGGTTACGATTTAAGTGCACAGGTATTAAAGCAGCCACATCATGGATATCAGGATGTTCGTTTGCAGGATAAACCGAAAGGTCGTTATGTATACGATTCGGATCATAAGTATCTGATCGATCGAACAGGTGCAAGTATTGCGATCATCAGTAATGGATATAAAAATGTAAATCAGACACCAGAGAGCAATGTACTTCGTGATCTGTCAGGAATGGATGTTTATCAGACATCAGATAAAGGAACGATCGTAGTATCGTCTGATGGTAAGAATCTAAGTGTGTCAGCACAAAAAGGCGGCAATGTACCAAGTCATGCGGGCTATGTAGTGAAACAGAAGCGTACCCCATTGATGCAGAAAGTTACAGTGCAGGCAAATACAAAGAAGAAAATGACACCACTTCGTTCTGAAGCCTCTGCAGCATATCAGCATTATGAGAGAAAAAACCATAAAGATCAGGATTTCAGCACAGGCAAAAAGCTTCACAAATATAAAACAGATTCAGTACAAATTTGTGAAAAAAGGAGCTTCCAAAGGAAGCGTGCCATACAAAAACGGTACAACATTAACGATTAAAGATGGTATGATAGGCAGAGTCTATGTGAGGTTTGTCACAGATGCAGGGATAGATGAGATGCAGCTTCCAGGAATTGCAGTAGATAAAAAAGCACCAACAAAGACGAAGATCAAGGTTAACCGATCAGGGATCAAGACGTTGAAAACGTCAACAAAAACGTCTTACAATAAAAAAATCAAAAAGTCAGCCAAATTTGTATTTTCAGCATCCTATGGAATCAGCGGGAAATCAAAGACACAATATAAGATCGTGCCAAAAGGCAAAAAAGCATCCAAATATCGATGGAAAACGGCGAATAAGATAACCTACAAAAAGAAGAACAAAAAAGTGAGTATCTACGCAAGATTTATCGATAAATGTGGAAATATCACACAGCGAAAGAGTTCTGGATTCTATATTACAAAATAATGAAAGAAAGATATAGGAAGGCTTAGCTTGTATGCGAAAAGAGAATTTGTTATACTAAGAGGCAGAAGAATTAAAAATGCAAAGCAGGAGAAAGATTATGAACAGTAAAGGAAAAGGAATCATTACAGCAGTTATAGTTGTCCTGATCGCGCTGGCTGCTTTTTGCGGATTTGGATATATCAGCCAAAGAATGACAGCAAGTGAAGGAATTACATATCTTGATAAGAAAGAATATCAGAAAGCATACGAACAATTTGACCATGCAGCAGGGAAATTCACTCTCATTTTCACAAAACAAAAGAAAGATGTTTTATTCTATGAAGGAGAGGCTCTTTACCAGATGGGAGAGTATGGGAAAGCCATAGAGATTTATGATCAGCTGATCGATCATGGAGAAAGCCGGGCATATTCTTTGAAAGCATATTGCCTTGCCCAGCAGAAGAAGCTAAACAAAGCAATAGATGTGTGTGATCAGGGAATAAAAGAGCATCCAGACAATGGAGAGATCTATTGTACAAAATATGCGGTGCTGGCAAAGCAGGAGAAGTATACACAAGGGCTAAAAGTGATCGAGAGAGCATTAAAACAGAAGGAACTTGAGAATAAGAAGGAAGTTTTATTCGCAAGGATCAGTGCGTATGAATCCATGTTTGATTTCGATACAGCATATCGTTATGCAAAAGCTTATGTAAAAGCTTATCCAAAGGATGCGAATGGCAAGAAAGAGCTGACATTTTTGGAGACACGATAATTTCGTGACAATTTCATGATAAGAGTTAGGAAGGACGAAAGTCCTTCTTTTTTTGTGCAGAAACAGAAAAGATCAATTGAAAATTGTGCAAAATATACAAAAATAGAAAGCAAAAATCATGACTTTATACAAAAAATAAAATTTTATGAAAAATAAGTTGACGAAATTTAGGTTTATGACTATAATCAAGATACAAAATAAAATTTCACATGAGACAAAAGTAAAAAAATAAATTTCGTGCTAAAGGAGGGAGAGCAATGAAGTTAATTGTATCAGCCCATGGAATGTTGGCAAAAGAGGTTGTGAATTCTGCGGGAATGGTGTTCGGAGCAATTGATGATCTTGACATCGTAACATTTGTTCCAGGTGAGAATGCAGAGACATTAAAAGCCAGATACAAAGAATTGATCGATGGCTATAAGGAAGACGAAGAAATTTTATTCCTTGTAGATTTATTTGGAGGAAGTCCTTATAATGCAGCATTTGAGACCGTGATCGGACAAGATCGAATGGATGTTATTACAGGATTGAGCTTACCAATGCTGATCGATGTTGTAGGAATCAGAACAATGGAAGAAGATATCAAGGCTGGCGAAGTATATGACAAACTTTCAGAAGATTATGTGAAATCATGCAAGAAATTGCTTGGTAATACAAACGAAGATGAAATGGAGGATGATGAACTATGAAAATCAATTTAGTAAGAATCGATGACAGACTGATCCATGGACAGGTCGCAACCGTTTGGTCAAAAGAAGCAAACGCACAGCGAATCATCATTTGCAGTGATGAAGTAGCCAAAGACCAGATCCGTAAAACATTACTTTTACAGGTGGGACCTCCAGGAGTAAAAGTAAGCGTTGTAGACGTAGCAAAAGCAGTTCGTGTTTACAACAATCCGAAAATATGAAAAGGACACAGTATTCTTCTTATATACATGTCCACAGGATGTTCTGCGAATGGCAGAAGCAGGGGTTCCGATCAAGAGTGTTAACATCGGAGGAATGGCATTCAAGACAGGAAAGACTCAGATTACAAAAGCAGTATCTGTTGATGAAAGCGATATCGCAGCATTTAAGAAACTGCATGAGATGGGAATTGAATTAGAGATCCGTCCGGTAGCCACAGACAAAAAAGTAGATCTTATGAGCAAGATCGAAGGCATCGAAGGATAAGAGAGATACAAAGGAGGATTTAAAAATGGGAATATCTACAGTTCAAATCGTTTTATTAGTTGTTTTTGGATGTATCGCTGGAATGGGAAGCGTGCTTGATTCCTTCCAGACACATCGTCCACTGATCGCATGTACAGTTGTTGGATTGATCTTAGGAGATGTAAAAACAGGTATCTTACTTGGAGGTACACTGGAAATGATCGCTCTTGGATGGATGAACATCGGAGCAGCACAGTCTCCTGACTCAGCATTAGCAAGTATCATTTCTACGATTCTTGTAGTTGTAGGACATCAGTCTGTAGCAAATGGTATCGCGATCGCACTTCCAGTTGCAGTTGCAGGTCAGGTGTTAACAGTATTTGCTCGTACAGTAACAATCTTCTTCCAGCACGCAGCTGACAAATATGCAGAAGATGCAAACTTCAAGATGCTTGATATCTGTCATGTAGCTGCATTGGTCGTACAGGCACTTCGTGTAGCGATCCCTACATTCTTAGTAGCAGCAGTTGTAAGCCCAGAAGGTGTACAGACATTATTAAACAGCATTCCGAAAGTAGTAACTGGTGGATTAACAGTTGCAGGTGGAATGATCGTAGTCGTAGGTTACGCAATGGTATTAAACATGATGGGTGCAAAATACTTAATGCCATTTTTCTTCCTTGGATTCGTAATTGCAGCGTTTACAGAATTTAACTTAGTTGCATTCGGAATCATGGGTGCGGTATTCGCAATCGTATATGTACAGTTAAATCCTAAATTCCAGACACCAGTGGCAGCACCAGTAACAGCAGGTGCAGGTGGCAGCGATGATCTGGATGATGATCTAGACGACGAACTTGACTAAGAAAGAGGAGGAATTTAAAGATGAGTGAAAAGAAATTAACAAAAGGCGATAGATTTAATATGTTCATGAGAACAAACCTTCAGCAGGCATCATTTAACTACGAAAGAATGCATGCATTAGGTATGTGCTTCGACATGGTACCAGCTATTAAAAGATTATATGATACAAAAGAAGAACAAGTAGCAGCATTAAAGAGACATCTGACATTCTTCAACGTAACACCAGCAGCTGTAGGACCAGTCTTAGGTGTAACAGCAGCGATGGAAGAAGCAAAAGCAAATGGAGCAGATATCGATGAAGGAACGATCGGAAGTATCAAGATTGGGTTAATGGGACCTTTCTGTGGAGTTGGTGATCCAATCTTCTGGGGAACATTAAGACCAATCACAGCAGCGATTGGTGCATCCTTAGCATTAACAGGAAGTGCATTAGGACCAGTATTATTCTTCTTAGCATTCAACATCGTACGTATGGCAGCACTTTACTTTGGACTTGAATTCGGATACAAAAAAGGATTAGACTTTGTAAAACATTTAGCAGGAAACATGTTACAGAAAGTCACAGAAGGAGCTTCTATCCTTGGACTGTTCGTCATGGGTGCACTGGTATCTAAATGGACGACGATCAACGTACCACTTGTAGTATCTAGAGTAACAACAAACGGAAAAACAACAGTAACAACAGTACAGAATATCTTAGATCAGTTATTACCAGGATTATTAGCATTAGTTTTAACCTTGGTCGTATCTAAATTATTAAAGAAAAACATCAGTCCGATCGCAATTATCTTTATCTTATTTGCAGTAGGAATTGTTGGATATGGATTAGGAATTTTGGCATAATCTGTTAGGGGGAAAGTTATGAAAACAAAGGCAGTAAGACTTTACGGAGAAATGGATTTAAGACTGGATGAATTTGAACTGCCAGAGATGCAAGATGATGAAATTATGGCAGAGGTTGTAACAGACAGCTTATGTATGTCCAGTTACAAAGCAATCACCCAGGCACAAAAAACACAAAAAAAGTACCAGATGATATCAGTGAAAATCCGATCATTTTAGGACACGAATTTTGTGGAACGATCAAAAAGGTCGGTAAAAAAATGGAAAGATCAGTATCAGGAAGGTGACAAATTTGTCATTCAGCCTAACATTGGAGATATCAGAGGCTATGCCCCAGGATATTCTTTCCATCATATGGGAGGGGATGCCACAACGATCATCTTTTCTGATCAGGTTATGGAAAATGGTTCACTATTAAAATACAACGGAGATTCCTTCTTTGAAGGATCTCTCGTTGAACCACTGTCATGTGTCGTAGGTGCATTTAATGCACAGTATCATATGAAGAAAATGTATTCATATGAACATGTGATGGGAATTAAAGAAGGTGGAGCGATCGCACTTCTCGGTGCAACAGGGCCAATGGGATTTTTAGCGATCGACTTTGCAATCCATGGACCAAAGAAACCAAAGACGCTGGTTGTCACAGGAAGAACACAGAAGAAGATTGATATGGCAGCAAGGTTATACACAGTAGAAGAAGCAAAGAAGAATGGTGTAGATCTTGTATACGTCAATACAAGAGATATAGCAGATGTCAATAAAGAGCTACGTAAATATTCAGAAAAAGGATTTGATGATGTCTTTATCTTTGCACCAAATGAAGAAATGGTAACATACGGAGTTAAAATGTTAGCATTCGATGGATGTTTGAATTTCTTCTCAGGGCCTGCCGATCAAGAATTTTCATCCAGAGTAAATTTCTATAATATTCATTATAATTCTACACATTTTGTGGGAACAAGTGGTGGAAATACGGAAGATATGAAACAATCCATTGAACTGATCGAGAGCAAGACAGTCAATGTTGCAAAGATCGCAACACATATATTAGGGCTTGACCATGCGGTTGAAACAACAAAGGCGTTACCAGAACTTGAAGGAAGTAAAAAAATTGTCTATACGCACAAAAAAATTTCCATTAACAGAGGTTGACAAATTCGATGAAAACAGCGATGATGAGTATATCAGAGAATTAAAATCAATCGTAGAACGCAATGGTAATTTATGGAGCGCAGAGGCAGAAAGGTATTTCATACAGAATGCTCCTGAGATTTAGAAGGGAGTAGTATGAGTAGTGATATCTTAGTTAGAGACCAGATTTTTTCAACATATGATAGTTTATATGATGCAGAGAAGAAAGTAGCCGATTATCTGATCAGTCATCCATCTGAAGCGATCGAGATGTCTGTATCAGAACTTGCATCTCACTGTGATGCGAGCCAGGCAACGATCATCCGTTTTTGTAAGAAGATCGGATGTAAGGGATTTCATCAGTTGAAGATCAAGCTGGCCGGAGAACAACGACAGCAGGAAGAACAGGTGATATCGAACGAGATCGATATCGATCAGATGGACAAATCACTCAATAATATCATGATCAGTAAAGTGGAAGAGATCAAAGCGACGTTTCACAATTTTAATCCAGAAGAATTAAGAGAGATCGTGGATTTGATCATACATGCCAATCTGATTGAATTCGCTGCGATGGGAGATACGATCCCGATTGCACTGGATGGATCTTACAAGTTCAATCAGTTAGGATTGAAAGCAGTTAGTTCAACAATTTGGGAGAGTCAGGAAGCATTTTCCAGAACTTTGAGAAAAGGTGATGTATTTTTTGCGATTTCTGCCTCTGGGGCATCCAAAAGACTTGTGAAGATGGTAGAGATCGTGAAAGATAATGGTGTAACAACAATTGCGATCACCAATCAATCCAAATCGCCACTTGCAGAGTTATGTGATCATGTTTTGCTGACAGCAACAAGAGAACACATTTTCCATGATCAGGTTAGTTTCACAAGAATGGCAGCGATGTCAGTGATCGACACACTGTTCTTATTACTGTTCTCCACAAAATGGGATTCATTTGAGAATGTGGCACAACACGAGCAGTCTGTTGCAGAAGAAAAATCATAAAAGGAGATCATAACGATGAATAACGATTGGTTAGAATTAGAAGGGAAGACAGTCATCGTCACAGGCGCAGCATCCGGAATCGGGAAGGCAGTTGCGCAGGAGTTTTTGAATATTGGGGCGAATGTAGTTATTTTTGATATGGCAGAGAATGCACCAGAGATGGATGCAAAAGAAGGCCAGTTATTATATGTAAGAACAGATGTAACAAAAGTTTCTGATGTTGAAGCTATGGTAGCAAAAACAATAGAAACATTCGGAACAATTGATGTACTAGTGAATAATGCAGGAATCAATATTCCACGTCTGTTAGTTGATCCAAAGGATCCAAAAGGACAATATGAATTAGATGAGGCAGTATGGGATAAAGTATGCAATGTAAATCTAAAAGGTGTTTTCTTCTGTGCGCAGGCAGTTGGAAGGATCTTGGTTGAAAAAGGTGAAGGTGTCATTATCAACATGTCTTCTGAAAGTGGTCTGGAAGGATCCGAAGGACAGAGTGTTTACGCAGCTACAAAGAATGCAGTAAACTCTTTAACAAGATCATGGGCAAAAGAATTAGGAAAACAGGGAGTCCGCGTTGTCGGAGTAGCACCTGGGATCATGGAAGCTACAGGACTTCGTACGATCGGTTATGAAACAGCTCTGGCTTATACAAGAGGGATCACAGTAGAACAGTTAAGAGCAGGATATTCCAAAACATCTACAATTCCACTAGGACGTTCTGGAAAGCTTTCTGAAGTTGCAGATCTGTGTGTATATCTTGCAAGCAAGAGATCTTCTTACGTACATGGTGTGACGGTTAACGTTGCGGGTGGTAAGACAAGAGGATAGAATAATTTCTGATAGAAGATCATAGAAGATAAAGATATCAGCTGGTTTTAGGATCAGTTGATATCTTTTTTTAACATAATATAGCAGGAAATTCCGATGGAACTCTCTATGATATAAGAAAGTATGGCAAAGCCGGTTTCTTTCTGGTTGCTACAAAAAAAGAATCGTTGTATAATGATTCTTAACATCACAAATTAAAAAGAAAGGAAATATGATGTTTTCGTTTCTATAAAGACATCATACAAGAATGAAATGTTAATTCTGGCCGTAGGAATCGGAATTGTATTTTGTATAATAATATTTATTTGTTATTCTTATAAACAAAATCAACGGTCAAGATACACATCCGAAGTATACAAAGTATTTAAAGGACAATATGGGAGAGGATCAGTGATCTCTATGGGTTATGCACAGACGAATGCATTTACGGAACCCGTAACATTAATGTTGGCAGTCAGCAAGGATGATCATAGAGTTGTAGATGCATGGGAAGTTACGCAAGAGGAGATGGAGAATAGCTGTCGGTCATGTGAAGAATATATAGGAATGGACCTGATCAAATATTATAAAGAGAATCAGGAAAGAATTGAAAAAAGTCAAATGATGAATCAGACGATGGGAAGGGATTCAGCGAAGAAGCAAGCATTTGACATGGCAGTCCAGCAGATATTAGGAAAATTAGGAAAATAGATACAGGAACATATATTATGGAAGAAATCAAAAAGAAATCATAGAGAAAGTGATCTTGATCGCGGTTGCTGATCAAGACACAACAGAAGCAGAAGAATCTCTGGATGAGTTAGAAGAACTGGTCAAAACAGCAGGAGCCGAGGTTGCAGCAAGGGTGATCCAGGTAAGAGAAACACCACATCCAGGAACTTATATCGGAAAAGGTAAGATCGATGAAGTCAATGCTTTGTTATACGGAACTGATGCGACAGGGATCGTCTGTGATGACGAATTATCACCAGCACAGATCAGCAATTTAGAAGAAGCATTAGATACCAAAGTGATGGATCGAACACTGATCATTCTTGATATTTTTGCGAAGAGAGCATTTACAAGAGAAGGTAAGATCCAGGTCGAACTTGCCCAGTTAAAATATAGAGCATCCAAGCTTACCGGACAAGGAAGAGCCTTATCAAGATTAGGTGGAGGAATTGGAACCAGAGGTCCGGGAGAGAAGAAACTGGAGATGGACCGAAGACTGATCCGTACAAGAATCTCCAGATTAAAAGCAGAGTTAAGAGATGTTGTAAAGCACAGAGAAGTCCAGAGAAAACAACGCCAGAAGAATCACCTGCCAGTGGTTTGTATCGTTGGATATACCAATGCAGGAAAGTCAACACTATTAAACCATTTTACCAATGCAGGAGTTTATGAAGAAGATCAGTTATTTGCAACCCTTGATCCAACGACAAAGAGTTTAGATCTAAGCGGCGGGCAGACAATTCTTATGACGGATACGGTCGGTTTTATCCGCAAACTTCCACATCATCTGGTCGAAGCATTTAAAAGTACATTAGAAGAAGCCAAATACAGTGATCTGATTCTGCATGTAGTTGATGCATCCAATCCGCAGAAAGAGAAACAGATGGAAGCAGTCTATGATACATTAAAGCAGTTAGGAGCTAACGAATCACCGATCATTACAGCATTCAATAAGATTGATCTGTTAAATGGTGATGAGATCTTAAAAGATCCAAATGCAGAAGCGGTGGTAAGGATTTCCGGGAAAAATGGCGAAGGAACCGATCAGTTGTTAGAGCAGATTGAGAAAATACTGCAAAAACAGAAATTATATTTAGAAAAGCTGTATGGATATCAGGAAGCAGGTAAGATCCAGCTGATCCGAAGTCATGGACAGCTTTTTGAAAGAAGAATACAGAGATGATGGAATTTACGTAGAAGCATACATTCCAAAAGAGATTCTTGGGAGTATCTAGGAGGCGAGAAAGTGATCATACAGAAAGTAATCAACAATAATGTGGTCAGTACATTTGATTCAAACGGAAAAGAAGTTATTTTTGATGGGAAAAGGAATTGGATTTCGCAAGAAAACCGGGGATGAATTAGATAAGACGAAGATTGAGAAGATTTTTACCTTGGACCTTAGCGGCAAATCATCTTTTGTACAAGAAGTCATGGCGATCATTCAGGAGTTTTATGAAATCGTGCTAGATACGGAACATCCAGCATATCAGAGATTTGCAACACATTTACAATATCTTGAGACGGAAATCTTATCAAAGAAACGCCCGATAGAAGACGAAGAAGATGATGTTGAATTTTATGAACGCAATCAGAAGAAGTATCCAGAAGCTTACGTGTGCAGTCAGAAGATCGTGGAACATATCGAGCAACATTACAACTGCAAACTCTCAGCAGATGAGAAGATGTATCTGATCATTTATGTCAAAAGACTGATCTTAGAAATGGGGCATCAGTCATAAAACCAGGTTGACTTATAAGGCAAAATTTGATATTATAATATTATCGAATTTTGGATTGTGACTGGTGAGGCAGGCAAGACCTATTTAATAAGTGTGAACATTTGTTAAAGTAGGTCTTTTTTTATGCATTTTTTAAGGAATTGCACTTAGATGAGTACAAAGATAAGCCAGTTAAAGATCCAGATAAATTAAAATTATTTTATATGTGAGAAGGAGAAACAATTATGGTATCAAAGAAATTTGTCATTGAAAACGAACAGGGATTACACATGAGACCAGCAGGAGTTTTAGCGAAAGCTGTAACTAAATTCGAATCTGACGTAACTATCGTATTCGAAGATAAAAAAAATCAACGCTAAAAGCTTATTAAACATCATCGGAGCTTGCATCAAATGTGGTTCTGAAATCGAATTAGTATGTGAAGGTCCAGACGAAGAAGCAGCTCTTGCACATGCAACAGAACTGATTGAATCTGGATTAGGTGAATAATCACTGCTCATAACGGGTGTAACATATAATTTGATAAAGGACGGGTGGCAACATGTATAAAGGTATAGGAGCATCTGCTGGTATCGGTATCGGTAAGATCGTTAAGATTAAGGAAGAAGAACTTAATTACACAAAACAGTCTATCGAAGATACAGAAGCAGAGAAAAAACGTTTAAGCGATGCAATTGAAGTTTTCATTGAGAAGACTCAGAAGATGGTTGAATCCATGAAAGTAACTGCTGGTGAGCAGGAAGCAGAGATCTTAGAAGGTCATATCATGATGATCCAGGATCCAGCAATCTCAGAACAGATCGAAGCTAAGATTGATGGAGAGAAGATCAACGCAGAAGCTGCTGTAGAAGAAGCTTGCGATTTCTTCGCACAGATCTTCGCTATGGCAGACGATGAACTGACACAGCAGAGAGCATCTGACTTAGGCGACATCAAAACTCGTTTAATTAAGATCTTACTTGGAATTGAAGAAGTAGATATCAGTGCAGTTCCAGAAGGAACAATCTTAGTAGCAGAAGATTTAACACCATCTATGACAGCAGGAATCAATCCTGCAAACGTTCAGGGTGTATTAACAGAGATCGGTGGTAAGACATCTCACTCTGCGATCATCTGCAGATCTATGGAAATTCCAGCAGTTCTTAGTATCGAAAACATCGTTTCTATCGTTAATGATGGAGATGAAGTTGTTCTTGACGGATCAACAGGAGAAGCATTCATCAATCCTGAAGCATCTGTTGTAGAAGAATATAAAGCTAAGAAAGCAAAATTCTTAGAAGAGAAAGCTGCCCTTCAGAAGTTTGTTGGACAGAAATCCCAGACAGCAGACGGACACGTTGTGGAACTGGTTGCTAACATCGGTGGACCAGACGAAGCAGAAGGTGTCTTAGAGCGTGATGGAGAAGGTGTTGGATTATTCAGATCTGAGTTCTTATTCATGGAAAGCGATGCGATTCCATCAGAAGAAGCTCAGTTTGAAGCATACAAGAAAGTAGCTGAAACTCTTGACGGTAAACCAGTGATCATCCGTACACTGGATATCGGTGGGGATAAAGCACTTCCATATCTTGGACTTCCAACAGAAGAGAATCCATTCTTAGGATTCAGAGCAGTACGTTTCTGCTTACAGAGAAAAGAAGATATTTACAAACCACAGCTTCGTGCATTATTACGTGCAAGTGCCTTCGGTAAAGTTCGTATCATGGTACCATTAGTAACATGTGTAGACGAGCTTCGTGCTGTTAAAGCAATCATCGAAGAACTGAAACAGGAATTAGATGCAGAAGGTATCGCATACGACAAAGACATCCAGGTTGGTGTTATGATGGAAACTGCAGCAGCAAGCTTAATTGCTGACATTCTTGCAAAAGAAGCAGACTTCTTCAGTATCGGTACAAACGATTTAACTGGATATACAATGGCAGCCGACAGAGGTAACCCAGATGTTGCATATCTGTATTCTGCATACAATCCAGCTGTACTTCGTTCTATCAGAAATATCATCTCAGCTGCAAACAAAGAAGACATCATGGCAGGTATGTGTGGAGAAGCAGCAAGCGATCCATTATTAGTACCAGTATTATTAGGATTCGGATTAAACGAATTCTCAGTAAGTGCTACAGCAATCCTTGCTACAAGAAAAGTAATGTCTCTGTGGACAATGGATGAATGTAAAGCATTAGTTGATGAAGTAATGCAGTTAGAAACAGAAGCAGAAGTAAAAGCTTTATTAGAAGAAAGAGCAAGAAGCTAAGATTATATGATTTAGTTTCTTACGGGAATATGGAAAGGACCTTGGTAATTTAGTTATCAGGGTTCTTTTTTTTTGTATAGTAATGGAACAATATATTAAGTAGGTATACTTATTAAAAAAGTCAAAAATATATTTCACAAAAATAAAAAAGTTTTTTGTATTAAACGATGAAAAAACTAAATCTGATTGCCTGTAAAAATGGTGAAATGTTACAATCCAAGCATAAGGGGAGAATGAAAACGACATATCAGGATACTGTATGAACTTAAGTTCCCTGAGACCTTACGAAGTCACGGATTTCGGAGAGACAACAATCCATGGAGATGATCAGGCGAAAAATGAAGTGTGCTATACTAGTGGAATGTATCTTATTCTACATGGAAAGATCATAGTCTGAAGACAAGATATGATGGAAGAAGGAGTAAATATGATTAAAGAATTGATAAAGATAAAAGAAAATAATAATATAGTTAGTATATTTTGCGATGAAGATGATACTTCGATGTTTTTGGAAGGATATATTTACGCAATTGGAAGACAAGATTTTTTAATTAAACATATAACACCTCATCGATTAGCAGATGGGTATATTCTGAAAAAATAGATAGTGTTATGCATTTAGAGATAAGTGGGCAGTATGAAAAAAAATAGAAAATTATATTCTAAAAGAATCAAAGACATATTGATTTAAAACTACAAGATAAAGTTAGTTTAAGAATAACATATTTCAAATTGTATGAATAATAAGTATATAGTATCAA
>ENA-OQET01000336-OQET01000336.1-human-gut-metagenome-genome-assembly--contig:-NODE-336-length-25792-cov-4.825287_pt1 | contig 25792 bp, 25 predicted proteins | sample MGYA00242800_ERZ504645 | MGnify/ENA primary metagenome ERZ504645 (study PRJEB26092, sample SAMD00036308) | human gut metagenome | host: Homo sapiens | study: EMG produced TPA metagenomics assembly of... | reverse complement strand
AATATCCCTTGTAAGTCCGATAATGCTTACGGCCTGCATGGTTAGAAACAGCCAAATTATAATCACCTCTTCTTGACAGTCAAATAATCATTTAATGAGCAATGACTGTGTAATTTATTGTCAAGTTCATATCTTGTGCCCTCAATCAGAGTAACAATATTCATCAGCTCTGTTTCGGCAACAAAAACATATGAAATCATTACAACCGAAGGGTTGTTGGAAAAGTGCATATTTTCTTTGCAAGCCTGTATTTTACTCTCGGTGAAATATCGCTTGCATAAACATATCCGATTTTATCAATCAATCTTCCGTTATGCGTATTCTGCATAATTGAGAATATCTCGCCCGAAGATTCCGCCTTACACATCATGTCAATGGTCTTTTCGCTGAGATTTGTGTAATTAAGCAAGAGGTTTGCTTTGATATTATCGGGAGAAAGCTTATAATACTTTTTCAATCTCAGAATTCTCGAGAAAATATTATAATCGTTAATCGTAAAGAAAAAGTTGATAAGTTCGTGCTTTTCCTGTCCTTTTGTTGTAGCTTTAATCAGTTTTGTCAGTTTTCCGAACACCAAGTTATACAGCTTGTTCTCAATGTCCGATATTGGAAGTCGATTTTTCTCATCTGGAGAAAATTGCTTGAGAATATCGTAGAATTGGGAGGACTGTGTGGCGTTCAGAAACTCTTCATAATTTTTTGCGTTGGCAAGCTTGTTAACATCTATTTCCGTATGCTTTGAAATATACGCCGGGAATTGATAGATGAACTTGTCAGTCGAGTTTGAACTGAGCAGGATAAGGAATCTTATAATCTGCTCAACCTCTAATGTCGAGATAATGTATGATGACAAACCCGAGCTTACGCTCGAATCGTATCTGCACAAAGAGTCAAATTCATAGAAAAGGTTTTGCCTCAAAAGAGCCTCAAGCCGTCCTCTGTGAATTTCACGCTCACTGACATCCGTCAGAGCCTTGGAGTAATGCGTATTATTTTTAAGATACGACATAATCTCCCCGACACTCTGGCATGCAAGCAAACTCTGGTAATCCTTTTCGGTAAGTCTGTTGCCGAACTTTGACCTTGCTTTTGTCAGAACTGCAAACGAAGTTTTTGACATTATCCGCATACACCTCCTTGTAAACAGTAAATGGAATGTTACTGTGCAACCGTTCTTTTGACGATTTCGTCAACCCACTTGTCACAGTTGAGTTTAAAATCAGAGTCAAGCTTGATATGCACTGAATTGTGCTTGCTCTGAATTTCCTCCCATTGCTGTTCGGCTTTCTTTGTTTCCTGAATGTCGTTGCGTTTCACAACCTCTTCAGCTTTTGCCATGAAGTCGTCATAAATCTTCTTCGTTTCGGCTTCAATAGTTTTGGAAAGTTCCTCTTTTTCTTCAAGAGTATCCTTTTCCATGGCTTTGGCTTCGTTGTCGGCATCAACGATTTTTTTAATCATATTCTCCACAATACCACCCCGTGAAAAATTAGTTTTTAAGCGCCTGAAGCGGAGCCGGAATTCTTCCGCCACGCTTAATAAATGCCTCCGGTGAACCTTTCCTTACAGGCATAACGGGACCTCTGCCGAGCAGTCCGCCAAAATTAAGTTCTTCGCCTGCACTTTTTCCGATAGCCGGAATAAGTCTTACCGCAGTTGTTTTGGTATTTACCATACCAATTGCAGCCTCATCTGCAATAATTGCAGAGATAACCTCGGGAGTGATGTCACCGGGTACTACAATCATATCAAGACCAACCGAACATACGGCTGTCATTGATTCAAGCTTTGTAATATCAAGGTAACCTTCAGTAGCGGCATGAATCATACCTGCATCCTCGGAAACGGGGATAAAAGCACCGCTCAGACCGCCGACATGGGAAGAAGCCATAACGCCGCCTTTTTTAACAGCGTCATTAAGAAGTGCAAGTGCAGCGGTTGTACCGTGGCATCCGCACACTTCAAGTCCCATCTCCTCAAGAATATATGCAACACTGTCACCAACAGCAGGTGTCGGGGCAAGTGAAAGGTCAACAATGCCAAAGGGAACACAAAGTCGCTTGCTTGCTTCTCTTGCAACAAGCTGTCCCATACGGGTGATTTTGAATGCAGTTTTCTTAACCATATCTGCAATTTCCGTGATGTCTTTTCCTGCACCGTCTTTTGCAAGAGCGGCTCTTACAACGCCGGGACCCGATACACCGACATTGATAACAGTATCGGCTTCACCAACACCGTGGAAAGCACCTGCCATAAACGGGTTATCTTCGGGAGCGTTACAGAATACAACGAGCTTTGCGGCACCGATGCAGTTTCTGTCGGCTGTAACTTCTGCAGCCTGCTTAACGACCTTACCCATCATCTTAACAGCATCCATATTGATGCCTGCTTTTGTAGAACCGATATTTACGGATGAACAAACGAAATCGGTTTCGCTCAAGGCCTGTGGAATACTTTCGATAAGAGCGTAGTCACCGCTTGCAAAACCCTTCTGAACAAGAGCGGAATAACCGCCGATGAAGTTTACGCCGAGTTCCTTTGCGGCTTTGTCAAGAGTGTGGGCAAACTTGACAACATTCTTGCTCTGGCACGGAGCGGCTACCATACCGATAGGGGTAACTGAAATTCTTTTATGTATAATCGGAATACCATATTCCTTCTGGATGTCTTCACCTGTTTTAACAAGGTCTTTTGCATTTCGACAGATTTTGTCATAAACCTTTGTGCAAGCCTTATCAATGTCCTCGTCAATGCAGTCAAGCAATGAAATACCCATTGTAATTGTTCTTACATCAAGGTTTTCATTGTCTATCATATTTATGGTTTCAAGTATATCTCTTGTTTCTAACATATTATGTATATCCTTTCAATTCGGTAGCACTGATCAAATTCTGTGCATGCTGTTAAAGATGTCCTCGTGCATAACATGAACCTTTGTATTTGTTGATTCTCCGACTGCTTTGAGGTTTGTACGGAGCTGTTCAAATCCGATGTTGGATTTGTCAATTTCAACAAGCATAATCATAGCAAACATATCCTGAAGAACACTCTGTGTTACTTCCACGATATTAACATCAGCCTTTGAACAGGCCTCTGAAACTTTTGCAAGGATTCCAACGCTGTCTTTACCGATTACTGTGATAACTGCCTTCATTTTTTACCTCCTGTTTATGCAGATTTTCGTTGGAATTCTGCATAAAACTGCTTTTCTTTATTTGTGCATATTATATAACTAATTTTTAATAAAGTAAAGTGCAATATTGAAAAAAATTTTTTTTCATATGTTATCATCTTTTTTGTGAGGTGTTTTACTAATGAAAATATGTGATATTCATACCCATTCAAGCAACTCTTTTGATGCTGAAAATACAGTTGAAGAAATGTGCAACAGTGCCTGTAACAAGGGACTTTTTGCACTTGCAATCACCGACCACTGCGAAGCTCCCGAGATTTTGCTCGGCTCTGAAAGTGAGTACGGAGATTTCAGCAAATTAATTCCAAAATCGAATTATAAAACTTCGATTATGCAAGATAGATACAAGGGTAAAATCAAAATACTGAGAGGCATTGAACTCGGTGAGCCGATGCACAATGACGAATGTACAAAAAAAGCACTTTGTTTTGGAGATTTTGACATAATAATCGCATCCGTGCATAACCTGAGAAACAGACCGGATTTTTATTATATGGATTTCAAAAAAGAAGATGCACATATAATTCTCGATATGTACTTTGATGAACTTCTCGAAACCGCCTCTTTTGACAGCTTTTGTACTCTTGCACATCTTACATATCCGTTGAGATATATTAAGCGTGACACGGGCGTTATTCCGAGTCTTTCACCGTACAGAGATAAGATTGACCTTATCTATGAAACACTTATTAAAAAGGATAAGGCTCTTGAAATTAATGTTTCGGGACTGTTCAAGGGACTCGGTGAAACTCTCCCTGCATTTGATGAAATTAAACGCTATCACGACCTTGGAGGCAAGTACATAACCCTCGGAAGTGACGCACATAATATAAATGATGTCGGCAGAGATATTGAAAAGGGGATAGAGCTTGCTTTTAAAGCCGGATTCAAATCATACCATATATATGAAAACTGTTGCCCTTATGAAATAACAATTGAATAACAAAGAATTAAAATAGTTCTTAAAAGCAAAAAGAGGATTTCACACTGATATGATGTGAAATCCTCCTTGCTTTTTTGAATCCAATATTTAACTGCAGCACATTATACTGCACTTTTCTGAAAATTGCAATACCTTTTTACAAAGTTTTTGCAAGATTTTTTATGTAATCCTTCAATAAATCTTTTGTTTCAGGGTGTTCAAGCCCAATTTCTATCTGAGCCTGCAAGATTCCGAATTTATTGCCCATATCGTATCTCTTGCCCTCAAACTCAACGGCTGTCATTCCTTTTGTTATTGCAATCTCTCTCATTGCGTCTGTAAGCTGAATTTCTCCGCCGATTCCGGGCTTTGTATTTTCGAGAATTTCAAAAATTTCAGCCGGGAGCACGCATCTGTCAAGAATCGAATAAAGTGAAAGAACTTCTTCGGGAGTCTGCGGTTTTTCCTTCATGTCCGTACAGGCAAAAATATTGTCGTGCATATGTTCAACTTTGAGTGAACCGTACTTGTGAATGTCTTTAGCGTCAACCTCTTTTACGCCTACAACTCCTTCACCGTATTCACCGTAATGATCTATGAGCTGTTTGATTGCAGGAACCTTGCCTGTAATAACGCCGTCACCGTACATAACGGCAAAAGGTTCATTGCCTACAAAAGATTTTGCTTTAAGAACGGCATGACCAAGACCTTTCATTTCTTTCTGTCTTATAAAAGAAATGTTTGCAAGGTTTGAAATATTTCTGACTGTTTCAAGAAACTCTGTTTTGCCGCTCTTTTCAAGCAGACTTTCAAGTTCGGGAGAAGCATCAAAATGATCCTCCATAAGTCCTTTTCCACGGTTTGTGATGATGAGAATATCTGTAATTCCTGCCGCAACAGCTTCTTCAACTATAAACTGAATAGTTGGCTTGTCAACGATAGGATACATTTCTTTCGGCATGTTTTTTGTTGCGGGAAGAACTCTTGTACCGAGTCCCGCCGCCGGGATAACCGCCTTTGTTATACGCATAATATTCCTTCTTTCTCATTAAACTTTTTACTCATTATGTTTCTATACATTTATTACGGTGTTTCTGTCGTTTACATTAAGAACATCGGCAGATAATTGACAACAAGGAAAGCAAAAGCTACAGAAATAGCAATCGGGAGATTTACTCCGCCTTTTGTTTCGAGTGCCTCATTCAAAAGCTCTTTATTTGTTGTACTTTTTATATTTTTAATTTTCTTAACAGAGTGATTGTAGTAACATTTATTTGCAATTAAACCGCTGATAACCATTACTATAAGTGAAACCGCATTTGCAAGCAGAGGAGAGAGAAACAGTAAAAACTCAGTCGGTGAAGTCCGAAAGAATTACTAAGCGAAAGCACCTGTCCGGATTGCTGAGCCTGTACTATGCCTGTGTAGATAGATTTCCAAGCGGGAAGCGATGAAATATAAGCAGAACCTACCATTGAACCGAGTACGAGAGCTGAGAATAATACGCCTAAGCCGTACATTTTTCGGTACAGAAAATATATTCCCGATAAAATAAATGCGGAAAAATTGAATCTGCTCTTTTTAAACTTATTGATAAAGCTGAAAATCCTCAGATAATAAGGGGTGTTCTTACCAATGAATTTTGCGGCTTCACCTGCAGTGATATCGTCAACAAGCGGTTCGTCGCTCTTCATTCCTGCCATAGGATCAAAAGCGGCAGCCATTTGCGGATTTGCCTGACCAAAAGGAACACCAAACGGCGGCATACCCTGATTCTGATTGAAATTCGGGTTTGGCTGACCGTTATTCTGATTCTGCTGAAAGTTCGGATTGTTTTTGTCATCACCGTAAAGCGGTGCGCCGCAGCTGCAGCAATAGAACATTTCTTTTGGATTTTCCGCTCCGCAGCGCTTGCAAAGAACTACACCGTCTTTAGCGTCCTGTTCTGCCTGTTGTTCGGCCTCTTCCAGCTGTTCCTTTTCAAAAGAAAAATCAGCACCGTGTTTGTCTGCAAAATGACAATGACCTTCTTTTTCATAACATTCTCTGTGATGCGGTGCTCCGCATTCAGGGCAGACTACAATATCGTCACCCTTTTTGAACTGTTTGTCACATACCGGACATTTGTATTCTGTAAATTCCATTATAAACCTCCAAAGAATACACGATACAGTGTACCTTTACACTTTAATTATAACAAATAGTATTGACAAATGCAACTTGTTTTTGTGTATAAGTTTACTTATGAATAAAATAGCTGTTTTTCTTACTTTTGTGGATGTTTTTGCTATAATATTAAATTGTGAAAGGATAAACTATATTCAGAAAGGTACATGTTTATGGTACAGTTTGAGGAATTACTTTTAAAGCTTCAGGCTCTAAAGCCTGAAATAGACGATTTGTCCGATGCACTCGGTATGAAAGGTATGCTCTCGGAAATTCAACAGCTTGAACTCAAGGCAACCGAGCCGGGATTTTGGGACGATGTGGAAAAATCACAAAAGGTTTTGCAGCGTACGGGTTCTTTAAAGGGCAAGGTTGAGGCTTACGAAGGTCTTGTTGCCAAATACGAGGATACTCACGCTTTGATTGAACTTGCAAATGAGGAAGAGGATGAATCTCTTCTTGAAGAGGCAGAAAACGAAGTTGAGGCTGTCAAGGAAAATCTTGAAAAACAGCGTTTGCAGACTTTGCTCACAGGCGAATATGATAAAAATAACGCAATTCTTACATTTCACGCAGGTTCGGGCGGAACAGAGGCTCAGGACTGGGCTGAAATGCTTTACAGAATGTACACCCGTTGGGCAGAGGCTCACGGCTTTAAGGTTAAAGAAGTTGATTACCTTGACGGCGATGAGGCAGGACTTAAAAGTGCCGTGCTTCTTGTTGAAGGTGAAAATGCTTACGGCTACTTAAAGAGCGAGGCAGGCGTTCACCGTCTTGTTCGTGTATCTCCGTTTGACTCGGCAGGCAGAAGACACACAAGCTTCTCATCTCTTGAGGTTATGCCGGAAATTGCAAAAGATACAGAAGTTCACATTCCGCCCGAAGATATTAAAATGGATGTTTACCGTGCCAGCGGTGCAGGCGGTCAGAAAGTCAACAAGACTTCATCTGCTGTTCGTCTTACTCATATTCCTACAGGTATCGTTGTTGCCAGTCAGGTTGAGCGCAGTCAGTATCAGAACCGTGATGTTGCTATGAATATGCTTATTTCAAAGCTCGTTGAAATCAAAGAGCGTGAGCATCTTGAAAAAATCGAGGACATCAAGGGCGTTCAAAAGGAAATTACCTGGGGTTCACAGATCCGAAGCTATGTATTTATGCCGTATACAATGGTAAAAGACCACAGAACAGGCTTTGAAACAGGTAACATTCAGGCTGTTATGGACGGCGATCTTGACGGCTTTATCAACGCGTACTTAAAGTGTGCAAGTCTTGGCACACTTCAGAAATAAATTTCATATTATACGGAAAGGCTATGAATTAGTATGAAGTATTTAGTAATGCTCTGTGACGGTATGGCTGATGAGCCAAACGCACAGCTTGATAATTCAACTCCTATGGCAAAGGCTGTTAAGCCTTGTATGGATTACCTTGCCTCAAAGGGTGAGGTCGGAATGGTTAAAACTGTTGCCGAAGGACTCAAACCCGGCAGCGATGTTGCAAACCTTTCGGTTCTCGGCTATGAACCGGCTGTTTACTACAGCGGTCGTTCTCCGCTTGAGGCGGCAAGTATCGGTATTGACCTTAAAGACACCGATGTAACATTAAGATGTAACCTTGTAACTCTGTCCGATGAAGAAAACTACGAGGACAAGTCTATGGTTGACTATTGTGCAGGCGACATTTCAACAGAAGAGGCGAGAGAGCTTATCAATTATGTTGAGGAAAAGCTCGGCAACGATATTTTTAAGTTCTATTCGGGTGTTGCATACCGTCATTGTCTTGTATGGAAAAACGGCAATCCGCATCCGGGCGAACTGACACCTCCTCACGATATCTCAGGTCGTGTGATTAAAGAATACATTCCAAAGGGTGACGATACTGCCGCTCTCTATGATTTGATGAAGAAAAGCTATGATTTGCTCAAAGATCATCCTGTAAACAAGGCAAGAGTTGAAAAAGGACTTCGTCCCGCTAACTCAATTTGGCTCTGGGGCGAGGGTACAAAACCCGCTCTTGACAGCTTCTTCGGCAAGTTCGGTAAGAAGGGCAGTATGATTTCTGCTGTTGACCTTCTCAAAGGTATTGCAATTTGTGCCGGCATGAAGAGCGTTGATGTTGAAGGTGCAACAGGCTATATTGACACAAACTTTGACGGAAAGTGCAAAGCCGCCATTGATGAATTCAAAAACGGTGCGGATTTTGTATATATCCATGTTGAAGCTCCCGATGAATGCGGTCACAGAGGAGAGATTGAGAATAAAGTAAAGGCTATTGAACTCATTGATGAGCATATTCTCAAGCCTGTAACCGATTTTCTCAGAACCTTTGATGATTTTGCCGTTCTCGTATGTCCCGATCATCCCACACCTCTTTCTATCCGCACACACACTTCAAATCCTGTTCCTTATCTTATCTATGACAGCAAGAACGAAGTTGACAGCGGCGTAAGCAAATTCTGTGAAGAAGAGGCTAAAAAGACAGGCAACTATATTGAAAAAGGTTTCACAATGATGGATTACTTCCTTTCTAAATAATTTTTTGCTCTGTACTACATAATAAACCAAAAAAATAACATCCTTGCAGATATAATGAAATTAAAAATCTGTAAGGATGTTTTTATGTTGTGCTTGTTCATTATCATAACAATAATGAGTGTGATTACCTTGTTTGTAATTGCGTTTTCTTATGTAGTAAAATTCCTTATCGGAATAATAATTAAACTTATACGCAAAAATTATTTAGATAAGTTTTAATGCTTCAACAAGAGCCTTTGAAAGCTGATCGGGGCAGGATGTGCCTCTGCCACGGCAGTCAATGCCTTTTAATCTGTCAACAGCGTCTTTTGCGTCCATACCTTTAACAAGCATACAAATGCCCTGAGTGTTGCCTGAACAGCCGCCCACAAACTCACAGCTTGTGATTTTACCGTTGTCATCAAGTTCAAGATTAATCTGTCTGGAGCAAACTCCCGTAGGAAAATATGAATATTTCATTGTAATACCTCTTTTCATAATTTGAAATCATATTATCACAGAAACAGAAAAAAATCCAGATAATTTTATTTTTTTGTTTTTAAAATTGAAAATCTATGTTATAATTTAAATACAGATTGCACTTTGTTACAAACTTTGCTCCCTGTTATGAAAGCAGAGCGTTGTTCTGATTAAAATCCAAGTGCAGATGTTTCATCACTTTAAGAGAATGAAACTATTATAAATATTGTAACAGACATTTACAAAAAGCAAATCACAGAAAGTAGGATATAATGTCAATTAATATAGATTTGGGAGCATGGAACTCAATTTTTGCAGTTCCCTCCAAAGTAGTCGATGAAGGATTAAAATTTTCTGACGGCGTAAAGCTTAAAGTTCTTTTGTTTGTCCTTCGTAATGCCGGTCGTTCCGTTGACGACACAGAAATTTCAAAGGCAACAGGTGTCAATGTAACCGATATTCCCGAGGCGCTTGACTATTGGGTAAGTATGGGTGTGTTTAATCGAATTGAAAATACCTTTACTCCCGTAAAAAATAACGAGGAATTTGTTCCTGCACCGCAGACTTCTGTTCAAACGGAACAGACACCGCAACCTGTTCAGACTGTTTTACAGCCACAACAGACTGTGCCACAGCCTGTTCAAGAGCCTGTAAAACAGGAAACAGAACAGTCACCAAAGGAAAATGCAGAAGAACCGCAAAAACATTTTACGGCTACAAGACCGCAAAAGCCTGATTTTGTATTTACGGCACAAAGACTTGCGGTTGATGAAGAATTAAAAATGCTTGTTGAAGAAACGCAGACAACACTCGGAAAGGTTCTTTCAAATTCCGATATTGCAACTCTGCTTATGCTAAAGGACACCTGCGGACTTCCGCTTGATGTTATCTTTATGCTTATACATTATTGTGCAAGCATTGATAAGGGCAATATCAGAACGATTGAAAATATCGGTATTCAATGGGCAAATGACGGTGTTTATTCGCTTGAGGCGGCTGATAACAAGATTAAGCAGATTCAAAAAACAACGGCAAACTTTTCAATTGTTTCAAAAGCATTCGGACTTAAAAATGTCGGTTCTCCTACAAAGAAACAGCTTGAATACGGTGACAAGTGGGTAAGCGAGTGGAAGTTTTCGCCCGAAATGCTCAGAGAGGCGTATGAAAGATGCGTCGATACAAAGGGAACAATGAATCTTCGCTACATTGACGGAATCTTAAAGCGTTGGAATGCAAGCAATCTGCACACGCTTGACGAACTTCATAAGTATGAAAAATCAGCATCAAAGCCGTCGCAGAAACAGTCGTCATCTTATGATATTAATGAACTCGACAAATTTAATTCACTTGATAATTTTTAATTAAGAGGTTGGTATGGGATACAGCAATAGTGTTTATAAGGCTGCTTCGGACACATTACATGAACGCAGACTTAACGCCGAAAAGGCAGCGGAAAGAGAAAAGAAGAGGTTTATAAAAAATTCCCCCGTGTGAAAGAACTTGAAAAACAGATTTCCGTGGGCGGAATCAAAACAGCCCGAGCAGTTCTTGCGGGCGGAGATGTGAAGGACGCCGTTTCAAAGCTTCGTGATCAGAATCTTGCAATGCAGGCAGAGGTCAGGAAAATCCTTACAGATAACGGTTATCCCGAAAATTATTTTGAACCCGATTATTTTTGTAAGAAATGTAATGACAAGGGCTATTGTGACATAAACGGCAAAACTGTCAGATGTTCATGCATGAAGTCTGCTCTCATAGCCTGTGCATGTGCCGAGCTTAACAGAAACGCTCCGCTGTCACTTTCTACATTTGAAAGCTTTAATCTTGAATATTATGACAAGACTGTTGATCCAAAGCTTAAGGTATCTCCTTACGACCATATGAGCAGAGTTTTAAGATATTGTCAGAATTATGCCGATAACTTTAACTCGCATTCGGAAAGTATACTTATGAAAGGCGCAACCGGACTCGGTAAAACTCATTTGTCACTTGCAATTGCAAACGAGGCAATAAAGTGGGGATACGGTGTAATTTATGCGTCTGCTCCGCAACTTGTTTCAAAGCTTGAAAAAATATATTTTTCAAACAAGGAAGATGATTCAACATTCGATATGCTTGTTGAATGCGACCTTCTTATTATAGATGACCTCGGAACGGAATTTCATTCTCAGTTTTCCGTATCACAGCTTTACAACATTTTTAACTCAAGGATGTTGTCAAACAAGCCCGTAATTATAAATACAAATCTGACAATAAGAGATTTGCAGGAGAATTATACTGACAGATTTGTTTCAAGAATCTGCGGAAATGCCCGTCAGCTTGATTTTTTGGGCAGAGATATAAGGATTAGACGAAAATAATTTAAAAATATTTTCGTCAAAAATCCTGTTGCTGTCGGCTGTTTTGAAGGTCTGAAAATTTTTTTGAAAAAATTTTAAAAAAAGTATTGACTTTTTGAACGATATGTCTTATAATTCATATCGTTGCAAGTTCGGTAGCAATTACATCTTGTGGAATAGTGTAACGGTAGCACGACAGACTCTGACTCTGTTTGTTGGGGTTCGAATCCCTATTCCACAGCCACAGCCCCGAAGTTATTCGGGGCTCTTTTATTTCGAGGTGTAGCGCAGTTTGGTAGCGCACATCGTTCGGGACGATGGGGTCGCAAGTTCGAATCTTGTCACCTCGACCAGTTTGGCGCCGTACTTTTTTAAAGTTCGGCGCATTTTCTTTTTAAAAATTTGGAGGTAATTTTATGAAAAAGTAATTTCGCTTGCAGTTGCTCTTGTTCTTTGCCTTTCAATATTTGCAGGTTGCGGTGCAAAGGAAGTTAATCTTGCTGATCTTATGGATAAGATGAATTCCGAGTACAGCGTAGATGCAACAAAGTATGAAACAAAGGATGATATGTACAAATATTACAATATCAATGCCGATGATATCAAGCAGTTTGCCGCTGAGGTTGGTAAGTCTGATACAGACAGCAAAAACACAGAGGTAGTTCTTGTTGAGGCAACTGATTCGGATGCCGCTTCAAGAGTTGAAACTGCTCTTACAAACCGCTATAATTCAATCTTCCAGCAGAATGCTTCCTATTCGGCTGAAGAGCTTGATATGGTGAAAAATTGTAAGGTTACAAAAGACGGTAACTTTGTTACAATGATTATCGGCGAAAAGGCTTCCGATATGCTTACAATGTTTAATGACAGCATTAAATAATTCATTTAAAATTTACTGAGGGCGAACATCGTTCGCCCCTTTCTTTTGCAATATTTTAAGGCAGGTTAAAAATGGTACAAACTGAGATTCAAAAAAAACTTTTCACATATGAATGATATGCAGAAACAGGCTGTTTTCTGCACAGAAGGACCTTTGCTCATACTTGCAGGTGCCGGTTCGGGCAAAACAACTGTTCTTGTTAACAGAATAGCCTACATTTTGCAGTGTGAGCTTTGTAAACCATGGCAGATACTTGCCATTACTTTTACCAATAAAGCCGCAGGAGAGCTTAAAGAACGAATCTGTGCGGCAGTTCCCGAGGGCGGTGCCGACATCTGGGCGGCTACCTTTCATTCAACCTGTGCAAGAATCCTTCGCAGATACGGCGACAGAATCGGTTATACAAGTCATTTCACGGTTTACGGGACTGACGATCAGAAAAAACTCGTCAAGGATATTTTAAAGCAACTCAATATTGCCGAAAAAACTTTGCCTGTAAAATCAATCCTCTCCGAAATTTCAAAGGCTAAGGATAAAATGCTTACTCCCGAAGAAATGCGTAAAGAGGCTGAATTTGACAGCAGAAAAGCACAGATTGCAAAGGTTTATGAAATCTATCAGACAAAGCTTAAAACAGCCGACGCAATGGATTTTGACGATATGCTTTGCAATACCGTAAAGCTTTTTGAAACAGCACCCGATATACTTGACTATTACAGAAATCAGTTCAAGTACATCATGGTCGATGAGTATCAGGATACTAACAAGGTTCAGTATAAGTTTGTAAGTCTGCTTGCAAGCAAATACGGAAACATCTGCGTTGTCGGTGATGATGACCAGAGTATCTACAAATTCCGTGGTGCTACAATCGAAAATATTCTTTCTTTTGAAAATACATTTAAGAACGCAAAGATGATTCGCCTTGAACAGAATTACAGAAGTACACAGAATATCCTCAATGCCGCTAACGAGGTCATCTCAAATAACACAATGCGTAAGGGTAAAACTTTGTGGACCGAAAACGGTCAGGGCGAAAAAATTAAGGTACATACAGCCGAGAATGAGCGTGACGAGGCTAATTTTATTGCTCAGACTATTCTTGACGGTGTTGCCGATGGAAGAAAATATTCCGACTATGCAATTCTTTACAGAATGAATGCCCAGTCAAACGCAATTGAGCAGGCTTTGTCAAGAAGCGGTGTGCCGCACCGTGTAATCGGCGGTCACAGATTCTATGACCGTGAAGAAATTCGTGATATGGTTGCATATCTTCAGGTTATAAATAATCCTCATGATGATGTCAGACTTTCAAGAATTATCAATGTTCCTAAAAGGGGAATAGGTGCGACAACCGTTTCCCATGCCGCAGACATTGCCGCAGGACTCGGCGAAAGCATTTACGATGTAATCAAGGAGGCGGAAAACTATCCGCAGCTTTCTCGTGCCTCTGCAAAGCTCAAAGCTTTTGTTGCACTTATTGACGGACTTATTGAAGCCGAGCAGAGCGGCGAATATTCTCTCGCAGAATTATATAACCTTGTGATTGAACACACATCATACGAACAGTATCTTAAAACCGAAAAGGACAACCCTGAAGTTCGTATTGAAAACATTGAAGAACTTTCTTCAAATATCGTCAAGTTTGAAGAGGACTACGGCGATGAGGCAGACCTCTCTGCATTTCTTGAAGAAATTTCTCTCCAGACCGATATTGATAACTACGATGCAGATGCAGATACCTGCGTAATGATGACATTACATTCGGCAAAGGGACTTGAATTTCCTGTTGTATTCATCGCAGGCATGGAAGAAGGAATGTTCCCGTCCGTTGCAACAATGATGAATCCCGATGAACTCAACGAGGAAAGGCGACTTGCTTATGTCGGAATTACAAGAGCAAAGGAAATTCTCTATTTCACAAAAACAAATTCAAGAATGCTGTTCGGATCAACAAGCTATAATAAGGGCTCAAGATTCTTAAACGAGATTCCCGATAATCTTCTTGAATACAGCGGTGGAAGAAAGCAGATGTTCACACAGGCGTCTTCCGGTTTTGCATCGGGAACAGGTGAAAAAGTTTCCGTCGGCAAATCGTCGGGTAGCTCGTATTCACCGAATAAATCATTTGGATTTACAAAACCTCCTGTTAAGAGCGGTGCTGTATTCAATGTCGGAGATTGTGTTCAGCACAAGGTGTTCGGTAAAGGTATGGTAATGAAAGCCGAGAAAATGGGCAATGATACTATGCTTGAAATCGCCTTTGATAAAGCCGGCACAAAAACTCTTATGGCGAACTATTGCAGTAATATGAAAAAAATCTGAGGTGATTAAAGTGCTTATATCATCAAAAAAGGTTCTGTGTCTTGCAATGTCTGCGTTGACAGCTTTTTCTGTGTGCCTTACAGGTTGCGGAAAAGACACGCAGCCTTCTGTATCTGCTACAGAGAAAACAACTGCCGTGGTTGCTTCACAGCCTGTAACAAAGGCGGCAACCTCCGATGAGCAGACACAAGAACCCACATGGAACTATTCCGAACTCAAAAGAAAATCTTCCGATATTTCCGAAAATCTTGACGCAATAATAACCGATAACAAATTCAGGGGAACGGTTTATGTCAAAATCGGAAATGCTCTTGAGTATATCGGCACTAACGGATTTTCCGACAAGGACAGGCACACAAAGAATTCTACGGACACATGCTTTAGAATTGCTTCGCTCACAAAGCAGTTTACTGCTGTTGCGGTTATGCAGCTTGTTGAGGAGGGAAAGCTTTCACTTGATGATACAATCGACAAATATTTTCCGTCATATAAATACGGCAAAAAAATCACCGTTAAAAACCTGCTTACAATGACAGCGGGCATAAAGGATTACATCAACAAAGACGGCGATACCAATACCTATGCATACAGCGAATCTCAGATTGAATATAAGGTTTCAGCCGAAAATTCCGCAAAGAAAAATAAAAAAGCCGTAATGGACTGGATACTTGATCAGGAACTTAATTTTGAACCCGATGAGAAGTATATGTACTCAAACAGTGCATATTTTCTTCTCGGTGATATCATCGAACAGGTCAGCAAAACTTCGTACGAAAAATATATTAAAGAGAATATTCTTAAGCCGTCGGGAATGATGAACACAGGCTTTGAGAGCACAGATAAGCTCGCTGTAGGATATCAGGATATTTACGATAATGCGTGGACATTGTATCCCAGAGTAGGATATTCTGCAACTGGTTTAATTTCCAATGTTCCCGATTTACTCAAATGGGTTGACGCTCTTTGTACAAACAAGCTCATTTCGGAAAAATCTTTTAAAGAAATGACAACGCCTTATAAGGGTAACTACGGTTACGGCTTTGTTGTGTCAAAAGACAGCAATATGATTTCTCACACAGGAAAAATCGACAAATATAATGCCGCTCTTGTTTTTACCAAAGACGAAAATCAAATTTATATAGCACTTTCAAACTATTCAAACAGCAGTCCGATTAATCTGTTTAATAACATTCAGAAAACACTTGCTCCGTTTTACGGTTAATTTTCGGCTGTTAATCACCAAAAATAAAAACCTCCATAAAATGTATTGTTACAGTGCATTAATTGAACTGTCAATACTTTTACGGAGGTTATTTTTATGTCAGATGTACCTTTCTGTTCCTCGGAAAATGCATGCACCGAAGGCGGCGAGCAAACTAACGGTTGTGAACCTGTTTGTATCAATGTTTCACGAATCTATGACAGTTGCGGAGCAAAAGATTGCCTTTCGAATCTTCCTGTTATGTTTACCGAAGCAAACCAGAAAATTATTGATGGGGCTTGTTCCGTAAAGATAAGTAATGTGCGCATAATTACATCTACGGTAGAGGTTGAGCCTGTTGCGTTCCATCGTGGCTTTTATTCGGTTGATATGATGTACTATTTTGCCGTCACCGTTGAAGCCTATACAGCCGCAGGTGCGATTCCCGAAACTGTCACAGGTCTTGCAATGTACGGCAAAAGAGTTGTGCTTTACGGCGGTGAGGGCTGCGTAAAGTCATTCTCCAGCGACAAAGATGTTGTTTGCGATACATCAGATTCGGATTGTCCGTGCAAATATCCCTATTGCCTGCCGAGAGCAACGGTTCAAATTTCAAATCCAATGGCATTGTCTGCAAAACTACAGGATTATAATAATGCGAATCCGATAACTGTTTGCAGAACATTTCCGAATTGTGTTATTGATTACCTTGACGGAGAGCCTGCACAGCCTGAAACACAGCGAGTGCTTGTTACAATCGGTATTTTTACGATTACAAGGCTTGAAAGAGATGTACAGATTATGATTCCGTCCTATGATTTTTGTGTTCCCCGCAAGGAATGTCCGTCAGCGCCCGATGATCCGTGCGAAGTTTTCAGTAAAATTGATTTTCCAACAGACTCATTCTTTCCACCAAACGCAATACACCGCGGCGACTGTGACTCTTCTCATACATCTTCTTTTAAATGCGGTTGTGAAAACTGATTATACAGAAAAACGGGGCTGATTTCAGTCCCGTTTTGTTATGCTATTTTGAAATTGTTTCATAAAGTAATTTTATTCCGCTTTCAATTTTTACATCTTTTATTCCCGAAAAGCTTAACACAATCATATTTTCGGCTTTGTTGAACTGCATAGTTTTAATTAATGCGTCGTCAATTTTTTTTATAACAGAATCGTCAATCGTTTTATCCTTAAAAATCAGCGAAACATAAAGCGAAGTTTCGTTAAACACAATTTTAACGGAGGTTCCGAAATATTTCTTTATGTTTGAAAGCATAAGGTTGCTTTTTTCAAGATAAATTCTTCTTGCTTTTCTCAGATGAACATCAAGCTTACCGTTATTAATATACTTTGCAAGGGCAATTTGTTCTGTTTTTGATGCTGTCTGATTTGTGTATTTTTTAATTTTGTTGTATTCATCTGTGAGCTTTTGCGGAAGAACCATATAACTGATTCTGACGGAGGGAAGAAGTATCTTTGAAAAAGAGCCGAGATAAACCGTGTTTTCGGTATCATAATTCTGTACGCACGGCATAGGGTGCGTACTGTATCGAAGTTCACCGTTGTAATCGTCCTCAATAATCAAAACATTATTTTCTTTTGCCCATTTGATTATCTCAAGTCTGCGTGTAACAGGCATTGTAATGTTGCTGTTTACGGTAAAATTAGGATTTATAAGAATTATATCGGGCTTGATTTCTTCAAGTGAGTCAATACAGGCTCCGTATTTATCACATCTGAAATATTTGATGTCATAACCGTGACTGTTGAACACATATTCACTCTGAATGTAGCTGTAATCCGCAAGTGCGATTTTCTTATTATTGCCGAGAAGTGAACAGAGTATGTGCAAAAGCGTCTGAGTGCCTGCTCCGACGATAATATTTTCGTATGAGGTGTTTACACTCCGTGTGCCGAGGCTGTATTTTTGCAGAGCATTTCTCAGAATTTCTTCACCCTGTTCTTCACCGTAGGAAGTGAGCAGATAGTTTTGATTTAAAACTTCTTTAACATATTTTTTCCATTCGTTTATGTTGATTATACCATCATCAATGCTTTTACTGCTGAAATCATATTCATAGTATCTTTTTGTTTTGTTGATATTTGAAGACATTTTATCGCTTTTTGACGGTGTACCGCTGAACTGTGCCTCAACATAATATCCGCTTCGTGGCCTGTTTGATATATATCCCTCTGCACACAACTGTTCATACGCTCCGTTGACAGTAGTTTTTGAAACATCAAGGTCGGTACTCAATCGCCTTATTGACGGAAGCTTTGTTCCTTTTTTCAAACTTCCCGTTTCAATTGATTTTCTGACCGACATATAAATCTGCCTGTAAAGCGGAGTCTTGTCTTTTTTATTGATAATTATAAAATCGTACAGCATAACATCACCTACCGTATTTTAACATTTTGAAAATATTATTGCAATATCAGTGTATTACGGTTGAAATTATTTCCGTTAAAATGTATAATTGTATGGTATGGCATAAAGTCACTGAAATGGCATAAAATACTAATTGCAGAGGGGATTTTTACAATGAATGCTATGGCTGATAAATTTTTTTGGACAGTATAAAAGGAAAAAAAGTTACTTTTATCGGAATCGGTACAAGCAATCTTCCGCTTATAAAACTTTTTGTTGAAAAGGGCGCAAAAGTTACTGCTTGCGATAAGAAGAATTTTTGAAGATTTGGGGCAGAACGGTATCAAGGCTAAAGAGTACGGTGCAGAGCTTTTACTCGGTGAAAAATTATCTTTCCGAGATTGACGCCGACATCGTTTTTCAGAAAGTCCGGGCACACCTTTTTTACAAGGATGAGCTTGTTGCACTTCGTAACAAGGGCGTTGTTCTTACATCCGAAATGGAAGTTTCTTCGACCTTTGCCCGTGCAGGATTATTGCTGTGACAGGTTCTGACGGCGAAAACAACCACAACAACGATTATTTCGGAATTTTTAAAGGCGGCAGGTCTTAATGTACACCTCGGAGGTAATATCGGCAAGCCGCTTCTTCCTGAAATTGAAAGCGTAAATGATGATGACTGTGCAGTAGTTGAGCTTTCAAGCTTTCAGCTTATCTCTATGAGAAAGAGTCCGGATATTGCCGTGGTAACAAACCTTGCTCCCAACCATACTTGATATACATCAAGGATATGCAGGAGTACATTGATTCAAAGAAAAATATCATTCTTCATCAGAATGCTTTTTCAAAGGCTGTTCTCAACCTTGATAATGAGATTACAAACGGCTTTTCCGACAGCGTAAGAGGTCAGCTTGCAAAGTTCTCCGTAAAAGAAAATGTTTCAAACGGTGCTTTTCTTGACGGCGATACAATCTGCTATAATGACTACGGAAAAATTACCCGTATTATGAACATTCATGACATCAAAATTCCGGGTATGCATAATGTAGAAAATTATCTTGCCGCTATTTCAGCTGTATGGGGACTTGTTGATACAGAAACAATGGCAGCTGTTGCAAAGACCTTTGGCGGTGTTGCTCACCGTGCAGAGTTTGTAAGAGAGGTTGACGGTGTTAAGTATTACAACGATTCAATTGCGTCAAGTCCTACAAGAACCGCACTCGGCACACTTTCACTTTACAAGCAGAAAATCTGCATTATTGCAGGCGGATATGATAAGCATATTCCTTATGAGCCGCTTGGCCCCGTAATCAACGATAAAGTAAAACTTCTTATTCTTCTCGGCGATACTGCCCCGAAAATTGAAAAAGCCGTTAAAGAGGCATCAAACTACGATGCGGATGAAATTGAAATCATCAATGTAACAAATATGGAAGAGGCTGTAGCTGTTGCCCGTGAGCGTACGACAAAGGGAGATATTGTTTCGCTTTCACCCGCAAGTGCAAGCTTCGGACTTTACAAGAATTTTGAAGAAAGAGGTAATCACTTCAAGTCAATTGTCAACGCTTTGAAGTAAGATATGCAATGAACACAAAAGAACTTATTTTTGAACTCTGTTGTGCAATGGGTGTGTCGGGCAGGGAAGAACCCGCTTTGTCTGTTGCCGAAAAGTTTTTATCTGATTACACGGATGACATAAAGATATCAAACGGCAGTCTTATGGCTGTTTGCGGTAACAAAAATTCAGATAAAACCATATTGCTTGACGCTCACATTGACCGCATAGGATTTATGGTTACCGAAATAAATGAAAACGGATTTGTAAAAGCTTCTCCGTGCGGAGGAATTGATGCAAGAACTCTTGCCGATACTCTGCTTTGTCTGCAGAACAATCCTGATGTAACAGGTGTTGTATGCTGTATGCCTCCTCATCTTTCCGACGGAAAAGAGGACAAGGCTATGCCAACCGACAAAATCTGGGTTGATTTCGGTCTGCCGTATGATGAAGTTAATAAACTCATCTCATTCGGTGATATGCTGACATTTGCCTCAAAGCCTGCAAATCTTTTGAACGGCAGAATTGTTGCGCCTTGCCTTGATAACAGATGCGGTGTTGCATCGCTTGTTAAGTGTGCAGAGTTATTAAAAGACGATGAAACAGATTATAAAGTAATTATCCTTTTGAGCTCTCAGGAAGAAACATTTGGCACAGGCGCTAAAACAGGTGCTTTTACCGTTGAAGCGGACGAATCAATTGTTGTTGATGTAAGTTTTGCATCTCAGCCGGATGTTTCGGGATTCTATTCTACGATTGAACTCGAAAAAGGACCAATGATTTGCATTTCTTCAATTCTCAACAAAGAAATGAGCAAATCGCTTGAAAGCGTTGCAAAGAATAAAAATATACCGTATCAGCTTGAACCGATAGCAGGCAGAACAGGTACAAATGCCGACCATATTTCAATCAGCGGAAAAGGTGTAAAAACTGCTGTTGTATCAATCCCACAGCGATATATGCATACACAGAATGAAGTTATTTCTGTAGCTGATGTTGACAATACGGCAAAGCTTATTGCCGAATACATTAAATGCGGAGGTGCTTTCAATGATTGACATAAAATTGCTTGAACAGCTTTGCCTTTGCAACGGTATTTCGGGTGATGAGGGGAATGTTCGCAATCTTATAATTAACGAGATTAAAGACTGTGCCGATGATATTAAAACAGATAATCTCGGCAACCTTATTGTGTTTAAAAAGGGAAAAAAGTCTGCAAAAAGCAAACTTATGGTGTCGGCACATATGGATGAAGTAGGTCTTATGGTAACGGATATAACATCTGACGGTTACCTTAAATTTGACGAGGTCGGCGGAATTGACAGAAGAGTTCTTCCCGGTAAGCGTGTATGTGTTGGCAGAAACGGTCTTAACGGTGTAATCGGTGTGAAACCGATTCATCTTACAAACGGTGATGAAAAAACTGCTGTTCCGAAAATGAGTGATATGTACATTGATATCGGTGCCGAAAGCAGGGAAGATGCGCTTAAATATGTAAACTACGGTGACAGCATTAATTTTGAGGGCGATTTTAAGATTAACGGCAAAACTGTTGTTACAAAGGCACTTGACGACCGTTTCGGCTGCTATGTGCTTATTAATCTTATAAAATCCGAACCCGAATATGATATGTATTTCACATTTGTTGTTCAGGAAGAAGTGGGACTGCGTGGTGCAAGACCTGCGGCTTTTACGGTTAATCCTGATTTTGCTCTTGTTATTGAAAGCACAACTGCCGCTGATGTTGCAGAGGTTGATGCATCTCATCAGGTATGCAATTTGTCAAAAGGCGCAACGGTTACCGTAATGGATAGGGCGACAGTTTATGATAAAGAAATGATAAGTGCCGCTTTTGAACTTGCCGAAAAGAATAACATAGCTGTTCAGTATAAGAGAGCAGTTGCAGGCGGTAATGATTCGGGTGCAATTCATCAGAGCAGAGGCGGAGTGAGAACTCTTGCGGTATCACTTCCGTCAAGGTATATTCATGCTCCTTCAACTGCGGCAAACCTTGATGATTGCGAAAGCGTTTTAAAACTTGCAAAAGTATTGTCCGATTATATTGCGGGCGGAAATTTAGCGAAAGGAAAGACGGTCTGAATGATAGTAACCGCCAATGAAAATTATATAAATGTAATTATGAACCTGTCGGCGGAAGATCCGTTTGCGTGCAGAATAATTTCTCAGTACAACAGTTACGATTCATCGCTTGCTTTCGTTGACTACTGGACGATAATTGACGATAAAACAGATGAATGTACAGGTGCAATTTCCCGATGCGGAACAAACTTCATTTTATTTCTCACAGATAAAACAAATCTTGAAGAAGTTTCGTCATTTATGCGTGTTGCAGGTGCGTCAAGCGCAATATGCAGCGGAGATTTTAACCTTAATTTATACGGCAGTAAATCCGTTTCGGGTGTTATTCTGAAAAAATCAGAACCGTTTGAAAATGTTGACGAAAGTATAAATTTTGATGTTCCCGATATTAAAGAGGTTTATAATCTCATCGTAAGCTGTGCCGATGAAAATTTTGTTCCGCCGCCGTTTGATGATTTTTATGTTGATGTGAATCACAAGCTTCGTCATAATGCAACGAGAATGTACGGAGTTTATGACGGTACAAAACTTGTTGCAATGGCTATGACCGTTGCCGAAAGCAGTAACGGTGCCGTGTTGGGTGCGGTATCGTGTCATCCCGACTACAGAAAGCACGGCTACGGTTCAACTGTTGTAAAGTACATATCCAACAGACTGATTGCTGAGAACAAGACCGTGTATCTTCACAGAGCCAAGAATGCAAATCAGTCGTTTTATAATAATCTCGGTTTTGAACAGTGCGGATCATGGCAGGAATATTATTTTGAAAGGTGATATATTTGAGTTTTTTTTTGATATAGATGAAAGAGTTATAAAGCATCCGAAAAGGCAATGGAGCTTTGCAAGGACAAGCTTGCGGAGATTGACGATATTCAGGAATATAACCAGCAGAAGATGATAAAGGCTTTTCAGCTTGCAGATGTTCGTGAAAGTCACCTTTGGGGTTCTACAGGCTACGGATACGACGATGCAGGCAGAGAGGCTCTTGACAAGGTCTATGCCTATGTTTTTGATGCAGAAGACGCACTTGTCCGTCATAATTTCGTAAGCGGTACTCATGCCCTTACAGTTGCACTTTTCGGCGTTTTAAGACCTGGAGATACAATGCTTTCCATAACAGGAATGCCGTATGATACAATCCGTTCCGCTATAGGCATTGAGGGTGACTATCCCGGTTCACTCAAGGACTTTTCAATAAAATTTGAAATGACCGAACTTAAACCTGACGGAACGCCTGATTATGACAAAATCGCAAGCGACATTGCAGAAAAAAAGCCTAAAATGGTTTACATACAGCGTTCAAGAGGCTACAGCACAAGACCTACGCTCACATGGAGAGAAATCAAAAAGCTTTGTGAAATTTCAAAAGCCAATTCGCCCGAAAGTATTATTATGCTCGATAACTGTTACGGTGAATTTATTGACAAGGTTGAACCTTTGTCGGTTGGTGTTGATATGATGGCAGGCTCTCTTATCAAGAATCCGGGTGGAGGTATTGCTCCTACAGGCGGATATATTGCAGGGAAGAAAGAACTTGTAGAGATGTGTGCCTACAGACTCACTACTCCCGGTACAGGCAAGGAAATCGGTGCTACTCTTAACGCAAACAGAGAACTTTTTATGGGTGCATACCATGCTCCTCATGTTACGGGTGAAGCACTTAAAACTGCAGTATTTGCATCGGCACTTTTTGAAATTCTCGGTTATGAAACAAACCCCAAGTACAATGATGCAAGAGGAGATATTATTCAGCTTATCATGCTCGGTAATGCAGAAAAGGTATGCCGCTTTTGCGAGGGAGTTCAGAGTGGTTCGGCTGTTGACAGCTTTGTATCTCCGATTCCGTCGGATATGCCGGGCTACGAAAGTCAGGTAGTTATGGCGGCAGGCGCATTTACTCTTGGTTCATCTATTGAACTTTCTGCAGACGCACCGTTGCGTGAACCGTATGCAGTATGGATGCAGGGAAGTCTTAACTTCCACAGCGGTAAGCTCGGTGTAATGCTTGCGGCAAGTAAGATTTTAAGAGATGAAAAATAATATAATTTTGTTGCTTTGCTTATAACAGCAAATAAAAATCCCGCTTACAAAGGCGGGATTTTTTCTATGATTTTTTATTGCGTAAGTTTTTAAAAAAGTCGGTGAGAAGTTTTGAACACTCCTCCTGCATAATACCGCCGACTGATTCAGGCTTGAAATTGAACGGCATTTGGAACAGATTCGTAATTGTACCGCAAGCGCCGTTTTTTAAGTCGTAAGCACCGAAATATACCTTTGGAATATGAGCATTGATTATTGCACCGGCACACATAGGGCAAGGCTCAAGTGTTACATAAATTTCACAGTTCCACAATCTCCAACCGCCAAGCTTTTGACAGGCATTGTAGATTGCATCTGTTTCGGCATGAAGAAGAGCGTTCTTGCCTTGTTCACGGCGATTTCTTCCTGTGGCAACAATTTCATCATTTCTGACAATTACAGCACCGACGGGAACTTCGTTTTCCGCAGCGGCAATCTCAGCCTGTTCAATAGCCTTTTGCATATAGTATAAAGTTTTATCCATTGTTAATTAATCCTAAATTTGTGATTGTAGTTATCAGAAAAAGTACAAGTGAAAGTATGATACCGGGATTCACAAGAAATGCAGTCATTTTCTCTTTTAAGCTAAGTTCACTTACAATTCCGTCTTTCTTATCAGACATTTTAAAAAAGTTCTTATCATTTTTGGCGAGTACGATATATGAAACAAAGCCTGCAATACAGAAGAAAATAATCAGGCTGTAACTGATTATTGTCGCCGCATAATCGGAAACAATGTTTGCATCTCTTAAAATGCTCATGGAAACAGCATATAGGTTATTAAGAAAATGGATTGCAATTGACGGAAGAATGGAATTGAATTTGCAATCGACATACGCAAAAATAAGTCCGAGAATAAACGCAAACGGAATTTGTGATATATTCTGATGCATTGCACCGAACAAAATTGCAGAGCCTATAACTGCTGTTGTATCACCGAACTTTCTCAGAGAACCCATAACTATTCCTCTGAAAGCAAATTCTTCGGCAAAAGCGGGGACGATTGCTGTTGAAATTATGTTCAGAACAATACTCAAAACACTTGAATCTCCGATTGTCAATCCCGAAGATGTGTTTTCAATTCCGAAAAGCGAGAAGTTGTCTGCGATAACACTCGTGGCAACATTTGCAATCATCGCACCCCCCATTCCGAGAAACAGAATGGGTATCATACTTTTTTGTTTTACATATTTTGTGCTGATAATATCATTTAAACTGTTTCTTGAAAGCTTTATATAAAAAAATGCAGGAACAACAACGGCAAATACGGAAATAAATATATCCATAAAGTAAGTCAGTATTGAATAATTGTCAGAATAAATATATTTTGCCGAACCAAAAGCCTTGAAAACTTCTACAACTATCATTGCGCTTACTGTCATTGTAAGCGAATACGCAAATACAAAAAAACCTAAACCGCTTGATCTTTGCTTGAGATTATCATACTGGAACTCTTTTTTTGAAATTGCGGTTATAATTAAGGTTATTGTCGTAAAACGGCATATTATTACCCGAAAACTGGTTATTTATCAAATTATCACATCCTCAAAGCTATTCTAACATAGAGGCATATTATTTTCAAGGATTAAAACATCCGTATAAAGTATTTGCATGATTAAAATGATGTAACCCGACAAAAGTAACTTTAAAATACAGTATAATAAATTCA
>ENA-OQET01000328-OQET01000328.1-human-gut-metagenome-genome-assembly--contig:-NODE-328-length-26097-cov-5.370081_pt1 | contig 26097 bp, 26 predicted proteins | sample MGYA00242800_ERZ504645 | MGnify/ENA primary metagenome ERZ504645 (study PRJEB26092, sample SAMD00036308) | human gut metagenome | host: Homo sapiens | study: EMG produced TPA metagenomics assembly of... | reverse complement strand
GGCAACAGCCTCGTTAGCAAGAGAGATGAGCTTTTTAGATATTTTTGCCCTGTTCCTTTTTTTACCGATAAGTAAAGTAACCATAACTTAGTTCCTCCGTTGTATACTTTATTAAGAAATTATCCGAGTCTTGCCTCAAGAGCAGCCTTCTGATCCTCATAGCCCGGCTTGCCGAGAAGAGCGAACATATTCTTCTTGTAGCTTTCAACACCCGGCTGGTTAAACGGATTAACACCGAGCATATAACCTGAAATAGCACAAGCCTTCTCAAAGAAGTAGATGAGATAGCCAAGCTCTGATTCGTTCATTTCGGGAACATTAAGAACAATGTTCGGTACACCGCCGTCATTATGAGCGAGAACTGTACCCTCGAAAGCCTTCTGATTTACGAATCCCATTGTCTTGCCCGAAAGGAAGTTAAGACCGTCAACATTTGTCGGGTCTGTACCGAGAGTAACTTCTTTTTTACATTTATCAAAGAGAACAACAGTTTCAAACATTGTGCGTCTGCCGTCCTGAATGTACTGACCAAGTGAATGAAGGTCTGTTGAGAAGATAACGCTTGCAGGGAAAATACCCTTGTTATCCTTGCCTTCACTCTCTGCAAAGAGCTGCTTGAACCACTCTGACATCATTGTGTAAGCCGGCTCATAAGAAACCATAACTTCCATAGTTTTGCCCTTGCGGTAAAGCATATTTCTGATTGCAGCGTATTTGTAACAATCGTTTGTCTTTAAATCATCGTTGTCAAATTCTTTCTGAGCTGTTGCGGCACCCTGCATAAGAGCGTCAATATCAGCACCCGAAACTGCGATAGGAAGAAGACCTACTGCTGTGAGAACCGAGAAACGACCGCCTACATCATCCGGAACAACAAATGTTTCGTAACCTTCTTCATCAGCAAGAGCCTTGAGTGTACCCTTAGCCTTGTCAGTTGTACAGTAAATACGCTCTCTTGCGCCCTCTTTACCGTACTTCTTTTCGAGCATTTCACGGAACACACGGAAAGCGATGGCAGGCTCGGTTGTTGTACCTGACTTGGAAATCATATTTACGGAAACATCCTTGCCCTCGCAAAGCTCCATGATTTCTGCAAGTGCAGATGAGCTGATTGAGTTACCTGTGAAGAAAATCTGCGGTGTGTCCTTGCAGGTAAGGTTGTAGTTCTGTGATGAAAGAAATTCAATAGCCGCTCTTGCGCCGAGGTAAGAACCGCCGATACCGATTACAATGAATACATCAGTATCTTTCTTGATTTTCTCTGCACACTTCTTGATGCGTGCGAACTCTTCCTTGTCATAATCTGTAGGAAGATTGAGCCAACCCAAAAAGTCGTTGCCGAGGCCGCTGCCGTCATGCAACACCTTGTGGGCTGCTTTAACTTCGGCAGCAACACCGTCATATTCGTGTTCGCCGATAAAATCACTTAAATACTTGTCATTTAACTTTGTTGCCATTTATAAATTCCTCCAAAATTCCTATAGCGAAAATAGAATCGCAATAAGTATCTTTGTTGTTTTATTATACTATAATATGAGCGTTTTTGCAAGGTCAATTTGTGAATTTTTAAAATAAACCCGTATTGTTTTTTACACTGCTTTTAATAACAATGCACAAACGCTTGATTTTCCGACAAAATCAAAGCGAAATCAGCGAAGCGAACACATATTCAAGCAATGCACCGAAGCTTGTTTTTTGAACAGAATCGCCTGCGCAAATATCAAAGTTCTGCACCTTTTTTGAATTGACAAGATATGTAAGCGTACCTATCTTCCTATTCTTTTCAACGGGAGCGTCAATCTTGTCGGGCAGGTCAATTTCGGTTGTAATTTTAGCACCGTTTCCTTTGTCAACCACTATTTTTGAAGAAACCTTACATTCAAGCTTTACGCTGTCGGTCATACCGCCGTTCACTTCAATGCTTTTCGGCATATCTTCGGGAAGTGTTAATTCTTTTACAGAAACATTCGCAAAGCCGTAATCAAGAAGTGCCGCCGCATCTGCAAATCGCTCTTTGCCTGTTTTACAGCCAAGAACAACGCTTATCAGCGAAACATCTCCCCTTGTTGCGGTTGCAGACATACAGCAACCCGCATCGTTGGTTGTGCCTGTTTTCAATCCAGTAATTCCGTTATAGGTTTTCAACAGCTTGTTCGTGTTGACAATCTGAGTTTTACCGCCACGAAGATTGTCGAGCCAAATTGATGTGTAGTCAAAAATTTTCTCGTGTTTTGTAAGCTCTCTTGACATAAGTGCAACATCATAGGCAGAGGTTATATGCCCCTCCTCATCAAGCCCGTTACAGTTTTTGAAAACGGTGTCGTTCATTCCGAGTTCTTTGGCACGGCTGTTCATTTTTTCAACAAAAGCGTCCTCACTTCCGCTGATATGCTCCGCAAGCGCAACCGCCGCATCGTTGGCAGATACAACAACCGTTGCCTTTATCATATCATCCGCACTCATGGTTTCGCCTTTTTCAAGCCAAATGTCACTTCCGCCCATTCCTGCGGCGTGTTCGGATGCCGTAATTTCATCGTCAAGGCCTAATTTTCCGCTGTCAACAGCCTCAAAGACGAGCAAAAGCGTCATTACCTTTGTTACGGACGCACACGGTCTTTGTTCATGCGGATTTTTCTCAAAAAGAACTTTGCCTGTTGACGATTCCATTAGCACGGCGGACGGAGCGGATATGCTGTCCGCACTGAGAGCATTCACTTTTAATCCGACAAACGGCGACATTAAAAGCACAGCACACAATGTTATTGAAACAAATGCCTTTCTTAACATAAAAAACACCTCGTTCATTAATATGAACAAGGTGTCGAATGTATGTAATAAAATATGTGCATTTTTTAAAGCTGTAACTTTTTAGTACTGCTCGATAAGACAAACTGCGTGAGCGGAAATGCCCTCAAGTCTGCCTGTAAAGCCGAGCTTTTCCTCGGTAGTAGCCTTAACGCTGACGAGCGAAACATCAATTCCGCAGGCATTGGCGATATTTTTTCTCATTTCGTCAATATGCGGTTTCAGCTTTGGCTGTTGAGCAATAACGGTTGAGTCGATATTGACAATTCTGTAGTTATAATCGGCAAGCACACGGCACACCTCTTTCAAAAGAAGAATACTGTCTGCGCCCTTATACTTTTCATCTGTATCGGGAAAAAGCTTTCCGATATCACCGAGAGCCGCCGCACCGAGAAGTGCGTCCATAATTGCGTGAACAAGCACATCGGCATCCGAATGACCGAGAAGTCCGAGTTCAAAGGGAATCTCTGTACCGCCGATTATCAGCTTTCTGTTCTCGGCAAATTTATGCACATCATATCCGTGACCGATTCTCATATAAATCTCCTTTGCACAATCAACCCTGTTGTCTTGACTTGAGAATACTCTCGGCAATCACAATGTCAATCGGGGTTGTCAGTTTAATATTTTCCTCATTGCCCTTTACAACAAGAACCTCGCCGCCCATATTTTCAATCAGCGAACAATCGTCTGTAAAGTTGATGAGATTATCGCCGGCATTTTCAAGAGCAAAGCGGTACAAATCACGCTCAAAAACCTGCGGAGTCTGAACGGCACGGAGCTGTGAACGGATAGGAGTGCTTTCTATATTATTGAAACCGTCAACAACCTTGATTGTATCTTTTACGGAAGTTCCGAGAGTTGCCGCACCCGTATCAAAAGCCGCCTCAACAACACGCTCGATTTCTTCAACGGTAATAAGCGGTCTTGCACCGTCATGAATAGCATAGTATTTGGCGTTTTCACTGCACGCACCGATTCCGTTACGCACGCTGTCGGCACGGCTGTCACCGCCCTTGACAAGTTTTGAAACCTTGCTGAAACCGTTAAGCTCGATAATTTTATTGATTCTGTCGTTATCCTGTTCACGGCAGACAATTACAATTTCTTTGATAAGGTGGCATTTCTGGAATGCCTTCAGGGTGTATTCAATTGCAGGTCGTGACAAAAGCGGAATAAACTGCTTGCTGTCGGCAATTCCCATTCTCACAGAACCGCCTGCCGCAACAATAACCGCAGATACAAAAGCTGACATATTCAACCCTCCGTAAATTATTTTTGCAAATTTATGTATAATTTCTTTTAAAGAAAATTAAATCTTATCAAGAGCCTGACTGATGTCGGCAATAAGATCATCAACATTTTCAAGACCTACCGAAAGTCTGATAAGGTCGGGTGCAACACCTGCCTCAATAAGCTGTTCGTCCGTCATCTGACGGTGGGTGTGGCTTGCGGGATGAAGAATACAGGTCTTTGCGTCTGCAACATGAGTAGCAATACAGCAAAGTTTTAAGCTGTCCATAAATTTAACCGCACAATCTCTTCCGCCCTTAACCGCAAAAGAAAGTACACCGCATGAGCCGTTTGGAAGATACTTTTCAGCAAGTGCGTGATATTTGTCATCTTCAAGGTCGGGATAATCAACCCACGCAACCTTGTCATTGGCTTTGAGGAATTTTGCAATTTCAAGGGCATTTTTGCAATGTCTTTCCATTCTCACATGAAGACTTTCAAGACCATTCATAAGGTAAAAAGCATTCTGCGGTGACTGGATTGAACCGAGGTCACGCATAAGCTGTGAAGTAGCCTTTGTAATGTAGCCGAGCTTGCCGAATTTTTCGGCATAGACAATGCCGTGATATGAATCATCGGGAGTTGTAAGACCCGGATATTTGTCGGCATATTTCAGCCAGTCAAAGTTGCCGCTGTCAACAATTGCACCGCCGACAGAAACAGCGTGACCGTCCATATATTTTGTGGTTGAGTGAGTAACAATGTCAGCACCCCACTTAATCGGCTGACAATTGACAGGGGTTGCAAAAGTGTTGTCAACAATAAGCGGAACACCGTGTGAGTGAGCAAGTCTTGCAAACTTTTCAATATCAAGAACAGACACGGTCGGGTTGGTTATTGTTTCACCGAACATTGCCCTTGTGTTTGGTCTGAATGCCTTTGCAAGCTCTTCTTCGGGAAGATCCTGATCGACAAAAGTAACATCAATGCCCATTTTCTTCATTGTAACACCGAGCAGATTATATGTACCGCCGTAGATTGCAGACGATGCAACAATGTGACTGCCTGTTTCGCAGATGTTGAAAAGTGCAAAGAAGTTAGCCGCCTGACCACTTGATGTGAGCATTGCGGCAACACCGCCCTCAAGGTCGGCAATTTTTGCGGCAGTCATATCATTTGACGGGTTCTGCAGACGGCTATAAAAATATCCGCTGTCCTCAAGGTCAAAAAGTCTGCCCATTGCGTCACTTGAATCATACTTAAAGGTGGTGCTTTGATAAATGGGCATCTGTCTGGGTTCTCCGTTCTTAGGCACATAGCCGGAATGCAAACACTTTGTTTCCTGTTTCATTGTAAAAAAACCTCCGTAATTTTATTCATTTTAACTCATTATAAACTCATTTTAACTAAATATTAACTCAAAATCGGATACCGAATTATCCGAAAAATTCTTTAATAAAGTTCATTATTGCATCTGTTCCGAATACAACGCCTGCAACTATAAGCAAAAGCAGTAATGCGCTGACAATTCTTACGGTTGTACGCTTTGCACCTGTCATTTTCTCAAACTGCTCGTCAAGCGTTTCTCCGTCATTCTCGGTGTATTCAACATCTTCGTCAAGAATTTCTTCGCCCTCAAGCTTGATTGCGCCGATTCCGACACAGGTGTCGAATGCCTTTTCATAAGCCGAATACGGAACATAGACATCATAGGTCAAATCATCATAACCCGTGTATGCCTTAATGCTTTTGCTGTACTTGTTTTCCATACATTTTTTGATTGTAGCGTCACACGGAACGGTGCTGTCCTCAAGTGCGGCTTTAACTCTCTGCAATTCAAAGCCCGATGCCGTAAGCAAATACACGGGAGTGTTTTCATCGGTTATTGTTTTAAGCTGAGCCTTGCAGTTTTTGCAGACTGTTTCTTCATCATTATGCAGTCGCTTGCATTTTGAACAATATTTCATAGACAAATCCTTCGTTATTTCATTTTGTTATCTACAATTTTAACACAAAAAGACAGCACGAGCAATACCCCACGCTGTCTTTATCCATAAATTTTTGTGCAGTTTTGTTATAAATTTAATTTTGTATCAACGGTCTGTGACCGCCAAAAAGTAAAAGTGCAAACATTACGGTAATACAAACCTTATAAAAGGAACAAGGATAATACCATACAGTTGTTTTCATCACATCAAATATTATGAAAACAAACCGCAACATTCATCATACAAAAAGCACCCGACAAATTAATGTCAGGTGCTTTGAAAAATTGTATGGCAATAAAATCAATTCACACAATCACACAAAATTAAAACATTCTTTTTCTTTTAAATACAAACATAACTGCAACTGCCGAAAGCATAACTACTGTGATAATTGCAGGAGTTGCAAAGTTGCCTGTTGCAACAACACCGTTGTTGGCTGTGCCGTTTGTGCTGTTGTTATTGTTTGCATTGTCATTTGTTGCAACATCACTTGTTGCGGAAGAAATGTTACCGCTCGGCTTTTCAGGCTTTGAAGGAGTGTCCTCTGTGCTTACAGGCTTAATTGACGGGTTAGGATTATCTACTGATTTTGCGGTGTAAATCATTTCAGTATCAGAAGAACCCGAACATACCGAGAATTTGTAATCACCTAAATCATATACCTGAATGTCTAAAGGATTTCCGTATTCATCAGTATCCCCTAATGAATAATTTACAAAGTAGTTGAATATATGATTTTTTTAAAATCAGCAATAGCAAAAGTACCACACTTTTCGCCGTTAGCGTAATATAGGGTCACTTCCATACCTTCACAATTGTGAGAAATAGAATTGTTTATATCAAGGGAACCAACCCATTCATACCAACTGCTCTCTGAATAATCAGGCTCACCTGTCCAAAGCGGTGCTGTAAACACCTTATCGGGGAGCTTTGTAACTTCAAGCCTTGTAATAGAATGCGGATCTGCTACTTTCTCGGCAGAAAAATCCGCTGAAACTGTACTTATCACTCCATAATCTTCGGCATAAGCATATGCTATATAAAAACTGATTGTATCCTCATTTTCAGAATTTGTACCATAGTATATTTTTCCCTTATAGCCGTCAATTTCTGCAATGGGCGGAACAATACCGTCCTCGCTGTCAATACCGTCACAGTTTACATCATATTCTTCACCGTTGCTGTAAACGATATGCAACACAACATTGCTCCAGAAAGTACTATCGGTAATTCGATTTTTATCAAGAACGCTTTCACTAACAGTAACGCTTTCGGGTGCTTTAACAACTTCCATTGAAACGGGATATACCGTCTCTGCTTCATCACTTGTTGATGCATTGCCCCAACCAAAGTCATCATCGCCCATTTCGGTTGCAAATGCCTGAACAAATACTGTCTGCACAAGACATACCGCCAACAAAGCAGACAGCAAAATCGTAATAAATTTTGAATGTTTTCTCATAATTTCCTCCATCATTTTATTGTTTTATCTGATATGCAAGATTAATATTTTTTTTTAAACACCATTCCCCTCTGAATAATTATTTAAAAATTAACCCAAAATACCATTGCTGTTTTACTGCATTTTGCGGTATATTGCAATACAACAATCTGCGGTATGCTATACTGTATGCGAGGTGAATTCTGTGTATAAAAGAATCAGGGAACTGAGGGAAGATGCCGACCTCACGCAAAAAGAAGTTAGCAAAATTCTGCATTGTTCACAACAGGTTTACAGCAATTATGAACTTGGTCAGCGTGATATCCCCACCGCTGTTTTGATTTGCCTCGCAAAACATTATCACACCAGCACCGACTATATTTTGGGGCTGACTGACAACAAAGACTTACCGAATTATACGCACAATTAAACCGGCAAGCTATTTGTCCCGAAGATGTTCTTCGGGATTTTTATGACATTAGTTTACTGCATTTTGCGGTATTTGTCAAGATATATACAGATAAAATATTATTTTTATTTAAGCAACGCTCTTATTTAAGGTGAATTAAATTTTTCAAAGTAATCATCAACTCGTATTTTCGGTTCATTGGACACTTGTGCAAATAATAATACACAATTTATGATAAATACGATTATATGAGCACCGCAAAGATAATGCCGTTTGTTTTCTCATTTTTTCAGGCAATTATATTTTAGGACAATTTGTCCTAAAAGTCAATAGGTCACTATGTACTATTTTATAATTTATTCGGTGATGAAATGAAACTGAGAATAAAAGATTTGCGTGAGGACAATGACCTTACGCAAAAAGAAGTTGCAAAGGTTCTTATGTGCGACCAGTCGCTGTACTCAAAATATGAACGGGGCGAAAGAGAAATTCCCCTCTCCCTGCTCATTAAACTTGCCGACTGCTACGGCACAAGCCTTGATTATCTGACCTGTCGCACAGACAATCCAAACATTAAATAACAGCCGTTTTGAAAATTTGCATTTCAAGACGGCTGTTGTTCTGTTATAAAAAAATCGGCTGATGTTGTTTTCCCTGCAATGCAAGGGTTACGCAATCTTCAAGCTTATCAAAATCAGCCACAAGCGAATTTGGTTTCTTGATGCAATCGTCCTGTTTTAAAGGAACGAAGTAAATATTTTTAGTGTTGAGAAGTCTGCCGATGTTCTGTGCCGACGCACCGAGAGCGTCATTTGTTGCAACGCACAACAGCACAGGTCTTAAAATTCTCAGATGCGACTTTGCCGCCATTGTTACCGCCGTGTCGGTAATTCCGAGCGACAGCTTTGCAAGCGTGTTGCCCGTACACGGTGCAATCACAAGCAAGTCGCACATTTTTTTAGGTCCTATCGGTTCTGTCTGCACAACCGAGTGCAGAACAGCTTTGCCCGTTATTTCTTCTGCCCTCTTTACCGTTTCCTCCGCTTTTCCGAAACGAGTTGATGTTGAAAAGGCATTTTGCGACATTATCGGAATAACATCATAGCCTGAGTCAACAAGCCTCTGCATTTGCGTAAAAGCCTTTGAAAAGGTGCAAAAGGAACCGCACATTGCAAATCCTATGGTTGCTTTTGTCACCTGTAAACCTCCTTGATGATGTCAAATACAGTAGTTTTTATAATTTCTCCTGCCGTTTTCGGAGCACATTTTCCGGGGAGCGACAATGCCCTAACGGCATAAATTCCGAGTTTTTCGGCGGTATCAAAATCAACCCCGCCCGGCAGGGACGCAAGGTCTATAATAAGGGTGTTTGTGTCGGTATTCATAAGAAGTTCCCTGTCAAAAATCAACCTCGGAATCGTGTTGAAAACAATGTCAAACCGCTTTACCGTTCTGAGCTTTTCCGTATTTACGGCAGTATAGCCGAGCGCCTTTATATACGCAAGGTCTGACGGCTTTCTTGCGCTCACGGTAACATTTGCTCCGAGTAAAACAAGCTTGTGAGCAAGAATTTTTCCGATTCTGCCGAATCCCGTCACAAGACACTTACTGCCCGAAATCGTACCCTCATATTCTCTCATTGCACATTCAATTGCGCCCTCTGCTGTAGGCAATGCGTTGAGAATTGCAAAATCATCTCTTGCTCCGTAATCAAAAATTTCACCGTCGGAAAGCCTTGGATATGCCTTTAAAAATCTGCTTTTCATCGTAGTAAAAACAGGCTTTTTAAGGATAATTTCAATATCGTCACCGTCAAGCAAAATATTCTCGTTTGAAAACGGAGTGTTAAGACTGCCGTCCGTCCTTATTGACGGCAACGGAAAAATCAATGCGTCACTTTCCAAAATTGCCTTTTTAACATTGCAAAGGCTCAATGAACCGTAGCTTTCAAGGCTGTCAAATCCGCCGAGCAAAACATCGTAACAACTGTCAGAAATTGATTTTGCAAGAAAAAGCTGTCGCTTGTCACCGCCGATTATGCCAAATGTTCTTATGTCGCTCTTTTTCATACACAACACCCGTAAATCAAGTTATTCTCTACACCCTCATATTATGCCGAGTGTCATTGTGTGTGAAACCGTGAAAAGAAAAAGGACAGCAAAAGCTGCCCAAGTTCGGCTATTCGGAAAGATTGTCAAAAGTTTCAAGAATTTCAAGCGAATCGGCGGAATCGAGATAAACATAATTGAAATCACGCACAATATTCCACCCCTTAACATAAAAAGGTGCAAGGCTTGAATAGCTCTTTTGCATAACCTCATAAGCAAAAGTTATTCCAAGGTTATCTTCAATCAGTTTTGACATAAGTGTAAAGTGGTTTATGCAGGTTACTCTTGCAAAATGCTCTGTCGTTCTGTTATGTTCCGATAAAACCTGCTCAAGAATATTTCGTGTTCCAGAACCCTTTTCACGCAAAAAAAGATGTTCGGTAAAAATGTCATCAGGCAAAATCGTTTTGTTTGCAAATCTGTGATTTTTACTGCATACACCGACAAAATTTTCCGAACGATAAACTCTGCTCAAAAATTCATTGCTGTCAAAAAAACCTTCAATCAACGCAAAGTCAAGTTCGCCCTTTTTAAGTCTGTCAAGCAAATACCTTGTGTTGTCAATCTCAATTTCAACATTATATTCGGGCAACTGCAAAAACTTTTCAACCTGTTTTGGAATAACATACTCGCCGATTGTCTTTGTTGCACCAAACCTTACAAGCCTTTTTTCGCCCGACTTCATCTTTTCAAACAGCTTTTCTTCCTGATACATAACCGACTCGCAATATCTTTTCAGCAACTCTCCCTTTCTCGTCAATCTCAGGCTGTGTCGGTCATAATCAAACAGCTTGCAACCGTACTGATTTTCAAGAAAATGTATGTGCTGAGTAACGGCAGGCTGTGTCATATTGAGAATCTGTGCCGTTTTTCTGTAATTCATAAAATCACAAAGTGCCAGAAATGTTTTAACCCTGTAATCAATCATATTGCACCCCTCTGATAAATTTTGATTATCATATCATTTTAAATAATAATTAGATTTTATCATACTTTCGTGTTATACTCAACAAGCAAAATAAATTCGGGAAGGGTAAAACAATGAAATTCATCAAAACAAATTTTGGCGGAATCCTTGTATGTGCCGTAATTGCGGCATTTGCGGAGCTTTTCAGCACTGTTCAAATCGGCTCGTTTTCGTTTTCGCTGATAGGCGCACCTGTTGCGGCAATTATAACGGGAATGATAATCACGCTTTTAGCACCGAAATTTTCTGCAAACAAATATTTTTTGGGCGGAATAAAATTCACCTCAAAAAAGATTTTGCAATGGGCGGTAATCATACTCGGCTTTTCGCTTAATCTCGGCACAATTGCAAGTGTAGGCGGCAAGAGTCTGCCCGTGATTGTAAGCACAATTTCAACATCTCTCATAACGGCTTTTATTGTTATGAAAATTGCAAAAATCAAACCTAAAACAGCCTGTCTTATCGGAGTAGGTTCGTCAATCTGCGGCGGTTCAGCAATTGCGGCAACCGCTCCCGTAATTGATGCCGATGACGAAGAAATTGCCCAATCAATTTCGGTAATCTTTCTGTTTAATATTCTTGCGGCACTCATTTTTCCGACTTTCGGACACGCTGTCGGCTTTGGCACGGAAGGCTTCGCAGTGTTTGCAGGAACAGCGGTAAATGACACATCATCAGTAACCGCAACTGCCGCTACCGCAGAAAAAATCTGGAATGTAAACGGTATTCTTTCAACAGCCGTAACCGTAAAACTGACACGAACACTTGCTATAATTCCGATAACGCTTTGCCTTGCACTTTACAGAACACACAAGGCAAAATCAATCGGTGCAAAGGGTTCAACATTTTCATTCAAAAAGATTTTTCCGTGGTTCATTCTCTTTTTCATCGGAGCTTCACTTGTATCAACACTTGTCGGATTTATTCCGCAATGTTCTTTTACAGAATTTTACAACAACGGTTTTGTACCTCTGATGAAATGGCTCGCAACATTTTTCATTTCAATGGCAATGGGCGCAATCGGACTTAACACAAACATAGTAAAACTGATAAAGAGCGGTGCAAAGCCGATTATCTTAGGATTTTTCTGTTGGATAGCAATTTCCGCCGTATCAATCGGAGTGCAACAGCTTACGGGAATTTTTTCATCTAATCTGTGACAAAAAAGACAGCCGAATTTTTACACACGGCTGTCTTTTATTTTCTGCATACAAAAACTCCGCTCTCAAGCGAAAGCGGAGTTTGATTTGATAATTTGCCGTAGATAAAAATATTCTTCTCCAAATGAGGTTACGGTCTGAGTCCCATTCCGCCCTCAAGGGTGATGGTTTCGCCGCTCATATACTTGAAATCAGGTGATGCAAGTGCAACACAGGCACGGCCGATTTCTTTTTCGACATCACCAAAATGTCCCATTGGAGGCACTTTTACATTTGCCTTGAATGCGTCGGGATAAGCCTGCTCAAATTTTTCAAGCTGAGCAGTCCATGCAAGCGGACAGACAATGTTGACATTTATTCCGTCCTTGCCCCACTCGTTGGCGGCAACTCTTGTAAGACCTCTTATTCCCTCTTTTGCGGCTGCATATGCGCACTGACCGAAGTTTCCGAAAAGTCCGGCACCCGAAGCAAAGTTTATAACCGTTCCCTTTGACTTTTTAAGGTACGGATAGCAAGCCTTCATATAATAGAAGGTTGCGTACAATCCCGAATAAACAGCAAGGTCAAATTGCTCTGTTGTATGATCAGCAAGTGTAATACCCGATGCAGAAGCCTGAGCATTGTTAATCAAGACATCAATTCCGCCGAATGTTTCAACAGCTCTGTCAACAACATTCCGAACAACCTTTTCGTTATCGCCGTCCTTGCTGACATCAGCCTGAACAGGCAACACATTTACTCCGTAAAGTCTTTCGAGTTCTTCTTTGGCATTCTCAAGCTTTTTGACATTTCTGCCTGTAATAACAAGGTTTGCACCCTCCTTTGCATAAGCAACAGCAATGCCGTAGCCGATTGAACCGCAACCTCCGTCGCTGAGAACAGCTCTTCCTCCGCCTGTAATAACAGCGGTCTTTCCTAATAAAAATCCCATTAATCCATCCTCCTTTTGGTAAAAAAATATGCTGCAAGAATACAAATATTCTCACAGCCTTATATTACCAGTTATTAAGGTTGGTGTCAATCGGGGTAATCCTACTATACAGACATTAATTTGCGAATCAAATGATTTTCTTTCAGCTAAATTTTGTGACAAGTCGCAAAGCTAAATAACTTCGCTGTCGCTCTGTTGCTAAATTGCAAACCTTTCGGTTTACAGCTAAATTAAATTCACTTTTTACTGTCCGTCAGGACAATTTAGCTATCCGCAGGATAATTTAGCTTGCGTAGCAAATTTAGCTCACGCTTGCGTGAATTTTCAGCTAAAAAAACGCACGCCCCCGTAGGGTGTCACACTTTCATCTTATCACTACTTCTGCCCGAAGTACTTTGTACAGACCTAAACTTTCCGCCTCGCTTGTTGCGCCCTGTGCACAGCTATGCCTCCATAAACGCTCCTCCCTAAAAATGCCCCACAGGGGCATTTTCTTTACGGTCGGCTTCAAATCCCTTCGGATTCTAAACAGACCAAAAAAAATGACACCCCGTAGGGTGTCATTTTTTGGCCTGCCCGAAGGGATTTGAACCCCCATTCTCCGGAATCGGAATCCGTTGCGTTATCCAATTGCGCCACGGGCAGATGTATGCGGCAGGGTATTTTGCCTGCCGTTTTTCATTTTTAATTCGCATAATTTTTTATCTGAAAATCAACTGCAAAAACTGCTGTGCAACAGTCTTTAGCTTATATTATGCGGTTATTATACAACAATTTTTTACTTTAAGCAAGGGAAATTTGTCGCTCCTCCCGACTGTAAGGCGATCATTCTGCCATACTTTCGAGTTCTTCCCAGATTTCGTACTGTTCCTCCTGCTGTTTTTGCAAATCCTCGAGATGTTTTGAAAGCTCCATAAGCTTTTCATAATCTGCGGCAACTTCCTCGCTTGAAAGCAACTCCTGCGTTTTGGCAATTTCTTCGTCAAGTCGCTCAATTTCAGCCTCTGCCTTTTTGAGCTTAGTCTGTCTTTTGCGTTCTTCACTCTGCTTTTGCTTTTGCAAAAAGTAATCATTCTGCGTTTTTTCTTTTTTATCTTTCTTATTCTCAGTCGGAACAGCACCCGATTTTTCGGCTGTGGTGCGTTCAAGATAATAATCGTAATTACCGAGATATTCCTTTACTCCGTTATTTGTAAGGAGTAAAATTCTGTCGGCAATTTTATTTATAAAATAACGGTCATGGCTGACAATCAGCATTGTACCGCTGTAGTCAAGCAAAGTTTTTTTCAAGCTCTTCCCGTGATGATGCGTCAAGGTGGTTTGTCGGCTCATCAAGGAGCAAAAAGTTACTGCCCTTTAGCATTAATTTCAAGAGAGAAACTCTCGCCCTCTCGCCGCCGCTCATTTTTGAAAGCGGTTTAAACACTTCGTCACCTTTGAACAGGAATGACGCAAGCGCACTTCTGACTTCGGTCTGAGTCATATTCGGGAATGTGTCCCACACCTCATCAAGTGCGGTTTTTGACAGGTCAAGATTTTGCTGCATCTGATCAAAATAACCGATTTCAACATTTGCGCCGTAGTCATATTCACCGCAGTTCATAGGAGTTTTGCCCGTTAAGATTCTGAACAGCGTTGTTTTACCGCAACCGTTGCCGCCGATAATGAACACTCTCTCGCCTTTTCTGATATGTATATCAACATTTTTGAAAAGCTGTTTGTTGTCAAACGACTTTGCAAGATTTTTACAGATTAAAACATCGTTGCCGCTTTCACATCTCGGCTCAAAATGCATACGCATTGTTTCAAGCTCGCTTTCGGGGGCAACAAGCCCGTCTTTGATTCTGTCAGCCTCTTTCTGCTTACTTGCGGCTGTGATAAAGTTGTGAGCCTGTCCCCAGCGTTTTTGCTGTTCAACAATGCCCTCAATACGCTTTATCTCCTTTAAATCGTGTTCATATTTATTTTTAAGCGACTCGTTCACCGATTCCTTTTTCTTGACAAATTCCGAATATGAGCCCTTATAAACCATAGCACGGTTGTGTTCAAGTTCAATCGTCTTGTTGGTTACATTATCAAGAAAATAACGGTCATGGCTGATGATAATCATTGCGCCCTTGAAATCTCTCAAAAAGCCTTCAAGCCATGCGATTGCGTCAATGTCAAGGTGGTTTGTCGGCTCGTCAAGGAGGAGCATATTGCTCTGCGACAGCAACAGCTTTGCAAGGCAGAGCTTTGAACGCTGACCGCCGCTTAAATTGCCGACAGGCATTGTAAAGTCATTTTCGGAAAATCCGAGTCCTAAAAGGGCGGAACGGGTTCTGCTTTTATAGGTCAGACCGCCTGCTCTTTCAAACTGTTCAATAAGCATGGTCTGCCTCTCAACAAGCTCGTCAAGATTTCCCGACTTGTTGTCAATCTGATGTGCAAGTGCGGAAATTTCTGTTTCCATATCCGAAAGATAATCGAACACGGAAAGCAGCTCGTGATACACATCTGCCCTCGGATTGTTGCAGGCATGCTGTTCCATATATCCGGGACGGACATTTTTTGAAAAGGTAACAGTTCCCGAAACAGGGCTGATTTCGCCGTTGAGTATCTTAAAGAGAGTTGTTTTACCGACTCCGTTAGCTCCGATAAAGCCCACCTTGTCTCTTTCTTCAACATCAAACGAAACATCGGTAAAAAGGTTTCTTTCGATAAAGTCATTGTAAGATTTCTTACTGATAATGCCGGCAAAACATACACTCCCTTTCAAATTCGCTACCCACCATTGTACATTAAAATCGACAAAAGAGCAATACAAAATTGAAAATATGCCATAGGTTTACAAGGGCATAAGACACAATTCCGACCGTTAAAAGCATTTCAGCCGTTTTGCTCCTGCCGATTTCGGCAAGCTTATAAATCAATGCACAACCCAGAACAAGCACAAGCGGCAAAATTCCCTTGATTAACAATGTCAGCCAAAAGTTTTCAAGCACAGGCTGCATAACGGGATTTGCCTCAACAAAATGTCCGCTGCCGATGAGCGCCTCTGTACAAATCCAGTCAACAATATTGAGAAAATAGAGTAAGCCGAGTTTGTAATAAAACGAACGGCTTTCGTGACCTTTTTCATTGACGATATTATTGACATCAGATTCATTTGCCGATTTCAAATTAAACACAACGGTTTTTTCAAGTCCGGTTTTTTCTGTCATACACAACACCTCAACGGTATTTTTTCCCGCTGAGAATGTTATATTCACACAAAAGAAAAGAGCCTCCCCTCGGAAGCTCAATTTGAAACGAATTATTCAAAGTTAATGTCGCCCTCATATTTCTTTTTGAAAAGCTCAAATACCTTGTTAAGAGTATCTTCATCGTCAATGCTGACATATTCCTCTGTTTCTTCGTCAATCTGATTAATCTGAAGAATAACAACCTCGTCTGCATCTTCGTCATTTTCGATGAGAACAATGTACTCTGTACCCTCAAACTCGATTACATCAAGAAATTCAAATTCAACTTCCTGACCGTTTTCATCCTCAAGAGTAATGAGCATACCCTGATCTTCTTCGTTAATAAGCTCGTTTTTTGTATCTGCCATAGCGTATTCCTTTCCGAATGCGTTTAACGCCTCATTAAATAAACTAAGCTTAGTATAACCCAAAACATCGGCAAAATCAACACTTTATTGATATTTTACATTTAAAAGGTAAAAGCCAAAAACAGCTGCGATTGCTCGCAGCTGTCCTTGGGTTTAGAAGTTTTGAAATTAACGTGAAAACCGTAGATATTTAAGTCAGTGTTTTCAGAATTAACCTACTTTGGCGTTACCTGTGTCGCCGAACATATTAAGTCTGAAAAGCTTGCTCTCGTCGTTCTTGTTTTCGCAAATAATACTTGCTTCTGCAATCCTGCCGCCTTCGATAAGTCTTGTAAGACCGACAAGCTGGCAAAGCTTGCTGCGGAGATTGAGTCTGTCGCCTTCGCTTGTAACGAGATATACATTGCCCTCGCAGGTATCGAGCACGGCGAGGAATTTGGTTACATCAACATTGTGTAAGCTAAGAATTGGTGTCATAAAATTTCCTCCATTCAATTCTTTAAAAATATAAAGTTTTGTTTTCGTGCGCCATTTACCATTTGGCAAAATCATGATCAATTTATCGACTATGTGATAATTCAATTTTACTCGAGTAAGGCTAATTGGAAATCAGCCGATAGTCAAGCGGACTATTTACTTGACAATTATTATTATAGTCAAACGTTCGAAAAAGTCAACAATTTTAGCGATTAATTTTTGTTCACAAATACTTTTAGATGTCAGTTATGCACAATTAGTTATCGTATTTTTTGTGCAATATGCTTTGTATTTGCTTTTATAGAAATATAGTTTTAACACAAGCATAACATTTGATTGTGTAAATTCAACAACTTGTTTCTTTTTTAGCATTATATAACTGCTGTTTTTTACAAACTTAATTTAACAGGCATATTGTGATTTTGCTCATTTTAAGTTATAATCTATGTTATGAAGGCTGATATCAAAAAGGATGCAGGATTGCTCCGAATTAAATTTTCAATAAAAGCAATCATACAAATAAGAAAGGAATCATGAAATGCTTAACGATTTTTACAAACAGTTCAAAAGCGGAACAGACATACGAGGAGTTGCAAGCGAGGGTGTTGAGGGACAAAGTATAAACCTTACCGACGATGTTGTTGCCGATATGGCAGACGGCTTTGTGCTTTGGCTTTCTAAAAAAGTTTCAAAAAAGCCGAGCGAGCTCAAAATTTCTGTCGGTCGTGACAGCCGTATTTCGGGACCGCATATAATGAAAATCACAACCGAGCGTTTTAAGCGTTGCGGTGCAGAAGTTCTCTGCTGCCAGCTTGCGTCAACTCCGTCAATGTTTATGACAACCGTTGACCTCGGATGTGACGGTGCTCTTCAGATTACCGCAAGCCACCACCCGTTCAACAGAAACGGTCTTAAATTTTTTCACCCGTGAGGGCGGTCTTGAGGGCAGTGACATTGAGGAAATTCTTCTCTACGCACAAAACGGTGAACATCCAGAAGAAAGCAACGGCGGAAATATTACGGATGTTGACTATATGAGCGACTACGCAAAGGGACTTTGCGAGAAGATTAAAAAAGAAGTTAATGCAGAAGATTACGAGCATCCGCTCAAGGGCTTTAAGATTGTTGTTGACGCCGGCAACGGTGCAGGCGGATTTTATGCCGACAAGGTGCTTTCCGTTCTCGGAGCAGACACAACAGGCAGCCGTTACCTTGAACCTGACGGAATGTTCCCGAACCATGTGCCGAATCCCGAGGCTAAAGAGGCAATGGATTCAATCTGTGAGGCTGTCAGAGAATCAGGCGCAGACCTCGGCGTAATCTTTGATACGGATGTTGACCGTGGCGGTGCTGTTGACAGCAAGGGCAATGAAATCAACCGAAACAGACTTGTAGCCGTTGCGGCGGCAATTGCTCTTGAGGGCAATGACGGCGGTATGATTGTTACAGACTCAATCACATCAAGCGGTCTCAAACAATTTATTGAAAATGACCTCGGCGGAAAGCATTACCGCTATCGCAGAGGCTATAAGAATGTTATCGACAAGGCTCTTGAACTCAACGCTCAGGGCATCAACTGTCCTCTTGCAATCGAAACATCGGGACATGCCGCAATGCGTGAAAACTACTTTCTTGATGACGGTGCATATCTATGCACAAAAATTATTATCAAGGCGGCTCAGATGAGAAAAGAGGGCAAGGAGCTTGACGAGCTTACCGCCTCACTCAAAGAACCGCTTGAAAGCACAGAAATCAGATACAAAATTCTTGAAAAAGATTTCAGAGCCTGCGGTGAAAAAATTATTGCCGACCTTACAAAGTATGCCGAGGAGCAGGACGGCTGGTGTGTTGCCGATGATAACCGTGAGGGCATCAGAGTTTCGTTTGACAGGGATAACGGTGACGGCTGGTTCTTGCTCAGACTTTCGGTACACGATCCGATTATGCCCCTCAATGTTGAAAGTGACAGCGAGGGCGGTGTAAAAATCATCTGCGACAAGCTTGGTGAATTTTTAAAAACTACAACAGGTCTTGACTTCTGATATTGGAATATTTTGCGTTTTTATTGATTTTTATTGTCGCAACTACGGGTTGCAACCGAGAGTTGCGACAATGGAACCCGAAATGTATTGTTTTTTGGGGCAGGCAACCGATATAATTTTCTCACAAGGTAAAACCCTAAAGCAATATTTGAGGAGGAAATTTTATGAACATTGAAACTGCCAACAGACTTTTGCAGTACAGAAAAAAGATGAATCTAAGTCAGGAGGAGCTTGCCGCAAAAATAGGTGTAAGCCGTCAGGCTGTGTCAAAATGGGAGCGTGCAGAGGCATCGCCCGACACGGATAATCTTATTCTTCTTGCCGATATCTACGGTGTTTCGCTTGATGAATTGCTTAAAGGCGAAAAAGAAACCGAAAGCGAAACACAGTCGGAAGAACCCGAAAATAATTCCGAAAATAATCACGACAGCGACACAACATACAAAAAATCAGACAAGGTTTCGTTCAAACACGGAATCCATGTTGACTCAAAGGACGGTGATTCTGTTCACCTTAATTTCAGGGACGGAATCCATGTTAAAGATAAAGACGGTACAAAGGTTGATGTCGGCTGGAACGGAATTCATGTTGAAGAAAACGGCAAAACAAAAGTCTATACAGACGAAAACGGAAATGTTATGTATGATGAAAGCATTGAAGAGCATAAACATTCAAAGTCGCACCGCTTTTGGAAACACTTTCCGTTTTGGTTGATTGCCGTTATCGGATTCCTCGTTTGGGGATTCAGCGGAGTATTGCTCGGTTGGGTACTCAGCTGGGTATGCTTTTTGACAATTCCTCTCTATTACACACTTGTTGACGCAATCTACAAACGCAAGCCGAGTCATTTTGCTTATCCCCTGCTTGTCGTTATTGTGTATATGTTTTTCGGATTTCTCGACATCTGCGGCGGTTGGTCATTTGGTTGGATTGCATTTTTAACAATTCCGATTTATTATGAAATCTGCAAGCTTTTCAAAAGCGAAAGAAAAAGTTCTGACGATTAAAACCGAATTAAAGACATACAAAAACACGGCAGTTTTTTATCGACTGCCGTGTTTTTATCATTACGGTATATTAAGGAATCATAATTGTATCGGTTGTATCAAGCTGTGATGTTCTCATTGCAGGCTTGCAGAGTTCAATCTGCCTGCCGTCTTTGATAAAGAGCGGAACTTCATTGAGAGCAACCTCAATATAATGAGTACCCTTGCTCATTTTTTCTGTTGTAACGCTTGTACCGCTGAGTTTTACAAAAGTCATGTTCTCGGGGAGATAAACATATCTTCCGCCTACATTCTGCTCATATACAGGGCAAATCATGCACTCGTCACCGAGCATAAGCTGTGTTTCACATTCACGGGCAATTTTATCATCGGGATAATCAAACGAGAGTGGTCTGAAAATCATATCGTTTTCTTCGCTTGCCTTTTTGAATGTTCTGTAAAGGTACGGAATAAGTCTGTAACGAACCTCAACAATATCCTTGAAATCATCGCTGTTTTCAAAGCTGTAGCACTCCTGATTTCTTGTGCCGAGAGCGGCATGGTTACGCATAAGCGGAGTAAACACACCGAGTGCAAGGAAACGGAGAACAAGGTCACGGGTTGCGTTTTCGTTAAAGCCTCCGAGATCTGCACCGCAGTAAAGAAAGCCGCACATATTTGCGGACGGGAGCATTTTGAGGTTAAGGAGAATGTGTGACCACCAAGAGTGGTTATCACCGAACCAGATACCGCTTGAACGGTGAGCGCCTATATATGATGCACGGGAGAACATAAGGATTTTTTCTTTGCCGAACTCTTCCGCAAAATATTCGCCGGCGGCTTTTGTCATATTAGCACCGTAAATGTTGTGAACCCGATCATGGCAAACCTGTTTGCCGTCAACTGTATGGTAAATGCTTGAATAGTCCTCGGGACTGTTTGAAAGACCTGCGAATGTGTCCTTGAGTTCAAAGAATTTGGAGAGGTCAAGGTTCTGCCCTTTGAGAGCCGCCGCCTTGTCAAGTGCTTTGTTAAGTCCTTTTACCGAATAGAAAATTGCAGGCTCGTTCATATCGTTCCAGAAACCGTCAATTCCCATATCTGTGAGAATTTTATATTTTGAGCCGAACCACTTTCTTACATCCGGACGGAGAAAATCGGGAAAGCCAACGATACCGGGCCATACACCGCCCTCAAAATCCGTGCCGTCCTCGTTTTTGCAGAAGTATCCGTTCTTTCTGCCCTCTTCATAGATATCGTAGCCGTTCTCTTTTTTTACGCCTGCGTCAATAATCGGAATGAGGTGGATTCCTTCTTCCCTTTTCTTTGAAACATAGTCCTTGAAATTCGGAAATTTTTCATCATCAACAGTAAAGTCCTTGTAACGCTCCATATAGTCGATGTCGAGATATACGCAGTCAAGCGGAATCCCTGCCTTGTTGTAACCGTCAACAACAGCGTCAACAGCTTCGGCATTATGATAGCTCCAACGGCTCTGCTGATAGCCGAATGCCCAAAACGGCGGAACATAGCTTGTGCCGATTGATTTTCTGAACTCTTTTACAATTTCAAGCGGCTTTGTGCCGTCAATGTAATATATATCAAAATCCGTGCCGTCAATTGTGATAACGGTTTTGTTTGTGGTTGTGTAGCCGATGTCCCAACGGATTTTTGACGGGAAGTCAATAAAAATACCAAAAGTTTTTGAACCGCTGAGCATAAGGAAATTGTGAGCGGCATAAAGGGATGACTTAGTTTCTGTGTGGAACGGGTCATCACTGCAAAAGCTGTTATACACCCAACCACGCTTGTTGATTCCTCTCGGAGCTTCGCCGAGTCCGTAGACGATGTCGCTGTCTGCCATATCAAATTCAAAGACAAAATTTCCGTTTCCAAACTTGCCGCCGAGCGGAAATTCCGCAATAGGCAGAGCGTTAAATTTTTCAACAACAGCCTGCGTATCAATCGGGTTGCCCGATGTAAACTTTTTAATCATTAAAGCACTTCCTTCTTTATTAAAATTTTCCGATTTTTTCAAAGCGTTCTGCAAAATCTTGCCGACACGCACTTGCAATTTTAGTATAACATTAATATTGATTATTGCAATGGCAAAATTTATTTTTGTATTATTTTATTTTTTGCACATAAAAAAGCACCCATACAAATCTGTAAAGGTGCAAATTTTATTCTTTTACGCTTTATCAGTCAAAAATGTCATTCTTGCTTTCAGACTTTTCGTCTTGGTAAATTTTGAGGTTTCCCGTATCGTCACAAACACCGAGAAAAACATCTTTGAGCCGTTTGCGGCTGTTGTCAAGCTGTTTTTTGAGCCATTCAAGATTAAAGCCCGATTCGGCAAGATTTTTCTCGAGAATTTTTCCGTCCGTAATAACCACGGACTCGGGTCGGGTTTGGTGAACAATGATTTTTAAATCATCCGGAGTTGCAGGGCGCTTTTTGTCCTTTGGCAGAACCGACAAATCGCCGTTCTGTTCAAGAAAAACCGTTTCGACATCATCAAGACTGAAATATCCCTTTTCACGCATTCGTGTAAGAAATTCGTTTATATCAATTTTTGCAACCGAAAAATTCTTTTTGTACAACTTTCCTCTGTCGAAAATCACAATAGACTTGCCTGTTAAAAATCTTCGTAACATTGTTGATTTTTGCGAAAGCCACGAACAAAGCATAACAATTATTACATAAACAATGAGTGCTGCAAAGCACGCCCAAAAGTCTGACATTTCGGCTGTTGCCATCTCCGCTGCGATTGAACCGATTGTGATTCCGTTGATGTAGTCAAAAAGATTAAGGCTTGACATCTGCTTGTTGCCGATGAACTTTGACAGCAAGAACAATACTGCAATTGAAACGGGCGCCGTTATTAATGCACGCAAAAAGTCCATAATATCCCCTCCGATAGGGTTATTATGGACTTTAAATTATTTTTTATTCCGCAAAATTACCAAGGCTTAACTGTGCCTGTGATTTCCGAAACGCTCTTGATTCCGTTTTTGTCGAGCCATTCGTTCATACCGTCGGCAATCTTAATCGGCGCATACGGATCCGTAAAAAGGACAGTACCGATTTGAAGTGCGGTTGCGCCTGCCATCATCATCTCGATTGCATCCTGCCAGCTTGAAATACCGCCCATACCGATAATCGGAATTTTAACTGCGTTTGCAACCTGCCAAACCATTCTTACGGCAACAGGGAAAATTGCAGGGCCGCTCATTCCGCCTGTGTTGTTTCGGATAATCGGTCTGCGTGAGTTGATGTCGATACGCATACCTGTGAGCGTGTTAATCATTGAAATTGCGTCTGCACCGTTTGCCTCTGCCGACTGTGCGATTGATGCAATGTCGGTAACATTCGGGCTGAGCTTTACGATAAGCGGTTTTTTGCAATACTTTTTGACAGCCGCAGTAATTGCACCTACGGATTCACAGCTTGTGCCGAACTGCACTCCGCCGCTCTTGACATTAGGGCATGAGATGTTGAGTTCAATCATATCAACATCGGTTTCGCTGAGTTTTTCAGCCATTGCACAATAATCTTCGGGAGTGTTGCCGGCAATGTTTGCAATGATAACCGTATTTTGCTTTTTGAGCCACGGCAAATCCTCATTGATAAAAACATCAACACCGGGGTTTTGAAGTCCTACTGCATTCAAAATGCCGGAAGGAGTTTCGGCTACTCTCGGAACAGGGTTGCCGTCACGGCGGGTAAGTGTGATACCCTTGCATGAAATACCGCCGAGCTTTTCAAGTGGATAAAGCTCTGAATATTCCATACCGAAACCGAATGTTCCCGATGCGGCAATGAGAGGATTGTTAAATTCCACTCCGCAAACTTTTACAGATAAATCAGCCATTGAAAACTACCTCCTCAGCATTAAATACGGGGCCGTTTTTGCAGACATGCTGCATAATTTCTTCACCGTTTTTTCTTACCTTTACTGCGCACACAAGGCATGCACCCATTCCGCAGGCCATTCTCTCCTCAAGAGAAATCTGACACGGCTTTCCTGCCTCTTTGCAAACATCGGCAATAGCCTTGAGCATCGGGGTAGGACCGCATGCACAAACCTCGTCAACCTCTGAGATTTTTTCTTTGAGAACATCTGTTACAAAGCCGTGGATTCCCGCACTTCCGTCATCTGTTGTCAGCACAAGCTCTGCACCGGCTTTCTTGAAATCATCCTGAAGAATAATAAGGTCTTTGTTTCTGAAGCCTGTGATAACAAGCGGATTTTCACACTGCTTTGCTGTGTAGAGCATCGGAGGAACGCCTATACCGCCGCCGATAAGGCAATAACGCTTGCCCTTTTCAATTTTAAAGCCGTTGCCGAGAGGAGCGAGAATGTCAACGCTTTCGCCCTTTTTCATCTCGGACATAATTTTTGTTCCCTCGCCTTTACCTGATAAACAAGGCGGAGAACACCGTTTTCGCTGTCACAAACCGAAATAGGTCTGCGCAGAGTTTTTGAAGGCACATAAACATGGGCAAACTGTCCGCACTTTGCAAGCGGAGCAAGCTCGTCATTTTTACCCTCATATCAAAAATGCCGTCTGCAATCTGTTCGTTTGACAAAAGTTCAAACTTCTGAACATCATACTTTTTCATAATATCATTCCTTTAGTTAGCTTTATTTATATAAAATCAATTCATAACAAATCAATTTTCAATCGGAGTGTCCCTGCATTGCGGACAAAAGTGAACATCTCATCACATCGCCGTTAATCAACATATTTAAGTTCAACAGTCAGCACACCTAACTCATCCTTGCGATAAACATAACAGCTTTCCGCAAGCTTTGGTGAATAACCGTTAATCTCATTAGCCTCTGAAAACCAGTTATAAAGATAACCGTCATTCATCATCCTGTCATACATATAATTGAAATCGGTGTTCTTATCAACAACAATGCTGAAATATTCATCTCCGTTTTTTGCAGCATTTGCAATAGCTTGGCTCACATCATCGGCGTTATCGGGATCCGAAACAGTCGGGTACTTATAGTTAAAGTAGTTGTACTTTTCAGCCGTACATTTTGGAACATAAAAATTGCACCATGTATCAACGCTCAAATAAGTTTGTGAATTAAGCTCGGAATACTTATATGACAGCTTATGATCCTTGAACATAAGGTCATCGGTTAGGTTAAAATAATCGTTTTCCGCATAATTATTTTCGCCGTCGGTATCATTCCATGTAACATCAATTTGGTACCAATCGCCGCCGATTTTTACACCGTTCCATGCGTGATTGTCTGAGTCGGCTGTTCCCGAAAGTAATACGCAGTCAATATTCGCCTTGTTGCACAAAAGCTGAAAGGCTCTTGCGTAACCCTCACACACGGCTTTGCCGTCAACCAAGGCGCCGTAGGCATCGTTCTCGTTGCCCTCAATATTCTCTGTCTGTGCCGCCGCATCATCATATTTGCAGTTTTCAATTATATAGTTGTTAATGTATTCTTCTCTTTCAAAATCATTGCCGGAGGGCAGTTTTTTCAAAGCAGAAGTAACGGCAATATTGAATTTTTTCTTGGCGGCTATAAGCTTATCATTTTGAACAGTATAATCAAGCTTTACGCTTGTTGTGTCACCATACGGAACAAAAAGACTTGACCCCTTGAGCCAAAAAGTTTCGGGGTGGTCGTTTTTGTATGCCTCAACAGCTTGTGTAATCTGATAATCGGAAAGCGAGCCTGTTGTTGTAATGTTTGGTGCATACACGGTATCAACGCTCTTTGCGATTCTCATATACAGTTCTTTTACATAATCATCGGTAAGCGTCTCGTAGGCATAATCGGTTTTTACATCTGCATAATCCTTGTCGTTTTCAACATCTTGTGCGCTCGGAGTTGTAACGGATTTTTCTATGATAGAGCTTCTCTTTGGTTCACTGCTTTCGGAATTCATCCGTCAACGAACACGAACAGCCGAAAAAATGCAA
>ENA-OQET01000327-OQET01000327.1-human-gut-metagenome-genome-assembly--contig:-NODE-327-length-26119-cov-11.425554_pt1 | contig 26119 bp, 20 predicted proteins | sample MGYA00242800_ERZ504645 | MGnify/ENA primary metagenome ERZ504645 (study PRJEB26092, sample SAMD00036308) | human gut metagenome | host: Homo sapiens | study: EMG produced TPA metagenomics assembly of... | reverse complement strand
AAGAAAAAAGCCCCGAGGCAACGCCCCAGGGCTCTTCACAGTTTTGATGGTGGACCTGACAAGATTCGAACTTGTGACCTCCCGGTTATCAGCCGGACGCTCTAACCAACTGAGCTACAGGTCCATCGCGCAAGGGATATATTAGACGAGTCGTTACGCGCGCGTCAACAACTTTTTTGAAAATCTTTGAGGGGTGTCGGCCCCGGCTGCCCGGCGGCATGCGAAGTCGCCTGCTCGGACAGTCCTGCTCGCACGGAGAGCACATTAAGTGCTCTCCGGCTCGTGCGGAACTCGCGATCGACTTCGCATGCCGCCGGGCAGCCGGGGCCGACGCGAGGTTCAAGATTGTCAAAAAAGCGGTCGGCGCGCAGTGCGCCGACCGCCGATATATGGGGTCTGATATTTTCTACCAGCTAGTTCCTCTTACTCGTCTAGGAGATCCTCTGGCATGTCGTTGCCGTCGCCTAGATCGACAGGGGTTTCTTCGGGGGCAGAGCCGTCTTCTGTGGCTTCGCCTTCGGGCTTCTCCTTGGCGGCCGTCATGCGGGCTACGGCGCAGATGCGGTCGTTGTCGTCGACGGTCATCATCTTGACGCCCTGGGTGGCACGGCCGGTCTGGCTGATCTCGTCGGTCTTGACGCGAATGACCGTCGCGCCCTCCGTCACGATGAACAGCTCGTGCTGCGGGCCCACCGTCTTCATGGCCGCGAGGTTACCCTTACGCTCGGTCATTTGGATGGTGTAGACGCCCTGGCCGCCGCGATTCTGCTCCGGGTAGTCCGCGACCGGCGTGCGCTTGCCGTAGCCGCGCTCGGTGATGACGAACAGATCGCCGTTGCCGTTAGTGACTTCCATGCCCAGAACGCTCACGCCGTCCTTCATACCGATACCGCGAACGCCGCTAGTATCGCGGCCGGTGGCGCGCACCTGCTCCTCGGAGAACATGATCGCCTTGCCCGCGGTGGTGGCCAGGATAATCTTGTCGCCCTCGCGCACGCGGCGCACGTTCAGCAGCGCGTCGTCGTCACGCAGGTTGATAGCGATCAGGCCGTCGCGACGGCTGCGGTCATATGCGCTCATCACGGTCTTCTTGACCATGCCGCTCTTGGTGGCAAACATCAGATACTCGTCGGCAGGGAACTCGCGGCAGCTGATGACGCTCGCGATCTTCTCGCCCTCCTCGAAGGGCAGCAGGTTGACGATCGCGGTACCGCGCGCCTGGCGCGTACCCACCGGCAGCTCGTGCACCTTCAGGCGATAGACCTTGCCCTTGCTCGAGAAGAACAGCACGTACTCGTGCGTGGACGCGATGAACATCTCGTCGATGACGTCGTCCTCTTTGAGGTTGACGCCCGAGACGCCCTTGCCGCCGCGCTTCTGGGCGCGGTAGGCGGCCACCGGGATGCGCTTGACATAGCCGGTGTGGGTGATGGTCACGACCATGTCCTCGTCGGCAATGAGGTCCTCGACGTCCAGGTCCTTCTCGACATGGCTGATCTCGGTGCGGCGCTTATCGCCGAACTTCTTGGAGATCTCGCGCATCTCTTCCTTAATGACGCCCAGGATCTTCCTCTCGTGCGCCAGCAGGTCCTCGTAGTAGGCGATGGCGCGGCGCAGGCCGTCCAGCTCTTCCTGAATCTTGTCGCGCTCCAGGCCGGTCAGGCGGCGCAGCTTCATCTCGAGGATGGCCGTGGTCTGCTCGGGCGTAAAGCCAAAGCGCTCGATCAGGCGGCTGCTGGCCTCGGAGTCGGTCTGCGAGGAACGGATGATGCTGATGACCTCGTCAATATGGTCGAGAGCCATCAGGTAGCCCTCAAGGATATGCGCGCGGGCCTGGGCCTTCTTAAGGTCGAAGCGGGTGCGGCGGGTGACGACGTCGACCTGGTGGTCGATGTAGTGCTGCAGCATCTCGCGCAGGCTCAGGCATTTGGGAACGCCGTTGACAAGCGCCAGGTTGTTGGCGCCAAAGGTCGTCTGCAGCGAGGTGTACTTGTACAGGTTGTTGAGCACGACCTGCGGGATGACGCCCTTCTTGAGTTCGATGACCAGACGGATACCCTTCTGGTTGGACTCATCGCGCATATCCGAGATGCCCTCGATGCGCTTGTCGTTGACGAGCTGGGCGATCTTCTCCTGCAGGGCGCCCTTGTTGACCATGTAGGGAATCTCGGTAAAGACCAGGCGGCTGCGGCCGGTCTTGGTGGACTCCACGTGGGCCTTGGCGCGCACGGTAATGGAGCCGCGGCCGGTCTCGTAGCTCTGCTTAATACCGGCACTGCCCATGATGATGGCGCCGGTGGGGAAGTCCGGACCGGGCATGATCTGCATGAGCTCGTCGACAGTGGCGTCGGGATTATCGATCAGGTAGCAGGTTGCCTCGATCGCCTCGGTGAGGTTGTGCGGGGCGATATTGGTGGCCATGCCGACGGCGATGCCCTGGCTGCCGTTGACCAGCAGGTTGGGGAAGCGCGCAGGCAGCGCCTGAGGCTCGGCGAGCGATTCGTCGTAGTTGGGCTGCCAGTCGACGGTATCCTTCTGCAGGTCACGCAGCAGCTCCATGGCGGGCTTTGCCAGGCGGCTCTCGGTGTAACGCATGGCTGCCGCGCCGTCGCCGTCGATGTTGCCGAAGTTGCCGTGACCGTCGATGAGCGGCGTGCGCATGGAGAACCACTGCGCCAGGCGAACCATGGCCTCGTAGACCGCGGAGTCGCCATGCGGGTGGTACTTACCGATAACTTCGCCGACCGTCCAGGCCGACTTCTTGTGTGGGCGGTTGGGGTAGATGCCGCTCTCGTTCATTGCGTACAGGATGCGGCGGTGCACCGGCTTTAAGCCGTCGCGCACGTCCGGCAGGGCGCGGGCCGTAATGACCGACATCGAATACTCGATGAACGACTGCTTCATCTCGCGGCCAAACTCCGAAATCTGGAGCTGGCCGCCGTTGATATCCTCACCGGCCGAGGCACCACGGTCGACTTCGCCAAAGCTCTCCTCGAGCTCGGCGTCGTCGTCCTCTTCCTCATCATCATCGGCATCGGGGTTATAGGCGTCCGGGTCGCCGTCCTCGCCCTGCTCAGCACGGGCAAGCAGGCGCTTCAGATCATCGGGCATACCGGCGTCGCCGGCCTCGTCCATACCCTCGTTATTGTTGATATCGTCTGCCACGTTACCTCCTCATGGTTTGCGTGGTCCATTAATCATCCTGCCACGGAGACGGCTTTTCCAGGTGCCGCAGATTCGCTCGAAAGAGGAGGGAAGCGTACTTGGGTACGCGACCGACGATTGAGGGCGAAGGTGCGGTGGCTGGGAAAGCCGAACAGGTTAGGCGTCTAAGAAGCGCGCGTCGTGCGCGTGTTTTTCAATGTACTCGCGGCGATAGCCGACCTCGGAGCCCATCAGCTCGCGCACGGCGCGGTCTGCCACCACGGCATCCTCGATCGACACGCGCTGCAGGATGCGGGTCTTGGGATCCATCGTCGTCGAGGCGAGCTGTTTGGGGTCCATCTCGCCCAGACCCTTGTAGCGCTGGACGGTATAGCCCTTGCGCTTCTTGGTGATCTTGCCATCCTTGGCCTTGCCGTCTTCGTCGTTATCGTCGGGGTTCAGGCCCAGACTCTGGATGGTGTCGCGCAGGATCTCGTCTTCGGGCTGGCGGCCGTTGGGATACACGTAGTGGATCTTGTTGCGCACCTTAATGCCAAAGATGGGCGGGCAGGCAACATAGACGTAGCCGGCATCGATCAGCGGACGCATGTACTTGTAGAAGAACGTCAGCAGCAGGATGCGGATATGCGCACCGTCGACGTCTGCATCGGTCATGATGATGATCTTGTGGTAGCGCGCCTTGGTGATATTGAAGTCGCCGCCGTCGCCGGCACTCGTCGTGACGCCGCAGCCGATCGCGGTAATCAGCGACTGGATGGTGTCACTCGAGAACGCGCGATGGTCACCAACGCGTTCGACGTTCAGAATCTTGCCGCGCAGGGGCAGAATCGCCTGGATGTCTCGGCGACGGCCGTCCTTGGCCGAACCGCCTGCCGAGTCGCCCTCTACGATGAAGAGCTCGGTCAGCTCGGCATCGCGCACCGAGCAGTCAGCGAGCTTACCGGGCAGGGACGCCGTCTCGAGCAGGCTCTTGCGACGGGTCGCCTCGCGCGCCTTGCGGGCGGCGTTGCGCGCCTTGCAGGCCTGTTGCGCCTTCTTGACGATCTCGCGAGCGGGCTTGGGATGCTCCTCGAGGTAATCGGCGAGTCCGTCGGTCACGATCTTGAGCGTGAGCGCGCGCATATAGGAGCTACCGAGCTTGGCCTTGGTCTGGCCCTCAAACTGCGGATCGGGCAGCTTGACCGAGATAACGGCCGAAAGGCCCTCGCGCACATCGTCGCCGGTCAGGTTGGCGTCTTTTTCCTTGAGCAGGTTCTGTTTGCGCGCGTAGTCGTTGATCACGCGGGTGAGCGCGGTGCGGAAGCCCTCAAGGTGCATGCCGCCCTCGGGAGTGTAGATGTCGTTGGCAAACGACATGACGTTCTCGCCGTAGCCGCTATTCCACTGCAGGGAAACCTCGACCTCGCCCATCTTGGCCACGGGAGCGTCCGGGTCCGATTTGCCCTCGATGTAGATGGGCTCCTTAAAGGCCTCGGGGACGTCCTTGCCCTCGTTGAGGAACTTGACGAAGTCGATGATGCCGCCCTCGTAGCAAAACTCCTCCACGTGGGGAGTCGCCTCGCGCTCGTCGGTCAGCACGATCTTGAGGTTCTTATTGAGGAACGCCGTCTCCTGCAGACGGTTGTGCAGCGTATCGAAATCGTAGATGCAGGTCTCGAAGATCTCGTCGTCGGGCCAGAAGGTGACGGTGGTGCCCGTCGAATCCGAGGTGCCCACGACCTCCATCTTCTTGACGGTCTTGCCGCGCGAGAACTCCATCTCGTAGGTGTTGCCATCGCGACGAACCTGAACGACCACGCGCTTGGACAGTGCGTTGACGACGGAGATGCCTACGCCGTGCAGGCCGCCCGAGACCTTATAGGCCGAGTTATCGAACTTACCGCCGGCGTGCAGGATCGTCATGACGACCTCGAGCGTCGGGATCTTTTTAACAGGGTGCTCGTCGACGGGGATGCCGCGCCCGTCGTCGACGACCGTGATGGAGTTGTCGGCGTGGACCGTCACCTGGATCTCGGTGCAGAAACCGGCCATGGCCTCGTCGACGGAGTTGTCAACGATCTCCCACACCAGGTGATGCAGACCGCTGGCGCTCGTCGAGCCGATATACATGCCCGGGCGCTTACGAACGGCCTCGAGACCTTCGAGAATCTTAATCTCGCCGCCATCGTAATCGTTTTCGTTTGCCACACGTCCTCCTTCAGTCAAGAAAATGTGTATAGCCTTACTAGTTTATCGTAAAAAAATACCCTCGGGAACGAGGGTATTTGGCTCTACAAGGCCACCAGATGCGATTTAAGGCTCTTTTTTGCCTTGCACGCCCTTGGCCCACTCGGCACTGGCTCTCATGGCGTTCTCGAGGGCCTCGCGCAGTTTTTGGTCTTCGATGGGCGCCACTTGGCGCTCGATCTCGGTGCGCTCGGCCTCACTTAGGTCGGCGCGCGGGGCCGGCGGGCGCTCGGTCACGGCCGGGCGTAGGCGCTCCTTGGCGGCGGGCGGCGTGTGACCGGGCGCGGTGGTTTTGAACACCAGGCCGTCCACATGCGCACCGGCACGCTCCATGCGCGCGCGGATGATCTCGCGCAACAGCGTCATTTCCTGCGTCCACGAGGGCGAGTCGAGATACACCAGCAGCTCATTGGACTCGGGCAGGTAGCGCAGGCCCGTCACATGCCGCCCCTCGCGCGTGCCCGAGCACACCGCGTTCCATGCGCGATAGACCGCGCGCGACCCCTCGGCGGCCTCCATCTGCGCACGGCGCTCAGGCGTCGCCGACGCCAGGATGCGCTGGCGCTCTGCGTTCAAAAAGCCACTGAAGGCGACCGTCTCGCTTTCGCGCTCGTAATTAGCACGTCTCACCCATGCTCACCACCTTGGCTCGATCAAGCAGGTCATCGGTAAAGTACCCCAGGTTGGTCGTGGTTATGACCGTCTGGATATCATCGCCGATCAGCCGCAGGAAAGCGCCGCGACGCTCGCCGTCGAGCTCGCTCATCACGTCGTCCAAAAGCAGCAGTGGGGCGGTGCCCAGGACATCGCGAGCCACGGCCACCTCGGCCACCTTCCAGGACAGCACCAACGTTCGTTGCTGTCCTTGGCTGGCAAATGAACGGGCAGAGCGACCCGCCACGGTAAACTCAATCTCGTCGCGATGCGGTCCCACCAGCGTCACGCCGCGGCGAATTTCCTCGTCGGCGTGCTCATCAAGGGCAGCCAGCATGCGCTCGTACGCCCAACCCTTCAGCTCTTCGCGATCCTCGACCTGGGGCAAATCCCCCAGCGTGGACGCATAGGTCACGTTGGCGGCCTCACCGGACGCCACTTGCCCGTAGGCAGTGTGCACATGGCCCGCCAGCCGGTCGAGCAGGGCTAACCGGTGCACGAGCAGGGCCGAGCCCGCGCGGGCAATCGAATCGTTCCACGCGCCGAGCATCTCGCGGCAGCACCAGGTCTCCTTGAGCAAGGCGTTACGCTGGGTCACGCAGCGCCCATAGGTGCTCGCAAGATCGGCATAGCGTGCGCTCAGCTGCATGCCAAAGTCATCGAGGGCGGCGCGGCGCACACTGGCGCCTCGCTTAACCATGTCCAGATGGTCGGGGCAAAACAGCACACTCGGCAGAACCCCGCGCACACCAGCGGCAGAGCATCTCTTGCCGTTGCGGCTAAACGAGCGCTTACCGTCCTCCGCGCTCAAACCCATATCAAGCACGCGGCCGTCGCCCTCGAGCCTCAGCTCGATCTTGCACGAGCCCACGCCGTCATGGACGAGCTCCGCTGCGGTCGGATGCCTAAACGAGGCGCCGCTCGTCAGCAGCTGCAGCGCCTCTATGAGATTGGTCTTTCCCGCCGCGTTGGGTCCCGCAAGTATCGTCACGCCCTCGTCCAGGGCAAGGCGATAGCTATCGAAGCTGCGGTAGTGCGCGACGGAAAGATCGCGGGCGAACATGGTCATAGCGCAGCGCTAGATGCGGACCGGCATGACCAGGTACAGGTAGTTGATCTTATCGTAGGACTTAAAGATGCCCGCCTGCGAGTAGCTCTTGAGCTCCAGCGTGATCTCCTTCTCCTTGGACAGGGCATTGAGGCAGCCGAAGATGTAGTGGTAGTTGAAGGCGATGGTACCCGACTCGCCCTCGGCCTCGACATCGATCGTCTCCTGCGCAAGGTCCTGGTCATTGGAAATGGAGGACAGGCCCATCTGCCCGTTCTCGACATCGATCTCGAACTTGACGGCGGGGTTGGCGCTCGCGATGACGGCCACGCGTTTGAGGGCGGCGTTAAAGGCGGCGACGTCGATCTTGACGCTCGTCACGCACGAATCGGGGATGAGCTGCTTGTAGTTGGGGTACACGCCCTCGATACGACGCGACACGTAGGTGGTGTTGCCGGCCTCAAAGACAACCTGGGGGTCGGTAGCCCCGATCATGATGGTCGCTTGGCTGGCCATGATGTTCAGCGCGTCGTTAAAGGCGTCAGCCGGAACGTTGAGCTCAAAGGAGCCCTCGAGGGTCGAGGTCTCGACCTGCGTATCGCACACGGCCAAGCGGAAGGAATCGGTCGCCACCAGGCGTACGGTGTTGTTCTCGACCTTCATGTGCACGCCGCCCAGGATGGGGCGGGCCTTGTCAGTCGAGGTTACGCGCCATACGCGACTTACCATTTCGGACAGGATATCGGTCGGCAGCTCGACGGCGCTCTCGATGGCGTATGCCGGGAACTCGGGGAAGTCGTTGGCATCGAGCGTGTTGAGGCGGAAAGAGCTCTTCTCGCAGCCAATTAAAACCTGACGCTCGGACAGCTCAAAGGTGACCGGGGCATCGGGAAGGGTCTTGGTGATGTTGGAGAGCATCTTGCAGGGAATCACCATCTCGCCCTCCTCTTCGACATGAGCTGCGATACGGTGACGGATCGAGATGGTGTAGTTGGAGGTCTGGAATTCCAAGATGCCGTCTTGTGCCTTAACGAGCACGCCCGACAGAATGGGAAGGGTGGATGCCGAAGCGACGCCTTTCATAACGACGCCGATGGCTTGTGTAAGCGAGCTCTGGCTGACGGTGAACTTCATCTTTTAATACCTTTCTATAGATATAAATATCTTAATAATAGTAATAGCACTGACGAAACTGTTGATTACTCCCAAAGACGCAGGTCAGACCCAGAAAGAGAATCGACAGGAACCTGTGTGCAACCGGGCATGTTTTCCACGTTCAAAACCTGCGCAAAACTTTTCATCACCGCGGGTTGGGTTTTAGACACCTTATGCCCGTGGTTTCGACAAGTTTTCACCAGGTGTCTCTATTTCCCTACGAGCGCAGTGTAATTTTATCGCGCAGCGACTTGAGGTCTTCGGTGACGGTGCGGTCTTCCTGGATCATCTTCTGGACCTTTTTGTAGCTCGTGCTGACGGTCGAGTGGTTGCGGTTGCCAAATTCGGCGCCCACCGCCGTGGTCGTCATCTCGCACATCTCGATGGCCAGATAGATGGCAATATGGCGTGCTTTGGCGATATTGGCGTTGCGACGCGGGCCGATGAGCTCCTCGTGCGTCACGCCGTACTGCTCTTCGATGACGGACTGAACCGTCTGGACGTTGATCTTTTTGGCCGATGTGTCGAAGTACTGGCTGGCGATGGCGTCGATATCGTCAAAGGTGAGCTCCCCGCCCTCGCGCTCGCGGTCGCCCGCCTCGCCGGCGCAGCGCTCGCAAAAGCTCTCGAGTTCGCGGATGTTGGTGCCCGAGACCTCGGCCATGTGTTTAAAGTGCTCGTCGGTCAGGTGCCCGCTGTCGCCCCCATAGGCCGCCAGCAGCGAGTCGTCGCCTGCCTCGGGAGCGGCGACGATGGTGTTCTCGTAATAGCGCTGCAAGATCTTGTATTTCATCTCGTAGCTGGGCTCTGCGACCAGGCAGAGCATGCCGGCGTTGAAGCGGCTGGTCAGACGCTCGTCCATGCTCAGGTCCTTGGGGGCGCGGTCTGCCGCGATGACGACCTTCTTGTTGTTGCGGATGAACTCGTCCATGAGCTGGAAAAAGTAGTCCACGCTCGCGCGCTTGCCGATGATGTTTTGGATGTCATCGATGATGAGCACGTCCACGCCGTGGTATGCCTGCATGATAGGGGCGTTGCTCTTCTTTTGGCGGTCGAACTCGGTCATCAGGTCGTCCAGATATGCCTGGGAGTTGGCATACTTGACCTTGATCTCGGGCGACTTCTCGGCGAGCTCGTTTTTGATGGCAAGCAGCAGGTGCGTCTTGCCCAGGCCCGATTTGCCGTAGATGAACAGTGATGTGCACGTGCCGCGCTCGTCCGCGAGGGCGGCAAACTTGAGTGCCGAGCGATAGGCATGGCTGTTCTCGGGGCCGTAGACAAAGTTCTCAAAGGTAAATTTTGAGTTCGCGGCGAGTGGGGCTCCATCCGTATTCTGCTCGGCCGGCACGGTCGGTGCTGGCATGGGTGAAGCGGGGGTCGCGGCTTGCGTGGACTTAGTCGGCGCTCCGCCCTTCATCTGAGTCATCATGCGACGAAAATCATCGGCCGAGAGCGTGTTCTTGATTGCAATGCCCGAATCCGCGCCCGCCGCTGCGTCATGAGCGATGGGCATGTGCGTGACGGGTGCGTTCGTTGACGTCGCCGCCGCGGTCGGCAACGGTGCCATGGTTTCACGGGAAACATCGCTGTGCTGGTGCTCGATTGTCGGCACGTCGCCTGCGGAGGCTGGCGCCGCAGGGGAAGCAGCGGGAGCCGTGGCGGGCACCGTCGCGGCAGCAGATTCGGCCGTTGCGCCTTGCGGTGCCACGATGTCGAGCGCGATCGGAGCAAAGGCGATTTCTTCCAGATAGGCCTCAATAGTCGGCTGATGCTTTTTGAGCTGCGCGATGGCAAAGCGCGAGGGGGCCTCGATCGTGAGCGTATCTTCGGTCAGGCTTATGGCGCGCGATTGCCCCAGCATGTTGATGAGGCGTGCATCTTGGCCGTCGCGCTGGCAAAAGGCGATGGCATCCCCCAGGATGATGCTTGCTTCCTCGTCCACTGTCTCTCCCGTTCTTTAGCCCTGAGCTCGCACGCGAGCGGCGCCGAGTTCGGTCAGATGGTATTTCTGGCCATGCTTGATGACCAAGCCGGCCTGCGCCAAGTCATTGAGCGTGCGTGACCAAGTGGGGGCCGAGTTTCCAAACGCCCTCGCCAGATCGGTTGCACCGCACGCTTGATTTTGCGCCAGATAGCCCAGCGCGGCGTTGCCGCGATCGCTTACGAACACGTCCGGTTGTGGCTGCGCATACTGATTTGCTGCATTAGGATACATCATTTGAGCTGCTGGTTGTTGAGAACTCTGCATCGGTGGCATTTGCTGTTGAAAACTTTGAGGCCACTGTTGGTAAGGCTGCGGAGGCATCTGCTGGGCCCAAGGGTTGTACTGCTGCTGCGGCATCTGCTGGTACGGCTGCTGATATCCCTGCTGGTACTGTTGCGGGAACTGCTGGCCATACCCCAGTGACGGCATCTGCTGATATGGATATCCCTGTTGGTACGGCTGATAGCCCATTTGCTGGCCACTCGGTGCCCCCGTCGCCTGCTGCATTGCTGCTGCATCCTGATCCGCCAGCGGCATGGTCTCTGGCATGTTTGGCGGCATCGACATCGATGTCGCCTGGGGCTCTTGTGTAGGAAACATTCCGGGCTGCTGCATCTGTCCCACGGGGGGCTGCATCTGCTGCGTTGCCATGGGCTGCTGAGCAAAAGCTCCCGGCAGGGGGTATGTGGGATGCTCCGTCTCGGGCCGCACGGCAGCACCGCGTCCGCCGGCACGCTCGATTTCCTGCACGCGTTTAGGGTTCAGGCTTACCGTAACCACGGTGCCGTTGCCCATGTTGTCCTCGATGGATACGGCACCGCCGGCGTTTTCCAAATACTCCTGCACCATGGGAAACCCTGCTCCGGTTCCACGGATATAGCGCTTCATCTTGCTGTTTGCACTGGTAACGCCAAAGTCGAACGCGCGCTCCTTGTCGTCGATGCCGGGTCCTTGATCGGCAAAGCGGATGGTGTCTCCGCCGTCCAGAATCGAGATGATGGGCTCGGCAAAGTGCGCGTGGATAAAGTTTTCGACAATCTCGCGGATGACCATGAGCGAGATATGGCCACCTTGTTCTTTCATGCACTGGTAGACGGTGTTGGTGGTCTCTTCCAAATACGTGCGGACATCTTGCGGATCAATGACGATCACACGCGGTGTCGACAGCATGTCGTCATAGACGGCGATGCGTGCGGCGTACAGGGCTTTTGGCGCCTGCGTGGTCGTCTGCTCGCCTTCCTCACGCTCCTCGCGCACGCCGGTGATGTGCTCGTTGTCGGGTGCCGGGTCTCCGGAATCGACCATGGTGTAAAAGTCGTCAGACATGCCGCTCGCAATCTTTCATAAGGTTTCGAACAAATAGTAGCTCACTGTGCAATGTTTCTCATCTTTCGACAACTTTTCAAAACCTGTTGAAAACTTTGGAAAATGGGCGAAAAGTTCTCAACATTGCCAACATGACCTGTTGAAAACTCGATGAAATATCGTGAAAAGTTGCCATACATCGCTAAATCGAGCTTGGCTTATGGGGGAACCGTGTGAACTGCGCAACCTTTTACCTTTGATTTCTTGACATTTGAACATTGATTTCCCTACAATCTTCAAGCTCACGTGTCTATATCTGCGTCCGCGCCCCCGCGGACACTCGAAATGCAGCAGGAGGAACTTAAGATGAAGCGTACGTATCAGCCTAATAAGCGTAAGCGTGCCAAGACCCATGGCTTCCGTGCCCGTATGGCCACTAAGGGTGGTCGTGCCGTGCTCGCCCGTCGTCGCGCCAAGGGCCGCAAGCGTCTCACTGTCTAGCAGCGATACACACATCTCGCATGAAGACTATTAAGTCTCGGCAAGATTTCGAGCATGTGTTCAGTCAGGGGCGTCGTTTCAATCACCCTCTGATTCGAATGACCATATGTGAATCGGTTGGCGAAGGCGACTCCGGAAGGGTCGCCTTCGTTGGTGCTAAACGGCTCGGTTGTGCTGTCGTGCGCAACCGTTCTAAGCGTGTGATGCGCGAGGCCGCCCGCAGCTGTGGATTTCCCGTTGCGGGTTATGACATCATCTTGTTCGCAACTCCCAAGACGAGGGTTTCTTCGCCTCAGGAGATGGACAATGCATTGCGTTCGCTTATGAAACGCGCCGGCGTTGCCGGGGAGGAGCGATGAGCAATCACGTTTTGCGACGTGTTGCCATCGCTCCTATTCGCATATATCAACAGGTTATTTCGCCCTTATTGCCTGACGCCTGCATTTATTACCCAACGTGCTCGCAATACGCCGTCCAGGCGATTGAGAAGTACGGTGTTTTGAGAGGCTGCTGGCTTGCCGTGAGGCGCATCGCTCGCTGCAATCCCCTGCACGTCGGCGGTTATGACCCTGTGCCCTAGTGGGCACTCGCTATCGGAGGAAAACTTACATGTGGGATTGGATCGTTAACATCCTTTTCGAGCTGCTCAAGCTCATCCAGACCTTTGCGGTCGACTGGGGCCTGTCCATCATCATCCTGGTGGTCATCATCCGTCTGCTACTGACGCCGCTTATGCTCAAGTCGACTAAGTCGACGGCACGCATGCAGGTGCTGCAGCCCAAGATGCTCGAGATCCAGGAGCGCTATGCCGACGATCCCCAGCGTCAGGCCGAGGAAATGCAGAAGTTCTACAGCGAGAACAAGTTCAACCCGATGGCTGGTTGTCTGCCGCTGTTGATTCAGATGCCTGTCCTGTTCGCCCTATTTACGCTGCTGCGTAACCTGCCGGACTACTTTAACGACGGCGCGTTCTCGTTCTTTAATATTCTGCCCGACCTGACCACCACGCCGAGTGCCTCCTTTGCCGATGGCTTTATGGTCGCGCTGCCTGCGCTGGTCTGCCTGATCCTGTTCGCTGTCCTGACCCTGATTCCGCAGCTCTATATGTCGCGCAACCAGACCGGCCAGCAGGCTCAGAGCATGCGTATGATGGCCGTTGTCATGACGGTCATGATGCTTTGGATGGGCTGGAGCCTTCCCGTTGGTGTTCTGCTGTACTACGACGTCTCGTCTGCTTGGCAGGTTATCCAGCAGATTTTTGTGACGCAGAAGGTCATCGACAAGGCGAAGGCCGATGAGGAGGAGCGCCTTAAGAACGCGCCGCTGCAGGTTGAGGTCACTCGTCGCGAGAAGAAGCCGCGCCCGCACAAGAAGAAGTAGCGGGATATCAATCTTATTTAGGTACCTAACTTTTGGAGTACGTTATGTCTGAAGAGATCATCGAGGATATGCTTGAGGAGGTTGCCCCGCAGGTCGCGGGCGATTATCCCGAGATTGCACAGCGCTACAAGGCCGGTGAAGAGCTGACCGACGAGGAGCTCGACACCATTGCCGATGTCGCGATTTCCATCCTGCGTTCCATCCTTTCGCACTTCGATGCCGCCAACTCTCCTATCGATGAGTATGAGGGCGACGAGGGTGAGCTGATTCTGGATGTAACGGCTCCCGACCTTGCTGTTCTCATTGGCCGTCATGGTCGCACCCTTGATGCCCTTCAGGTTATGTTCTCTTTGCTAGTGAGCCGCAAGCTTGGCTTTAGGTATCCGGTTGTAGTGGACGTCGAGGGATACAAGAGCCGCCGTCAGGACAAGGTTGCCTCCATGGCTCAGTCTGCAGCCGAGCGTGCCATCCGCACTCATAAGAGTGTTTCGCTTCCGCCCATGAATGCCTACGAGCGCCGACTGGTTCATATTGCACTTCGTGGCAATGACGCCGTCGATACTCATTCTGAGGGTTCTGACCCCGATCGCCATGTGGTGATTGTTGCTCGATAATCTACTCGAGCTTATGCTAAGGGGACGTGGTTTCCACGTCCCCTTTTTTTGTCAAAAGTTCTCGATACACTGATTTTTGTCAGAAAGGAGCTTTCGTTGTTAGTACTTACTGATCAGCAAGCTGACGAGATGTTGACTCGTCTAACTTCCTATTGCAAAGAGTATTCCTTGAGCGTATCTGATGTTGAGATGAGGAATTGTATTCAGCATTTGGATTTGGTTCTGGAAACAAATAAGACAACTAATCTCACCCGTATTCTTAACGTTGAAGATGCTGCGGTACTTCATATCCTCGACTCACTTGTTTTGCTCCCCTATATCAATAAGGCTCCTGAGGGAGCTTTGCTCGATATGGGGACAGGTGCGGGCTTCCCTGGTATTCCGTTAACCATAACCACGCATCGTAAAGCTACTTATATTGACTCTGTTGGTAAGAAGGTTGATGCCGTCAATTCTTTTGTTCATGCTCTTGGGTTGAAACATGCTCATGCGGTCCCTGATCGTCTTGAAGAATATGCTCGAAGCCATAAGAAGCAGTTCTCTGTCGTAACTGCCCGCGCACTGGCTCCTCTACCGATTCTTGTTGAGTATGCAGCTCCGTTCCTCAAGGATGGAGGGCTATTTGTTATCACCAAGGGCAATCCTTCGGATGAGGAGCTTGCTTCTGGCATGTCAGCAGCTAAGATTTGTGGCTTCACTTTGCTTCTGAATGACGCAATCGATTTGCCTGAGGGCTTGGGCCACAGGGAGTTCATTGTTCTTAAGAAGAGTCATCCAGCATCTGTTTCATTGCCTCGTGCAAATGGCATGGCAAAGAAGAATCCGCTTGCCTAGATGTTTCACGTGAAACATAATGGATACTAACAACTTGCAGTGTTTCACGTGAAACATGGCAGTTGATATCGAATCGGAATGTTTCACGTGAAACATCCTCCGTTTGACAGCTTTAATACACACCAGGAGGGACCGTGGGATTTCGCGACGTTAAGCGTTCTAAGAACGCAAAAGACACGCGTATCATTGCAATCATCAATCAAAAAGGCGGCGTCGGTAAGTCAACAACGGCAGTAAACCTTGCAGCAGCACTGGGTGAGCAGGGTCGTAAGACACTGATTGTCGATTTTGATCCGCAGGGAAACAGTACCAGTGGATTTGGAATTGAAAAAGAAGACCTTGATCACTGCATCTATGATGCATTGTTGAATGATGTGCCGGCAGAATCGCTTGTTCTTGATACAAATTGCAAAAAGGTATTCGTAATTCCAGCTACGATTCAGCTTGCAGGTGCTGAAATTGAGCTCGTAAGCGCAATTGCTCGTGAAACCCGCCTCAAAGACTTGCTTGAGCCGATTCAGGACGAGTTCGATTTTATTTTCATTGACTGTCCTCCTTCGCTCGGCCTGCTTACAATCAATGCCTTGACCGCAGCAGATAGCGTTTTGATTCCAATCCAGTGTGAGTATTACGCACTCGAGGGCGTTACGAAGCTGCTTGAGTCAATGAAGATGGTCAAATCACGTCTGAACAAGGGCTTAGACACCTATGGCGTGCTTATGACCATGTATGACTCACGTACTTCTTTGTCGAATCAGGTTGTTGAGGAAGTTCAATCGTACTTTGGTGATAAGGCGTTTAAGACGCTGATTCCCCGTACTGTTAAAATCTCTGAAGCTCCGTCTTTTGGAGAACCGGTAATTACCTATGCACCTCAAAATAAGGGTGCAAAAGCGTATATGAACCTTGCAAAAGAGGTGATCAAGCGTGCCTAGTGCAAAGAAACGCGGTGGATTGGGACGCGGACTCAATGCTTTGGTCTCAGAGGCTGAGTATGAGACCGGTGGTTCTGCTGCATCTGCTTCAAATACAGCATCTGAAACAAAACTACCGGTTGAGGATATCGTTCCCAACCCTAATCAACCGCGAATTCACTTTAATGAAACTGAACTTCGCGAGTTGAGCGAGTCAATCCAAGAACATGGCGTTTTGCAGCCGCTTTTGGTTCGCAAGCATGGAAACGGCTATGAGATCATCGCTGGTGAGCGTCGTTACCAGGCGTCAAAGCTTGCTGGTCTTGAGGAGCTGCCTGTCATCATTAAAGATGTTAATGATGAAGAGATGCTGGCTCTTGCTCTTATCGAAAACCTTCAGCGTTCTGATCTGAATCCCGTCGAAGAGGCTAAGGGCTATCGCCAGCTCATTGATGCCAGCGGTATGACCCAGGAGGCATTGTCGAAGGCAGTAAGCAAATCACGCTCTGCAATTACAAATTCGCTGCGCCTTCTCGATCTCCCCGAAGTAGTTCAGCAGATGATTTTTGAGGGTAAACTTACTGCTGGTCACGCACGTGCGATTCTTGCAGTTCCCTATGAGGATGCTCGAATTCGACTTGCAGAGAAGGTTGTTGCGGAGGGCCTTTCCGTAAGAGCGACAGAAAATCTTGCTCCATTGTTTTCTGCCGGAGAGACACCTAAGACGCCGCGGCCTGCAACGCCTCAGTCTTTTAAAAAGGCTGCGCGTGTACTTCGTCAGGTATTTAATACCAATGTGCGCGTGAAAAGCTCGCGTGGAAAGAATAAGATTGAGATTGAGTTCAAAGACGAGGAAGAGCTCTCTCGTATTCTTGGTGAAATGATTCAGTTTGATCAAGGAGGCCAAGATGAGGAATAAGATTTTAACTGCGATTGCATTGGTGACGACTGTCGCGGCCGGTGCCTTTGCTGGCTATAAGATCGCGACAGACGATGAACTTCGAGGTCGTTTGCTTCGTGGTGCGCAAGATATTGTCGATACTTCCAAGAAGAAAATGGATGTTATGACAGAAGATGTTGCCATGCGCACTGCTCAGGTAACAAAAAATCCTAAGATTAATCAAGGTTGGGTTAGCAACCAATGGGAAAATGTAGGCTATTAGGTACCTAACAATTACCCTGCATATTTTGAGCGGCCCTTGTCTGATTCATGAGACAAGGGCTGCTTATTTTGTCCGTAAACAATGGGGAAGCTAGCAGCGGTCCAAAATTGAGGTCAATAAATGAAACGGCCCCTGTTGCATATCCTGCAACAGGGGCCGTCCGATGTTTCACATGAAACGTTTTGGAGTGCGACTCCCCTATGCGCTCTTCTGAACTTTGAAGCGCTGTTTCAGCTGTCCGCAAGCGGCGTCAATATCGTTACCACGGGAGTTACGAATCGTGGTCTCGATGCCACGGGACTCAAGACGACGCTGAAGATCCTCAACCTTATGAATCGGCGACGGCTTGAGCGGGCTGCCCTCGATGTCGTTAAGTTGAATCAGGTTAACGTGGCACAGCGTTCCCTCGCAGAAGTCGCAGAGTGCCTGCATCTCGGGATTCGTATCGTTGACGCCTTCGATCATGGCATACTCATAGGTCGGGCGGCGGCCAGTCTTCTCGGTGTAGAGCTGAAGCGCTTCGTGAAGGCGAAGCAGCGTGTATTTCTTAACACCGGGCATGAGCTTATTGCGCGTCGACTGGATGGCGGAATGCAGGGAAACGGCAAGAGTGAACTGCTCGGGGATATCGGCAAATTTGCGAATACCGGGAATAACGCCGCTGGTAGAGACGGTGAGGTGACGAGCGCCGATACCGATACCATCGGGGTCGTTGAGGATACGCAATGCCTTGAGAACCTCGTCGTAGTTGGCAAACGGCTCGCCCTGGCCCATGAAGACAACGCTTGTGGCACGCTCGCCAAAGTCGTTGGATACATGAAGCACCTGGTCGACGATCTCTTGAGCGGTCAGAGAGCGCTTGAGGCCGTTGAGACCGGTAGCGCAAAAGGCGCAGCCCATGCCGCAGCCTGCCTGGGTTGAAACGCAGACGGAAAGTTTGTTACGACGGGGCATGCCGACAGTCTCGACGGAAATGCCATCGTGGTACTCGAGCAGATACTTGCGCGAGCCATCTTTGGAAACCTGCTTGGTGAGTTCAGTCGGCGTATCAAAGGCAAAAGCCTCTTTAAGCTGCTCACGGAAAGCCTTGGGAAGGTTGGTCATATCGTCAAACGAACAAACGTTCTTCTCAAAGACCCATTCGATGAGCTGCTTCGCGCGGAAGGCGGGCTGGCCAAGTTCGGCCACGAGCTCGCGAATATCGTTTTGGCTCAAGTCGCGAATGTCCTGAGATTTAGTCCTGGGATTCATGGAAGCCTTTCGATTTTGGGGAAACGTAGAGGGTATCGCTACAATATGGTATCAGCTGCAGAAATTATAGAGGAGGAGTCTGCCCATGCCGGGTAAAAGCCTAGAGAACATGCACGTAGCGGTCTTGGCGGGCGGTCATTCCGCCGAGCGCGAGATCTCGCTCGATTCGGGAAAGAACGTTGTGGTGGCACTGAAAGAAGCCGGCTACACCTCGGTGGAGCTGCTTGACACGGCCGCTGATGACTTTATGGTAACCATGGCGACCGGCGGATTCGATGTGGCATTTATCGCCATGCACGGCGCCGGCGGTGAGGATGGCGCCATGCAGGGTGCCATGGAGACCCTGGGTATCCCCTACACGGCCTCGGGCGTACTTGCCAGCGCCTGCGGTGCCGACAAGGAGGTCTCTAAGCTCCTATACGCCAAGGCGGGCATTCCCATTGCCCCCGGCCTTGCGCTCGAGGTGGGCGATGAAGTCGATATCGATCATATCGTTGAGGTTTGTGGCGAACGCTGCTTTGTGAAGCCGGCCGTCAACGGTTCCAGCTATGGCATTTCCCTGGTCCATGAGCCCTCCGAGCTGCCCGCGGCAATCGCCAAGGCGTTTGAGTACGGCGACAAAGTGCTGGTCGAGAAGTGCATCGAGGGTACCGAGATCACCGTCGGCGTATACGGCGAAGATGACGTACGCGCCCTGCCGATTGTCGAGATTCGTAAGCCCGAGGACTGCGAGTTCTACGATCTGGACGTGAAGTATGTCGACCCTACGGATATCCATCGCATTCCGGCGCAGATTTCACCCGAGAATTACGCTCGCGCTCAGGAACTTGCCTGTGCCGCTCACAAGGCCCTCGGTTGCCTGGGTATCTCGCGCAGCGACTTTATTGTGAGCGAGGACGGCCCCGTTATCCTCGAGACCAATACCATTCCCGGCATGACCGATACGTCGCTGTATCCGGATGAGATCCGCCACACCGACGACATGACGTTCCCGCAGGTCTGTGACAGCCTGATCCGTATGGGCCTTCGTCGAGCGGGCATTGCATGCTAATCGAGGACGCGGTTTCGTCAGGAACGCCGCAGTTTGTCATCGACTCCTATGCCACGCTTGCCGACCGCGCCAAAACGCAGTCCTTCGGCCTTATCGAGGAAGATGTGATTGTCCTCGATACCGAGACCACGGGTCTTTCGGTGCAGGACAACGAGCTGATCGAGATCTCGGCGGCCCGTCTTTCGGGCCGCGAGGTCATCGACCGCTTCGATACCTTCGTGCATCCCAAACAGCTGATTCCCGCCGAGATTACCGAGCTCACGAGCATTACAAATGACGATGTGGCAGATGCCCCGTCGGCGGTTGAGGCCGTCGCCGCTCTCGCCGATTTTGTCGGTGGCTGCCCGGTGATCGCACACAACGCCACGTTCGACCGCTCGTTTATCGAGTCTGTCAAAGGCGGCGTCAACGTGAGCGATATTTGGATCGATTCGCTGGCGCTGTCGCGCATCGCGCTTCCGCGCCTGGCCTCGCACAAGCTGTCTTTTATGGCCGATCTGTTTGGCTGCGACTCGGTATCACACCGTGCCAATGCCGACGTCGACGCCCTGTGTGGCGTATGGCGCGTGTTGCTCGTGGCGCTCACCGACTTGCCCCAGGGCCTCATGGCGCGCCTAGCCGACATGCATCCGGACGTGCCTTGGTCCTATCGTCCTATCTTCTCATTCTTGGCAGGGCAGAACCCTGGTTCTATCTTCTCTCTCAGCGCCGCTCGTGCTGACGTTCTCAAGGCCGATCGTGCCGACGATCGGGTGGACGCCGATGAGCTGCCGGTTCTCAAGATGCCGAGTCGTGAGGAGATCGAGGCAGACTATGCACCAGGTGGCCTGGTCAATCGCATGTATCCCACCTACGAGCCGCGTGATGAGCAGATCGCGATGGCGCTCGAGGTCCGCGATGCGCTGGTCACGGGCACTCATCGAGTAATTGAGGCAGGCACAGGCGTCGGCAAATCGATGGCCTATCTGGTGCCTTTTGCCGAGGCAGCACGCCGTAACAACATCACGGTTGGTATTGCGACCAAATCGAACAATCTTGCCGACCAGCTCATGTACCATGAGCTGCCAAAACTTGCCGAGCAACTGGACGGTGGTCTGTCATTTTGCGCTCTCAAGGGGTATGACCACTATCCGTGCCTGCGCAAGCTTGAGCGCATGAGCCGCGGCCAGGTCGAGATTACCACCAAGCGCGATCCGGCAGACACGCTCACGGCGGTCGCGGTCATTATGGCGTACGTCTGCCAATCAACCGATGGCGACCTCGACTCGCTCGGCATTCGGTGGCGCAGCGTCAACCGTCCCGACTTTACGACGGCCTCGCGCGAGTGTGCTCGTCGCCTCTGCCCGTTTTTCCCTGATAAATGTTTGGTCCACGGCGCTCGCCGTCGTGCGGCGCATGCCGATGTGGTGGTCACCAACCATTCCCTGCTGTTCCGCAACGTCGCGGCCGAGGGCAGGATTTTGCCGCCGATTCGTCATTGGGTAATCGACGAGGCCCATTCCATCGAGCGCGAGGCGCGCCGTCAGTGGGCGCGTGTGGTGTCGGCGGACGAATCACGCGTTCTGTTTGAGCGTCTGGGTGGCTCGAGCACCGGCGCGCTAAGCCAGGTTTCCCGTGATTTGGCAACCTCCGAGGGCTCTACGCTCTATCTGGGCCTTACTGCCAAGGCGACGTCGACGGTTGCGCGCGCGAGCATGGCGATTGCCGGCGTGTTCGATGGCGTTCGCGAGCTCGGTCGCCGTGTCCGTGGGGGCTATGACAATGCCAATCTATGGATTGGCCCCGAGCTGCGCGAATCTGACGACTGGCATGATTTCTTACAGTCGGCCTACACTGGCATCGACGCATTGGAACAAGCTGACAAGAGCGTCGACGCGCTGGTGCAAGCCGTCGCCGCCGACAAGCCAGAGGTTGTTGTCGACCTGGGTGATATCTCGCGCCGCCTGCACGAGCTGGCCGAGAACCTAAAACTCATCATTGATGGTACCGATGAACACTACGTGTATTCGCTGCAGGTCAATCGCAGGCTGCGTGCCGGCGGAGAGTCAATGACCGCAGAGCGCATCGACATTGGCGAGGCCTTGGCAACCGAGTGGCTGCCCGAGGTTCACACGGCTATCTTTGCCTCGGCGACCATGACGGTGTCCAAAAGCTTTGAGCACTTTAACCATGCGGTCGGCCTTGATCGCATCGGTGCTTCAACGTCGTCATCGCTGCACTTGGATTCGAGCTACGACTTCGATTCGAACATGGCTGTAGTCGTTGCGGGCGATATCCCCGATCCGCGCGATCGTGAGAGCTATCTTACGGCGCTCGAGCGCGTACTGGTCGACGCCCATCTTGCCATGGGCGGATCGGTGCTCACGTTGTTCACCAATCGGCGCGACATGGAGGACCTATACGCCCGCGTTGAGCCCAAGATGGCCCGTGCGGGTTTGGAGCTCAACTGCCAGCAGCGCAACTCATCTCCTCGTCGCCTACGCGACCGGTTTATCAACGAACCGACCTCGTCGCTCTTCGCTCTCAAGGCCTTCTGGGAGGGGTTTGATGCCAGCGGCGAGACGCTGCGCTGCGTCATCATTCCCAAGTTGCCGTTCTCGAGCCCCACGGACCCGCTCTCGTGCGAGCGCAACCTGCGCGAAGACCGCGCATGGGCGCGCTATTCGCTGCCCGAGGCGGTGCTCGAGGTTAAGCAGGCCGCGGGGCGTTTGATTCGCTCGTCGACCGATAGCGGCGTGCTGATCTTGGCGGATCCTCGCCTGGTGACGAAGGGCTATGGCAAGAAGTTCTTAACGTCGCTGCCCACGAGCTCCTACCAGCGCATCGAATCGGCGCAGATCGGGCACCATCTACAGCTGTGGCGTGCACGCCACGAGCGGCGGCGCTAAAGCGGACAGACGAGGGTTTTTTGCCATATCGCACAGACGCTTTGACAGGGCGGGGTCATCCAAGATGCGGATGGCCCCGCCCGCTGCGATTACCTGGCTTAACAGCCAGCGCTCGGAGCCGTAGCGCACGTTTACTGTTGAGCTGTCCGCTCCATTGGGTTCAATCGACATGACGCCGGGCCAGTCTAGGCGCTCTGCCAAGGCGCGCGGCATGAGAAGCTTCGCGCTCCGCTCCGCCTGGGCGAGGGAGTCATGGAGGGTCGCGGGCTCCGGTGCGTGGCGCACGACGGAGTCGTCGGTCAAGACCAGGCCCTCGATTTTATCCATACGATAGGTACGCTGCTCGTCGACCGCGACATCCCAGGCAATCAGATACGTTTGGTCGCCGTTTGTTGTGATGCGCAAGGGGTCGACCAAACGCTCGCGCGCTTGTGTGTCATCCATCGAGCGATACGAGATGCGGCAGCGAACGCCGTCCCGAATGGCGCAGCTTAGCTGCTGCCAGTGCGATCCGTGGGCGACGGTGTCAAAGACGCGCTGGTTGTAGCCGAGCTCTTTGGGAAGAAGGGCGCGCCGTATTCGAGCCGCCGCTTGGGGCTCGATCCCCAATGATTCAAGTTCATGGTTGAGCACAGCGCCCTCGGCGGTACTCAGGCGCAGCGGTAGCACGCGCCCCGCATCACCGGTGAGGACCACGCACTCGCCGCGGCGTTCGCAGATAATACGTGCGCCCGACTCTCGGTCCGCAAGCGTCGAGACGATCTCGAGAATCTCGTCGAGCGATGCCCCCGTGATATCAAAGCGGCCGCAAAGTTCGTCTCGTGTCATACCATTCTCGCCGGCGGCGTAGAGGGCCTCCATGATGTCGATGGCGCGCGAGAGTCTTTGCTCGCTGGTGAGTTTACGCACGGGCATGCTCGTGCACCGTCCTTTCGATGAGGTGATTCCACGCCTGCTTGAGAGCATCGGGGGCGACGGGCCTCATGCCATCCATGGCATGGGCCATGCAAAACGAGGCTGCGGCTTCAAAGTCGCACACGTCAACGGTCCAGGTCCACCCTGCTTCGGTGCGCATGAGTTCGCCTCGTCCGCGTGTGAGACCGCTGATCATATCGGCCTGCGCTTCACGCGCGAACGAGAACGTAGCCGCAACGGGTGGGCGGTCGGCAAAATCGAACTCAAAGAATAAGTAATCGTTGAGGTTGAAATCCGCAGGAATGGCGTAGGCTTTCGAAGGCCTCCAAGCGCGAATGATACGGTCGCAGCGGAATGTTCTGATATTGTCGGTGGCATTGTCGAGGCCGCAGAAGTATGCCGTGCCCTCGCGCTCGAACATGCCGTAGACGCAAACGGTCCGCTCGCGTTGTTCGCCGCGTCCGTTTTGGTACAAAAAGCGCAGCGCGCAACGCTCGGCAAAGGCACTCCATACCGCATCGACGGCGGGAGAGCGGCGGATCGGTGCCTCTCCTGTCGTCGACATGCCGGTGAGGTAGGCAATCTTGGAGCGAATGTCGGCAAGCGGCGCGGCAAAGGTGGATGAGCCTGCTGCGAGTGTCTGGTCGATGGCATTGAGCAAGATGTCGGCATCGTCTGCGGTGATGAGACCGCCCGCGGCAAACGTGTGCTCGCGGTCGATCGTCCACGCGCTCTCCTCGGTTTCCTGCGCTCCGGCAGCACGAACCTCCCTGATAACGATGCCGCGTTCGAGCAGCTTGTCGCGATCGCGGCGGAACTTGCGCTTGTCTGAGTCGATATTGCCCGAGCCGTATCCCAAATCGGAATCCAGGACGATTTGCTCGGTCGTCAGCGGTTCGGGAGAACTGTTGAGTACAAAGAAAAGGTTGAGGATGCGCTGAGCCGTTTTATCGAAACCGGGCTCGGGTGCCCCCTTTTTAATTGTCGCGGTCGCGTCGCTTGCCGTCATAGAATCCTCGCATGAGAAGGTCGTTTGATGCCATGATTTTAGTCCGATATGGAGATTAGGCTATATCCTTGTCCGCTCGCGGCGTTAAGATGACCCGAATTCGGTCGTTTGCGCTCGCTCGGGGTATACTTTCGAATATACGGTTCTAATGTGCATGCATTGGGCCTATTTGTCGGATTATGGATGTGGAGCGCACATGGCGAACACCCAGAACTATATTAACCACCTGCTGCAGAACACCGGCATTACGCCGGCGTGCAGTGAAGAAGAGCGCCTGGCTGCCGAGGATATCGCTCAGATTTTCCGCAACCACGGCTTTGACCCCGAGGTGCAGGAATTTAATGCTCCCGCGCCCAGCAGGTTGGCGTTTGCCGTTACCGGTATTCTGGCGTTTGCCGGCGCCCTGCTGATGGGCATCGGCGGCGGTATCGGCTTGGTCGGCACCTTGCTGGCCATTGTCGGCGCCGTGCTCTATGTGCTCGAGCGCACGGGGCATCCCGCGGTTTCGCGCCTGGGAAAGACCGGTGTGAGCCAAAATGTCATCGCCTATCGCAAGGCCTCGGGCCCGCTTGCGTCTCCGCGCAACCGCCCGGTCGTCGTGGTGGCCCACTATGATTCCCCCCGCGCCGAGCTCCTTGCTCGCGAGCCCTACGCTCCGTATCGCGCGCTCATCGCCAAGCTCCTGCCTGTCGCCACGATCGCGCCCGCGGCTGTCGCCATCCTGCGCATCCTGCCGCTTCCCGGCGTGCTCAAGGTGCTGTTGTGGGTTGTCGCGATTTTGGCCTCCCTCGTGGCACTGGCCAACGCCGCCAATATCATCTCCAACCGTTTTGTGCTCCCCTACACGTCTGGCGCGGTGTGCAACAAGTCCTCTGTTGCCGCCATGCTCGGTGTCATGGACAACGTCGCCCCCTATCAGGGCGAAAACGAGTTCCCCGACGACATTCCATTCGATACATATTTTGGCGAGCAGAAACGTCGCGCCGAGGAAATGGCGCGCGCGGCGGCCGAGTATGCCGCGGCCCAGCAGCAAAACGACTACGGCAACACCATTGAATATGAGGAACCTTCCTACGATGAGGACGAGTTTGGCCAGCCGGTAGCGCCTGTCGACGCACCCGAGCAGGACGAGGCTTTTGATGGACAGATCGATGGTTTTGAGGGTGCCTCTGCCGACGAGACACTGATCGGCGTTATCGCCCCCGAGGCTCAAGACCAGACTGTCCAGGCAGAAGTGTCCACCGAGGAAGAGTCCACCGCCGAGCCGGCGGAGGAGCCCGCGGTGGTCGAAGTCGCCGAGCCCAAGCTCTATCGCAATGCCGCCGGCAATATCCGCTTTGGTTCGGATGCCATCCGTGCGCTCGGCATGCTTCCCGAGTCCTGCACGCTCGATTACGAAGAGGGCGAGGAGCCGACGTTTGAGCCGGAGCCTGCTCCCGTTGCGCAGGAGCCTACACCCGCGGCCAATACGGCTGCTGCTCCCGCCGAGCCGGTCGCTGCCCCTGTTACTGTCGCAGAGTCTGACGCAAAGCCCGCGCTCGATTCTACAGCCGGTCTGGATATTCTGGCGCCTGCCGCTCCGGCACAGGTTGAAGACGAGACCGCCGACGAAGACTATGACGAGTATCCGCAGCGCGTGTCCTATGAGAGTGACACCGATTTCTCGGCCGAGCTTCCCTCGACAACGCCCCATGCCGATATCGCTTCCGCGTTCTCCTCGATTGGTGCCAGCGCTTCGAGCTTCTTTAAGGGTGCCTTTGCGAAGGGCAAGAAGTTCGTCGACGACTTTGAGGAAAAGCGCGCCGCTGCCCGCGAGGCCGCCGAGCGGGAGGCCATCGCCCAGCAGCAGGCCGCCGAGGCCGAGCGTGAGCGTGCGGCGCAGGAGTTCGAGCAGAGCGAGGCCGAGCAGCCGGAATCTGCGGATGTCGCCGACGCCACGACGTCCTTCGAGGCTCCGCAGCCGACATCCGCTGACGTTGCCGAGGCTACGACGTCCTTTGAGGCGCAGCAGCCGGTCGATGGCACCATGTCATTCGATGCCACGATGACGTTTGAGAAGCAG
>ENA-OQET01000325-OQET01000325.1-human-gut-metagenome-genome-assembly--contig:-NODE-325-length-26242-cov-5.867854_pt1 | contig 26242 bp, 27 predicted proteins | sample MGYA00242800_ERZ504645 | MGnify/ENA primary metagenome ERZ504645 (study PRJEB26092, sample SAMD00036308) | human gut metagenome | host: Homo sapiens | study: EMG produced TPA metagenomics assembly of... | reverse complement strand
AGGGCAGAGGTGGAAGTGTGGTAACACATGGAGCTGACTGTTACTAATAGGTCGAGGGCATAACCAAAGCAGTGATAGGTTTGGATGATGATGTTGGTTTTGACTGTATGTAGTTTTGAAGGTACATAGCCTTCTGAAAATTAAAGAATGGCCCAGTGGCTCAGTTGGTTAGAGCGCCGCCCTGTCACGGCGGAGGTCGAGAGTTCGAGTCTCTTCTGGGTCGTTATGTGGGGTCTTAGCTCAGCTGGGAGAGCATCTGCCTTACAAGCAGAGGGTCACAGGTTCGAGCCCTGTAGGTCCCACTTAACATGGATGGATTCCCGAGTGGCCAAAGGGGACAGACTGTAAATCTGCTGCAAATTGCTTCGGTGGTTCGAATCCACCTCCATCCATTAACCGAAAGGTTATAAGCCGATGTGGCTCAATTGGCAGAGCAGCTGATTTGTAATCAGCAGGTTATCGGTTCGAGTCCGATCATCGGCTTTTCTCTTTTGGGAAATTAATTTAATATCGCGGGATGGAGCAGTCTGGAAGCTCGTCGGGCTCATAACCCGAAGGTCGCAGGTTCAAATCCTGCTCCCGCAATTCAGACTTTTATAGTCTATGCCCAGATAGCTCAGTTGGTAGAGCAGAGGACTGAAAATCCTCGTGTCACTGGTTCGATTCCGGTTCTGGGCATTTTTATTTTATGTAAACGGAAAGACTGCGTATACCGCAGTCTTTTTTCTATATTTTATTATTAGAGAAAGAACTCTAATGCAGAAGAGTAACTGTAGATTTATGATTTGATGATAGGGAGAGATTGATTTGGCAAGCATTGGAGATGTAGCAAAATTAGCTGGAGTATCAAGAAGCACTGTTTCACTTGTGTGTAATAATAAAGGATATGTATCTGACGAAACCAGGAAAAAAATTGAAAAAGCAATGAAGGAATTAAATTATATTCCAAGCGAGCTTGGCCGTAATCTGAAGATGCAAAAATCAGGAATTGTAGGAATTATTGTTCCAGATATCGCACATCCCTTTTTCAGTACGTTTATTAAATACGCAGAGAAAGAACTGTATTCCAGAGGGTATAAGGCACTGGTTTGTGGAACAGCTGGGCGTGAAGATGTAGAAGAAGCTTACCTTCAGATGCTGGATCGTAGAACTATGGATGGCGTGATTATGGGAGCTCATTCACTGAAGAAGGAGAGATATCTTAAGATTGATAGACCAATCGTAACAATTGATTGTTATTTGGCAGATTATATTCCGACTGTTCATGTAGACAAGAGACAGGTTGCAGAGAAAGCAGCGTCGCTTTTTCTAGAGAAGAATAGAAAGAAAGTCGTACAGCTTGTAAGTTCTCATACAATAAAGAATTACGAAAATGAAAAAGAACAATTATTTCATGAGCTGCTTGAGAAACAGGGGTGCGAGGTTGTAGATATTTCGATTGGATATAATACATTTACAGCAGAGGGTTACAAAGATGCTGCTGAGCGTATTTTCGAAGAATGTAGTGATATGGATGGTATATTTGGTGTTGATATGGCTGCAATTGCATGTCTGCGAGAAGCAAAATTAAGGAAATTAAAAGTGCCGGAAGAACTTAGTATTGTTTCAATTGATGGAACCTATATCACAAAATTGGGACCGGAGATTCTTACTTCAATTGTTCAGCCAATTGAGAAAATGGCAAAAAACTGGTTTCCATGATCATTCTTCAGATTGAGGGAAAGCAAGTAGAGGAGATAAAAGCTATTTTTGATGTCGAGATTCAGGATGGAGAGACATGTTAATTTTCAACAAAATTATTATCTCTAATTTGTAGAAAAGTATAGAAAACGAGAAATCTTCAATGAATTCATTGACAGCAAAATGGTAATGATATATTATAATCAACAGATATCGAAACGATTCGATAAACAAAAATAACAGTGGCCGATAGGAAATATTCCAAGGCCACTATAAAAAACAAACATATCGAATCGATTTGATAAAAACGATATATGTTATAATCGCACAAATAGGAGGTAATGAGAGATGAAAAAAGATCCTGTAAAGACAGCGCAGGAAATTCTGAAAGCATTTGGTGGAAAAGAAAATGTAATCAGTGCGACACATTGTGCAACCAGACTTCGTGTGGAAGTAAAAGATGCATCTGTAATTGATGTGGAAGCTATGAAAGAAATCTCAGGTGTGGCGGGATATTTTTCTAAGAGTGGACAGCATCAGGTGATTCTTGGAACTGGATTTGTTAATAAAGTATGTGCAGAGTTTCAGAAACTTGCAGGTGTGAAAGCTGATCATGATGAAATTGCAGAAACAGGGGATAAGCAAAAATTGTCATTTCAGAGTACAACAAAGATGATTTCTGATATTTTTATTCCTATCATTCCGGTACTTCTTGCAACAGGTATTCTGATGGGAGTAAGAAGTCTTCTTGTAAATGGATTTGGAATTGAGTTATCACCATCTTTTGACACAGTATTTTCTGTATTAACAGACACAGCATACACATTTATCCCAGTATTAGTTGCATGGTCTGCATGCAAGAAGTTCGGTGGCTCACCGATCCTCGGTATTGTACTTGGGCTGATGCTTGTATCACCAACTCTTCCAAATAAATGGGATGTGGTAAATGGAGTTGCTGATCCGTTAAGTTTTGTCTTTGGACCGTTGCATTTAAATATTACAGGTTATCAGAGTTCTGTAATTCCTGCATTATTCATGGGATTCTTTGCAGCAAAACTGGAGAAGAAGTTACATCAGGTGATTCCGGATATCTTAGACATGCTGCTTGTACCATTCCTTACTTTACTTGTTTCACTTTTGGCAGGACTCTTTGTTGTAGGACCGGTTCTTTCAGAAATTGAAAAAGGAATGACAGATCTGATCCTTATGATGCTGAAACTTCCATTTGGAATTGGAGGAATCGCTTATGGAGGACTGATTCAGATTCTCTGTTCTGTAGGTATGCATCATACAGTAACACCGATTATTGTAAGTATTTTTACAGAGACTGGTGTAGATTATATTAACCCAATGGGATCTGCAGCAATCGCAGGACAGCTTGGAGCAGGACTTGCAATTGTCATGATGCAGAAGAATAAGCAGAAGAGAGCTAATATGATTCCAGCTCTGATCCCGGCATTATTCGGAATTTCCGAACCTGTTATGTATGGTCTTACATTCCCAAGACTTAAGCCATTCTTCATGGGATGTCTTGGAGGTGCTGTAGGTGGTGGATTTGCAGCAATCGTTGGTTTGTGTGCAAAGGGAACCGGAGCGTCTATGATCCCTGGTATGCTGCTTTACCTTCAGGGAGGAATGATTGAGTATATTATTGTATTACTGCTTTCTGTAGGAGTTGCATTTGCAGGCACATGGCTGATTATGAAGAAGAATCCAGAAGCAGTATAAAGGAGTAAATTTATGTTTCAGTATGATTTTTCAAATCATCAGAACCGGCATATTCGGATTACGGATATGCCGGCTGAATATTTTCAACGGATACAGGAGACAACCAGGAAAGATCCGTATTATCCGGTATGGCACATTGCACCGAAATGCGGTCTGATGAATGATCCGAATGGGCTGTGTGAGATTAATGGGATACACCATATTTTTTACCAATGGTTTCCGGCTGGACCGGTACATGGGTTGAAACACTGGTATCATTTGACAACAAAGATTTTATTCATTATGAAGATCATGGTGTGGCAATGTACCCGGATACAGAATCAGACTCTTACGGGTGTTATACAGGAATGGCATTAAAAGGAGGGAGAAAAACGTACATGTTTTCTATACAGGAATTGAAAATGAAGAGATGATCCCATGTACCTGTTATGCCAGATTTGATGGTGAGAAACTGACAGACCGGAAAAAGATTGTAGAAATGGATCCGGATCAGACGACAATGAATTACCGTGATCCATATGTCTGGAAAAGGGACAGTGAATACTGGATGCTGACAGGAGCAGAAAGTAAAGAACATGAAGGAATTCTGATGTTGTACAGAGGTAAGCAGGCAGATTCATATGAGTACGCCGGAAGAGTGAGATTACTTCAGAATGGACAGGAAGCAATGTTAGGTTACATGTTGGAATGTCCAAATTATTATGAAGAGAATCAAAAAGGAGTGCTGTTTTGTTCTCCGATGGGAATTTCAAGTGAGAATAAATATGATTATAAAAATGTGTTCTCCGTAGTTTACATGATAGGAAAACCATTGGATACAGAACGAAAAGAATTTCATTTTTCAGAAATGTATGAACTTGATAAGGGATTTGATTTCTATGCGCCTCAATCGTATGAGGATGAAAAACATCGAAGAATCTTATTTGGATGGCTTGGAAATTCTAAGAGCGAATATCCAACTGATAAGAATAATTGGGCGCACATGTTGACACTTCCGAGAGAAATTCGGATCGAGGAAGAAAGGTTGGTTCAACAGCCGGTAGAAGAGCTAAAGCAACTTCGTGCAAATGAAAGAAGCATTACAGAGCATATAAAGGTTGAAGAATGTTCCTTTGAGCTTGAAGGAAATACAGAAAGTGCGTTTTCTATAGAAATAGGAAATAAAGATGGTAACTGTTTGACTTTCAGTGCAGATGGGGAAGAATATTGTCTGAACAGAAGTGATATGACAGAAGTGTATGCGGAGAAGTTTGGAACGATCCGTTATGCAAAACAGTTAGAGAAGAAACAGACTGTCCGGGTTATGGTAGATCGTTCTAGCATCGAAATTTTCTGTGATCATGGGAAAACGGTATTCACTTCGAGAATGTTTATAGCTCATGTTTCTTATGTAAAGGTGAAAAATCTGAGTGGAAAGTTCTATGATTTGAGAAAATAAGATTGTGTCTCGCCATTTAGAATCGCCTGTAGCGATGTGGCGAGATGCATTTAAATATTAAATTTAAAATCTGAAAAAAGTGCTTGCATTTATATAAGACTTATGATATTATAACTTCTGCGAGTGTTTAAGGGCGTGTAGCTCAGGTGGTAGAGCACTTGACTTTTAATCAAGTTGTCCGGGGTTCGAATCCCCGCACGCTCACTGAAAGAAAGCAGTAATCTATTATGATTACTGCTTTTAACTTTATATAAATAAAATATGGCATCAGGAGAATCTATCATTATTCAGATAGGTTCTTTTTACAAATAAGAGGTTATTATGGAATATTTATATGAAAAATTAACTGCATATGGAAATTCAGATTATTATGCATTTCATATGCCTGGACATAAGCGTAACATGGAGCTCATGAGAGCCAGGTTACCATATAATATTGATATAACGGAGATAGATGGATTTGATGATCTTCATCATGCAGAAGGATTGTTGAAAGAATTACAGGAGAATGCAGCCAGAGTATTTCATGCGGAAGAGACGCATTATCTGGTTAATGGGAGTACAGTCGGACTTTTGAGTGCAATGATGGGATGTACGGAGCGTGGTGGTAGAATCTTGATGGCAAGAAATTGTCATAAATCAGTATACAATGCGGTATATATAAATGAATTACGCCCAGTATATATTTATCCGGAGTTTTCGGAAGAGACAGATCTTAATGGTGAGATCCATGTAGACCAGATAAAGAAGTTACTTGAAGAATATGAAGATATTCAGGCGATTGTCATTGTTTCACCGACTTATGAAGGAGTTGTGTCGGATATTGAAGCAATTGCGGAAATCGTGCATGAATATAAGATTCCGCTGATCGTCGATGAAGCGCATGGTGCACATTTTGGATTTCATTCCTATTTTCCGCAAAATGCGAATACACGGGGGGCTGATGTGGTGATCCACAGTCTTCACAAGACACTTCCGTCTTTAACTCAGACAGCACTGCTTCATATAAATGGGAGATATGTTGATCGTGAAAGGATAAGAAATTATTTGCATATGCTTCAATCCAGCAGTCCTTCTTATATTTTAATGGCATCCATTGATGAGTGTGTCCGGGCAATGGATGAGCGCAGGGAAGAAATCATGGATACTTATGTTGAGCGTTTGCAGCAAGCAAGAGAGAGACTGAAGCAGTTAAAGAATATAAAATTAATTGAGACAGAACATTTTGACCGGTCAAAGATAGTATTATCTGTAAAAAAATCTTAAGAATACAGATGGGGGAAGTTTTGAATGGAAAACGATTTCAGGAAATGCTGAGATCTTATCATTTGGAGATGGAGATGGCTTCCGGGTCTTATGTGATTGCTATGACAGGACCGGGAGATACACAAGAAGGAATGGACAGATTGGTTCAGGCAGTGATGGAGATTGATAAAAATATTCTGTGCGAAGAGCTTTCAGGGAATGATGAGGATCATACTATAAAAAATATTTCTTATGAAATGATTCCATTAGAACAAGCATATTCTTCCTTTGAAGCAGGGAGAATGGAAGGCGAGAGTGTGAAATGGAATGAGGCATCAGGAAGAATCTCATTGGAATATGTCTATCTTTATCCACCGGGAATCCCAATGATTGTTCCTGGAGAGAGAATTACTTCTACTATTGTGCAAAAGATGGTAAAATATAAAGAGATGGGTTTTTCCATTGAAGGACTAAGCCAGGAGAATTGTTTATTAGTTGCGGGGAATCCAGAATAAAGAACCGACAGGCTGGAAGTTGAGAATACGAATCCAGATGCATGTTTAAGAGCAGGAGAAAAAGTATGGGTAAAATATTTTATATTATGGGGAAAAGCGCTTCCGGGAAGGATACGATTTACAAAGAATTGATGGAAAAGATGCCAAAATTTCATTCAATCGTTCCATATACAACACGTCCAATGCGTGAGGGTGAGAAGGACGGAGTGGAATATTTCTTTGTCGATCAGGAACGATTTGATGAGATGATGGACGAGGAGAAAATCATCGAGTTTCGTTCTTACAATACAAAGTGTGGAATCTGGACTTATTTTACAGCAGACGATGGACAGATTGAATTGTGGCAGTATGATTATCTTGTGATCGGAACGATTGAGTCATATTATGCATTGAAAGAATATTTTGGTGATGATGTTATGGTTCCATTATATATAGAAGTAGAAGATGGATTAAGACTGTCGAGGGCGTTAGAAAGAGAACGGGCACAGCTGAAACCGCAGTATGCAGAACTGTGCAGAAGATTTCTTGCAGATGCAGAAGATTTCTCGGAGGAGAATCTGGAAAAGGGCGGGAATCAAGCGGAGATTTCAAAATATTGATAAGGAAACTTGTATGGAAGAAATTTTGCGAGAAATAAACGTGAATTTATGATATACTTAAATGGTAGTTCATAGTTTTGTAAGAAAATGATGTTAAAATTATGAATATACTATTGTTAGGTGGATAATTGTGAGAATATTATCCGCTAAAGAGGAAATAAGATACACGGCAGGTGATAGAAATGAGTAGTTTTAAAGATGTAGTAGGGCACAAAAACATAATCAAGTATATTTCGAGCGCAGTTCAGGCTGATGCAGTATCGCATGCATATATTCTGAATGGCGAAAGAGGATCTGGAAAGCGGCTTCTTGCGAATCTTTTTGCTATGAGCCTGCAGTGCCAGAATCGTGAGGAAGACGGAGAGGCATGTGGGAAATGTCAGTCCTGTAAACAGGCACAGAACGGTAATCAGCCGGATATTATTAAGGTGACACATGAGAAACCGAATACGATCAGTGTTGATGATATTCGTACACAGGTTAATAATGATATTGTGATCAAGCCGTACAGCAGCAAGTATAAGATTTATATTATTCCAGAGGCAGACTTAATGAGTGCCCAGGCACAGAATGCATTGCTTAAGACAATTGAGGAGCCACCGGAATATGCGGTGATCATGCTTCTGACAGAGAATGCAGAGGCTTTACTGCCAACGATTCGTTCCAGATGCGTTATGATGAAACTTCGTAATATTAAAGATCAGCTTGTAAAGAAATATCTGATGGAGCAGATGGAGATTCCTGATTATAAAGCAGATGTCTGTGTAGCATTTGCCCAGGGAAATATGGGAAAAGCGATTATGCTTGCGACGTCAGAATATTTCAATGAGATTAAGGAAGAAGTTGTACATTTACTTAGAAATATTGATGAGATGAATGTTTCAGAACTGATGGATGCAGTGAAAAAATGTATGACATATAAGATGGAGATTAACGACTATCTGGATATGATCGCAATCTGGTACAGAGATGTATTAATTTATAAGGCAACTAAGAATGTAGACAGAGTAGTATTTTCTGATCAGCTGAGATATATCAAGGCGCGTGCAAGTAAGAGCTCTTATGAAGGAATTGAGAATATTTTGGACGCAATTGAAAAGGCGAAAGCCAGACTGAAAGCAAATGTTAATTTTGAACTGACAATGGAACTGCTCTTGCTTACAATAAAGGAGAATTAGATACATGACAAAAGTAATAGGAGTAAGATTCCGAACAGCGGGAAAGATTTATTTCTTTTCCCCGGGAGAGTTTGAAATCAAACAGGGGGATCACGTAATCGTGGAGACAGCACGGGGAATCGAGTATGGACGTGTTGTCAGTGCACCAAAAGAGGTGGACGATGATTCAGTGGTTCAGCCTTTGAAGTCTGTGATTCGTATTGCAACAGAGCAGGACGAGAAGACGGTAGAGAAGAATCGTCAGAAAGAGAAAGAGGCTTTTAAGATTTGTCAGGAGAAGATCCGCAAGCATGGACTGGATATGAAACTGATTGAAGCAGAATATACTTTCGATAATAATAAAGTCCTGTTTTATTTTACAGCGGACGGACGTATTGATTTTCGTGAACTTGTAAAGGATCTGGCAGCTGTGTTCAGAACAAGAATTGAGCTTCGTCAGATTGGGGTCAGAGATGAGACGAAGATCCGCGGAGGAATTGGTATCTGTGGACGTCCATTATGCTGCAGTACGTATCTGACAGAGTTTGCAGCGGTATCAATCAAGATGGCAAAGGAACAGAATCTGTCTCTGAATCCGACAAAGATTTCAGGGGTCTGCGGAAGATTGATGTGTTGTCTGACGAATGAGGAAGAGACTTATGAAGTGCTTAACAGTCAGTTACCTTCTGTTGGAGATAATGTGACAACAAGTGATGGATTGACCGGAACAGTACATTCTTTGAGTGTACTTCGCAGACTTGTGAAAGTTATTGTTAATCTGGAGAATGACGAGAAAGAGATTCGCGAGTATAAAGCGGATGATCTGAAATTCCGTCCGAGAAGAAAGAAACAGAAAGTATCGAAAGAAGAGCAGAAGAAACTTGCTGCACTTGAGCGGATGGAGAAGAAAGAGGGAGCTTCGAAGTTAGATGACAAATAATCTGAGACCAGGCGAACGTCTGGATGATCTGCAGCTTGGAGGATTAGAATTGATCCAGAATCCTTCAAAATTCTGTTTTGGAGTGGATGCAGTATTTCTCTCTGATTTTGCAAAAGTAAAGCCGGGAGAGACCGTGCTTGATATGGGAACCGGGAATGGAATCATCCCGGTTCTACTTGCAGGAAAGACGAAAGGAAAGCATTTTACAGGGCTTGAGATACAGGCTGAGACTGCAGAAATGGCAAGACGCAGTGTTGCACATAACCATCTGGAAGACAGAATTAGCATTGTAACCGGAGATATCAAAGAGGCGGCAGAACGATTTAAGCCAGCCTTTTTTGATGTGATCACAACGAATCCGCCTTATATGTTAGCAGATCATGGACTTCGGAATCCAGATGACAGTAAGGCAATTGCACGGCATGAGGTGTTGTGTACACTAGATGATATTTTAAGAGAAAGTATGCGGCTTCTTCAGGATAAAGGCAGATTTTATATGATCCATAGACCGTTCCGGCTGACAGAGATTTTGACAAAGATGCATGAATATAAGATTGAACCGAAACGGATTCAGTTTATTCATCCGTATATAGATAAAGAACCGACAATGGTTCTGGTGGAAGGAATGCGTGGGGCAAAACCCAGAGTGACGATAGAGCCGCCAATCATTATGTATACGAAGGATGGGACTTTACTGCAGAAGAACGGAAATAATTCTGAAAAACAAAGGTAACTGAACAGTTACAAAGTCATGGGAGATGAAGATGGCAGGAACATTATATTTGGTAGCAACACCGATTGGAAATCTGGAAGATATGACATTTCGTGCGATCAGAACATTGAAAGAGGTGGATCTGATCGCAGCAGAAGATACAAGAAACAGTATTAAGCTGTTAAATCATTTCGAAATACAGACGCCAATGACAAGTTATCATGAATATAACAAGTTTGATAAAGGTCGTAAACTGGTGGAGAAGCTGGAAGAAGGACTGGATATTGCGGTGATCACAGATGCAGGTACACCTGGGATCTCTGATCCGGGAGAAGAACTGGTGAAAATGTGTTATGAAACAGGGATTCGAGTAACTTCTGTTCCGGGACCGGCGGCATGTGTTACAGCGCTTACAATGTCAGGACTTCCGACAAGAAGATTTGCATTTGAGGCATTTCTTCCGACAGATAAGAAAGAGCGGGAAGAAGTTTTAAAAGAGATGGCTGCTGAGACAAGAACGATCGTAATGTATGAAGCACCGCATCGTCTGGTAAAGACTTTGAAACTTCTTTCAGAGCGTCTGGGAGATCGAAAAGTAACGGTTTGCAGAGAACTGACCAAAAGGCATGAGACAGCATTTCAATCAACACTTGAAGGAGCAGTAGCTTATTATGAGGCGAATGATCCGAAGGGAGAGTGCGTGATTGTAATTGCAGGGAGAAGCCGGGAAGAAATCCGTCAGGAAGAAAAAGCGCGCTGGGAAGATATGAGCATCGAAGATCATATGGAGCATTATATTTCTCAGGGAGTGGATCGAAAAGAAGCAATGAAAAAGGTTGCGAAAGACCGCGGCGTTCAGAAGCGAGAAATTTATAATTACCTGGAGAAGCAAAAATCATAAGAAGCATGTTTTGAGAGTTGCCTGGGTAAAAAAGGAGAGGACAGCTTAAATGCTGTCCTCAATTACTTTTCCGTCTTTCATAAAAATGACACGAGAATTCAGGGAAACGGCTTCTTCGTAGTTATTTGTGACATAAAGAACCGTAATTCCAAGCTCTTTGTTAATCTTGAGAATATCATGGATCATATCTTTCCGAAGATCATCATCCTGATGGGCAAAATCTTCATCTACAAGCAGAACTTTTGGGTGGCAGACAATAGCCCGACCGAGTGCAACACGCTGGCGTTCAGAATCAGAAATAGAACGAATTTTTTTCGTAAGAATGTCTGAAATTCCAAGAAAAGCGGCAGCAGTTTTTACGCGGGTATTGATAACTGTACGCGGAAGATCACGAAGCTTCAGTCCAAGTGCCATATTATCATATACATTCATGTACTTGTAGAGAGCGTAATTCTGAAATGCCATGGCAAGCTTCCGATCGCGTGGAAGAATGTCATTTAAAAAGGTATTATCAAGATAGATCTTTCCGGAAGTAATATCTTCCAGGCCGCCAATCATACGTAAAATTGTAGATTTTCCGCATCCGCTTGGTCCGTGGAATACAACAAATTCACCGTCCTCGATCGAGAGGCTGACATCGTCTACAGATACGAATCCGTTCGGATATACTTTTTTCAAATGTTCAAATATTAAGCTGGCCATACACAACGCCTCCTGTATCTTATATAGTTGTATTTTATCACAAATAAAGAGGGGATGCATTACTGTTTGGAAACAAATTTGAGCGATGTATAAATAAGGAAGCCAATGCATAAAATTAGAGAAATAACTGTCGGAGTCTGCTATGTTGATTCAATTTTGGAAAAGGCGGAAGAAGCAGTGTGTAAGTATTGTATGTAGTATCAGTATTCTTTTCAGTTCTATTTTCTTTTTAAACGGTTGTGAAGCAACATTTTTAGAAGAAAAAAAGAGCAGTAAAGAGGTGGAGAATGAAAGATTTACATCGTTTACAGAAAAATTGTTTTGCAAAGAGGTGGCTGCAAGCCAGATCAGTCTGCACTATACATTAAAAGAGCCAGAAGCGTATGGGATTGATAAAGCGGATACAGCATATGGAACGATACAGACAGACAGTACTCAGATTAAGACAGCAGCGGAGAATATACAGCAGGCATTGTATGCATTTTCTTATGAAAAACTGAATGTAAAAAATAGAATTACATACGATCTGTTGAAGCAATATCTGAGAAGTTTGAGAGAAGAAGCGGATTATCTGTATTATGAAGAACCGTTAAATACAGTCAATGGAGTACAGACGCAGATTCCAATTGTATTATCTGAATATCAGTTTTATGACAGGACAGATGTGGAAGAGTATCTGGATGTTTTAAGTGAGACAAGGGATTATTTTCAACAGATCATTGCATTTGAAAGAGAAAAAGCAGACAAAGGATTGTTTTTGTCAGATGAAATGGCGGATCAGGTGTTAGAACAATGTAATGCATTTCTTGCAATGGGAAATGGAAATTATCTGTACTCGACATTTGTGTCCAGAATTGGTGAATTACAGGAACTGTCTGAAAAAGAAAAGAGCGATTATATTCAGCAGAACGCCAGGCAGATGGAAGAGCAGGTTTGTCCGGCGTATGAGGATTTGATACAGGCGGTTGAGGAATTGAAAGGGAAGGGAACGAATGAAAAGGGATTGTGTTATTTTCCGGAAGGGAGAAAATACTACGAATGGTATATACAGCAGAGTGTAGGAGTGACAGACACGATTCAAGAGCTTGAGCAACTAACACGCAGACAAATTTCAGAAGATATTACCGGTATGGAAGAAGCAGTCAACGAAGCGAAGCAGGCAGCAACAATATTGGAAGATGGGAAAGCAGAAAGAATTTTAGAAAAGTTAAAAAAAGGGATAGGGACTGCATTTCCTGAGATTCCAAAAACTTCTCTGCAGATAAAATATGTACCGGAGGAAATGCAGGAACATTTAAGTCCCGCATTTTATATGATACCGGCAATTGACTATACAGAAGAAAATGTAATTTATGTAAACCAAATACAGATGCGAGATGATTTGGCACTGTTTACAACGTTGGCACATGAGGGGTATCCGGGACATCTGTACCAGACAATCTTTTTTGAAAGCACGAATCCTGATCCCATCAGGAGTATTTTAAATTTTGGCGGATATGTAGAAGGCTGGGCAACTTATGCGGAGATGTGCAGCTATTATCTGATGCCGCTATCTAAGACTCAGGCAGCAATTCTTCAGAAGAACAGTTCAGTGATTCTTGCACTTTATGCATTGGCAGATATGGGAATCCATTATGAAGGATGGAGCAGAATGGATACGGTAGAATTTTATGCGAGATATGGAATTAAAGATGCTGAAACGGTTGATAAAATCTATAATCTGATTCTGGGATCGCCGGGAAATTATTTGAAATATTATATCGGATATATAAAATTTCTGGAGTTGAAAAAGGAATGGATAAAATCTGGAAATCAATCCCAGAAAGAATTCCATAAAGCTGTGCTGAGTGTGGGTCCGGCGCCTTTTGAAATTGTAGGAAAATATTTTTCTCTGTGATTCATTCTGTGTTATAATATCCACAGACACAAAATAATAAGAAGCGGTGTCTCAAGAAAAGAGTCACTGCTTTTTTCATTTATTATAAAGAAACTATTTAGAAAGACAGGAGGACGTGAAAAATGAAATTAATGATTGCATCTGACATCCATGGATCAGCATTTTATTGTGAACAGATGATTGAGGCTTATAAAAGAGAAGGCGCAGACAAATTATTATTATTAGGAGATATTCTTTATCATGGACCGAGAAATGATCTGCCGGAAGGATATGCACCGAAGACAGTGATCGCAATGCTTAATCCAATGAAGAAAGAACTTCTTTGTGTGAGAGGAAATTGTGATACAGAAGTGGATCAGATGGTATTGGAGTTCCCAATTCTGGCAGATTATTGTTATCTGAATCTGGCAGGAAATCTGGAAGAAAAGAACAGTGATGTTACAATATTTGCAACACACGGACATGTGTATAATCCACATAAGCTTCCGATGCTGAAAGACGGAGATATTCTGTTGAACGGACATACGCATATTCCGGCATGTGAGGAAATCCTTGATATGAACGGTGGAAAATATCAGTATTTAAATCCAGGTTCTGTCTCGATTCCGAAAGAAGGATCCGAGCACAGTTATATGATTTATGAAAACGGTGTATTTACATGGAAGAATCTTGCAGGAGAGGAGTATCAGACATGGAAGACCGTTTCGCACTCTTAATCGATGCGGATAATGTATCTGCAAAATATATTAAGCCAATCCTGGATGAATTATCTAAATATGGAAACGTGACTTACAAACGAATTTACGGAGACTGGACAAAGTCAAACAGTGCGAGTTGGAAGGAAGAACTTCTTCAAAATTCTATTACGCCGATTCAGCAGTTCAGTTATACACAGGGAAAGAATTCTACAGATTCTGCCATGATCATTGATGCAATGGACATGCTCTATACAAGTGAATTGGAGGGGTTCTGTCTGGTATCAAGTGACAGTGACTTTACAAAGCTTGCAAGCCGGCTTCGTGAAAGTGGAAAGATGGTAATCGGAATGGGCGAGGACAAGACACCGCTTCCGTTCCGTAAAGCCTGTGATATCTTCACCGTATTAGAGGTGCTTCTGGAAGACAACACGATAGAGAAGGAAGAGAGCGAAGGAAAGTCTTATCATCCGCATGTGTTTGGAAGGGGACAGAAGAAAATTTCCGGTGCTTCATTATCATCGTCGAATGGAAGAGGTTCAAAAGAAAAGATTGAAAAGGTGTCAAAGGAAAAAATAGAAGAAATCGTGGTTAAGATCATTACGGAAAACCAGAATAACGACAGGGAAACCGGGCTTGGTGAAGTTGGAAGCCGGCTGGTCAAAGTATATCCGGACTTTGATGTTCGACGTTATGGTTACAGCCTGTTATCCAAGTTCCTTGAAACTTTACCGAAATTAAAGCTGATCCAGGAAGGAACGAAAGTTTCAGTTACTCTGTATGAAGATAAGAGTAAGAAAGATATGCTTGAAGAGTATATTATCCGACAGATCCAGATGACAGGGGATCAGGGAATCTCTCTTGGAACACTGGGGAATCGAATTCGTATTCAGTTTGGTGATTTTAAAGTACGGGATTATGGATACTCACAATTTAAGCAGTATATACAAAGTTTTTCAAAGGTAGAATTGATCGAAGATGGAGAGCGTACCCGCGCTGTTTATGTGGAAGATTAAAAGTAGAGAGAATAAGATACAGAAGGGGTGCTGATTAATGATAAAAAAATGGAACGCAGTATGTTCCTGGATGCTTACGTTATTCTTACTTGGACATATGCTTACCATGTCCATTCCTATGTTGACAGGTGGACAGGATTATTCTGATTGTCAGATACTCGCAGGAGGGATTGTGGCGACAGTTTTGATTCATGTAGTTCTTTGTATTGTAAGTTATTATCCAAGACGTGGAATACTTAATTTTCACAGATACAGGAAAGAGAATTGGAGATTAATTACGCAGAGAATCAGTGGAATTGTTATACTGATTTTATTGTATCCACACATGAGAGTACTTCATCTTATAATAAGTGGAGCATCATTTTCTGGTGGAGCAAAGTTTCTTGTATTAGTGACGGAGATTCTCTTTGCAGGTGCGGCATTTCTGCATCTGAGTGTATCGTTCAGCCGTTCTATGCTGACGCTTGGTTTGTTGAAGAACGATAGGATGGAGAAGCTTGTGGATTATGTAACATGGATCATCTGTGGATTATTAATGGTTCTTACGGTGGCTGCGCGGATAAGATTGTAGGAACAGGTGAGATTTTTAGGAAAGAGAAGATGACAAATGAAGGTATTGATTATAGGAAATGGAATTGCCGGGATGTCTGCTGCAATAGAAGCAGCAGAACTTGAAGATGAGGTAATTCTTGTATCACCGGTTCAGTCAGAACGTACACAGTCAGTTATGGCAGCAGAAGGAATCAATGCAGTAGTTGATACCGCAGAGGAGGATTCTGTAGTGTGGCATGCGAATGATACGCTGGAGAGTGGGTGTTTTCTTGAAAAAGAAGAGGATGTGAGAAATCTCTGTGAGAAAGCACCGGAACATCTGAAATGGCTGGAAGAGATGGGAGTTCTTTTTGATCGAAAGGAAGATGATACATGGAAAGTGAAAGCTTCCGGAGGACAGAGTAGAAAAAGGACTGTTTATTCAGGTAATTCCATTGGAAAACAGATTGTTACAGCAATGACACAGAAATGCCTGGAGTATGAGATTAAAGGTAAAATAGAAAAGAAAATTGGATTGTATTTTTATTCTGCTCTTATTCGGGATGAAAAGTGTTATGGAGCGTTATTTTATAATCCAGAATCTAGAATGTTGATTCCGGTTTATGCGGATGCAGTAATCTGTGCTACCGGTGGAATGAACAAGCTATATGGAAAAACCACTGGATCTGAATTAAATGATGGTTATGTGACAGGAAAGCTTTTTTTTACAGGGAGTGCAGCTGAGAAATCTCGAATTTATCCAGTATTATCCGACCACGGTTCAGCGAGGAAATAAGAGGGTTATAATCTCGGAATCTGTCAGAAGTGAAGGTTGGAGACTTTATTATAAGAATAGAAGTCACAGTGTTTATTTTATGGAAGAAAAGTATGGTACGGAAGGCAATCTGATGTCAAGAGATCTTGTCGCAAGAGAAATTGCAATGTGTCCCGGACAGGTTTATCTGGAGACAGCAAAAGAATCGATCCCTGTAACGCCAGCAATCCATTTCTTTATGGGTGGTATTAAAGTGGACGGAATGCATCAGACGAATATTGCAGGATTGTATGCTGTGGGAGAAGCTGCGTCAAAATATCATGGTGCAAATTGCCTTGGTGGAAATTCATTGATGACAGCAGTTCATTCGGGAAGAACAGCAGCGCATGCGGTGCATGAGGGACAGGGGCAGCCGATATGTGAAGAATTGTTTGTTCCTTATATTGAGCATGAGCAGGAGAAAATCGATCGTATGGAACAGATGTCAGAATATCGGGGCAAGTATTCAGCGACAGCAACACTGCGTAAATTAATGAAGATCATGAGTTATGGCATGGATTTGATCCGTGATGGAGAAGTTCTTCAGGATAGTATTTACGCATTGGATTCCAGCTTGAATGAGCTGAGGACATTTCCAATTGATCCAATGGTATCTGTTTATGAAAATTACAGATTATATCCGATGGCTGTTCTTGGAAAAGCGACACTTATGAGTGCTGTGGAAAGACGTGAATCAAGAGGAGCTCATTTCCGAAAAGATTTTCTAGGTGAAAAATCAGAATTCATGAAATGTTCCGTTGCAGAGTTTAAAGACGAAAAAATCAGGATTTATTTTGAACAGGAGTCAGGAGAAAAGGGAGGCGCTGTGAGATGAAAGTAAGAATCAAAAGACAGGATGACCGAAGATCAGCGCCGTATTGGCAAGTTTTTCATTTCAGAGGAGAGGGAAGAATTACAGTAGCTGCGATTCTTGAGAAGTTAAATGAACGTGACCAGCTGGAAGATATCAAAGGAAAACAATGTAGAAAAATCCGTTGGGAATGTGGTTGTATGCAGAAAATGTGCGGAAGTTGTGCAATGGTGATCAACGGGCATCCGGCGTTGGCATGTGGAGTGTTCATTAATACAGATGATACAAAGATTTTAAGGCTGGAACCGCTTACAAAATTTCCGGTTGTGGAAGATCTGATGGTTGACAGATCTGTGATATGGGAACGTCAGAAGGAAGCATTGATGTACCTTGGAATTCGGAAACATCCGGATCCGAAAGAGCATGATCATCAGTATTCGGCAGCAAAGTGTCTGAAATGTGGACTTTGTCTGGAAGTATGTCCGAATTATCTTGGGGCAAAAGATGATTTCTATGGTGCAGAGTTTGCAAATAACGCGTATCTTCTGCATTCTTCCAGTCTGAATCGAAAGCGGGCATTGGAGAAACAGTATGAAGAACATTTTGCGAAGCAATGTTCGAAATCACTGGCATGCAGAGATATCTGTCCGGCGCACCTGCAGACGTTGTCATCGATTTCTTATATGAATAGAAGATAGAAAAAGTGAGTAGCATATCTCTACTCACTTTTTCATTTGCAGTAATCTTTTCTAATAAAAGTCTTACCAGTGTGTTATCTCTTGAAAAAGTTATCCACAATTTACCAACAAAAAAGTTAAGATATCAACAAAAAACACATTGTATTTTATCAATTAATCAGATATCCTATATCTAACTTTCGAAAGTTCAAAAGATGTTATAAGTCACGGACTGAGTCTTTGTGTCTGATAATCAAAAAGTTTCAAGAATCATATATCAAGATAAGTAATATTTCCATTAAGACAAATAAAAAAATATTGAAAACAAAGGGAGGAGCAGCTTTTATATAAGATATCACGTACAGGATTTTGTATGTAATGTTATTGAAGAAGGAATAATAGAAATTTAATGTTTCACATGATGAGAAAATATGTTATTCTTTTAAGTAGAAAATCAGATAACTGCCCAATACATTTCCATGTATGTAATGTTGAGAGAAGATCCAGTACAATTTAATCTTCGATTTGTTTTCATATAGGAGGAGAATGAATGACAATAGAAAAACGTCAGTTATCTGAGCAAAATGACAATTTTATCATGTTACCCACTGTAGACTTCTGCTTCAAAGAACTGATGCAAAATAAAGAAGTAAGAAAAGGTATTTTATCTGCATTGTTGGGAAGAAATCCGGAAGAATTAGAAGATACAGAGTTACTTCCAACAATTCTTCAACCAGAATATCAGGATGAGAAACTTGGAATTCTGGATGTAAGAGTTCTATTTGCAGACGGGACACAGACGGATCTAGAGATGCAGGTAGTACAGTTTGACTTTTGGCCAAACAGAGTACTGTTCTATTTAGGAAAAATGTATACGGGACAGATCAAAAGAGGAGAGCCTTACGAGAAATTAAAGAAATGTATTCATGTCAGCATTCTTGATTTTCTTCACTTTCCAAAGGATGATAGATGTTTCCGTAAGATTACATTTTGTGATGTAGAGACAGGAGAGGTTTATACAGACCTGATGGAGATTTATGTCCTGGAGCTTGGCAAGCTGCCGACAGAAGATAGAAATGAGTCAGGTATTATCGCTGGATGCGGTTTCTCAGTGGGAAATGCAAGGAGGACTTAAAGAAAATGGCAGAAAAAGATCCATATATTGAGAAAGCATATGAAGAATTAGAGAGAATGAGTGCGGATGAGAAGAAAAGGCTGGAATATGAGGCAAGAGAAAAAGCTCTTAGAGATTATAATTCACAGATGTCCAGTGCCAGAAGACGCGGTGAGGCAATTGGAAAGGAAATTGGAGAAAAAATAGGAATAAAACTTGGAGAGAAGAGTTGTGAAGAGAGAATTATCCTTAATATGCATCAGCTGGGAAAATCAGCTGAAGAAATTTCAGTTCTTACAGGATGCAGTGAAGAAATAGTATTAGAAGTTTTGAATCATGGTAAAAATAATTAGGAAAAAGAGAATTAAAATCTATAAGGGGCGGGTACAGTACAATGTATCCGCCTTTAAAAATAATGAGTTGTTAAATAAATTGATTGGCATAACGATTAATAATTCTTCAAATATTTAATAACTTTCTCAGTTACCGCGTTCTGATACTTTCCTTTTCTCCAGATAACACCAATACGCTGTTCAATTGCAGGAAAGACAGGTATTCCGACAAGTTCAGGATACATATCCACCATAGACTTATACAAAAAACAGCCAATATGATTAGTCTTTACCATATTGATCAGTGTTGTGATTTGGCTGGTGTTCAGAACAATGTGTGGGTTTACTCCTGCGGCCTTGAACTGACGGGTCAGTGTCATAACCTGAACAGAATCAGTGTTAAACAGAACCAATGGCTCATCAGTCAGCATGTTTAAAAGAAGCGTGGATTGTTCTGCAAGTGGATGATCCTTTGATACGCAGAAGAGCAGATCTTCATTATCAATAATATGAAGGTTGCATTTATCAATCGCAGACTGTTCTGCATTGACAATCGCGAGGTCAAGTTTCTCCTCCAGAACAAGTTCACAGGCTTTGATCGATCCATATTCATATAGGCGGAAATCTACGTCAGGGAATTCTTCCTTCAAAGAAAGATACATATCCGGCAGGTAAATGGTTCCAAGCATTGGCGGGATTCCGATGCGGACAGGTGTAATCTGCTTACGGAGTTCGTGTAGTTCAGATCTGACAGCATCCGCATGAGCCAAAAGTTCTTCAGCATTTTGATAGAACTTTTCACCTTCCGGTGTCAGAGTCAGTTTATTATTGTTTCTATAGAAAAGATTCACGCCGAATTCTTCTTCCAAAGCTTTGATCGCGTTAGATACCGAAGGCTGGGTAACAAAAAGCTCTTTGGATGCGCGTGTGATATTGTGGTATCTTGCAGCAACACAGAAATATTCGAGTTGTGTCAGTTTCATTTGTAAAAATCTCCATTTCTTATCTGTAAAGAATCACTATTGTAAAGTATTTTTCCATTCAAAGGAGAATGAGAACAATTCTCAAAGACCATATTTAAAACGTTGTGTAATAAAGGTTTCCATAGCTTTTTCTTATAGTACCATATTTTTTTCAGAATGTACATTTTCAATTGTATTTTCTATAATACAACCATAGCAGAGAGGTAATCGAAACGGCCGGAAATTACTTAAAGCGAAGCTAAAAATAATAGCTGAAAAAGATTTGAAAAAGTTAAGAAGTAAAAGAAAAACAGAAACAAAGGAATGGAGGAAAACATATGAGTCCATCAACAATAACTCTTCTGTTTCTCCTGTTTGCGGTAATCATGTTTGTATTAGAAAAGATACCGCTTGGAGTAACATCAATGATTGTCTGCATTGGCCTTGTAGTGACTGGGGTTTTAGACGTGAAAACAGCTTTTGCAGGGTTCATTGACAGTAACGTAATCCTTTTTGTAGCAATGTTTATCGTAGGAGGTGCGCTGTTTGAAACAGGAATGGCGAATAAAATCGGAGGAATTGTTACGAAGTTCGCCAAGACAGAAAAAATGCTGATCATTGCGATCATGGTGATCGTAGGATTGATGAGTGGAATCCTGTCAAACACAGGAACTGCAGCAGTTCTGATTCCGGTAGTTATCGGAATTGCAGCAAAATCAGGATACAAAAGATCCCGACTTTTGATGCCGCTTGTATTTGCAGCAGCTATGGGAGGAAATCTTTCCCTGATCGGTGCACCGGGAAACCTGATCGCACAGAGTGCACTTAGTGAAATTGGACTAAAATTTGGATTTTTTGAGTATGCAGTTGTCGGTATGCCGATTCTGATTGTAGGAATTATTTTCTATGCAACAATCGGTTACAGACTGCTTCCAAGTCACGATGTGAAGGATGACGGAGCTTTTGATACAACAAAGAATTTCGATAATGTGCCGAAATGGAAACAGTGGTTATCACTGATCATCCTGGTATTTACATTGCTGGCGATGATCTTTGAAGATAAAATCGGTATCAAGCTTTGTATCTCCGGTGGAATCGGAGCACTGCTTCTGATCCTCACAGGAGTTATCTCAGAAAAGGACGCTCTTAAGTCAATCGATCTTAAGACAATCTTTCTGTTCGGTGGTACACTTTCCCTCGCATCTGCTCTTCAGGAGACAGGAGCCGGAGAAGTGATCGCTAATAAAGTAATCGGAGCGTTGGGTGCGAACCCATCTCCATATATCCTGACACTTGTTGTATTTCTGCTGTGTTGTATCATGACAAACTTCATGTCAAATACAGCAACAACAGCACTGATGGTTCCAATCTGTCTCTCAATTGCACAGGGGATGGGAGCGGATCCAAGAGCTGTATTGATGGCTTGTGTAATCGGTGGTTCTTGCGCATATGCGACACCAATCGGAATGCCAGCAAATACAATGGTGGTTGGAGCCGGTGGATATAAGTTTATGGACTATGTAAAAGCAGGATTCCCATTGATTATCATTGCAACAGTTGTAAGTATGATTATCCTTCCAATCGCATTTCCATTCTTCCCGTAAGAAGACCTGTTGTTGGAGTGAGATATAAAAGAAACTATAAAACATGAACTAACCTAATCATCAAAGTTACTGGAAATTGCAGCAGTAATGAAAGGAGACCTAAAAATGGATAAAAAAGCACAGGTAGAGCAGCTTACTACTTATATGGCGAACTTTGTTTCCTATATTGGTAAAGTACTGCCGGATGACATCAAAGCAAAGATTGACGAGCTTGCAGAGAAAGAAGACAGCCCGCTTTCAAAGGTTATTTATCAGACAATGCAGAAAAACCAGGTTCTTGCAAAAGAGCTGAACAGACCAAGTTGTCAGGACACAGGAGTATTACAGTTCTGGGTAAAATGTGGAACAAACTTCCCACTTATTGGAGAACTGGAAGGACTTTTAAAAGAAGCAGTTGTGAAAGCTACATTTGAAGCTCCGCTTCGTCATAATAGTGTTGAGACATTTGATGAGTACAACACAGGAAAGAACGTAGGAAAAGGAACACCGACAGTATTCTGGGATATCGTACCGGACAGTGATCAGTGCGAAATCTATACATACATGGCAGGTGGCGGATGTACACTGCCAGGAAAAGCTATGGTTCTCATGCCGGGCGAAGGATACGAAGGAGTTACAAAATTTGTTCTTGATGTTATGACATCTTACGGACTGAATGCATGTCCTCCACTGCTTGTTGGTGTCGGTGTTGCTACATCTGTTGAGACAGCTGCATTACTTTCCAAGAAAGCCCTTATGAGACCGCTTGGAAGCCACAATGAAAATGAACGTGCAGCATCTATGGAGAAACTGCTTGAGGACGGAATTAACGCAATTGGACTTGGACCTCAGGGAATGGGCGGAAAGTATTCTGTTATGGGAGTTCACATTGAGAATACAGCAAGACATCCATCTACAATTGGAGTTGCTGTTAATGTTGGATGCTGGTCACACAGACGTGGACACATTGTATTTGATAAGGACCTTAACTACACAATCACAACACATTCGGGGGTGACATTATAATGCTGGAAATAAAAGATGGAAAAAAGATTTTAACAACACCAGTCTCAGCTGAGGATCTCAAAGATATTCATGCAGGAGATATCATTTATCTGAACGGAAGCATGACAACTTGCCGTGACGTTGCACACAGAAGACTCGTTGAAGAAGGACGTGAGCTTCCGGTTGATGTAAAAGATGCAGCAATCTTCCACGCAGGCCCAATTATCAGACCGCTTGAGAATGACAAATTTGAAATGGTTTCTGTAGGACCGACAACAAGTATGCGTATGGAAAAATTTGAGTATGAATTTGTAAAAGAGTCTGGTGTCCGTGTAATCATCGGAAAAGGTGGAATGAAAGAAAACACAGAGCGTGCATGTAAAGAATTCGGAGCAATTCATTGTGTATTCCCAGCAGGAAATGCTGTTGTTGCAGCAACAGAAGTTGAGGAAATCGTTGATGCTCAGTGGAGAGACCTTGGAATGCCTGAGACACTGTGGCACTGCCGCGTAAAAGAGTTCGGACCACTGATCGTATCTATTGATACAGAGGGACGTAACCTGTTTGAAGAGAACAAAGTAGTCTTCAATGAGAGAAAAGAAAAAGCGATCGAAGAGATCTGCAAACATGTAAGTTTTATTAAATAAGAATTTAAACCAATTTTACTGCCATGTAAAAATATACCATAAAATATAAGCCAAATGATCTGTTCGGCCAGGGACAGATAAAAAAGATATCGGAGCACACGAAAAATGTAAGTGTGTTTCGATATCTTTTTTGTTTTGCAAAATCTATTTATTTTGTTCCGAAAATACGATCCCCGGCATCCCCAAGTCCCGGACAGATGTAAGCATCTTTGTTCAGTTCTCTGTCAATATGTCCTACGTACAGCTGAATATCCGGATGTGCTTCCATCAGACGTTCTACGCCCTCCGGAGCAGCAATGATAGCCATGAATTTGATCTTCTTTCCGCCATGTTGTTTGATAAAATCAACAGCAGCAACAGCAGAACCACCTGTAGCAAGCATAGGATCTGTAACAACGATCAGACGTTCAGAGATTGGGCTTGGCAGTTTGCAGTAGTATTCGTGTGGCTCATGTGTCTCCTCATCACGATACAGACCAATATGACCAATCTTTGCAGTCGGGACTAAAGCCTGAAGACCGCTTACCATTCCAAGACCGGCACGTAAGATTGGTACAATAGCAAAGTTCTTGCCTGCAATCTGTGGTGTCATACATTTTTCAATCGGTGTTTCGACTTCCACATCTTCTAATGGAAGGTCTTTTAAAGCCTCATATCCCATTAACATAGCAATTTCTTCTACCAGCGCACGGAATTCAGCAGTTCCTGTATTTTTGTCTCTTAATCGGGAAATCTTATGCTGAATCAGTGGGTGCTTCATCTCAATTACATTATTCATTTTGAATTCCTCCATCCATTTTCTGCCCCCTATTATAACGAGTTTCTTGTTGGGAGACTACCCCTTTTTTTAATAAAAGAGACTTTCAAATGAAATTATTAAAAGTTTGCTGAGTTTTACTTCAAGCATTTCATGCAATAAATAGGTGGCTTGAGTTTTATAAGATATTAGAGTAAAGTAATATTAAAAGAAGTCAAGAATTTTTACAGTCACTGTTCAAGGTAGCTGTGCCCTCAATGGCATAAGATATGAAGTGGTAGAGAGGTGGAAAAATTATGAAAAATTATTCAGAAGATCCGAGCAGACAATATCATATTCAGGTAGCAAAAGGAGAAGTTGGACGTTATGTGATCATGCCGGGAGATCCGAAGCGCTGTGTTAAGATCGCACAGCATTTTGATGATCCGGTTTTGGTAGCAGATAACAGGGAGTATATTACTTATACAGGAACATTGGACGGAGTAAAGGTAAGCGTTACATCTACAGGTATCGGTGGTCCGTCAGCATCAATCGCTATGGAAGAGCTGTATAAATGTGGAGCAGATACTTTTGTAAGAATTGGAACATGTGGCGGAATGCAGACAGAGATTAAGAGTGGTGACGTTGTAATCGCAACAGGTGCGATCCGTATGGAAGGAACATCCAAAGAATACGCACCGATCGAGTATCCTGCAGTAGCAGATCTTGATGTTACAAATGCATTGGTTGCAGCAGCGAAAGAGAAAAACTTCACACATTATACAGGTGTTGTTCAGTCTAAAGACGCATTTTACGGACAGCATGAGCCAGAGAAAATGCCGGTAGGATATGAACTTATCAATAAATGGGAAGCATGGAAGATGATGGGATGCCTTGCATCTGAGATGGAATCAGCAGCAATGTTTATCTGTGCATCTAAATTAAGAGCAAGAGCAGGTTCTTGTTTTCTTGTTGTTGCAAATCAGGAAAGAGAGAAACTTGGTCTTGAGAATCCAGTTGCTCATAATACAGATATGGCAATCCAGGTAGCCGTTGAAGCAATTCGCAAATTGATCAAAGCAGACCAGGAAAACGAATAAGAAAACAGGTAGTAGCATATGAAAGAAAAGAGGAGGATGTGATGGAACAGGTTATGATTGAGAAATTGATCGATACAGCGATTGAGCAACTTAAGTTTTCCTATACACCTTATTCGAATTTCAAAGTTGGAGCGGCACTTCTTGCGAAAAACGGAGAGATTTTTACAGGATGCAATATAGAAAATGCATCCTATACACCGACTAACTGTGCAGAGCGGACTGCTTTTTTCAAGGCAGTGAGCGAGGGAGTCAGAGAGTTCCGGGCAATCTGCATTGTGGGAGGTAAAGATGGAAAACTGACAGAATACACTGCACCTTGCGGTGTGTGTCGTCAGGTTATGATGGAATTTTGTGATCCGAAGACCTTTCAGATCATTCTTGCAGTGGATAAAGAACGATATGAAATTTATACTTTAGAAGAGCTGATGCCTCTTGGGTTTGGACCATTAAATTTGGTATAATGTGAAGAAAAGGATATATTATACGAATTAAAAGCTGACAAAGGAAGGTTATTAATAGTTAGATATAAATTATAAAATCATATAAGTCGGTATTGAGTTTTATAAGATATTAGAGTGGAATATTATTGAAAGGAGTTGATACTTTGAGTAAATATTATTCTATACATGAATTTTCAAAAATTATAGGCGTATCTGCTCAGACATTACGAAATTGGGATGCCAATGGAAAACTTCATCCGCATCA
>ENA-OQET01000324-OQET01000324.1-human-gut-metagenome-genome-assembly--contig:-NODE-324-length-26259-cov-3.083958_pt1 | contig 26259 bp, 26 predicted proteins | sample MGYA00242800_ERZ504645 | MGnify/ENA primary metagenome ERZ504645 (study PRJEB26092, sample SAMD00036308) | human gut metagenome | host: Homo sapiens | study: EMG produced TPA metagenomics assembly of... | reverse complement strand
CTTAATCTGTTGATAGGCTGGACAATATAATTGACATGCAATGGTCTGAGTATTTTCTACAACTTTATAAAACACATGAAAATCTGCCAGAGTATAAGACTGATCTTTGATTTGCACTTCTGCCTGTATAGCTTTTTGCGAAAGTGGTGGAAGACAGGCATTAATGATCCAAGACTTTTTGATAGACTCTGGAGCCGTTTTAGAAAACAAGGAACAAAGATATTGTGTTGTTTTATTTGGACCTGTGTCAAAAGTCATTTCGTACTCATCGTATAGATTCTCAACGAAGAAATGAGCGCCTGTATAACTATAGACTTCTTCATCCAATCCTTCTACAAGCTCATTTAATCGTTCATATTTCTTTAAAGAAAGACATTTTTTTAATTCTTCCTGTACCTTTTGAAAACTTTCCCAAAATTTTATCGAGTTCGTATATGCGCTCATGATTTCATCCCTCTTATTTTAATGATTAACTGTTCAGCTAATTCTTTATGCTCTTTACTTTGTAGATGTAAACCATCATAATCGCCGGCCATGATCTTTGTGTCAACAAAATCAACACCGTATGATTTGGCCACTTCAGCTAAATAATCCTTTGCCTCTTCTATCATGTTAAATCCTTCTTTACCAAAGTTGGCAAATGTTTTAGGATCCTTGATATAGGATGGATTCATTCGTGGCGGACATACGATCAATACCTTAGGAATATCAAATCCCTTTTTATACAGTGATGGATCAAAAACTTTATCCAAAAGAGCATTCATTCCTTTTTCCAAAGAATATACATTTGTATTGTACATTCTTTTCGCATCATTGGTACCTAACATAATGACAAGAATATCTAAAGGCAAATGCGATTTTATACAGCGTTTAATATCCAAGCATCCGTTACGATCTGGATCATAGGGATCGTTTTGACAAAGCGTTCTTCCATTAGGCCTTCTTCTATGATCACATCATCGTTTAACTCGCTTTGAATAAGCTGTGTATATCGATTTGTAAATCGAAGACTTGTTTCTGGATCATATCCCATGTATTGCTGTCGCCAAAAAACATTATTCGCATTTTAAGATCCTCCTTGTTTCGGTAATGATCATATCCATCTCTACATCATGTGCATTTTTTTAAGATCGATATATCCTCCTGTATATCAAAGGCAACTCCGATCTTCAAGCCACAAAAATCTTTCAGATATCGGTCATAGTAGCCTTTTCCGTAACCCATTCGAATTGTATGATTGAATCCAACCATAGGTATAACGATTACATCCATTAGATTCTTATCTATAAAAGTTCCTACAGGCTCTAGGACACCAAAAGAACCTTTTTGTAAGTTATCCTCATACTTAACAAATTCCATATCTGTATTAGATGTCACAACCGGAAGATACACAGATAGATGTTTAAATGGTCTAAAGATATCCACTTCGCCTTTAATAGGTACATATAAACCTATATTTCCTTTTAAAAAAGGCTTCAGTGTTTCCACTATGGCCTTTTCTTTTTCTTCTCTTATAAGTGATTGAATTTGATTTCTTTTTTGAATCAATACTTTTCTATCCAATAGAATCACTCATATCTAACTTCAACAATTGATTTAGCTCAACTGCATATTCCATTGGAAGCTCACGTGTAAATGGTTCTAAGAAGCCCATAATGATCATTTCCGTAGCTTTTTCTCTAGATAAACCGCGGCTCATCAAATAGAATAACTGTTCCTCACTAATGTTCGATACAGTCGCTTCATGTTCAATTTGTGAAGTATCATTCTTAAAGATATTTAAAGGAATTGTATCCGAACGAGAAACTTTATCTAAGATCAAAGTATCACACTCTACTTTAGATTTAGCATGCGCTGCTTTAGGTGAATGATTGACCCATCCACGATAGTTAACTTCCCCACCATTGCGTGCAATCGATTTAGATACGATCGTACTAGTCGTATGATCTGCCAAATGGATCATCTTGCTGCCGGCATCCTGAATCTGGTTTTTAGAGGCAACCGCAATTGAAATCGTCGTTCCTTTTGCGTAAGGTTCAGCTAAAATACAAGCTGGATACTTCATATTGATATGACTGCCAACATTTCCATCAATCCACTCCATATGCCCATTTTCAAATACCTTTGCTCTTTTGGTTACCAGATTCAAAATATTGCTTGACCAGTTTTGAACTGTAGAATAACGACATTTCGCATTTTTATGTACATAGATTTCTACAACGGCAGCATGAAGAGAATCTTTTGAATAAATAGGCGCTGTACAGCCTTCAACATAATGTACATCTGCTCCTTCATCGACAATGATCAAAGTTCTCTCAAACTGTCCCATCTGCATAGAATTGATTCTAAAATATGACTGTAGTGGTTTCTCTAGTTTTACGCCTTTAGGAACATAGATAAAAGATCCACCTGACCAGACAGCTGTATTCAAGGCAGCATACTTATTATCTGTATATGGCACGATTTTTCCAAAATACTCTTTAAAAATATCTGGACAGGTTTTTAAAGCCGTATCCGTATCTAAGAAAATTACCCCTTTTTCTTCCACTTCTTCCAACATATTGTGATATACGACTTCACTTTCGTATTGTGTGGAAACACCGGCAAGATATTTCTGTTCTGCTTCTGGGATTCCTAAACGATCAAATGTGTTTCGAATTGTTTCAGGAACTTCTTCCCAGTTTTGTTGCTGGCGATCACTTGGTTTGATGTAATATGTATAATCATCAAAATTGATCTGGCTTAAATCAGGTCCCCAGTTAGGATTTTTCTGTTCCACGAAAGAATGATACGCCTTTAATCTTAGATCCAACATCCATTCTGGTTCATTTTTGATCTTAGAGATCATGCGTACAGTTTCTTCATTTAATCCCTTTTCTGTTTTATAGACGCTGACGTCTTCGTCATGAAAACCATATTCGTATTCATTCTTCAAATCCAGGTTCTTTGAATCACTCATGGTCTTTCTCCTCACTTTCATTGATCATATCACGTAAGGCTTTCCAACCAATCGTAGCACAGTTAATACGATTTGCCTGTTTTCCTACTCCTGAAAAAGCAACAGCTTCTTCTAGAAGATCTTCATCATATTCCTGTTGATCGATCATCTTAAAATAGTTATCGATGATTTCTTTGGCCTCCTCAATGGACTTATCTTTGACAAGTTCCGTCATGATAGAAGTGGATGCAGTCGAAATCGTGCAGGCAACTCCATCGAAACGTACATCTTCAATGATCCCATTTTCAATCTTTGACTGTACTGTTATATCATCAATACATGAATCACTAGCCATGTGTCTAGACATATATCCATCTTTTTCTGTTAATTCTTTATTTCTAGGATATTCATAGTGATCCATGATTATATCTCTTAAAATTGTTGGATCTAAAGCCATAGAACTTTTGCCTCCTTTAAAAGAAAATATTTACACAATTTTCAATTGTGGCATTCTTTAATCCTTCAACGAGCTTATCGACATCTTCTTTTGTGTTGTAGATATAGAAGCTGGCTCGACACGTTCCCGGCGTATGTAATATATCCGGCAATAATTTAGCACAGTGTTGTCCTGATCGTACTGCAATTCCAAGTGAATCTAAGTATCCAGCTACATCCTGTGCAAACAACATCTTTCCTTTATCCATGATATTAAAGGTACATATTCCGCTTTTAGCATTCGCATTATATATGATTACTTTGTCTAAATCTTTGACTTGTTCCAAGAAATACTCTTTTAACATCACTTCATGGGCATGGATATTATCCTTGCCAATTTTTTGTAGGTAATCCATAGCGGCAGCCATCCCAATCACACCTTCAATTGGCTGGGTCCCACTTTCAAATTTAAGTGGACTCTCTTTCAAGATCAAGTCACCACATTTATTGAAACGAGCATTGCTTTCTCCACCAGAAAACGAAATCCAGGTTCAATGCATATCCATTTTCCATTTTTCTTCCATACATCACACACACTGCTGACACACTAATTATGTGCACTGAACACAAAAAAATCACAATCCAACTTTTGTACATCAATGTCGATATGAGGGGTGCTCTGCGCTCCATCAACCACAACGATAATGCCTTTTTCATGAGCTAACTTACAAATTTCTTCAATAGGAGCTTCAAAGCCTAATACATTTGAAACATGTGCCAAAGTAATGATCTTAACACCATCATGAATAGCGTTTTGAACCGCCTCGATCGTAACTTTACCTTCATGATCAAGTTCTATGTATTCTACTTGGATATTTTTAGCTATTCCAGCCTGCTGCCAGGGAAGGATATTTGAAGCATGTTCACTCTCACAAGTTAATACAACATCATTAGACTTTAATACCTGTTGTGTCAACATGATCGCAATTTCATTTAATCCCATCGTAGAACCTGATGTAAAAGCGATTTCTTCTTTATATTTGGCATTAATGAACTTTTGAGCTGTGATACGAGCATTCTCAAATGCTTCATCCACTTGAGCACTCATCTGATAATCGCCTCGATGAGCATTCGCTCCAAGGTATGTATAATAATTGCATACTGCATCAATTACGCATTGAGGTTTAAGTGTAGTTGCCCCATTATCAAGATAAACCAAAGGTTTATCATTCATCTTTCTTGAAAGGATGGGAAAATCTTCACGGATCTTATTGACGTCCATATAATCCCACCTTGCTTTCCATGTAGGTTCTTAAGGATTCGTAAAGTTCTTTATCTTCGACAAGATCAAGAACGGGCAAGAAATACCCAACGCTCAACAGACCCATTGCCTGTTGTTTAGAAAGACCTCTTGAACATAAGTAATAAAGTTGTTCCTCATCTGGCTGTCCAATTGAAAGTGCATGGCTTGCCTTTACTTCATTTTCATCAATCAACAACAAAGGAATCACTTTTGCAGTATGGCCTTTTCCTAATGTTAAAACTCTTGTTGTCTGATGAGACTGTGCCTGGGCACATCCTTTTTTGATATTTCCATTGGCAACCATTTCATATTGAGCACGATCAAAAAGAACCGCAAAGTTTTGCATCTGTCCAAATGTATTGCCATCTTCATGGCATACTTCCATTGAACAGATCTTTGTCGTATCCGGCATACACAACTGGCCAGATAAAATACTAAACTCTGCTCCTGCTTTCTTTAAATCCACATATTGTTTCCAATTGAATTTGCCATCTTGAAGATCCAATAGACCCATCTGGCAAGTTGCATCCTGATCAACGTGGATCGTTAAGTTCAGATTTACATCCCCATTGGATCGATTCAATACAAAAAGCTTTAGATTAGCAGAGGATTCAATACAGATCTCTAAATCTATATCTGTTGCTTCTGTAATTTCATAAAACAAAGATCCTGAAGCTTGAGAAAGGACATTTAGAATTGTTTTTTCATTTGTAGAACTTAATTGTTCCTTAAATGTATCCTGAAATGTTCTTTCCATAACTACGCCACCTTTTTTAACGGCGCATGAACCAAGAGAAATTGGTTGTTTTTTATCTTCCTTATTAGCAAAAACACCAAATTCTTTTTCGATCCATTCATAGCCTTCCTGATCAACTTTATCAACAAGGTCTGCTTGTCCAGACACAACAATTTTTCCATCCAATAAAACATGTGCATGAGTTGGCTTTAAATATTCATAGAAGCGAGCATAATGACTCACGATCAATAAGCCCATATCTGTTTCTTCCTGCGTTTTGATGATCGCATCGCTTACAATTCTCAAGGCATCCACATCCAAACCAGAATCAATTTCATCCAACATCGCAATTGATGGTTTTAACATCATCATCTGAACGATTTCATTACGTTTCTTTTCACCACCACTGAAACCATCATTTAAAAAGCGATGAGCCAAATCCGGTTTCATCTGCAACTGTTCGATTGCTTTATCCATTTCTTTGATAAATTTGAATAAAGAGATAGGTTTTTCCTGACGAGCATTGATGGCACTTCTTAAAAAGTCTGAATTGGTTACCCCAGAAACTACACTAGGGTACTGCATTCCCAAAAATAAACCAGCCTTGCTGCGCTCATCCACTTCCATATTTAAAACATCCTGTCCATCTAGTTCAATTGATCCTTTTGTGACAGAGTATTTTGGATTTCCCATAATGGCAGCTAATAGAGTACTTTTCCCATTTCCATTTGGCCCCATTAGAGCGTGTCTTTCTTTGCTTTTGATCGTTAGATCCAAGCCCTTTAATATTTCTTTATCTTCTACAGAAACATGTAGATCTTTAATCACTAATTCTGACATATGTATTCCTCTTTTCGTTATACTATAATAACAAACTTTCCTTTAAATCTCAATTAATACGATTTGGGGTTTCATTGCAATTTATAGCGATTTTTCGTATAATTTAGAAGATTTTTCAAAGGAGGAACTAATATGGGTGAATTTTTAAGGAATAACTGGTTTGTTGTCGTAATTGCCGTTATTCTAATTTCATTTATTGGATACTTTATTTTTGATGCCAATCGTTATAACGTATCTGGTAAAACAATGGATGGTAAAGAAGTTGTCGCAAGCATTGATGGTACAGATGTCACGGCTGACGATCTTTATAATGAACTTGAAAGTTTTGACAGTACGCTTTTATACAATATGTATCGCAATGCCGTTATTAACCAGACAATTGAAACAACAGACAGCTTAAAAGAAGACGCAAGCACCCTTGAATCTACAATTCGTACTAATGCACAATCAAATAGCACCGATTATGAAGCAAGTCTTGCAGCTGAATTAGCTAGTTATGGCTATAAGTCTATTGATGACCTGGATGATTATTGCCTTACCAGCGTAAAAGAAAAAGAAATGAATAAAGCTTATGTCGATGAACATTTTGACGAATATAAAAAAGCTGTAGAAAGTGTCAGTCCTCGAACTGTATCGATCATCTCTATGAGTGTAACAGACGCAGATGAATTAACAGATGATGAACAGGAAAAGAAAGACAATATCGATCAGGCTCTAGAAGACGGAAGCTTTGCGGATGCCGCAACCGCATTCTCCGAAGATGAGACAACCGCAGCTAATGATGGTTTCTATGGATATATCGATTCGAATTCTTCCAGTTCTTCAACTACACTCGATTCTAGTGTGATCTCAGCTGCAACTTGAGTTGGAAAAAGGACAAACAAGTGACTGGATCACTGTTACAGATTCAACAACAGGAGCTATCAGCCTAATATAAAGTTCATGTCGATGAAACAGATATCGAAAAGATCCATGAATCTAAAAACGAGGATGTGACAGATCAGTTGCTATATGCATTCTTACAAAATAATCAAGGATTATCTGTAACGATCGTTGAAGAAAACGCGAAAAAACTTAGACATTAAATTTAACGATGAAGATGTTCAGAAGAAAATTGAAGATTATATCAGCACACAGAAAGGAGAGAATGAATAATGAAAAGAAAAGCTCTACTTCTGTTAGGTACAGCCTTATTATTGACAGGTTGTGGAGGTGCCCAATCCACTGTTTCTGATTCCAGCGAATCTATTATGACAATTGGAGATACGACATACACAAAAGGTGATTTATATGATCTTTTAAAAGCAGCCAGCGGTGGCAACATGAGCGTTGAATTGATTCGTCAAGCTATTTTAGATGAAGAAATTGGCCGTGGCGATGAAATCAAACAGGCTGCACAAGATTCCTATGCTGAATTAGAAAGCAACACTCCAGATATCGAAGATCAATTGATCAGTGCGGGTTATGAAGGTAAAGACGATTATATCGATAAAGTCTTGATCCCAAATGCCCAATATGAGAAATTAACCGAAAAATACTTTGATGATGCAAAATCAGATATTCGCAGTGAATACAAGCCAAGTGTTGTAAAGATCATTCAGTGCGATGATGAAAAAAACAGCCCAAAAAGCACTTGAAGCGGTTCAAGATGGAACAGAACTGGATAAGATCTACGAAGAGTATTCCAGTGATTCTGCTAGCTATTCAAATGAAGAAGTTCTTATTACAACGCAGTCCACAGATCTTCCAACACGTTTGATCAACACAATGTATAAACAGGAAGATGCTGGTGTTGCCGATGAAGTTTTCACATCTGAGAGCGGTAGTGGAACAACAACAGCTTATGTAGCTATTTTAGTGGATAACGATTACGAGAACATCAAAGATCAGATCATTGAAAATCTAAGCTCAAGCTCAGATTTTAGTACACAATGTCTTGTATACTATCTAAACAAATATAATTTTACAGTTCATGATCAAACTGTATTTGATTACTTAAGAGAAAACAATCCAGAATATCTAGTTGAATTTCCTGAATTATCCGAAACAGATGAGAGTCAGTCATAACGACTGACTCTTTATTTTTCGATTTTTTTCATTTCTTCATCCAGGATAAAGCGAAAAATTAAACTCTTCTGTATCCTGGTGTCCAATATGATATAGACAGCGTATATCTTCCTGATTAAATAAATAGACGTAGTCTTTGTTTATATATCCCTGAGGCCAAAGACAAGCTGAATAGTCATATACCTCATCGGATTCTACTGCCTTTTGAATGCGTCCGATGACCATTAACTTCTTTGTTCCATTATATAAGGCCACTACACTGCCAAGTGGTAATAATTCTCTCATAAATTTCCTTTCTAATAATTTACTCGTATCTTAAAACCAAGGCCTGCGATAAAGCCAAGCTTTGATCCGATGATCCATTCTCTGTTACGATGGCTATATTCAAAATTTGCTTCCGCACTTCCAAGCGAACCTTGTCCGGTCAGCGTTACTTTTACACCAAAAATATTAAATGCGATACTTGCTTCCCCTCTAAGCGCGCAGGCTCCAACACCTGCCTTGATTGTTTGTTCTTCCATCGATAAAACGCAGGTAGCATCTGCATACAAGGCTCCTACAGCTCCTCTTGCATCTACAGTCGCATTTAACTTAGAACCGCCTACTTTAGCCTGAAGATTGGCACTGGCTAATGCAACATCTGCATCCAGTTCCGCTTCAAATTTAGGATCCCATTTTTTATCTTTCCACAATGAAAATTCGGCATCCACATTTGCTTTGGCATCTCCTATGTTCATGCGTAAACTGGCATCAATTAAGTCATTATGATAACCAAGAGTGGCTTCCTTGATATTGTATTGCGCACCAAAACCAAAATACGACATTTTTATCTTGTTTCTTTAATATGGCTGGAATATTAATATTTTCATAGTGTGAGGTCCTAAGCTGACCATTTGTAAACAAACTGGTATTTCCACTTTCGTGTTCTTCAAATAGATTGGCAGTCTCTATAAAATAAGACTGTAATGCCTTTAATTTGTTTTGAATCAAAATTTGCCTGGAATAATTTCCGTGAATCGAATCATTTCTTAAAGCTTGAAATCGCAAACCTAACATACGATAGCTATCTGTGTTGATGAACATGTATGTTTATCTCCTGAATCTGTTGATCACATAACAAACACAATTCATCGATAGCTTGAAGCACATAACTTCTTTCATTGATATCACTTACAGTATCTGCAATTTTACTTTTCAAAGCATTCAAAGACTGTTTCAAATTTTGATAATACATCAATGAACTATCCATTTGCACTCATTGCCGCTGTCAAATTAGCTTCATTTTCTGCATAGCTGGATGCCGTCTGATTTAGATATAGAGCATATTCACCCAAAGCCTGCACGTATTGATCAAAAACAGGATACATACGTTGAAATTGATTCATCAAATTCTTTGAGGCAGGCGATGACCAAATTGTTTCTACATACGTCATTTTCGCTTTAATTTCCTGGAAAATTTGTAGTATTTCCTGCTCCATCATGCTTAATTGATTTGCATATTGTAAAACATCATCACTTGAAATCTGTACATTATTCATAAATACCCTTTCTATGCTAAATTCTTAGCTTTCATAATCCTGTCCTGCAACAAAGCTTGATAATTATCAGCGCTCTTCTGCAAATACAAAGCATACTGTTCAATTATCTCTGTCATATGATTTAATTGAGGTTTAAACTGTTCAAGCTTATCGATAAAGGCTTGATTGTCACTTCCCTGCCATACACTTTGCATTTGATACATACGTGAATATATCTTTTGTATCGTTTCATCATATTGTGCAGCCTTTTGTTTGATCATGGATGCACTTTGATGAACTTGTTCATAATCTACTCTTATCTGCATTTGTCTATTCCTTTCTTCAAAATAAGATCAATTGATCTGAATGTATTACATGATTTTCCTTAAAGCTTAAATGAGAAACCAAGATCTTTTTTTCATCAATGTGATAGAGGAAATGTTCATAGGCATATTGTTCTTTAAACCACAACTGAATGACATCTTCAATAAAGTCATTGACCTTGCAGTCTTCTTCGATCCATACGTCATACGCTTTTTCTTGATTAAAAACTTTAATATGAATCAACTCCATTTTGTCTTACCTCTCTAACATTGAATACTTCATTCTCATGCCAAAAATACAGTTCTCCTTGAAACAACGGAAATTTTCTCTTGATCATAAATCCTTTTTCTATAAAGTCATTTCCTACCCATACAAGATTCATTTTGTTTTGTATCTTCTCAAACGTAACCAAATCCATCGTTGAACTCTTTAATACATATACATCTGCAGTCTCATCTAATTGTTTACTAATGGTCAGCTGATCATTTGATTTTTTCCATTGCGACAAAATTCTTTCTATTACTTCTATCGCCTCTACTTTTTCGTAACAAAACAAGATCTTTTTATCATTTTTATGAAACACTGGTCTTTTTGTTTCAACATCAAATCCCAATAAAAATCTATCTGAGTTTTCTAGTTTTAAGATTTGTTTTTTATTTTTCTTCTTCAAAGGATGTCCCTTGTTTAAGACACATTCATATACCGCATGTTCATATAGAATTTGTGGATGTTGTGTGTTTTGATGAATTGGATAGCCATCAAAGAAATATCGTAGACTTTCGATATCATTGATCTGATATGCCATACGTTCTGTAAAAGATTTGATCAATGAAATATCTTTAAAATTCAACTGCTCAATAATCACGATTACAATGCATTGCAGTGCTTTTACTTCTTTAAAATCTTCTAGATTATCGATGATCAAAAAGTCATTCTCCTTTAATAGAGGACTTTTAATACAAAAACCTATTTCATCCAATACTTCATCAACATACTCTTTATAAACATCAAATCCCTTTAGATAAACATTCTTACTTTGAATACAAGATAAAATTGACTGCATAATTTGATTTATATTTTTGGTATAGATCAAAAAAGGATCCTTGAAATCAAAAATTCTTTGATCTTTGTTTCTGTGGCATGTCAATCAATAGAAAGCCTTCATTAAGTTTCTGGTATGTGTTCAAATCAGGACACACGATCCAATGGTGTCCTTTTTCCTGTTTCAACAATTGATTGGATAAATATTGAAATAAAGTTTCTTTCTTTTCGTTTTTAGAATAAAGAACATGATCCATACTATCTACGATCGTAAAATCTCTGTTGTTTGATATCTCTTCATATAGATAAAAAGCTTTTCCTTTTCTTTCTGCATCTTGAACCTGCATGATAAATTCACCAGGTTCAACCAACTTGGATGCATGATCATTATGAAGAATTTCACGACTGTCTGTTTCGCTGTTCACTCTTAAACAAACTTTAAGATTGGCATTGGCCCAAATTTGATCATCAACGATACCTAAAGGTTTTTGTGTCGATAAGATCAGATGAATGCCTAAAGAACGTCCAATTCGTGCCATTTCAATCAAAGAATGTAAATGTTGTGAAAAACGAGATTTTAATTGGGCAAATTCATCCACAATTACAAATAAATGCGAAATTTTATCTTGATAAATTTCATTGTATACATCAATATGGCTTAATTTTGTTGGATACTCGCTCATCATTTTCTTCAACAACAGCTGTCGTTGCTTGATTTCACTTTCCATACTTAAGACAAAGCGATTCATTGCGTTTTCTTCAAGATTACTGATAATACCTGCACAATGATCAAACTTTAAAAAGGCTTGTCCAAATGCTTCCCCTTTAAAATCAATCAAGATGTATTGAAGGTATTCTGGTGAGTTTTGTACGATCAACATCATCAATAGATAAGACAGCCATTGAGATTTTCCAGATCCAGTTGTACCCGCTACCAGAGCGTGTGGTCCATGTGCTTTCTCGGAAAAATCAATTGTTATGATTTCTTGATTGTCATCCAATCCCATCTTCACTTTTAACAAACTGAATCATGTTCAAAATCAGGATGTAGATCATCAGCTCTATATGTTGGTTTATTTTGATAAAAATATTCTATTGAACTGCGAATTTTATCTCTTGAAAATTCAATAGTTAATAAATCATCTGTGTATATGCGATCATATGGATATATAGATGGTTCATTTCCTATATAAATCAAAGAAAAATGTTGAGAAGGAATATCTACGATCAATTTTTCATTGGATACGATATAGATATAAGGCAATCCCTTGATTAAGGAACTTAGTTCCTTGATTTCTTTTGAATTTGTTGCAATAAGACGCCTTTTGTCTTTAATAATTGCTGGATGATCTAGATATCGTTTCACTTCACTTCGTTCATGAACTAGAAAAACGATCTTTCTAAAATGATTAAGATTTAACCAGCTATATTGCATCATGATCATATCCAGGATTGATTGATCCCATTTCCTTTGTATCCAAAGCTTATTAAATTCATTGAAATATACGTTCTTATTTATTTGAACATCATAATCTGCAATAAACTGTTCTCTTTTTTTAAATAATGTCTGCATCTTATACAAATAACTTGCATCTTGTTTTTCAAAATCAATCACATTGTTTTTCTGCATACCAATCGCCATCAAAAGTTCCTTGTTTTCATAAATCCCAAAAGAATTCTTTGAAAAACCAGTAAATATTTTTTGATCCTGTATGATTTGATGCGCTGTTTTTTCTTTGAATTCATCCAATTCTGTTTTTAGTTGTTCTAAGTATTCCAAATAAAGCTTCTCTTCATCTTTATTCAGTTTTTGTTGGGACTTATAGGTGAGTTGACGATTGATCAAGCCATACACAAAGAAAGCTACGCTCATTGATAAACTTGTAAACATTGTTGAAAATATGCTCTCAAGAGCGATATCAGAAAACAGTTTTAAAGCTATACAAGATAATAAACTAGAAAACAAGATCAAAATCGAAGAACCGATACTTGCAAAAATACCTGCTTTTTTGATTGGTTCTTTTATGATAGGCATCTCTACACGCACTGTTAAAGAATTGATATCTTGCGGAAATCTACATAGGCCTTTTTTCAAACTCAAAGATTGATCCTTCTTGAATTGAGATCTTACTTTATTTACTTCATGTTTTGGTTTTTTATTAATTACCAAATACCCTTCGACAAAATATATCAAAATATCATAAATGATGATTTCATCTCCACCCTGTAATGTTTTTTCTTTGATCCTTTTACGATTCACAAAGATCCCATTCGTACTATTCAGATCATGAATCACAAATAGATCCTCATTTTGCACAAGGCGACAATGTTTTTTAGATACCTTTGAAGATAAGATGCATATATCACAACTATCATCACGACCAATCAAACATTCATCTTCTAAAGGGTATAAAAACCATGTTTCTTTTTTAGCTAAATCAAATACAATAACATATGGTCCAAGACGAATCGATTCTTGATCTAAAAGTTGATATGTTTCCTTTTGATAAGATAAATTCAAAATATTCTTTTTCAGTTCAAAATTTAGATCTTTGATATATAACTTATTTTTTATTTCATAATGAGAACAAGTACAATCAAAAACCAAAAAGATTCTAGCCATGAATACGTTTCCTAATTTGATAAACGATCAAGCTTAATAATGTCACAAAAGTAATCAAACAAGCTGGAATGAGCCATTGATATAGCGAGAAGGTAAACTCTTCCTGTAAACTGGTCTTATTTCCAGAAGCATCTGTCGCAATAGCTTTTATCGTACAATGCGAAGCATGAGAAACATGATCATAGTAATAGTTACCAAACTTATCTTTCTTTAAAAGCGATAAGTCTATAGGTTTATCATCGATCATGATTTTTTGAAAGCGATCATTTGAATACTCGGCTCCCTTCATCAAGATGATTCGAATCGTATATCATTCTTACGAATAAAACGAATTGTCGGATTTGGTCATATCATTGACTTTTTTAACAGTTTCATGTTGGATCAAATTGTTAGATTCATCGACTTTCCAAATATGATCAATATGAGCAATATCTTGATTAAACGGATCAAAAGAGGAGGTTTCATAAGATGTTGTTATGATTGGATTTGTTAATACAATTGGTTCCTTTTTAATAAGATATGTTTTACTGCTCAGATTCCCTACTTCATCTTTTGCGAGAATATCCACATACAGCACATCGTCTTTTTTTAGTTGTGAAAAGGCCTGATTTAAAGTGATATTTTGTATTTCTTGATCATTGATCTTAAAATTCATGGTTACTTTTGTCTTTTCGCTGGATAAATATTCTATGATCGTATCTTTTTCCAAGATATTTAATTCATTTTCTTTTAAGATCTGTCCATTTCCCTGCAGTGAGATTTCTGGTGGTTGGCAATCAACCAAAACACTTACTTCTTTCTCTACTTTCCTAGAAAACATATCCTCAACATAAGCTCTAGCATAGTATTGAATACTTTGACCTGGAATGGCAGCAAAAACAATTTGATCAATAATATCACGACGAATCCAATATCGACCATTCCATATTTCTAAATATGTATTTTTTACATAACGAGGGTTCCAATTCATATTCACGAACACAGTTTCATTTGTTTGATATGTATCAGGAATCATATTCAAATACAATTCATCATTGGAAAAATGAATCAGATATTGATCGTGATCCTCGATCTGAAAATTTAAATACAAAGCTTGTGGAAGAACAAGCTGAAATAGATAATCTCCCGTCTTATCCAATTTAATTTCTAACTCTTCTAGATCTTTGCAATCGAATTCTCGAGTCTTGATCCCGTCCACATACATGATCAAGGAAAAGGATTCTTTTATCACTTCATTAAAATCAAAATGAAAAGATGGATCTAGTGTATAAGCATCATAATCTTGATTAACGTCAATGACTGGAACGTTAATCCTTTTAACATCAATCAAACGAATCGTCTCGTGTCCAAAACTGTCGGATGCAACGATCTTAATTTGTCTAGCACCTGGTTCAACTTCAAGTTGATCATCTTCTTCCATCAACACATCATCCACATAAACATCAAAGTTATCAAGATGTGTATCCGTACAAGTAATGGATAATGGTGTTTTATCTACAAGATAAAGAGTATCCTCTATTAAATGATCATTCACTTTTACTTCAATTTCAGGATTGATTGAATCCAGCGTAATCGTTTTACTGGAGTCTTCTAATACATTTCCATTACTATCTTTTAGAATATAGCGAAATATAGACTCATCTTCTTCATACACATGAAAGAAGATCTTGCCATTTTGTGGTCGAATCTCTTCTCCTTGATACCAAAACGAGCTTTTCTCAATATCGATCGAAGAATCAAGTGTTACATATACATCGTCTGGTTCAGTTAATGTATCTTTATCTAGTTCGATATACGAGAGTGCGATCGTAGAATAGAACATATATTCAATCATACTTATCCTCCTAAAAATTGTATTATTTCTAACTTTTCTAAATCATCTTTAAATAATTCTGTATAAAACGAAGGAATCTTGAATTCTAGATCTTCATCTTGTATGATCAATCCATAAGAAAGATACGCATTTGCCAAAGAACGTAAGATCTCATTTTGTTGATCTGGCAGATTGGATTGAAGCTTATACAGAATATCCAGATCCTGTTGTTTCAAAATAATTTCGCATTCATTGATGACATTCAATATCAAAAACATATTTTCCATTTTTTGCGATGTACTTAGTGTTTTTGTCTTTAGATCATTCAAAAATCTATGGATGTGTTCATATTGAATATTCTGGGTCTGTTCAATATAGACGTTTGTCAACAAGACCAAGTCAATCAATTGATCTTTCACATCATCATTCAACAAGTTTAAGATATAGGAGCACCAGGAGATGTTTTGTGATTGAATAGCTTGTTTCAAAAGGAAGCGAGCCACTTTCTCATCCTCTAATACAGATGTTGAGATCCAGCCATTATCGATCCATAAATAAAGCGTGTCTTGAACTTTTTGTTGGTAAGTTCCCTCTGCCCGATTAAGTGTGAATTGATAGGCACTGATCAAATCTGATGAATTTTTAGTATCTAGATATTTAGATAATGGAGTAGCTAATGTATATCTAAAAAGTAAACTAAATAGAAAGACAGACAACAAAATACAAATGATAATACTTAAGATATACTTAGCTCTACAACATAGCAGAAAGCATCGCTTTAATTGCTTCATTGAGCGAATACGTTTAGAAGGAAGTGTATCTCGACATTTTTGTGCAAGCTTTCTACAAGGACCACGTGAGTATAATGCTAATAATATCCCTCCCATTCCATATATGTCACTGGTCTGATCTAAATATCCTGTTTCTAAAAATTCTGGAGCTGTATTAACCTTGGAAGCTAAGATTGCTTGATGAGAAGTCTTTTCAAGACAGGCATTGAAATCAATCAGATAAATTTCTTCATCCACAATGATCAAGTTTTCGGGCTTTAGATCGATATATAAAAATCCTTTTTCGTGAATATGTTGTAACATGTCTATACAATCTAAGATCCACTTTTTCTTTAGTTTTTGAGATATCTTGTCATGTTTTAAAAGCCATTGACCCAGATCAATACCTTTAAAGTAGGTTTCAATCAAGATCATACTATTTCGCGTTTCGAACACATCGATTATTGAAGGAAAGTGTTTGTGTTCAAGTTGACTTAAAACATCAACTTCAACGTGAAACTGGTGAATCAAGATTGGATTTGCCTCTTTTAAGACTTCTTTGGCAATATACAACTTGGATGTCAACTGATCTTCTACGACATATACATTGATCCACGATGATTTTGAATCTGTTCCTGAATTAAATATCTATCATTCAAGATCATGATTACTTTTCATGGAAAGTAAACTGTTTCTGCGAAAAAGATATGACCATGCCATCTTTTAATCGCATCTTTCGCTGGACCAATTTTTCATTTAAATATGTCTTGTTCTTGCTTTTAAGATCCTGGATATACCATCGATCATCGACACGAGTCAGCTTTGCGTGTTTCAAAGATATCTCTAAAGATTCAATGCGAATATCACAAGCCATAGAACGTCCTATAAGAACTGTTTCTCCTATCAAAGGATAATTTGTCGTCCCATCACTTAAATACGCCTTATACTCATCAAATGAGCCTATTAATTGAGTTTTTTCTTCTTGTGGCAGGTGACCATACTCTTGTACGCACTCTTTGATGATCGTATTAGGTATTTAAGGGACGCTTTAACACGAAACTGTTATTGCGTTTAAAGTGAAACAGCTTTTTAGGATTAATACGAATCATGTAAATGCCTTGATTGCAAGAATGAGATTGGGCAATGAAAATTCAGATGACTCTACAAATTTGATCAAGAATCCATTGATTTCATAGGCATGTTCACTCTTAAAGTGATTGATCAAATATTTTACGATTTCGATCCATACATCTTTTTGTATCAACCATTCATCAATCACAAGAGGAATGCCAACAAAGGCAAATCGATCACCAACATTTGACACAAATATAAACTCAGGATCTACCAATACAGGTTTATTGCGATTGACCGCAACGGCACTGGTAAAAAGATTCTCTAAAAAATGTATATCCTCTTCTTTTTTGAATGTATATTGATCTAAAAAATCATCAAGGGAAAGAAAATCCTGTATAGCATAAGTTATCGTTGCAGAAGCGGTATCATTTAAAACACATCTTAAACATAGATCGTCATGTTCAAATCGTTCAAATAGTGATACATCCAGCAATTTGTTCGATTTAAGTCTTAACTTCATTCTTTGATCATTTCTTTCGATTACGTCCACCCAATCTTGCATCAAAACACCTCCTTTTTTTGCGCTCCTATTTTCTATCACACTTCAATTGGACAAAATGACAAAAAAAACGTAAAATTTTTTCATGAAATTTAAAAAAATCTTACGTTTATCTTCATTTTTTGATTATCAATCCGTTATTAAACATCCTTCCTTTCTTCTGGATCGATGTATCTTACGATAATCAAAGCTATATAGGAAACCAATTAGGCCATACCATCTATCTTGTATTATGGGCCATTTCAAGTGCTTTGGGATTTTATTTCTATTCTAAACATATCTGGAATAAATATCGTATTTATTATCACAAGCATCTCCATAAGATCATCTGTTTAGCTATGTGCATATCCTGTATTATTCCCTACTCGGATACACTGGCATTTTGGATCAAATGATTTGCATGTATGGATAGCTGTAGCTGCTGTCTTCTTATTTATTTTAGAATGGATTCAAGCTTATTTTGATCCTGCGTGCTATGTAGATACTTCTTTACAAAAACACCTTCAATATTTATTTTTATTAATTTCAATTTGCACCTTAGTTCTGTTTGGACTAGGTCATGTTACTTCACTAAGTGAAAATCTTGTTTTCGACTTTGATCAATTTATACCTAGGTATATGGTATGTAAAAAATGCATAAAAAAAGAAGGCTTTCTAGCCTTCATTGATATCAAGATTCATATTTTCCATCTTGGACTGATAGTGTTTAGCTTTTGAAACATAACACATTTTATTACCTAAATTAATTACTCGATCGAAATACATATTCGCAAGTGGATAATCCTGTTCTACAAATGAAATCAATGCGATGTAATAACAAGAATCAACTTGTTGGAAAGTAAAACGAGCTTTATTTAACGAATCTAGATAATATTTCTTACAAGTGCTGAATTCCCCATTCATCAAATCGATTTTATTTTTAATAGAAGCCAATTCTTCATTTTGGATCATGACACCGGTCTGACCAAAACCAAGTTGAATTTTTTGAGCTTCTTCTTTGCAGCGGTTCAATCCGTCTTCATCTTTCATTAAATAATAAATATTTGCCATCAAAGACCAGTATGATAAAGAGCTCGCAGCATCTTTTCGTGGATAATTGATCAAAATATCCTGAGCTAATTGTGGATCATCTAAATAAATTAGACATTGAGCAAACAATGTTTGAGATTTAAGCTTTACTTTTTTGTTCTTTGTTGAATAGTAGATAATTGCTGAAGCACAGGCCTCAGGATCACACTTGTCATATAATAGAGAAGTTATTGGAATCAAGCAGGAAGCTCGATACCGCAACAATATATTGAATAAAAACATATAGAACAAAAAAGCCAGAGTTGCAATCATGATATTCTGAATAAAGAATAAAACACAGAACAAGGCGACAATCCCTAAAATGTATAGATATGTCATCTTATTGACATTCTTGCGACAATTTTCAGCTAATGATTTAACGTTCTCATCCAATTTATGATGCAATTTATACATTCTTACAAGTTCTTCATCTTGAGAAAAATTGTGGGCTTTCATCTCTTTGCCACGTTCTTTATTCAAGCTGACCATACCATAGATACAAACAATAATCGCTGGGACGACCAATACAATTCCTAGAATTACCAAAGGTTCTGCGGCAAACATGATCAAAATAATAAAGATAAAAGGATTTAGATTATACAGTGACATCAACATCTGAGCAATCAAGATGATATTAATGACACCGGCAAAAGATAAACCTCCTGCTGCACATGTAAGCCAAATATTCTCAGAAATAAACTTATATACATCAGCAGGCAATATCTGTAAATATGTTTCAGTATTTGTAAAGAAAAAGATAGCTGTTACCACACATCCTACGATAAATGCTCCTAGAAGCGATAACAAATGCGTTTTACAACGATATTTCCACATAGAATCCTCACTACTTCTTTTCAATAATTCTAGCCGGAACGCCAACAGCCGTTGCATAAGCCGGCACATCTTTTAATAAAACGGCATTGGCTCCTACTTTAGCTCCTTTGTGAAGCGTTATATTACCCAGGCATTTTGCCCCAGAACCAACATAAACGCCATCTTCTAAAGTGGGATGTCTTTTAACATGAACAGAACCTGTTCCACCTAACGTAACGCCATGATAAAGCTGGCAGTCATCGCCGATAACAGCCGTTTCTCCGATGACAACGCCCATGCCATGATCAATAACCAATCCACGGCCTATTGTAGCTCCAGGATGAATTTCGATGCCCGTCCAATTGCGAGCAATATTTGAAATCCAACGTGCAATAAAAGTATGGTTTCTAACCCAAAACCAATGTGCTATACGATGAAAACCTAAAGCTTTGATATGGGGATATAACCAAAATACTTCTAATTTTGAATGTGCAGCTGGATCTAATTCCATGGTACGTTTTATGTTATAAGCAGCGTCTTTAAAAAAATGAACGTTTTTTTTCCAGCACCGTTCATATAAGAAAGTTTAGTTTATTTTCAGTAGAATTGCAAGTATCGCAATCTAAAACATACAAAAAGGACGTAAGATAAACTTACGCCTTATATTTACGAACCAAATAGATCAAAATTGTCGCTCCTGATATAGCAATCAAGGCAACAAACAATGTTGTATTGTTTTGTAAGCCTGTTTGAATTTCAGATATTCTTTCATTCTTATATGATAAAGAATACACTCTCTCTTCATCAGTTTTAACTTCTTTTTCATTGATCAATACTTGACCATATTCTTTTACTTGAACACAAACAACTTCATCGGATAACTTATATCCTTTTGGTGCTGTTATTTCTTTGATGTAGTATGTACCTACATCAAGATCATTAAATTGAACATAACCTGCATTATCTTCATTAATTTTTGATTCAATCAGCTCTTTACATTCTTTATCTTTATACAAACCAAATTCAAAACGGTTATTTTTGATCACATTGTTATTTTGATCGACTTTATTTACACATATAGATATCGTATTAAAATCATTTTCTAAAACCTTCTCTATATGAATCGTATCCGTATCTTTTGGATTTCTTGCATCAATTTCAATAATTTCAGTATTTAGTGCATAACCAGGGCATGGTTCAATTTCCTTTAATTCATACAATGCGAGAGGAAAATCACCATCAAAGACAATTTTTCCATCTTCATTTGAATAACTTGTTTCAACTAAAGTATCTTTTGGAAGAACAATGCCATCTACTCCATTTAAATCTTCTTTAAGATACAAACCATACAGTGCATTTTGAAGAGGTTTCTTTGTCGAAGCAGATACTTTTTCTAAATCCAGCGCAATTTTGACACGCTCATTTTTAATGTCCTTTTGAACAACGGTTTGACCATCTTCACTAATCTGCAGCTCTACTTCAATCGGATCTTTATTTTGCACATAGCCTACAGTAGCCTGCACTTCTTTTAGAATATATTTTCCAAAAGGAAGATCTTTGGTTAAGGCAACACCGGTTTGATCTGTAGTGATCGTATCAACTTTTTCATCTTGTTTATACACTATATCGCCAGCTGGATCCTTAATATCTTCAGCCGCAATCACTTCAAATTGCGTGTTTTCCAGACCGATTTCTTCGTATTCAAAAGCCGTTTTTGTCTTTTTTTCTTCAGTCGTTACAGTCGCGGATTTTAAAGATTCTCCAATCTTGTTGACTTGTATTCTTCCTTCAGTTTCTTTTACACGATAATTAAATGACGCCTGCCTAGGAGTTGTTTTACCAAAAGAAGCCAACGTTTGATTTTGTGGATTAAAATATGCGATGCAATTATTGTTTGCTTCATTTCTAGAATACAATCCATCAAATGTGATTGTACCTGATTCTGCACTTCCTTTTTCCACCCATAATCTTAATGTGTTTCCATTTTTTTCAACATGCACACCTGCAATCGATGAATTTAAGACATAGTCGGATAAAATCCCATTTGTGTCTTCAAGAGTGACTGCATATTTTTCACCATATCCGTTTAATTCCACAGTCTGATTTTCAAATGATAAAGATGTATTCATCTTACGAATTCTTTCATTGATCACATCAATACGGGCTTGAATGTCTGCCGGAATATTTGATATCACATCGCCAAAATGTACTTGCCAAATTCGCACCTGTGTTGCTGCATTCATTTCTTCTGAGAAATCATTGGCATATCCATACCCTAAGCTTGAAATCAATGCCATTTCATTAATTTGAGAATCCGAATAGCCTGCGGTATGAAGTGCATTTAAGGCAGCCTGTCCATCCAATATTTCCATTGCAATCGAAGGATAAATTTCAACATTTGGCTCTACACAATAAGCATTTTGTCCATTAATACTAAAATTATCGATCCTTATGCTCGTTATATTTCTTTGAGTTTGTAGATAACGATCATAAAAAACAGTGGATAATCCCATCCTCCATCGATTTCCGTGCGTATCCAAAGATACATTTCCTGTTGCAGCCGAAATCGGCATGCTTATTCTAAAAATAGAAGTAAGCAACAAAACAAGTATAAACAGTTTCTTTCCAAATTTTTTAAAATTCATATTCTTTCTCCTTTCACTGTTCACTTATCTATCACACCGGAAATGAGCAAAAGGACAAAAAAATATGAATTTTTTCGGGATTTTTGGGATTTATATCTAAAAAAAATAAAAACCCCTTTAAATAAAGGGGTTATGAGCATATGGCGGAGAGTATGAGATTCGAACTCATGGTAGCTTTCACTACACAGCCTTTCCAAGACTGCACCTTAAACCACTCGGACAACTCTCCAAGCTTTAATATAGTACTAAATTAGAATTTTTCTGTCAACAAAAACATAAAAAGCCATGATAGACAGGATTTTTTTAATTTCCACTATCATAGCTTTTTCTTAAAACATATTTTGAATCGTATCTAAGACTTCTTCAAATCCAATCTTTTCTGTACTTGAAACACCATGTACTTGTTTTAACGGGATTTGTAAACACTGTGAAATGTTTTTTAGAGCTTTTATTCTGTTTTGTCTTATGGTACTTTGATTCGATCTTAGTCGCAACAATAACAATAGGAATCGATACTTCTTTAAAAAAATTCAATCATCTCTTTATCATCTTTGGTAGGATCATGTCGTGCATCAATAAGTTGAACAACGCACTTGATCTGTTCTCTCTCATTGAAGTATTCATCCATCATATGCCCAAGTTTTTCTAAACTTGATTTAGACATTTTCGCATACCCATATCCTGGCACATCGACAAGCATCCATGTTTGATCAATATCAAAGAAATTTAATAATCTTGTTTTTCCAGGAGTGCTTCCTACATAAGCGAGTTTTTTTCGATTTGTTAAAGCATTGATAAAACTTGATTTTCCTACATTACTGCGACCAACAACAACTACTTCTGGTAATGTGGTTTCTGGCCATTCAGATTTTTGAGTGGCTGAAGTAACAAACTGTGCGATCATCTTACTGTACCAAAGCTGCGTTCAAAACTTGTTTAACAGTCGAAACAGGAATAAAATGCACAGATTCCTTTACTTCTTCTGGAATATCATCCAAATCTTTCACATTGCCTTTTGGAATCAAGATCGTATCAATTCCACTTCGATGTGCTGCCAGTGATTTTTCTTTCAAGCCACCAATTGGAAGTACATTTCCACGTAGTGTCACTTCACCAGTCATAGCCAAATTAGCTTTTACTGGAATTTCTGAGAAACAAGATACTAAAGCTGTTGTCATTGTAACACCAGCACTTGGCCCATCTTTAGGAACTGCTCCTTCAGGAACATGAATATGAACGTCCATTTTTTCAAACATCTTAGGATCGATCTTATATTCTTTGGCATGAGCACGAATAAAGTCTAGGGCAATGCTAGCACTTTCTTTCATGACATCTCCTAATTGACCTGTTAAGATCAAGTTTCCTTTACCTTCAAATTTATTTGCTTCAATTTGAAGAATGTCTCCACCAAAACTAGTATAAGCTAATCCAGTAACTGTACCAACTTGATCTTTTTTCTCTTTCTTTCCGTATTCTACTTTTTCATTACCTAACCATTCTTTAATTAGTTTCTTAGAAATAGTAATGGATTTCTTTTTGTCTTTTAAGATAGCCAATACCGTTTTACGACAAATTGTTGCGATCGTTCTTTCTAGCTGACGCACACCGGCTTCGCGTGTATAGTAACGAATCAAGTATAAGATCATGTCATCAGATATTTTTAACTGAGATGGTTTTAAACCATTTTCCAACAATTGTTTTGGTAATAAATGCTGTCTTGCAATATTGACTTTCTCAATATCTGTATAACTTGAAAGCTCAATGATCTCCAATCGATCACGTAATGCAGGTGGAATGTTTTCCAAATAGTTTGCGGTAGCGATAAACAAGACCTTAGAAAGATCATAAGCTTCTTCAATGTAGTGATCTGAAAATAGGCTGTTCTGTTCAGGATCCAATACTTCTAGCATTGCACTGGATGGATCCCCTTTGTAGTCACTAGCCATTTTATCCAATTCATCGATCAAAAACACTGGATTGATCGTACCAGCTTTTTTCATACCTTGAATGATACGTCCAGGTAAAGCACCTAGATATGTTCGACGATGACCACGGATTTCTGCTTCATCACGAACACCACCTAAAGACATCTTAACAAATTTTCTTCCTAATGCTCTAGCTACGCTTTTCGCAAGAGATGTCTTACCGACACCAGGAGGACCAACTAAACAAATAATTGGTGCTTTTAAAGAATTAGTCATTTGTTTTACCGCAAGGTATTCCATGATACGTTCTTTAACTTTTTTCAAGCCATAATGATCCGCATCTAAAATATCCTGAGCAGCGCTTAGATCTTCATTATCCTGTGTTGTCTGCCACCAAGGAAGATCCATTAACCAATCAATGTATGTTTTGATGACACCCGTTTCTCCACTTGCCATTGGAAGCATTTCGTAACGAGCTAATTCTTCTTTTACTTTTTTCTTTATATAGTCAGGGTATGGATTTTCATCCAGGCGTTTACGAATCTGTTCTGCATCTTTATCCTGCTCAACAACATCGCCCAATTCTTCACGAATCGCATGCATTTTTTCACGTAGATAATAATCTTTTTGACCTTGATCTATACGTTCTTTGACCGTTTCATTGATTTTCTGTTCTACTTCTGACATGCGTTTTTCTTTTTCCATATCAGCCAATAACATTTCTAAACGATCATTAATACCAAGTGTTTCAAGATACTCTTGTTTTCTTTCTGTTAATAAAGGAAATGTTTGAACCGCTTTATCACTTAATACATCGGCTCCAATTCCTTTAGAAAGTTCGATCATCAATTCCTTTGATAAGAACTTTTCAACATGTGGTAAAGCTTCAAAAGCACCGGCAATCATTCGAACCAATGCAACTTCTTCCACTTCATCTTGACGATAGCTATGCAAGATATCTACCGTACCCATATCACTTAAAGAACCTTTTGACCATTCTTTTAATTCTACACGGTCTAATCCTCTAAATTTAATACGTAAGAAATTTTCAAATTTACGTACATGACGAATTTCGCATAATGTTCCAACATGATAAATATCATCGAATGTTGGATTTTCCTGTTGAAGTTTTACTTGAGAGAAAAGTACGACTTTGTCTTCGTAATTATCTCTGGCATTTTCCACAGCTTTTAAAGATGCTTCTCTTCCAACATCAATTACAATTTCCTGATCCGGGAAGATAATGACACCTTTGGTACATACTAAAGGATAAGTTTGAGACATTAGTATTCCCCCTTGTCTATTTATAAAAAAGACGCATAGCGCCTTTTTATTTTATATATTCTACTACTTTACTGACTCTTTAATCAACTCTAATGCTTTTTGTTGAGCTAAGTCATATTTTACGTTTTCTGGATTGATGATTCCTTTGATTTTTTCAACATCCATACCGTAAGTTTCAGACATCTGTTTGAATTCATTTTCAACAGCTTCATCATCGATTACGATGTTTTCTGCTTTAACGATTGCATTCCAATACTAGACTTGCTTTTACATTCTGTTCTGCACTTGGACGCATTGTTTCTCTTAGCTGAGCTTCTGTCTGTCCTACAGCTTCAAGATACTGTTTAGCAGTAAATCCACTCTGCATCATACGGTTTTCAAAATTCATTATATTCCGATTGATCTGTGATTCAATCATTACTTCTGGAATTTTCAACAGTAGCGTTTTCACAAACTTTTTTCAATCAATGCATTAACGAAAGCA
>ENA-OQET01000318-OQET01000318.1-human-gut-metagenome-genome-assembly--contig:-NODE-318-length-26516-cov-5.016257_pt1 | contig 26516 bp, 34 predicted proteins | sample MGYA00242800_ERZ504645 | MGnify/ENA primary metagenome ERZ504645 (study PRJEB26092, sample SAMD00036308) | human gut metagenome | host: Homo sapiens | study: EMG produced TPA metagenomics assembly of... | reverse complement strand
GTCTTTTTTCGTCTGCTCAAAGCCAACAGCATATCCCGTGACGGGGTCGGATTCGTGGCGGTTTACACCGTGGAACTTGATGGACTGGCCGTTGACATAAATCTGGTTGTTGGCAACATGAACCTCACGGATGCCGACACGGTCCGTAATAGTCTCGTTAGGCGTGTCCAACACAAGGGTATATAAGTAGGGCTGCTCTGCATTCCAGAGTGTCGGGTCAACAACGGTGATTTCTGCATGATAGGGGAATGCCGCATCATCCGGTGCTTCCACGGGCGTTACGCTGCCGACCATCGTGCCGGCTGCATCGTAGAGGGTGATGCGGGTGGCAACGGCGGAATCGTAGTAACGCAGGCGGACAGCAACCTCTGCGGTACTGCCGTGGATGTCGGTGGTGATGAAATAGTCCTCGATGCACTGTTCCGGTCGGTGCAGCAGGTAGACATCACGGAAAATGCCGTTCATGCGGAACATATCCTGATCTTCCATGTAACTGCCATCGCACCATTTCAGCACGAGGACCGCCAGATGGTTGGTGCCGTCCTGCAAAAACTTCGTTACATCGAACTCGCTTGTGGAATGGGCGACCTGACTGTACCCGACAAACTGACCGTTGAGCCAGACGTAGAAGCAGGAGGCAACGCCCTCAAAATTCAGAAATGCGCGCGGGGCAGCGGCATCCTTTTGGTAGGTGAAGTCGTAGAGGTAAGCGCCGCAGGGATTCTCTTTGGGAACATACGGCGGATCAGCGGGAAATGGATAACGGATGTTGGTGTACTGGTGGTGGTCGTAACCGTGGTTCTGCCACACGCTGGGGACCGGGATGCTGTCAAAAGCGGAGGCATCATAGCCGACCTCATAGAAAGCATCCTGCAAGTCATAAATACTGGCGTAGTACCGAAATTTCCAGCTTCCGTTCAAAAGCTGGAAGCGATCCGAGGTCTCGCGGTGCTCGACTAAGGCATCGCTGCGCCGGGATGCCGGAATGTAATAGGCACGATTCGGCATGGTACCCACATGCAGCGTGTGCGGGTCCTCGTAATAGTGCGGAATAATCATCCATTCTCCTCCTGTGATTTATACAGTTCTGCTTGCGTTTCGTCTGAAATTATTATACAATTTCTATATACAATAAAACATAAACGGTATTGCACTAAATATGCACAAAATCAATGGCTTTTTGTAAAGTGAAGGTAAAATGGACGAAGCACCTAGCAATATTCACAAAAACAGGAGGGAATTTTTGTGTACATTAACGCTGGATATCTGAACAATTCCCGTACAGATTTCAAAGACAACTCCACGCCGTTGGTGGTGGGCAGCTGTGGCACCTACCGGCTGAAAACGCGCCCCAAACTACCGACTTACTGGCAGAAAGGGCGCAGGGATTACCAGATTTTATATGTGGCAAACGGCAAGACGCATTTCTGGTTTGACGGCAAGGAAGAAATCGTCAGCGCGGGTCATATGGTGCTTTACAAGCCGGAAGAAATCCAAAAATATGTATATTATCTGGAAGATAACCCGGAAGTTTTCTGGATTCACTTCACAGGCAGTGATGTAAAGAACATACTGGAGTATCACGGCATCTCGCTCGATGAGCATGTGTTCTACTGCGGTGTGCTGCCGGATTACAAGGCGTTGTTCCGCAAAATCATTCAGGAGTTGCAGCTGTGCCGCTATGGGTACGAGGACTATATTGCATCGCTGTTCAACGATATTCTGCTGTTGGTGGACCGCCAACAGCATGAACAGAAAAAAAACCACCGGCAACGTCCAAGAGCAAATTGAACGCGCGGCGGCTTACTTCAACGAGAACTATAACACAAAGATCAGCATAGACGATTATGCGGAATCCCTGCACATCAGCACCAACTGGTTTATACACAATTTCAAACAGTACGCAGGTATGTCCCCGGCCCAGTACATCCTCTCCTTGCGCATGGTCAACGCCCAAAGCCTGTTGGAGCGGACGACCTACAACATCAAGGAAATTTCCGAAATCGTAGGGTATGAGAACCCGCTGTATTTCAGCAGGGTGTTTAAGAAAGAGATAGGGAAGTCACCGGCGCAGTATAGGAAAGAAATGATCCCTACTGAGGCAGTATAAGGCGCGAGAGATTATCTGCTAATGAATGAGAGTATTATGATTCCGATACGGCGATTGCATTCTTCGGTGCGTATTTTAAGGTGCAGCAGCTGATCGTTATGACAGTAAACGGCTTGATTCAGGGCTGTTTGCCTATTATGCGGTTTAACTACGGTGCGGGAAACAGAGATAGGCTGCACTCCGCTTTCCGATACGGAACCGCTTTGGTCTCCGGTATGATGATACTGGGAACATTGACCGTCAACTTCTTTCCGGCGCAGCTTTTGGAATTATTTACAGCGTCGGAAGCCATGCGCTCCTTTGGAATATCCGCTATGCGAATCATGGCGGCAAGCTATCTGTTTTGCGGTCTCTCTACCATGATTTCCACCTATTTTCAGGCGACAGAAAAAGTAGGTTCCAGCATAGCGATTCAATTATGCAGACAACTGCTTTTCCTTGTTCCTGCCTTATGGTGTCTGAACAAATTATTCCAACTGAACGGAATCTGGCTTGCATTTCCTGTTGCGGAAACCGCCACTATGCTCATTGCTCTCATAATAATGGCATGGCATCGCCACAAAAATATCTTATAACATGTTCCAATGAGGAGAAATGATGAACGATACTTTTAACGGTGCAGATGTCCATGATGTCGGATATTTCCTCCGCCATGGCCGCCTCGTCCGTCTGCTTGTAGGCATTTGCCAATTTGTCCTTGATGATGTCCAGAGTAAAGAAAAGCTGGTTTTGCCGGATAAGTTCCTCGTATCGCTGGACATAGCCGGATTTGCGGACAACAACAGGCTGAGAGAATAGTTCTCCACCACGGGAGATGACCTTGCCCTCAGCGGCTTCCTCGTCCTTGCGGATGGCACCAACAACCTTTTCGTTGAAGTTCTTGACGAGGTGGAAGTAGTCAAAAACAGGCTGGATATGAGGGCAGCGTTCCTCAAAGGCTTTCTGAAAGTCCGAGTTCATGTCACAGGCAACAGCCTCCACGCCGTCCATCCAAGCCTCGTCTACATGATCTATGAAGTCATAGACGGTACGCTTGCGCTTGCCGTGTGCGAGCCACAGAATATGTCCGCTTTCCATGTCGATGATGAGGGAGGCGTATTTGTAGCCGTTGTGCATCTTAAACTCGTCCACGCCGAGAAAACGAGCCTGCTTCTCAGGCTTTCTGAGGGTTTTGCCGTCCACCGTGTACTTGTCCTTGAGCCGTTGCAGATCAATCTCTTTCACCGTGTTTTTACCAAGGCCAGTCAATTCGGATACCTCCTTGTTGGTAAACCCATAGGCCAGAAGATCCCTTGTGAACTGAAACAGCTCACGGGTGATGTTATGGTCGTCCGCCTTGAAGGGAACGCTCTCCATCTCCGTATGCCCGCAGCAAGGACAGCGGTACCTCCGCTTCTCAAAGCTGACTGCGCTAAGACGGGAGCCAAAGCGCAGGTGCCGGAGCATGGTGATCCTGCTCCCATGGATGTGCATTTTCTGACCGCACGCAGGGCAGAAAGGAACCTCGCCCCGTTCCAGTTCTCCGTGCAGCAAGTAGACCTTCCGGCCTGTCTGGGCCATCTCTATGGTGGCCATGGAGTTATGAAATCCAGTTAGACCAGAGGGCAAATGAATGTACCGCATACAGCAAGCTGACCGGCGATAACAAGGAATTGCTCATCATACCCGGTGCAAACCACACCGACCTTTACGATCAGATGGAGATCATTCCGTTTGAAAAGCTTAACTCATTCTTTACGGAGTATTTGAGATAAAGCGGCATATTATGTGTTTTTAAGCATCTGGAGGAAGGTGTATATCAGGTTTCTGCTGTTTCTGCATCGGATGTACTGAAACGAAATACAGACTCTTTACGCTGTGCGGTCGAGAATGATGTGTTTGCCTCGCTGCCGGAGGATTCACTTTTGGCAAATTGGAGATGGGGGTATTAGGAGCAATATAGCTGCTGCCGGCGTAGAATCTTGGTGGCTAACTTGGTGGATATCTTGATGGGGGTCATCCTCTAAGTTATCATGGGTTGGTATCATGGGTTGCGTCATAGGACTTATTATTGGCTGTGCCCATGATAGAGTGCTTTTTCATTTCTGCGGAAAGAAAAATGCACCCGGCGTTTGTACCGAGTGCATTTTCTTACTTTCCAAATAAATCGCTGTACGTTCCTGTTCGGGATAGTGTCAAGACGAGCAAATCATTCTCAATCCGATAGACCAATAGCCAATCCGGCTGAATGTGACACTCACGATGCCCGATCCAGTTTCCGGTTAAAGCGTGGTCTTTATTCTTTTCTGGAAGATGTTCGCTGCTTGCCAGTTTGCGAATGATGTCGTCCAGAAGGTCAATATCAAGATGACATTTCATCGCCAGCTTGTAATCCTTCTTAAATTGATTTGTCCAAACAACGTCTAAATGTTTGCTCATTCTTTTAACGCCCTCAATGCTTCCTCTACATCAGAGTAGCGTTTTACATAAGGATCACGAGCAATGCGTTCTGCTTCCAGCATTGCTGCCATTGTTTCCTTGTTCGGCTGCTCCATACGAACATCAAAAGGAAAACCGCCGACGCGGAGCGACTGGCGAAGAAACACATTGATAGCGGTAGTAAGGTTGATGCCTAATTCACCATACAGTGCTTCGCACTGTTTCTTGATGTCGCTGTCCATACGGACACTGAAATTAGTTGTGGTAGCCATGAATGTCAACTCCTTTCCTTGCTATTGCACTCATATTATATGTTGATTGCATTGCATAGTCAATCTATTAGACACAAAATTCACAGAAAAGTTCACAATTATTTTTGGAGAAGCAGCCTATTGAATGTGTGCATCATAGGTCGTGATTATGATGGATCATGTGCTGTATCATGTGCGGAAACACCGTACATGATATAATTTGCATTTTTCATATACCCCTGAAGCCAGTTGCTGTTGAGGAAGTGCCAATAGCAATTCGGAAAATAAAAACGGAAAATTCGTCGCTGTTTTCTGAATTTTGGCATATAACAAGATTGCAAGAAAATAAAAATGGAGAATCCGTTTTTATAGGAGTGCAACCTATGAAAATACTCCGCATCACCGCATAAGGACTTCCAATCATTCAAAAAGATTTGGATATTTACTTTTTATACGCAGCAACGTGTTTGCGAAACCAGTTTAATAAAGAAAGTTTAGTATGGAAAGCGGGTATGGCTCAGTGGTCTAAAGCCGGAGAAGTTGAAGAACTTGCGACAGTATTTCAGGCAATGCCACCGATCCCTGGAGCAGATGGATCAGGAATGCCACAGATTCCACAGTAAATCACATTAGCATAAAATTAAGCGCTTAATTTTTAGGTATGATAGAAAAATCCCCGACTACTTTAGCTAAGAAATATCAGATAATGCGTTATGGAAGGTTCGGTGCAGTGTGGGTGTAATGCTCATGCTACACCGGACTTTTTTCGAAAATGATTTTTAATAATGTTGATTTTCAACTACTTTTAACTCAAATATTGCATCTTAACTTAAAAAGAGTTAAGATTGCAAGTAATGACATGGAATATCTCGATAAAGTTCCTGGAGTCAAGAATCAAAGTGTTTTTAAAGAAGCTTATGTTATGGGATATTTTATTTACTAATGTTGATTTTCAACTGCTGGACGAATGGGAGGGGTGCTTCATGCCGTTGCAAATGATCAGAAACGATATTACAAAAATGAACGTTGACGCAATCGTCAATGCTGCCAACACGTCCCTTTTGGGCGGCGGCGGTGTGGACGGCTGCATTCATCGTGCGGCCGGACCGGAACTGCTTGCAGAATGCAGTACGCTGCATGGCTGCGAAACCGGCAGTGCAAAAATTACAAAGGGATACCGCCTGCCCTGCAAATATGTGATCCATGCAGTCGGTCCGCGCTGGAGGGATGGCAGGCATCGGGAGCAGGAGCTTCTGGAATCCTGTTATCGGACATCTTTGAATCTGGCGAAAGAAAATGGCTGTCAGTCTGTAGCCTTTCCACTGATTTCTTCCGGTGTTTACGGCTATCCAAAAGACCAGGCTCTGAAGGTTGCAGTCGATACCATCAGCGAATTTCTGCTGGAAAACGAGATGATGGTCTATATCGTTATTTTTGACCGAAAGACATATCAGATTAGCGGAAAGCTGTTTGATGACATCGCAGTGTACATAGATGACAGGTATGTGGAAGAACATACCGACAGGAGGGCAGAACAGAGTCGGTGTTCCGAAGCATGGCAAGAGGAATCCTGCTTTGAAGCTGCATCTGTCCCGCTGCCGCCCGAAGCAATCTGTAAATCCTGCAGCAGTCAGTCTCTGGAAGAGGCGCTGGGGCAGATGGATGAGAGCTTTTCAGAAATGCTGCTTCGAAAGATTGAGGAAAGCGGTATGACGGATGCATAGTGCTACAAGAAAGCAAATATTGACAGAAAGCTCTTCTCAAAAATCCGTTCGGATAGATTCTATAAGCCATCCAAACCTACGGTGCTGGCATTTGCCCTCGCTTTGGAGCTACCGCTTGCCCAGATGCAGGAGATGCTCGGCAAGGCAGGATTCACATTGTCCCATTCAAGTAAATTTGACATCATTGTAGAATATTTTGTCGAACGGGGAAACTATAATGTGTATGAAATTAACGAGGCACTGTTTGCCTTTGACCAGAGTCTGATCGGAGCATAAGAACAAAGAAATGTCGCTTTCCATGCGACCACTCCACAAAAGAAAATCGCTATACTATGACTGTAAGGTACAAAACCGAGCAGCCATATGCGCGTGTAATGAGCCAAAGTTCGAGCTTGCTCGAAACCTTGGCGAATACCGCGACAGCGAGCCCGCAAGGGCGAGATCTTTTTGGAGGAGGACAAGCATATGAGAAAGAATTTAACAGGGATCGTTTTTATCTTAGACCGCAGCGGTTCCATGAACGGACTGGAACGGGACACCATCGGCGGATTCAATTCTATGATTGAGCAGCAGAAAAAAGCAGAGGGCGAAGCATTGATCTCAACGGTACTGTTTGACAATGTGAGTGAAGTCCTGCACGACCGTGTAGATGTAAAGAAAATCCGACCGATGACCGACCGGGATTATACAGTTCGCGGATGCACAGCGCTCTTAGATGCCATCGGCGGTGCGATTCATCACATTGGAAATGTTCATAAGTATGCAAGACCGGAGGATGTACCGGAACACACCATGTTCGTAATCACTACGGACGGAATGGAAAATGCCAGCCGCCGGTACAACAGCGGAAAAAGTGAAGCAGATGATCGAGCGGCAGAAAGCGAAATACGGTTGGGAGTTTTTGTTCCTCGGTGCTAATATTGATGCGGTAGAGACCGCAAGTCAGTTCGGAATCGGTGCAGACCGTGCAGTCAACTATCAGTGCGATAGCGAAGGAACTGCGTTGAATTACGAGGTGGTCAGCGAAGCAATCAGCTCTGTCCGGTGCAGTGCCCCGTTGAACGCAGACTGGAAAAAACGTATAGACGAGGATTATAAAAAGCGTGGAGGAAAATAGAAATATGCAGGCGTATACCTACGTTTCAAAAGGAAAATTCGAATTAAGAGAGAAGCCAAAACCGACCCTGATGCAGGAGCGGGATGCTATTGTCAAAGTGACACTCGCCAGCATTTGCTCCAGCGATCTGCATATCAAGCATGGCAGCGTTCCTCGGGCAGTACCCGGGATCACGGTTGGCCATGAGATGGTGGGGATTGTGGAAGAGGTTGGAAAGGCAGTTACCAAGGTAAAACCGGGAGACCGGGTGACAGTAAACGTGGAGACCTTCTGCGGTGAATGCTTTTTCTGCAAGAAAGGGTATGTGAATAACTGTACAGATGAAAATGGCGGTTGGGCGCTGGGCTGCCGGATTGATGGCGGCCAGGCGGAATATGTGCGTGTGCCCTTTGCAGATCAGGGACTGAATAAGATTCCGGATGGCGTTACAGATCGACAGGCATTGCTGGTGGGCGATGTTCTGGCTACCGGTTACTGGGCAGCGCGTATTTCAGAGATCTCAGAGCAGGACACGGTGCTGATCATCGGAGCCGGCCCCACCGGTATCTGTACCCTGCTTTCGGTAATGCTGAAAAAACCAAGACGGATTATTGTGTGTGAAAAGGATAAAAATCGTCTGCAGTTTATCCGACAGCATTATCCGGAGATTTTGTTGGTTTCTCCGGAGAAGTGTGAAGCGTTTGTACGGGCAAACAGCGATCATGGGGGAGCTGACGTTGTGCTGGAGGTTGCGGGGGCGGAAGCTACCTTCCGTCTGGCCTGGGAATGCGCGAGACCCAATGGTCTGGTGACGGTGGTTGCTCTTTATGATCAGGCACAGATCCTGCCGCTTCCGGATATGTATGGAAAAAATCTTACCTTTAAAACCGGAGGGGTGGATGGCTGTGACTGTGAAGAAACATTACGGTTGATTGCAGAGGGAAAACTGAACACAGAGCCGCTTATCACCCATACCTATTCCTTAGAAAGGATAGAGGAAGCCTATGAACTCTTTGAAGGTAAGAGGGACGGTGTAATTAAGGTAGCAGTGGAGTGCTAAAAGAAGATATAGATAATTCCAATCATTAATGTACTATATATGATCAATCAGCCGAAGCGAGGAATAAACTTACGGATGAGGAAAAACGGTTAATGCAGTGCTTTTGAGGGGCAAACTTTCGTGCATTCATAGCAGAGAATACACTCTGTTCCGTTTTTCCGCTTGCGGGTTTCCTTATTAACCTCCACGTTCATGGGGCAGACCTGCAGACACTTCCTGCAATGGACACACTTATCCTCATCACAGTGGACGCGCAGAAGAGAGAAATAGCTCATAGGTTTGAGAAAAACCGTAATGGGACACAGGTACTTGCAGAATGCCCGGTTATCTTGAAACAGGAAGGCGAACACAATACCGACAAGGTAATAAAGCGCATTTCCGGCCAGGAAAAGCCAGAACATGATTTGCTCCAGATGTGCCACCTGCATCAGAAACAGCCCAGACACCAACGCCAGAGACAGAAGAAACATCACATAGCGAAGGAAGCCCAGCATTTTTCGTTTTTCGTGGCTTCTGCGGCTGATTGTAGGGCAGAAAGTCCAGCACCATAGCTGTCCAGCAGGCGTAACCGCACCAGCCACGCCCAAAAAGCAACGGTCCGAAAAATTTTTGCAACCGCGTAGTGGATAGTTGCTGCTTCGAAAACGCCGAGAAACAGGTAGTACCAGAACCCTTCGATCTGCATATTTTCACGGGAAATCACGCCAAGGTACAGCAACATATAGCTGCCCACCGCCAACTGGACGAAATGCCGGGCATACCGTTTCCCGGCGGTAAACAGTGCCGTTCCAAGCCCAAGGCAGGCTCCGATGTAGCTGAAATTCAGCAGATAGCAAAAAATTGTCCTTTGTGAGCCACAGCGTAACTGCCACTGCTTCAAACAGCAGAAACAGCAGCATAGATGGCACGTATTTGTGAAGTCTGTTTGGGATTTTCGTCATCTCTTTGATCCTCTGCTTCTTATTTTTTCTCAATGCACGGACTGCCAGGCCGGTGCAAGAGCGTGTCTGGTATCTTAGCATAAGTATAGCAGAGAAATAAAAAATAGTAATCAGATTCTTATAAAACATCTGCAAAAAAAGTGAAACGATTACAGGCGCAGACGGTTATGACCGCCTGCGCCTGTAATCGTTTGGAGTCATGCCAGACTGTTTTTAAAAGCTGTCTGGAAATGGCCTGGACTGGAAAAGTTTGATGTATTCCTATGCATAGGGTATAATGTCTTTAGGAAAAAAGATATGATTACGAAAACAAAATATTCCGCAAACATGATAGAGAAAGCAGGTATGCTATGAAAAGAAAAATTATGATTGCTGCAGTGGCAGCTGCTGTGATTTTTGCGGTGATTGCGATTCTTTCCGTTTTGGCGCAGACACCGGCATTAATCTGAAAAATCGAAATGATCTGCTGTGAAATTTCCGGCGGATCATGGAAGGATGGGAAAACTGGCGTTTCGCAAATGATTTTGCCTACTTTCATACAAAAAATACTTTGAATATCAAGAAATCTATGCTACACTGATACTGCATGACAAAATAAAAGAAAGTGGGGATTGTAGTATGAGTGGTCTGTTTCGGGCTCTTCATCGGACAAAAGTGTTTCGAAATCTGACGGAGCAGGAGTTTGCATGGGTTTTATATGATGTGGGAAATTCGGCATTTATTATGCTTGCCTGTTCGCTGATTCCGATCTGGTTTAAGAGTCTGGCAATCGGTACAGGGCCGGGAAAAATCAGTTCGGATCAGGCGACGGCGTATTATTCGATTGCCATTTCCATTGTTACGGTGGTGGTGGCACTGATCGGTCCTGTCTGCGGTGTGCTGGCGGATCGTAAGGATAAGAAAAAGATCTTTTTTACCACAACGGCAGGTCTTGGCATCACAGGATGTGTGCTGAATGGCGTTGCAACGAGCTGGGTGCTGTTTCTGGTCATTTATATTGTGACAAGAGTCTGCTATAATGCATCGCTGACGATTTACGATTCCATGCTGAATGATGTGACAACGGAGGAACGTATGGATGAGGTATCCTCCTATGGCTATGCGTGGGGATACCTGGGATCCTGCATTCCGTTTCTTGTAGCACTGATTGCTTACGTTCTGGGGCCGGATATGGTCGGGGTGCTGCCGGATTTTGTCTCTAAGATGATCGGTTTTGGCGTGACGGCTCTCTGGTGGCTGGTGGTGACGCTGCCGTTGCTGAAGGAGTATCGGCAGAAGAATTACGTGGAAATGAGAACGGTTACCGTCGGTCAGACATTTGGAAAATATTCAGAACCCTGAAAAAAATCGCAGTTTCGGACCGGAAAGTATTTTTCTTTCTGATTGGATTCTTTCTCTATATTGATGGGGTCGGAACTATCATTGACAACTGCATCAACATCGGAACCGATCTGAACCTGAATACGGTTGGACAGGTTGTTTTCCTGCTTGCCACGCAGGTTGTCGCTTTTGGAGGATCTCTGTTTTTTGCAAAACTGTCGCGGAAAAAAGATACGGTATCCCTGATTCTGATCTGCATCGCAGGCTATTTTGTCATCTGCCTCTATGCGCTGACACTGCGGACGCTGGTGCACTTTGCGATTCTGGCATTTGGAGTGGGATGCTTTCAGGGATCAATTCAGTCGTTGTCGCGGTCGTATTATTCCAAAATTATTCCGGCGGAGAATTCGGGAGAATATTTTGGCATCTACGATATTTTTGCCAAGGGCGCTTCCTTCCTTGGATCTGTAGTCATTGCAGTTGTAAAGTTGGCGGGAGGAACGATCAACGTAGCGGTTGCATGTCTGGCGGTTTTCTTTGCACTTGGATTTGTTTTTCTGAAAATTGCAGACCATCAGCCGATGGCGGGTGAAAAATAAAAGATACACAGCATAAAAAATCTCAAAACCAGGAGAACAAGAGCAAGCTTGGTTTGAGATTTTTTGTTTTTGACTCCTGGGTTTCACAAAGAGAGGTTACGTGTTACGATAATCAGTGAGTCGGGCTGCCGGGAATGTGGCTGCCTGAAAAAAGCACAGACAGGCCAGATCCGGAAAGCCGGAAGAGTCGATCACAGGGATGCGTTTCTGGACACCGAGGAGCTGTACATTGGTACCAGACCCCATTACACTTCTATCTGCAGACCCCGATTGCACAGATTCATGATTACAGCATGGCGCAGTTTGAGCATTGGACGAAAGAAACATTCTCTGCCAATTTTCGCAAAATGCTGACGCTGGAACAATACCGCGATCCAAAACTTGCGCAGCTTCATCATGATTATCTGGCGGGCGGACCATTGGAATATATGGCGGCGATTTTTCGTAAGCTGGCGGATTCTGATGAAACGGCCATGCAGCTGGCGTTGGAGTTTTAGCTGTGAGAAGAACCCGGAAGCTTTTGAAAAATTTGAAGCCGCATTCCCCAAAAAGGAAAAGCTGAAACTGCTGGGGCAGCTGTTCTGATTCGAGCGATAAAGTTTGGCAGCAGAACGATGCTGAGGGGTAAGCAGGTGTGTGATAAAAGGATAACAGGACAATGGGGGAATCCCGTGTCCTGTTTTTTGCCCCTGAAAAGTGGAAATTTCCTATCCCCTCTGCATACAATACAGGTAGAGTATCTTTTCAAATCCGTTCAGAAAGGATGATCATTATGACGAAAGGCATTGTAAAAATAAAGAAAAACCGTGCATTTGTAGAGCAGCAGAACGGCGAGGTGGAAGTGGCTTCCGGGCAGTATGTGTATCTGAAAGTGGAAAATTGCTGGATTCCGGTGGTGGTGCGGTATTCGGCGCGGAGGAAGAAGTGGTATTTTAAGTATCTCGAGGAAATCCCGGTCTGCGGGCAGAAGGTGCTGCTGAAGGCGTAGCCGGTAAAGGGCGTTTCACGTATGTTTAACATGTGTTTAATCTTTCTGAGTCAGAAATTTATTATGCAGCTCCTGGATTCTGCGCTGTTCGGCAGCTTCCTGTTTTTCACGCTCCGATCGATACGAAGATCCCGCAGGCAGAGCGCAGATCAGCGTCAGACCGAAAACAAGAAGAAAAGAATAAAGATATGGATGACCGGGATGATTTTCATGATTCATAGGAAGCCTGGCTTTCTGAATGTAAAATTCGTAGATAAGGATTTTCTGTGTCTAAAATTCAGTATAGCAAACGGAATTTTTCGCGTCAATGGAAAGGATTGGTTTCTCGATTTCCAAATTCATCATTTACACCGTCCCCAAAGTCTGCTAAGATAAAGAAAACTTCTTACCAAACGAGAAAACAGGAGTGATTTACATTGAAAAAGATTTTATTTATCGCAACCGGCGGCACAATCGCTTCGAAGAAGACGGAAAATGGTTTGACTCCGCAGATTACGCCGGAGGAGTTATTGTCTTATATTCCGGAGGTGGAAGGCCTCTGTGAGATTACGGCGGTGAATCCGTTTAATCTGGACAGCTCGAATGTGGTTCCGGAGAACTGGAGCACGCTGGTGAAAGTGGTGAAGGAGCATTACGAGGATTACGACGGTTTCGTCATCGCGCACGGAACTGATACGATGGCGTACACCGCGGCGGCGCTTTCCTATATGATTCAGAATTCGGAAAAGCCGATCGTCATCACCGGAGCACAGCGGCCGATCAATTTGGATATCACGGATGCAAAGACAAACCTGTCCGACAGCTTTTATTACGCCTGTGATGATGCATCCCAGGGTGTACAGATTGTGTTCGACGGAAAAGTCATCGCGGGAACGCGCGCGAAGAAGGTGCGGACGAAGAGCTACAATGCCTTTTCCAGCATCGATTTCCCGTACCTTGCGGTAATACAGGACCGCCGGATTCTGCGGTATCTGCCGATGCTGCCGTATGAAAAGCCGGTTCGTTTTTATGAAAACTTAAGCGATAACGTTTTTCTCTTGAAACTGATCCCGGGAATCAGTCCGGTATTGCTTCCGGCGATTTTTGAGCACTACGATGCGATCATTGTGGAGAGCTTCGGTGTCGGCGGTATTCCGGCGAGCATCAAGGAGCCGTTTTACGAGCTCTGCCAGAAGTACCCGGAAAAACTCATCATCATGTGTACCCAGGTTTCTCACGAGGGAAGCGATATGACCGTCTATGAAGTCGGCCATGAGATGAAAACCCTGTGCAACATTCTCGAGTCATACGATATGACCCCGGAGGCAGTCGCAACTAAAACCATGTGGCTTCTCGGCAACCGTCCGGATGATCATGAGAGCCGGGAAAAAGCATTCTATAAACCGATCAACTACGATACGGTCTGGAAATAAGAAAAAGAAAGACGGCAAAAAAGGCTGTCACGGTCCGCAGGAAAGAAATGTTTCTGCTGGCTGTGAACGCCTCTTTTTCTTTTTGAGGAAAAAGAAATTTTCCACAAAATTTTCAGATAGTACGGACGCAAAATTGATTTTTATTGGAAGAATTGTGCAAATTTCATAGAAAATCAGAAACAGGTTGACATCTTTTGAACATTTTAGTAGAATTGAATTCATGATGCAGTGCGGAAAACGGCGGATTTTGGATGACGAATCCAACCGCTGGTTACAGTTACAACATATGTGTGAACGATAACGATTTCGGAGGTGCATGCATGAAACGGTTAAGGTTTACAGCAGATATGAAAAAAGAACAGAAACGAAACACCGTTGAGGCGGCGCTGCTTCTTGGTTTCCAGGCAGAGACGGCAGTGTTTCCTGTTGCAGCCGCGGATGGAGAAATCCCGGTACCGGAAACAAAAGAAGAATTCCGGAAGCTGTGGAAGAAAACAGCAGATGCAGCCCCGGAGGGGTATGAGGCGGCTTCGGACCACATCGGGCCGGTTTACGACCTGGATTTCCGGGAAAAACAGGATTGGAAAAAATGTTCCAAAAAGGTCCGTTTTTAAAAGATCAGAATCACGATTTCCTCCCGGATGCACTCGATGTAAAACTGGTGCTTCCAGAGGACGCAAGCGATGCTATGTTTCTTGCAGCGTGTGATCTGGCATACCGTTTCGGGATGGAGACGACAGGATACGAAGGAACCATTCTTGCCGAGGCGGGTTACAAGGGAAATCAGATTATTTTTGAAAAAGCAGATCAGACAGAACTGGTCCTTGGAGAGACAGACGGTGACGGCGTAAAAGTGTATCTGCGCGGAGACGGCGAAGCACTGACCGCATTCACCGCCCGCCTCTGCAATACATTTCCAAAGATCTGCGGTGAGAGAAGCTGGAAAGATCTCCTGATGGACATGGTGGATGATTTTATCCTACGCGGAGAGGACGGCCAGCTTGCCGAACTGAAAGCTTTACAGGAAAAAGAAAGCGGCGCCTATGCGGTTTACGGATCGCCGCGCTGGAGCGAAGAGCAGAAAAAAGAGGCCGGAGATGCAGAAGTTTACAATTACAAATCCGGTCAGAAAATGTACGAGAAAGTATATGAATTCCCGTGGGAGGTCGAAGTATTTGAAGAACTTCTGGAAACGGAAGTCTATCCGAAACTCAAAGAGGGAAGCACCGTAAAAATCACCGGAGCAGTCAGCGAGACCGAGAGCGTGCGCCGGAAGATGTGCGAAGCGATCGATGCAAAATCCGCGAAGCAGGCGCTGTGCCGGAACAGACAACGATTTACTGTGCCTACAAACAGGGCTATTCCTGGCTGGCAGAAGAAATGCTTCCGCGTCTGAAAGAAGCCGGAGCCGATACGGTTACCGTTTATTTCAAACCGTTTCTTCCAGAAGGCCAGACGGAATGGAATGATGAAAACGGAGCCATCCCGTCTTACCACAACCTGAGTGCCGAGACGCCGGACAAATGGTACGACCTACCGATCCGTTATCTGCAGGAGCTGTACCCGATCGAGGATCTTCTGGTAAAAGAGCTCGGTATCGAGAGAAAAAATGTCGTATTCAAAGCCTATGAGGGAGAAGATGACATCACATATCTCTGCCAGGGAAGCAAAGAAAACAGCGTCTGCTGTGAGGATGCGTACAAGGCCGCGTGGTCGGAGCGTCCGTATATGAATGAATACCCGCAGATGGGAAAAGTTCACCCGTCGACCGGTTATATAAAAGCAGAAGTAAATGGCAAGCCCATTCTTGACAAAAAAGTCCGCACCGATCTGGAAGAAATCTGGGATGTCTACCAGAGCGAAGTCCTTCCGGACTGCCGCCGCTATATCGAGGAAAAAACGGGCGGAACCGTTGCGGAGGAGATGCAGCCGTTCTTCCACGAACTGAGAATGGACATTACGGTAAGCGAGCCGGACGAGCCGACCGGTTCCCGTGAGGATCTGATCTCATCGCTTGATGCACTCCATGAGGACATGTATTTTGTGGGCGGTGATTATTTTAAAAATTACGGCATTCAGAAAGCCGGCGTGATGCTGGATGCACCGGGCCTGATTCTGCCGGTGATCCATCAGAAAGAGGGCCGGCCGGTCTTTCGCGTTACGCTGACAGAGCCGTTAAAAGATGCGGCATGCATCACAAAAGACGGAGAGACCGCTGCCGCAGAGAGAAAACGAAGTGAAGTCGAAACCTGGATTTCCGCAGTTTCGTGGAAACGGAGAGCTGAATTTCCATATCACAGTGAAAGGCGCAGCAGAGGCTACCGTAAAAGCATACGCAGCGCTGTGGTCGAAAGGTGTTCTTGAAAAATGCAGCTGTGTTCCTGCGGAAACAGCGCTTGTCTTTGAAACAGAAAGCGGCGCATCGTACGCGGCACAGACCCCGGAGCGGGAAGAAAAGCCAAAGGCGAAACGGATCGAGAACATCAACCTGCATGAGCACGAACTGATCGGATACGATACGTATCGGGAGATCATTGAGGAGCTGAAAAAAGTTCCGGGTATCGAGGTCTTCCGGATTGCCGTTTCCTATACGGGCCGCGAGCTCTATGCTGTCTGGCTGAAACCGGAGTACGAGGGATATCTGTCGCTGACAAAGCGTCTGGCGAGAGTGCCGAGCGAGGTGATCAATGCAAGACACCATGCAAACGAGGTTGCCTCAACGAATGCATCGTTTATGCTGCTGAAGAAACTTTTAACAGAAGATGTTTACAAAGAGCTGCCGGATAAGCTGAATCTGATCCTGATCCCGATGGAAAACGTGGACGGTGCAGCGATTCACTACGAACTGCAGAAGGAGCATCCGACGTGGAAATTCCATGTGGCGCGGTTCAATTCTCTTGGAAAAGAGTTTTACCGTCATTATTTCCAGCAGGATACGATTCATAGCGAAGCGATGGGCATCAGCCGGATTTACGAGAAATATGCACCGGATATGATGGTGGATAACCACGGTGTGCCAAGCCACGAATGGGAGCAGCAGTTTTCTGGTTATACCTCCCCGTCCTACAAAGGTTTCTGGCTTCCGAGATCGCTCTTATATGGTTATTTCTGGTATGTAATGAATCCGGAATACAAAGGAAACTATGATGTGAATAAGGTCATGGAGGATGTGATCGCAGACAAGATTGCAGCGTATCCGGAGATGAAAGCACTGAACCAGGAGTGGAGTGCACAGTTTGAAAAATATGCCCATGCGTGGATGCCGAAACTGTTTCCGGCCAATTATTATAAAGAAATGATCAATTACTGGATTCCGTATGAATCGAATCCGGCGCATGGATATTCGTCGATCCGCTATCCGTGGATTACAACCGTCGCTTATACGAGCGAGGTTGCGGATGAAACGGCACAGGGAGAATACCTGAACCTGTGTGCGCGGGCTCATGTGGCGCACGACGAAGTGACAATACAGATGCTCATGGAGGCGCGGAACGTTATGGACTGCCGCTTTACCGAGCAGGATGGAACGATTTTGACCAGCTACATACGAAAGAGACCGATGATTGTCTCTAGGTAACTGGAAGAAATACAGGATACAGGGTTGTGAAAGCACGAGCGTGCGGAGCAGCCTGTATCCAAAAAAACTACATTTTATTTAAGGAGGAGTTTAGGTATGGAACTCATCAAATTACTTGGCGTGTTAATCGTTATCGTCGGATTCGCGCTGAAACTGGATTCAATCCTCATCATTTTCCTGGCGCTGATTACGACAGGGATCGTTGGCGGCCTTGGCGTCGGCGGTCTTCTTGAGACCATCGGAACCAACTTCGTAGCGAACCGAAGCATGGCGATCTTCATGATGATCCTGCTCGTTACTGGTACGCTTGAAAGAAACGGTCTTCGTGAAGCAGCAGCAAACCTGATTAAGAAAGTTAAGAGTGCAACAGCCGGCAAGCTGATCGCTGTATACGGCGTATTAAATGGCCTGTTCGGTGCATTCAACGTAGGATTCGGCGGTGTTGCCGGATTCATCCGTCCGGTTCTTCTTCCGATGGCAGAAGGTGCGATCGAGAACAAAGAAGGTACCGTAAACGAAGAGCACTTAGAAGAAGTCAAAGGACTTGCAGCAGCAATGCAGAACTTCACCTGGTTCTTCTTCCAGGTTCTGTTTGTCGGCGGTGCCGGTGGAATTCTGGTACAGACGACACTTGCCGGTCTTGGCTATGAAGTAAGCCTGATTGACCTTGCGGCAATTGAAATTCCGGTTGCATTATTCTCACTGGTTGTTTCCTGTGTCTATATCATTGTAAAAGACAATCGGATTTCGAAAAAATACTATGAAAAATCAGCCGGCAAAAAGGCACAGAAATAGGAGGAACACTAGATGAGCGCATTAAAAGTTATACAGGTTCCAGCCGCATTTAATACGGCCGGATTAAATATTGTATGGATTCTCGTTGGCCTGATTGCAATCTACGCGGGCATTAAAAACCTTCTGGATGAAGAAAATCCGTCCAGAATCGGAACAGCCATTTTCTGGTGTTCGTTCGGTATTGTTACAGCACTTGGCACCTGGCTTCGGCCAAGGTTTCCGGTGTCCTCGTTATTATTATGTGTCTGCCGCCGATCTTCAAGAAAGTAAAGGTTGGAAAAACAAACGCACCGGAAAAAGCACACACCGAAGCACAGTTTAAGAAGATTGGAATGAAGATTTTCGTTCCGGCATTCTGTGTTGCTGTATTTTCCCTTGCTTTTTCACTGTTCTCCAATATGAGCTCCATGATCGCGATTACACTTGGTGTTCTCGTAGCCATTATTTTCCTGGTTGCATACGACTCGAAAGAGAACAAACCGCAGGTTTTCCTGAAAGATTCCGAGCGTTTCCTTTCCCTTACAGGACCGCTCAGTATGCTGCCGCAGCTGCTTGGCTGCCTGGGCGGTGTCTTTACTGCAGCCGGTGTTGGTGAGGTTATTGCACAGATCGTAGAGAAAGTTGTTCCGAAAGGAAATGTTAATATTGGTATCATCGTTTATGCCGTTGGTATGGTACTGTTCACCATGATCATGGGTAATGCATTTGCAGCCATCACCGTTATGACGGTTGGTATCGGTGCTCCGTTCGTACTGGCATACGGTGCAAATCCGGTAGTCATCGGTATGATCGCACTGACCTGCGGTTACTGCGGAACCTTAATGACTCCGATGGCAGCAAACTTCAATATCGTACCGGTTGCAATCCTGAATATGAAGGACCGCTGGGGCGTAATCAAAAATCAGGTGCTGGTTGGATTAATTATGCTTGTATTCCAGATCTGTTATATGATAGTATTAAAGTAAATCGTCAGGACAGACTAACTAAGGTCATCGTATTTTCCGAAAGGGAAGGGCGGTGGCCTTAACGTCCGTAAAATGGTTGACTAGATATGACAGGAGAAGGAAGAGAAACAAATGACACCGAACATGGAACGGGGGGCTTGGATCATCATCCACGAATGGGTAAGAGTAAAAGCGTGGGATAAAGTACTGATTGTGACATCAAAGGAGCATCAGGCGGAGGCGAAAGCGCTGGAAATGCAGGCGCGGAAAAAAGCGCGGTCCGTCAACACACTGATTGTTGAAAATAAAGGACGCCATGTGGGCATCTTTTTCGACGATAACGAGGCGGTCTTTGATCCCTACACTGCGATCATTGCAGCGACCGAGTATTCGCTTGTGACAACAAAAGCAGCGAAGCGTGCGATTCAGAAGCACAAAAAGTTTCTGTCGCTTCCGCTTTCGACGAACGACGGAAGAAGTCTTCTGGAGTTCGATTTCCTTTTGATGGACACGAAAAAGAGCCGCATGATGGCAAAGCTGTTTATGAAGTATCTCCGTTCATCCGGCAAAGTGCATGTGACGACACCGGCAGGAACGGATATGATGTTCTACAAAGAGAACCGCAATCCGGGATTTTTCAACGGCGTATTAAGAGACGGAAAAGGCTATTCGTCCTCAAGTATTGAGGTCTATGTGCCGATCGAGGAGACAAAGACAGAGGGCATTATGGTGCTCGACGGATCGCTGGGATACATCGGACGAGCCGATGAGCCGACGAGAATCATCTTCAAAGGCGGCAGAATCGTCGATATCGAGGAGACACCGACCGGCATCCGCTTAAAGAAGTACATGGAGGAATATTTCGATCCACGGATTTATATCGCAGGAGAGCTTGGCATCGGACTGAATTCGTGCTCGAACTGCCTCGGCAACTGCTACATTGAGGATGAATCCGCGTATGGAACCTTCCACGTAGGGCTTGGACGCAATATCGCGCTCGGCGGCGTGCAGAATGCGAAAGGCCACTTCGACCTGGTCTGCCGGGAACCCGATATTTTTACCGATAACCGTCAGATTATGGACCGGGGAAAGATTATTGCACCCGAGCCTGTGTTATACTAAAGGACAGAAGCAGGAGACAAAAATTAAGAGACAAAAGGAGAAAAGACGATGAAAGTTTTATTAACAGGATTTGACCCATTTGGAGGAGAGAGCGTGAACCCGGCATTCGAGGCCATCAAACTTCTGCCGGATACCATCGCCGGAGCAGAGATCGTAAAAGTTGAGATCCCGACCGAGTTTACCAGAAGTATTTCCTGCGTGGAAGCAGCCATCAAAGAGCACAATCCGGACGTTGTCATCGATGTCGGACAGGCAGGCGGACGCGCATGCGTAACCGTAGAGAAAGTCGGCATCAACCTTGCAGACGCAAGAATTCCGGACAACGCCGGAGAGCAGCCGTCCGATGAACCGCTGCAGGCAGACGGCCCGACCGCATACTTTGCAACGATTCCGGTCAAAGCAATGGTTCAGAACGTCCGCGAACACGGCCTTCCGTGCCACGTATCCTTCACCGCAGGCACCTACGTATGCAACTGCGTCATGTACAATGTGCTTCACCTGTGCGCAACGAAATATCCGAACATCCGCGCAGGCTTCATCCACGTACCGTTCGCATGCGAGCAGGTAGTCGGAAAAGCAAGCACCATGGCAAGCATGCCGCTGGAAACGATTGCAAAATCTCTGGAATACTGCATCGAGGCAGTCGTAACCAACAAAGAAGAAGTAAAAGAGGCAATGGGAACGACCCACTAAAGAAGCATTTCAGGCCGTCTTACCGGAAAAAGGTGAGGCGGCCTATATTTTTTGCTTTTTTTCCTTTTGCAAACCATATCTTTTGTGTTACAATAGATTTTGTCAGAATTTTTATGCGAAAGGAACGAAAGAAAATGGAACAGGGTAAAATTTTTAAATTTCATAATGACCTTGATACAGACCAGATCATCGCGTCCCAGTATCTGCTTCTGCCGAATCTGGATGAGATGAAAGGCCATGCGTTTGAATCGTTAGATCCGGACTTTGCAAAAAAAGTAAAACCGGGAGATTTTGTTGTAGGAGGAGAAAACTTTGGCTGTGGTTCCTCAAGAGAGCAGGCGCCGGGTGTTTTAAAAGCATTGGGTGTGCAGGCAGTTATCGCAAAATCCTTCGCCAGAATCTTTTTCCGCAACGCCATCAATATTGGTCTGCCGGCGATTGTCTGTAAAGACCTGCCGGATGCCGTAGAAAACGGTGATACCATGATCCTTCACATGTCCGAGGGAACCGCAGAAGTGAACGGGAAAACGTACACCTGCACGAAACTGCCGGAATATATGCAGAATATACTGAATCAGGGAGGCCTGATCGCTTCTTTGAACCGCGAGGAGGAGTAAGACCATGGGAATGACAATTGCAGAGAAAATTATCGCCGCTGCAGCCGGCGTTCCGGAAGTAAAACCGGGAGATATCCACACTGTAACACTGGATCGTCTGATGAGCAACGATGGAACCACCCATCTGACGGTTGATATGTACCGCAACAAATTAAATCACCCGCATATTGCGGACCCGAAAAAACTGGTTTTCATTGTAGACCACAACGTACCGTCCGACAGCCCGAAAACAGCAGCATCCCAGAAAAAGATGCGTGATTTTGCAAGAGAGAACAACATTGACTTCTGGGAAGGAAAAGGTGTATGCCATCAGGTGATGATTGAGAACTATGTCCGCCCGGGCGAGCTGATTTTCGGTGCTGACAGCCATACCTGCTCTTACGGAGCACTCGGCGCATTCGGCACCGGTGTCGGCTGTACCGATTTCCTGTACGGCATGGTAACGGGAACTTCCTGGGTACTCGTACCGGAAAGCGTAAAATTCAATCTTGTAGGAAAACTGCCGGATGGCGTTTATGCGAGAGACCTGATCCTCACCATCATCGGCGAGGTCGGCGCAAACGGATGCAACTACCAGGTGATGGAGTTTACCGGTGAGGGTGCAAAGACTTTAAGCATCAGCGACCGTATGGCACTTTGCAACATGGCAGTTGAGGCCGGTGCCAAGACCGGTATCTTTGAGGCAGATGAGAAAGCCATCGAGTACCTGAAAGAGCACGGAAGAGAGCCAAAAGAAATCTTCCACAGCGATCCGGACGCAAAATACGTCAGAGAGTACACCTTTGACCTTTCCAAAGTCCGCCCGGTTGTTGCAAAACCGGATTTCGTAGACCGCGTTGTTCCGGCAGAAGAGACCTGCGGAACGCCGATCAATGAAGCATTCCTTGGATCCTGCAACAACGGAAGAATCGAAGATCTCCGCGTCGGCGCAGAGATCATCCGCGGAAGGAAAGTCGCAGAGGGCGTCCGTTTCCTCGTTGTTCCGGCAAGCCAGACGATCTACCGCCAGGCATTAAAAGAAGGCATCATCGACACCTTCATGGAGGCCGGAGCCATTGTGATGAACCCGAACTGCAGCGTCTGCTGGGGAAGCTGCCAGGGTGTCATCGGCGAGAACGAAGTGCTGATCAGCACCGGAACCCGTAACTTCAAGGGCCGTGCCGGTCATCCAAGTTCCAAAGTATACTTGGGCTCTGCCGCAACCGTAACCGCATCCGCGATTGCCGGAAAGATTGCGACGGCAGATCAGATCTGACCATTTTCTTTGAGGGATACATAATATTTTTGGGAGAATAAACATATGGAAGCATTTACAGGAAAAGTATGGGTGCTTGGAGACGATATTGATACCGATATCATTATCCCGACCGAGTATCTTGCTTTAAAGACAATTGACGATATGAAACAGTACGGCTTTTCCCCGCTCCGCCCGGAACTGGCCGGACAGATTGAAAAGGGCGACATCATCGTGGCAGGAAAGAACTTCGGCTGCGGCTCCTCGAGAGAGCAGGCACCGGAGATCATCAAGGCGCTCGGCATTTCCTGCGTTATCGCGAAATCCTTTGCTCGGATCTTTTTCCGCAACTCCATCAATAACGGCCTTCTTCTGATCGAGCAGCCGGATCTGCACGACGATATCAAAGAGGGCGACACCATCACCGTCAAGATGAATGAGCATGTTGATTACACGGAAAAACATACCCGATCGCAGCTCTGCCGGAGAACCTGATGGATATCATTCAGGCAGGCGGCCTGGTAAAGGCAATGCGCAAGCGCAACGGATTGGATTAAGAGCGGGAGGAAGAAACGATGGGCAATACGTAATTGAAAAAATCATCCGCCACAACACCGGAAAAGACGTAAAACCGGGCGACATTGTGACGGTCAACGTGGACAGAGTCATGATTCATGATATCTTCATCCCGTTTGTCGGCGATAAATTCGAGGAGATGGGTTTTACCAAACTGTGGGACCCGGATAAAGTCGTTCTGATCTACGACCACCTCGTTCCGGCAAGCCAGGTGGACGATACGAGACATTTCCACAAAGGCGATGAATTTGCAAAGAAATATGGCATGAAAAACGTACACAGAAGCGACGGAATCTGCCATCAGTTAATGACAGAGGCAGGTTACGTAAAACCGGGCGACGTTGTTTTCGGAACCGACAGCCACACGACGACATACGGCTGTGTCGGTGCATTCTCTTCCGGAATCGGCTACACAGAGATGGCGAGCATCCTTGGAACGGGTACGATGTGGATCAAAGTGCCGGAGACGATCAAAGTTGTCATCGAAGGCGAGCTGCCGAAAAATGTGATGTCAAAAGACATTATCCTGCGTCTGATCGGTGACCTCGGTGCAGACGGCGCAACGTACCGCGCACTGGAGTTCTCAGGAAGCACCGTAGAAAATATGACCGTGGCAAGCCGTATGACGATTGCCAACATGGCGATCGAGGCAGGTGCCAAATGTGCACTTTTTACCCCGGATGAGAAGACCGCAGAATACTGCGAGATCGAACTCAATGACTATCAGAAGAGCTTAAAAGGCGATGAGGATGCAAAATATCTGTGTACCATCACCTACCGCGCCGAGGATTTTGTGCCGGTTATGGCATGCCCGTCCCAGGTAGACAAGATCCGTGATACCAGCGTTCTCGAGGGAACCCCGATCGATCAGGTCTTCATCGGTTCCTGTACGAACGGCCGTCTCGAGGATCTGCAGGCGGCAGCCGAGGTTTTAAAAGGCAAAAAAGTAGCCGACTACGTAAAACTGATCGTAACACCGGCAAGCCGCAAGATTTATCTGCAGGCAAGCAAAATGGGCATTCTCGATACACTGGCAGAGGCAGGCGCCATGATTACACATCCAGGCTGCGGTCTGTGCTGCGGAAGAGCGGGCGGAATCCTCTCTGACGGCGAGCGTGTTGTAGCAACGAACAACCGAAACTTTCTTGGAAGAATGGGTACTTCTAAAGTTGAAATTTATCTGGCATCTCCAAAGACAGCGGCAGCATGTGCAGTAGCTGGAAAAATTGTGACGCCGGAAGCATAAACGAACGTAACAGCAGAAAGGAAAACAGACAATATGAATGGTTCAATGTTTATCGGAACCTGGTGGGCACTCGTCCCGCCGCTGCTTGCAATTCTGCTTGCATTTGTAACAAAAGAAGTTTACAGTTCCCTGTTCATCGGATCGGCAGTCGGTGTCCTTTTGTACACCGGCTTCCATCCGTGGGATGCGTTCACAAGCTTCTTTGAAATTTTACGGAACAGCATGAACATCAACATTCTGATCTTCGATATCCTGCTTGGCATGGTTGTCGTGCTGATGGCGAAATCCGGCGGCTCGGCGGCGTATGGAAAATGGGCGGGGACGAAGATCAAAACGAAGCGGAGTGCGCTTCTGGCAACGATGGGGCTTGGTGTTCTGATTTTTGTGGATGACTATTTCAACTGTTTGACAGTCGGCTCTGTCATGCGCCCGGTCACGGACAGCCACAAGGTTTCCCGCGCGAAACTCGCATACATCATCGACTCCACCGCAGCGCCGATCTGCATTATCGCGCCGATCTCAAGCTGGGCGGCAGCCGTCAACTCGTATGTGCCGGCGGATGCGGGAATCAGCGGATTCCAGCTGTTTCTGCGGACAATTCCGTATAACCTGTATGCGATCCTTACAATTGCGATGGTCTTTTACATCTGCTACACCGGCTTTGATTTTGGTCAGATGAAGCTCCACGAGGATAATGCCGCCAAAGGTGATCTTTTCACGACCGGAGGCGAGGAGTTTGAGCAGGTTTCCGAGCAGGAGGTCAATCCGAACGGAAAAGTCATCGACCTCGTGCTCCCAGTTGCCGTGCTGATTGTATCAGCGATTGGAGCGATGGTTTACACTGGCTTCCTCGGCGGCGCGGACAATGTGATTTCCGCGTTCGCAGGATGTGATGCAGAAACGAGTCTGATTTTTGCCTCCGTCGTGACGATCCTGTTTATGATGGCGCTGTATCTGCCGCGGAAGGTCATCACCTTCAAGAGCTTTATGGACAGCCTGTCCGAGGGCTTCAAGCTGATGGTTCCGGCGGTTACGATTCTCGTTTTTGCGTGGACCTTAAAAGGCGTCGGTGATGCGATGGGCCTGGCCCAGTTTGTCGGAAGCGTCGTGGGAGACCATGCATCCGCAAGTATTTTTATCCCGGTGGTGCTGTTCGCCGTGGCGGTGTTCCTTTCCTTTTCGACGGGAACCTCCTGGGGAACGTTCGCGATTCTTGTGCCGATTGCAACGGGCATGTTCGCAGCCGGAACAAATCTGGAGATGATGATTATCTCGGTATCCGCCGTCCTGGCAGGGGCGGTCTGCGGTGACCATATTTCGCCGATCTCGGATACGACGGTTATGTCAAGTGCGGGTGCGCAGAGCAACCATCTGAACCACGTATCGACGCAGATGCAGTATGCGGCCGTTACAGCGTGTGTCTGCCTGGTGGGATATCTGATTGCAGCCGTGACCAGAACGTGGTGGATCACACTTGGCGTCAGCCTTCTTCTTCTTTTGGGTGTTTTAACCGGAATGCGCAGATTTTGCGCAAAAAAGCGGAAAACGGCAAAAATAAAAAGAAAACAGAAAAACGCGTGAAATGCTTGACGGGAGAGAAAAAGAACCGTATACTAAAAATAGAACAAACATTCACAGGACAACGGTGTCCTGCAAAGAAGAAGCGGAACGCTTTTGGAGCAGGAATGTGAATTGGAACAGAAGGAATTGGATTTTTCAAAGTCCAGTTCCTTCTGTTTATCTCTGTTAAAATTGCATCGGAGCTGTGAAATGCAGGAGAAGAAAGGAGGCAT
>ENA-OQET01000316-OQET01000316.1-human-gut-metagenome-genome-assembly--contig:-NODE-316-length-26611-cov-4.573365_pt1 | contig 26611 bp, 21 predicted proteins | sample MGYA00242800_ERZ504645 | MGnify/ENA primary metagenome ERZ504645 (study PRJEB26092, sample SAMD00036308) | human gut metagenome | host: Homo sapiens | study: EMG produced TPA metagenomics assembly of... | reverse complement strand
CCGATTCGGTTCATGCCCCATGAATTGTCGATTGAGCTGTTATACGGACGGTCAAAGAAGAGTGGTGTTCCGTCTTTTCTTGCCGTGATTATTGCCCAGCCGAGGACAACCTGTTCGCTGTCGATATTGTTGTACGTGCCGTCATTGATGTAGTTATCGTGGGATTCAACCCATGTTACGATACTCGGGTCTGCGTTTCCGATCCAGTAATCGGACACAACAGCCGTGTCAATATTGCCGCTTGCAATTCCCGAACGAATTTTACTGCCGTAGGTGCTTGATGTGGTTCTGCCGATTTCCTTTATATAGTCGGCAAGTCTGTCATTGTCGCCCTGAAGCACTTCACCGTAGATAAAAAGATTTTCTGCGTTATCAACTTCTTTTGTTGCTTTTTCCCAGAAGTTATTTTTAAAGCCGTCATCTTCTTTTGGATCATCGGAAAGTCCGATATGCTTTGCCGTGTCATATCTGAAGCCGTCGGCACCGCAGGCAATACAATCGTTAATGTAATTAAAGAAATACTTTTGAAACGAAGGTCTTTCCGTGTTGATGTCGGGAAGTCCTCCCATCTCATGCGTGGTGCAGGCAAGTCTGTCGCCGAAATCATTAAGGGGCGTTCTGCCCTCCTTGTGATAAAGGGTTTCAAGACTTCCGCCGCCGGCCTCAATAAGATCTTCGCTTACCTCATCGGTTGCGGGAGTAGTGTGGTTTGCAATTACATCGACAATAACCTTTATACCATACTTATGAGCCTCATCGCACATTGCCTTAAATTCATCACGAGTACCGAGCTGATAATTACCGATTTTGAAATCAGTCGGCTGATAGTGATAGTACCACTTTCCGTTGCCGTAAAGATCCATACCGCCGTCTTCGCCCTCAAGGCACTCGTTAATCGGAGATGTCTGCACAGCCGAAAAACCTGCTGCGGCAATATCCCCCATTGACTCCTTTATTGTGTTGAAATTCCAACAAAATGCTTGAAGAATCGCACCGTCAGCCACCTTGTCGGCTGTTTTGTAGTCAATTGACGCCGGCTGAGTTTGTGAGCAGCCCGTACCCGACACTGCAACGGCAGTAATCATAAGAGCCGAAAGAATTCCTGCCGATATTTTTTTGAACATAATTCACCGTCTTTCTGTTTTAACTCACTTGAGATACAGTATAACATAAATGATATGATTTTTAAATAGTTTTTGGCATTTTTGCCATATTTTTTTATTAAAACGCCAATAATGACACAAACTATGTTTTTGAGCAAAAAAATTCGTTACGATGTTTACAATAGAAAAAAAGTTGAATATTGTCACAAAAGAAAAATTGTTGTATACTAAAATATAAAAATGAAAGGAACAGCTGCATGAGTCACGCGATAATTATTCCTATTTATTGTGAAAACAGAAACACAATCATCCTCTGCAATGAATTACAGAATTTTGGAGCTGAGCATATTGTTGTTGTCAATGACGGTCTTAATCCCAAATCGGAATATTTTAACGAATTGACAAGTATTGGCTGTCATCTTGTTCACCTGAAAAATAACAACGGCAAAGGTGCAAGCCTTAAAGCAGGCATCAAATACGCTCACGATAACCTTTATAATATCACGGGCTACATTACCTGTGACGCTGACGGGCAACATACTGCAAATGATGTTATGAAAATCAGCCGTACGCTTGACCTTAGAAACGGCAGTCTGATTCTTGGCAAAAGAGATTACAAAAAGTCTAAAATGCCGATTAATATACGAATCGGGAACAGACTGTCCTCGGCATATTTCAAGGTTATTACTGGCAAAAGCTGCAAGGACACTCAAACAGGACTGCGAGGTATTCCTGCATTTCTGTATGACACGGTGATGAAAACAAAGGGCAGTCGTTTTGATTTTGAAATGAATTTTCTCACAAAATGTGCCGACATGAGAGTCCCGTTTTACTTTGTGAACATTATAGCCGATTGCTCAAACTGCAGCAGCAATTTTCGTCTTATTAAGGACACCTACCTTATCTACAGAACTCCGCTGAGATTTGCGACGGCATCAATCGGCTGTACGATAATCGACCTTGTTTTGTTCACGATTTTTGCATATATTCTGCCGTCACATATGTTCTTTAACATTATGCTGGCAACACTTATGGCACGAGTTGTTTCGGGCGGAATTAATTTTCTCATCAACAGAAAAGTTATCTTCGGCAATACGGATAACGGAGCAAAACAGGCACTCAGGTTTTTCATTCTGTTTTTCTGCATAATGTGTGCAAGCTCACTTATTGTATCGGCACTTTGGTTCCTGCCGATTCCCGTCACACTCACAAAGGCGATTGTCGATCTTTTGTTGTGGACGGTAAATTACAAAATGCAGAGAATATGGGTTTTCAAGGACAGTAACAGACTTAAAAGGACTCCCAAAAGCAAAAGAAAATAAAACAAACGAAAACGGTGACACGAAAATGTCACCGTTATTTTTGTATAATTTTCAGTTGCTGTCAATATTTACAAAACCTCTGCCCTTTATTGCGCCTGCAGTCGTTACGATAATAAAGGCATTGGGATCAACATTTTTGATTCCCGATGTGATTTTGTAAACCTCTTGAGGACGGACTGCGCACATAATAACTTTCTTATCATTACCGCTGTACGCACCCTCACCGTTGAGGTATGTTACACCTCTCTTTAGGTTTTTCATAATATTGGCACTCACTTCTTCATAATTGTCCGAAATTACAAACATGAGTTTGCCGTTACCTCTTGAAGTACCGTAGCTTACAGCATCAATTACCTTTATGCTGATAAAAATTACAAGCAAAGCATAGAGTACATTTTCAATGCTGTGATAAACAAAGAATACCATTAAAAGCACAAGAATATCGGACACAAGGATTATCGTACCCGTTGAAATGAACGGAAAATGCTTGTGAAGATTCAGTGCGATGATGTCTGTACCGCCTGTTGAACCGCCTCGGTAGAAGATAAGACCGAGTCCGAGACCGTTAAGCACTCCGCCGAATCCTGCGGCAAGAATTGTATCGCCCGTATAAGCAGGCAAAATCGGTGTAAGAACATCAATCATAACCGAAACAAGTGCCGTTGCAACAAGGGTTCTTGTAAGAAAGCCCTTTCCGTTCTCGATAAATCCCCAGATAAAAAGCGGAATGTTCATCACAAAAATCATAATACCTATCGGCAACGAGAACATATAGTTGAGCATTGTGGCAACACCCGTAAGGCCGCCCGGGGCAACATTGTTAGGTGATGTAAACATTGCTACCGATATGCCGTAAAGAACTGCTCCGGCGAAAATTACAAGATAATCAAAAAATAGTGTTCCTGCCTTTGCAAGACGGGAATTCGGTTTTAAATTCGTTTGCATAAAATCACTCCCCGAAACGAGTATGTATAATTATTTCAAAAAGCTGATTTATTCTGTCAAATTCTTTATTAATCTGCAAGTATCCGAAAAGTGCTTCAAGTCCCGTTGCACTGTGATAATCGGCAACAGAACCGTTTTTTGGAGTACATTTCGGTGCGGCATTTCTGCCTCGCTTGTAAACGGCAAGCTCCTTTTCGGTTAGAGCCGGCATAAGAATTTTTGCAAATTCAGCCTGACTTTTGCAGTTTACAAGCGAAACCTTTATTTTATTGAGTTCTCCGACACTGCGGTTAGCCTTGCGAACAAGGTATTCACGCACAAGCAGGTCATAGACGCCGTCACCCACAAAGGCAAGTGTAAGCGGAGAAATTTCATCGGCTAATGAATGAACAGATGTATTTTCCATATTAACTCCGTATCACGCAATATTAATCCATAAAGTCAAATTCAAGCTCATAAATTGAAACCGTGTCGCCGTCCGAACAGCCTTTTTTTCGGAGTGCGTCAATTACACCGCCGTTTATGAGAACTTTCTGGAAATAGTTAAGGCTTTCGTAATCGTCAAAATTGATACCCTTCATGACCTGCAACAGCCAGTCAGCCTCAACGGTATAGATTCCGTTCACATTCTTGATTATAACAGAATGGTCATCAAAATCATCAACGGTCACAATCGGAGCAGGCTCTGCCTCATAATGAGTGATTGGGGGAAGTTTTGAAAGCATTTCCTGAATCTTTTTGAGGAGCGGATCAACATCATAGCGGATTGCCGCCATAATCGGGAAGAAATCATAACCTTGATCTTCGACAAACTTCTTGAAGTCTGCAATTTGCTCATCGGTTGCCATATCGCACTTGTTGCCTGCAACAACCATCGGACGCTCTGCAAGCTCGGGATTGAACTTTGCAAGCTCATTGTTGATTGTTATAAAATCCTCTTTCGGATCTCTGCCCTCACTGCCCGAAACATCGACAATGTGAACGAGCATACGGCAACGCTCAACATGGCGGAGGAACTGATGTCCAAGACCTGTACCCTGCCATGCACCCTCGATAAGACCGGGAATATCAGCCATAACAAATGATGATCCCTCGCCCATTGACACAACTCCGAGAACGGGAGTGATTGTTGTGAAGTGGTAGTTCGCAATCTCAGGCTTTGCCTGTGAAACTACGGAAACAAGGGTACTTTTTCCGACATTCGGGAAACCTACAAGACCTACATCGGCAAGAAGTTTGAGTTCAAGAACAACATCAAACTCTTCACCCGGAAGTCCGGGTTTTGCAAAACGGGGAACCTGACGGACAGGAGTTGCAAAATGTGGATTGCCCCAACCGCCTTTACCGCCTTTTGCAACAATATAGGGTTCATCACCCGAAACATCGGCAAGGATTCTTCCGCTGTTCTCCTCTTTTACAACAGTTCCGACAGGAACACGGATAACAAGGTCCTCGGCATTTTTACCACGGCATCTGCCGCCTCTGCCGTTTTCGCCCTTTTTTGCGGCATATTTTCTTTTATAACGGAAATCGGCAAGTGTTGAAAGGTTGGAATCGGCAACAAAAACAATGTTACCGCCTCTGCCGCCGTCACCACCGTCTGGACCGCCTGCCGCTACATATTTTTCACGGTGAAACGAAACGGCACCGTCACCGCCGTCTCCTGCTTTTATTTTAATTTTCGCTGTATCTACAAACATATTTTTTCTCCGTAACAGTTTTGCTGTTTAATTATCAGTACAAATGTAAAGAATCTCAGACCTGTTTGTTATTAGTATAAACAGAAATGTAAAAAATAAGGGTGGATATAAAATCCACCCTCATAAATTTTGAGATTACTGCTCAACAGGATAAACGCTTGCACGCTTTCTGTCTTTGCCGACACGCTCAAATCTTACAACACCGTCAATCTTTGCGAACAGTGTATCGTCAGAGCCTTTGCCTACATTTTCACCAGGATGAATATGTGTGCCTCTCTGCTTTACAAGGATGTTGCCTGCGAGAACTTTCTGACCGTCTGCACGCTTAACGCCAAGACGCTTTGATTCACTGTCACGGCCGTTCTTTGTAGAACCCATACCTTTTTTATGAGCGAATAACTGAATGTTTATTTTAAGCATTACCTTACACCTCCGAAAATTTAACTTTAATAAAATTTTTGTATTGCTCCGAAAGAGCAGTTAAGTGAAGCTTTAAGCCTGAGAGTATATCACAAGCCTTTAAAGCATCATTCGGTGACATTCTTACTTTCATAAGGCCGTCATCCTCGGTAACCTGTGCATTAATATGCAAAATCTCGGTGACAGTGTTTGCAGTCATATATGCGGCAGAACTGATTGCCGCACATACAATATCGCTGCCCTCTTCGGCAAAGTCGGAGTGCCCCGATATTTCAAAACCGCAAATTATATCATCTGATTTAAAAAATGTTACCGTAGTCATTTTTAGGCTTCGATTGAAGTAATCTTAACCTGTGTGTAAGGCTGTCTGTGACCTTTTGCTCTCTTTTCGCCCTTCTTAGGCTTGTAAGTGCAAACTCTGATTTTTTTGCCTTTACCGTTCTTTACAACTTCACCTGTAACCTTAGCACCCTCAACGAGCGGTGTGCCAACCTTGATGCCGTCGTCTGTGCCGACTGCCACAACATCAAATGTTACTGTGTCGTTTGCTTCTGCGTCAAGCTTCTCGATGAAGATAACCTCATCGTTAGTTACCTTGTACTGCTTGCCGCCTGTCTGAATAACTGCGTACATTTTAGTACCATCCTTTACATTGGGCTCGCTATGTGCAGGTGGAACGAATCACTTAAAACCCACAATATGCGGCTTATATACTATATCACAAAGAAAACTTTCTGTCAACAATTTTCCCGATATTTTTTGAGTATATCAAATGTTATTCTGTATTCTGCAAGCCTTGAGAGTATTTTTCATAAGAGTTGAAATTGTCATAGGACCTACACCGCCCGGCACGGGTGTAATAAACGAGCATTTATCCTTGACATTTTCAAAATCAACATCACCGCAGAGTTTGCCGTTTTCATCCCTGTCCATACCGACATCAATCACAACCGCACCCTCTTTTACCATATCGTCAGTAACAAACTTTGGTCTGCCGACTGCGGCTACGAGTATATCTGCCTGTGAACAGATTTCAGCAAGATTCTTTGTTCTGCTGTGACAGATTGTTACCGTGCCGTTTTCGTGGAGCAAAAGCATTGCCATAGGCTTGCCTACGATATTACTTCTGCCGATTACAACGCAGTTTTTACCGCTTACTTCAATGTTGTAGGAATGGAGCATCTCCATTACGCCTGCAGGCGTGCATGGAAGAAAATCATACTCACCGAGCATAATTTTGCCGACATTTACGGCATGGAATGCGTCAACATCTTTAAGAGGGCTGATTGCCTCAATAACAGCCTTATCATCAAGGTGTTTCGGCAACGGAAGCTGAACAAGAATACCGTTGATATCCTTCTTATTGTTGAGAGTTTCAACAAGGTTTAAAAGTTCTTCCTGTGTTGTTTCTGCCGGGAGTGCATACTCCTCAGACTTAAAGCCTACAAATTCACAAGCCTTTTTCTTGTTGTTTACATATACTCTTGACGCCGGATCGTCACCTACGATTACTACCGCAAGACCGGGGGTTATTTTGTGAGTTTCCTTTAACTCAAGCGTCTGCCTCTTTACCTCTTCCTTTACCTGTGCCGATACCTTTTTTCCGTCGATAATCTGCATAGAAAGAATCCTCCTTTTTTCTGTTTATAATTAAGAATACAATACCTGTTATAAAAATTACTGCCGAAAGAACCTGTGACACCCTTATGTCTGCTCCGAAAACTTGGAACGGAAGATAAAGACTGTCTGTTCTCAGTCCTTCAACAATTGTTCTTTCAAATCCGTACCACACAAGGTACATAAAGAAAATTTTGTCCCGAATATTTCTGCTTATATTTTCCGTAGAAATGGAGAAGTACAAATCCGAGCAGACACCACATTGATTCATAGAAGAAACACGGGTGAACTCCTATGTTGTCTGTTCCCTCACTCATCATTCTCCAGGGCAAATCCGTAGGAGAGCCGTATGCCTCCTGATTCATAAAATTGCCCCATCTGCCTATTCCCTGTCCGATAAGGAAACCGACCATTGCAATGTCAAGAACAGGCATAATTTCCATTTTCTGTATTTTGGCAACAGTCAGACCGCCGAGCAACGCACCGATTATTCCGCCGTAAATAGCAAGTCCGCCGTTGTTGATATAGAGAATTTCAATCGGGTTCTGTCCGTAATAATCCCATTTGAAGAAACAAAAGTACAGTCTTGCACCGATAATTCCCGTTATCATTCCTGCAAAAACACAGTTGACAAGCTTTGAACCGTCAACCTTGTAACGGGGAGCACTTTTCCACGCATAAAGTACGGCAAGCAAAAGTCCGCAGGCGATGATTATTCCGTACCAATAGACTTTGTAATCACCGATTGAAAATGCAATCGGGTTAATATCAAATTCCCAGCCAAATCCGGGAAACTGTACATGATACGGCATAATTACACCTCATCAGGCTGTTTTACAACAGACAAAGTACAGTTGTCAACATCGAGCATCTCGGCAAGCCTTGCGTTGATATCCTCGAGCTTTGCATTTGCAACCGCATCAATGTAGGCAAAAATTTCGTTACCCTGCATTGCGTAGTCGATGATTGAATTTGAAATTGCACTTACTGAGTTGAGCGATGAAACCGAATCGCCGTAAACAGATTTTCTTGCAATTTCAAAGTCCTCTTTATCAATACCGTTTTTCTTGATATCCGAGATATACTGCTTAATCATCTCAGCAGCCTGTTTCGGCGCTCTTGATTCACCGCCGAAGATTACCGAGCAATAACCCGGACCTTCAAAGAGTTCATAAGAAAAGCTTGAATTGATGAGGTTTGAATCCATAAGATTTCTGTAGAGTATGCTCGTGTTTGATGCAAGTGCCGAAAGAAGAATATCTGTGCATGCAAGCTGCTTTTCGTTAAGAGGCTTGTCTGCTTTCTCTTTGAAGCCGAGATTGAACAAAGGCATTGAAACAGGGAAAGTCTGTTCAACATAAGGTTCTTTGATTTCATAAGGCTCTGTTTCAAAATAGTTTTTGATTTCCTTTTTCTCACAAGGCTTGAGCATTTTGTCGGCAACTTTAAGCACACCGTCAACCGTTACATTACCCGCAACGCAGAGAATCATATTATTGAGGTTGTAGAACACATTGTAAACTTCATAAAGCTTTTCGGCTGTAATTTCCGCAATTGTTTCAACCGTACCTGCAATATCAATTTTTACAGGGTGATTGTGGTACATACCCTCAAGCATATTGAACATTACTCGCCAATCGGGAGAGTCGTCATACATTTTGATTTCCTGACCGATAATGCCCTGTTCCTTTGCAACTGTCTGAGCCGTAAAGTAGGGATCCTGAACAAAATCGAGAAGAATTTCAAGACTTTCATCAAACTTGTCCGTACATGAGAAAAGATAGCAGGTTTTTTCAAAGCTTGTATATGCGTTTGCATTTGCACCTGTTTTTGCGTATCTTACAAACGCATCGCCCTCTTCACTTTCAAAAAGCTTGTGTTCAAGGTAATGGGCGATACCGTCGGGAACTGTAATTATATCGCCGCCGTTAACGGAAAACTTTGTGTTGATACTGCCGTAGCGTGTGCCGAAAATTGCATATGAAGAAGTGTAACCCTCTTTTGGATAAACAAAAATTGTAAGTCCCGATGGATGTTCAACTTTATAATAGCTGTCGCCTGCAATTTCCGATTTAATTTCTGTAATATTCATTCTGTCCGCCTCCCTTACTTATTTTTGAGAACATAAACCGTATCGAGCAAGAGCTTGTTTGCGGCATTTACAATCTGCTCTTTTGTAACGGCATTAACCTCAGCGGAAACTTCTTCAACAGTTTCAAGGTCGCCGTTAAAGATTCTTCCTGTGTACCAGTTTTCAATACCGCTTACGCTGTCGCTGCTTGACTTGAATGAATTAACAACAGCAAGCTTTGTTGCCTCAATTTCAAAATCTGTAATTTCGCCGTTCTTCATATCCTCAATTTCTTTGAGAATAGCTTTTTCGGCTTTTTCAAGATTTTCGCCCTCAACACCGCTGTTGATGTACATTATGCCCTTGATTGAATCATAGGAGGACGAGCAGTAATAGCAAAGGCTCTGCTTTTCACGAACATTGTTAAAGAGTTTTGAGTTTGCAGTACCGCCGAGAACAGCACACATAAGTCTTTCGGCAACCGCCTCTTCATCACCTGCGGAAATCTGTGTTCTGAATCCCATGACAAGTTTTGACTGTGAGAGCTCCATTTCCTCCGTAATATGTTTTTCTTTTGAAACATTCTTAACAACATCAGTAGATGAAGTCACAACATTTCTTTCGATATTTGCAAAGGCTTTCGCAAAAACCTCCTTCGCTTTATCGGCAGGGCTGTCGCCTATATAGAGAATCTCAAATTTTGCGGTTTTGAGAAGATTCTGCCATGCCTTGCAGAGTGATTCGGCAGTTGCGGCCTTGATTTTTTCGGCTGTACCGTAACGCTTGATTCCGAAAACCTCATCCTTGCACATATGCTTTATAAGCTGTCCCATTGCATAGATTCGCTTTTCGTTGAATTCCGAATCAATCACATCAAGAAGCTGTCTGCGTTCCTGTTCAAGTTCACTTTCAATAAAAGCGCCGTCCTTTACATTAGGCTCAAAAATTACGCTGCACAAAAGCTCCGAAAGTTCTTTGGCAATGCTTACATCATCAAGAGAATATCTGTCATCAAGACCTGATACGGAAATTTTAATTACCTGGCTTTCACCGTGTTTTGAAAGCGATGAAGTGAGGTCTGCACCGTAAAGTGAACTGAGTTTTTTGCTGAGAACAGTAAAATCGGGATATTTTTTGCATGAACGAACAAGCAATCCGCCCACAAGTGCATTTTCCGATGCTGTTTCGACAGAAAGCGGAACAACAATATTCACGCTGATTTTCATAGTTTTAAAACGGCTGTCCTTAATGTTTGTAAAGTAAACACCGTTTGCAATTTCATTTCTGTTGATGAAATTCATTTAATCAACTCCGTTTTCAGATTATCAGTCATATTGTATCACATTTTGATTTATTATAAAAGAGATATAAGAAAAAATCACAAAAGTACAATAGCAAGTTGAAACAATTTTACTTTTTCGTACAGGGCTATTAACATATTTTCCGAATTTTACAGCAATTTCATCTGCAAAGGATCTGTTAAGTTTGTTGCTTTTAATTGTATCATAAATAAATACAAATGCAACTATCCGAACTTATTGACAAGCTTATCTGCCGATTTTTATTTTTTGTCTTTGCTTAAAAGAAATACGGCACAGCGGTTTTTATACCTACTGTGCCGTATTCACTATATTTTCATGACAGAGCGTAAAATATTACTTATCTTTAATTTTGGCAGAATGTTTTTTACTCTTACCGAATGCCGTTACTCCTTTCATAACGCCGCCGCTGATAATCAACAATGCAATCCACAAAACAAGGTTGCTGTTATCGCCTGTCTGAGGAGATTTTGAATCATCAGGTTTAGCTGTTACGGTGTCGGGCTTTTTGATTTCTTCGGGTGTCGCATCTTCATGAGCAGAGATTGTCTTTTTGCAGTAGTCACAGATATGGTTTTTATCCTTATCTTCATGCTCAGAGATTGTCTTTTTGCAATAATCGCAGATATGGTCTTTATCTGCGTCATTATGCAGACATACATATCCGCATTCTCGGCACACACCGTCTTTCCACTCATGTGCTTCACTTGACACAATCACAGCACCACAGCAGTTCCATTTTTGTTCGTGATTAAAAGCGGTTCTTGTCGTCCACTCCTGTACACCGCCCTCGTGGTTTGTTCCGTCAAATTCTCCGTAGGCTTTACCGCAGACATCACATACCGCCTTTTCGGTACAGGTGGCATTGCCGCCTGAGCAATTTTCGGTTTCAAAAGCATCGCATCCGTCCACGGTACATTTTCGGGTATGCGTACCGTCATTGTCAGATACCCATTCACCAAAGGTATGGCCGTTGTTGACTGTTACGGTCATTTCTGCGTTATTACCCGCTTTGTCGGTGACAACTATCTTCTGCTCGCCGTTTGTCGGAGAGAGAACAAAACCTCCGTCTGCATCAAGCGTAACCGCCGTGCCGTTTACGGTAACGGTATCAACATACTTCTCGTCAACAGTGACGGTTTGTGCCTCACAGTAGGTCTTGCCGTTCTCAATACCGCTGATTACAGGCTGAATATTATCAAGCGTTATACGGTCGGAGCGAAGGTATGTTATGTTAATATTTTCATCAACAAGCATTACATAAACAATATATTCTCCGTAGGGGTCTATGCTAAACGGTTCTTCATACGCACGGAATACAAGAGAGTTCAGTTCAGCCTCGGAAAGCTCCTTATCTGTTACCAAATAGGATACAAACACAACTCCGCTGTTATCTACGGCATTTATAGTTACCTCCTGTGTATCCTTAAAGAATATGCCAAAGGTAAGCTTGTTTAAGAATTCATTCCATTTATTTGTGCCTATGATAATTTCGCCCGTTGGCTTTTCGGTATCTTTCCACCGTGCCGTGATTGTAATGTTTTCGGCAGGCATGGTTTCGGGGATTTCCTTATCCCAGCCCTTAAAGGTATAACCTTTTCTTGTCGGGTCGGCTGGGGCGGTAATTTTCGTACCGTAATCCTGAGTAATGGATGCAATCTCACTTCCGCCGTTGGTATCAAAGGTTATTGTGTACTGATTGATTTCCCATTGTGCTTTAACCGTTATATTCTCCGCAGGCATGGTTTCGGGGATTTCCTTATCCCAGCCCTTAAAGGTGTAACCCTCTCTTGTCAGGGTCGGAGCGGTAATCGGTGTGCCGTAATCCTGCGTTATGGTAATATCCGCTTTGCCGTTTTCGGGCTTGACTGTGACGGTATATTGATTGATTTCCCACTTCGCCCAATACTCTTTATTACCTGTTTCTGCACCGCCGATTGCCGTAACAGGAGAGCCGGTCAGATTTTCGTTGTCATACCAGCCCTTGAAGGTGTACCCGGTGCGCGTCACATCTGTCGGGAGTGTTGCGCCCACGCCGTAGGTGTATCCGGTGACATTGCCGTTGTTGATCGTGCCGCCGTTTGTGTGCAGGGTTACGGTATAGATCGGGGCTGTCCACTGCACCGTCAGTTCCGTCACATCAGCAGGAACACTGCCGCCGGGTTCGTAGGAATTGCCATTGCCGTCAAGCCACATGAAGTAACTGTCTGTATTTCCGTCCGGGCGGGTCAGACCATCGGATGCGGGAGCGGTAAATGTACTGCCGTTTTTCACGATGATTTGAATATCCTCGGAGCTATTACCCAGCGTTCCGCCGCCAAGGTCAAGGGTAACGACCTTCAGTCCGTCAGAGCCCAGTGTGTCAGGGTTCAGGACTTCAAGGACGGGGCGGAAACCAGTGTCCCGCTCCGGAAGGGTTGGCCTTGCCCAAAATGTAACCTGTGCAGCGAAGTGTCCACCACGAGATAGATACCATCCCTCGACATTCCCAGTACCTATATCCTGGCCGAAAGAGCGCATTTTATACCAGTTTTTGATATAATCGGCTGACTTCTGATAGATCGTATCCCATTCATTGTCAATTGGTGCAAGACCAGAGCCTTCTCCTTCATTACGGTGATGGTCTCCAACAGATGGGGCGCGGAGCGTATAGTTCACGTTACTCGCTGTATAGGTCTGGCCATAAATCAGGTTCATTTCTGCCAACGTCTCCCGCTGCAAAGAACATTTCACGTTATAATCTGCAATAAACAAGCTGTGCTCGTAAGGGGTGGTATCCTTGTCGGCTTCATTTTTCAATGAATATGCATCCACCGTGCCCACATAAGTAAAGGGCACATAGTGCAGGGTGCTGTCCGGCAGATTGCTGTTTGCCGTGCCGGGAATATCCATCGCCGACAGGTCAAAATAGTATCTGCCGCCGGGGGTAAGGGAAAACTGTTCTGATAAAACAAACTGCGCCGTGAGCTTGGTAACATCCGCCGGAACACTGGCACCGGGCGCGTAGAGCTTACCGTTGCTTCCGAGCCACATGAAGTAGCTGCCTGTATTTCCGTCCGGGCGGGTCATGCCGTCGGACGCAGGCGCGGCAAAGCTCTCGCTGCTTTTCACGATGATTTGAATATCCTCGGAGCTGCCGCCGAGCGTTCCGCCGCCAAGGTCAAGGGTAACGACCTTCAGTCCGTCAGAGCCCAGTGTGTCAGGGTTCAGGACTTCAAGGACAGGGCGGAAACCGACGAGCGGGAGGGAGTCCGTAGCATCGTCGTCGTTCCAGCGTCGGCCCGAATCGTACCCGCGAACCGCACGGAGCGACGAGTTGTATCTTGTTGTGTCCTGCCCCCACGAATATATGCCATTCCAGTTTTTGATGTAGCTGCTGTCCTTGTTCAGTATCCTGTCCCATTCGTTGCTTTGGGGCACGCCGCGTTGGGAATCGTCTAAACCCGTACAGTCACTTCCCACAGACGGTGTGTGCAGGGTATAGTCCACGCCGCCGCTGGCATAATTTTTGCCGAAAATCAGACCTGCGGTATTCAGGTCATCCCAGCTTACCGTATGCGTTACGGCATAGTCCGCAATGAATAGGCTGTGGGGATATTTATTCTTCTGAGCATACTCCTCGGTGGTTGCCATTTCCGATGTGAGCTTATAAGCGTTGACCGTGCCCACATAGGTAAAAGGCACATAATGAAGTGTGCTGTCCGGTAGATTGCTGTTTACCGTTCCGGGGATGTTCATCGCCGACAGATCAAAATAGTATCTGCCGCCAGGGGCGAGGGTAAACTGTTCGTCAGGCTGACTTTCCACCGTCAGCGTGACATCCGCAAAAGCACTTGCAAGGTCGGTCTTGCAGTCACCGTTATACTGCTCGCTGAATACCTTCATGGTATAGTCGCCCGGTGCAATGTCAGACGGGATTTTGATTTCAACCGTTCCGCTTTCGGCAGTAGGTTGTGCTACTCTGCCGTAATACTGTGCGCCGTTGTTATCCGCCAGGATGACAGAGATATATTCATTTTTCCCTGTGGTCGCTCCGCTGTAATTCAGCGTAACGGTATCGTCGGGGGCGGCGCTGACAGCTTTTTTCGTTACGGCAAAATTGCGGCTACTATCTACAAGTGTCAATTTCCATTCACTTCCGCTGTATTCGGGAACTTCGGTCAATCCTCCGTCGGGCTTTCCGCCCACAGCGGCAGATGCAAAAAGGACAGAGTTCAGATTTAATTTAAAAGCGGGACGAACACCCCATATATTGCTGATATCTATCCCATCGTGGTCGATATTAGCAAAACCGTCCACAGAGGCAACATCGCGATTCTTTGCGCCCGGGGAGCGCAACCACCAATAGCTTGATGCCCAGTATTGATGTTCTCTATCCGCAATTCGCAGATCATTATTTACCGCAGACGCTTCCGCTGTGGAAAGCGGCCAGAATACAGCGTTATTCACTTGTGTGCCAGATACACAGTCGGTATTTTCTCTGTTGTAACTTCCGCTTGCAAGCGTCTGTTTTTGAACTGCATCGGTTTCTTTCGATGTCAGCTTTTCTGCAAGCGCGTCTATTGCGGTTTTCAAATCGCTGTCTGCATAAGCGGCACTCGAGCCAAACTTTGACAAACCCATATTATATGCCGCAAACAGGGTAATATCCCCCTGTGAGCTTGTAACACCGTTTCCGTCATAACCGATAACTCGCCATGCAGCGGGATTATTTTCATGATTTTGTCCGAAATACACAGTCGGTGCGATCTCTGTGTTTACAGTTTTATTCAGTGCGTCTGCGCCAAGCTTTATCGCAGCAGAGCCCCATGCCCCAACCTCCTCGGCAAACACGCTTATCGGCGTAAGGCAGAGCATCATGCATAAAGTCAGCAGGATACTAAGTATTCGTTTTTTCATTTTTCGCCACCTCCGTTATATAAATTTAATCAAGAGCAGTTATTGTAATAGTACCTCTGAAGCCACCGAGATAAGTATTGTATGCCGAATTTTCAAAACTCAACTGCAATGTAATGTCTTTATTTGACGCATCATACATTCTGTTGAAATTAAAGGAATGTTGATCATTGGTATACGGTATTTTTGCCCCGTCTCTTTTTATTCGTGTAAGCTCCCTGCACAGATCGTCATCATAACCGTCTGTCATCTGAATAGAGTAATTGCCGCTGTTGTTAAATTCGTTTGAACCAACTTCGAGAGAACCGCTTAAGCAGACATTGTAAATATGTCCTTTTTTGAGTGTAATATTATTCCTGTAGTATGAAATCAAGCCGCCCTTGTTTATTTTTTCGTAGACAGAAATATAGACACGACTGTTATTCAGTACTGTCCTCGGAGCGTTTGCCTCTCCGTAAAAATACCCCGAACAGCTGCCGTTCTGACCTGCATCACCCTTGTCGCCTTTATCTCCTTTGTCACCCTTTTCGCCTTTTTCACCGATGTCTCCTTTGTCTCCTTTTTCACCGTCAACTCCTGTGGCTTTCACTCCCGTATCGGTCGTTCCAATCCACCAGTTGCCGTTTTCACCGATGAACGGAGTGTTGCCGTCTTTGCCGTCAGCGCCGTTTTGTCCGTTTGTTCCGTCCTTACCGTCAACACCATCTTTACCGTCAACACCGTCTTTGCCGTTTATACCGTCCTTACCGTCTGTGCCGTCAAGACCTTTCAAAATTGAAAGATCGTAAAGGTTAAGCCATATTTCATCGCCGACATAACGCCACTGCAGATTATTTTCATTTACACGGAACTCAGGTGTTTTTCCGTTTGCTCCGTCCTTACCGTTCTGCCCTGTGGGTCCTTTTATATCGGAAATGGCAACAAGGTTTTGCCAGTCTTCTCCCTCATAGCGCCACTGTATATATTCTGTTGTTCTTTGTACCTCTATGTTTTTGCCGTCAATGCCGTCTTTGCCGTCAATGCCGTCTTTTCCGTCAGTACCGTCTTTTCCGTCAAGACCGTTCTTTCCGTCAGTGCCGTTTATTCCGTCAGTACCGTCTTTGCCGTCAATGCCGATTTTTTCCGTCAGTACCTCTGAGCGTGTCAAGAGCTACAAGATCGTGCCATTCCTCTTCGGCGGCATCTCTCCATTGGATTGCTGTGCCGTTGTTTCGCACCTCCGGCAACACGGCTTTGCTATTTTCCGCCTTGCTGCATACAGCAGCAAATGCAATGCAAAGTACGATGCAAACCACAAGACAGAGTGCAGTAGTAATATAATAGATTCGTTTTTTCATTTATCATTGCCTCCTCTCAAATATTGTGAACGGTATTTATCAGCAAACAGGGCAACACCCTGTTTTAAGACCTCCATTTGGGTTTTTAAATAATATTCATCCTCAAACATAGCATAGTGTACACAGGCACGAACAAATATAAAAATCAGCGGTGTAATCACCGTGTACGGAATACCGATTTTCGGTTCCAACCGCTTTGCATACTCGGTATAGCGCTCATTCACCCCCTCAAAGAATTTTTTGCCGTGCTCAATATATTTCGGATGGGTATAGACCTGATACATCAGCCTATATTTCTTGCCGTGCTTCTTTGCGGTCCAATACGGAACCTCTTTCACAAATCGAACAACATCCTTCGGGTCGGTGGGAGCTTTTTCCATAAAATCATCCTCGACCTTTTCCATACAGTATGCAGTTGATTCAATAATCAGGTCATCCACACTGTTGAAATAGGAATACAGATTTCCCGTTGTACAGCCACACGCTGCCGCCAAAGCCTTGATACCCGTACCAGTCAATCCATTTTCAGCATAGCATTCAAAGCATTTTTCCATCATTTCCCTCTTACGCTCGTTGTGCTGTTCCTCTGTTGTTCTCATAATGTTTGCTTCCTTTTGATAACTAATCGATTAATTAATTATAGTATAGCACAAAGCTACGGCAATTTCAACAATTAACTAAGAAAAAATCGCAAAATATTAAATTTTTATCACATCTGTCGGAAACTTTACTTCTATTGCAGTACCCTTTTCCGAACTTTCTTCCACACGAACTTTACCATTGTGCAGTGCAACGATTTCCCACACCAAAGAAAGTCCCAATCCAACTCCGCCGTATTCTCTGCTTCGGGATTTATCTACACGAAAGAAGGGCTGAAAAATACTTTCTCTGTATTGTTCGGGGATGCCGTAGCCGGTATCCGCAACCGTAATAACAAGCTGATTGTCTTTGTGCATTACGGTAATATTCACTGTACCGTCAAAACGGTTGTAGCGTATAGCGTTTTCGGTCAGATTATATAACAAACGGTAAATCAGCGTGTCACTGCCTGTCATAACAGCATCGCCCGTGCTTTCAAGTGTAACGTTGTTCTTCTCTGCAAGGGGCGCAAGGTCAGTGAAAATCTCTTCTACCATAGGTCCTATTTCTATGCGGTCGGCACACGATACTGTGCGAAGCTCGCTCATTTCCAACAGGGTTTTTGTCATTTGCGTCATTCGTTCGGTCTGCTCACGCAACAACCGGAGGAACTCTGCCGTTTCAGGCGATACCCCGGGATGCTCTGCCGAAAAAAGTTCAAGCTGTGCCTGCATAAGCGAAAGCGGCGTACGCAACTCGTGTGCGGCGTTTCCCGTGAACTGTCGTTGAGCGGTAAACCCCTCATCAAGACGGTCAAGCATCCGATTGAACGACTTGACAAACTGTCTCAGTTCAGGCGGAACATCTTCGGTTATCTTCATATCCGTCAAATTGTTAGGTTGAACCTTTTCAACCCGAGCGGTAAAAGTACGCAGAGGCTTCAGTGCACGCCCGCTTAAAAAATACGCAAGCACACCGCCTAACAATGTTGCCGCCGCCGTAATATACCAATTGGTAGCGATAAAGGATTCCTGTGCTCCGTTAATTACAATAGTCAATTCACGATCAAGCTTTTCGTGTTCGGGATCGAAAAAGTCAGGTTCTCCTTTGTCCGTATCACCGTAACCTGTAACATAAGAGCCTATGGAATCCATATAATGGCTGCCGGAATAGCCGATAAGAACATTCATAAAAATGCAGGTAGCTCCGATAAGAAGTGCAGTCATCAGAGTTATGCGCCATTGCAAGGATAGCTTTTTCATACTTTTTCTTCCTCCATAACATATCCTTCACCAATGCGATTGCGAATCGGGTCATAGCCGAGTGCCGCACGCAGTTTCTTTCGTAATGCAGAAATATGTACTCTTATTGAATTGCTGAAATTGTCAACACTGTTATCCCAAACATGGTCGAGCAGTTCTTCCTGACTGACGGGGCGACCTTGATTAAGAAGTAAATATTCAAGTATTCCGATTTCTTTTCGGGTAAGTGACAGCTCCTGACCGTCAGCAACGGCAACACGGGCTTTGGTGTCAAAAGCAACCTTTCCGCAGTTCAAAACAACATTATTTTGTGTAAACCGCCGGCGAGTCAGACTGCGTATTCTTGCCTCAAGCTCCTCCAAATGAAAAGGCTTTGTCAGGTAATCGTTTGCCCCGGCGTCCAGTCCCTCCACCTTGTCGGCAACCTCACAGCGTGCCGAAAGAATTAACACTCCGGTATCTCTGTCGGTTTGTCGCAGAGTTCGCAGTACCGTCATCCCGTCTGCACCGGGTAAATTAAGATCAAGTAAAACAAGATCGTACTTTTCCATTCCAAGCAACTCAATTGCTTTGTTTCCGTCATAGCAAAAATCAACGCTGTATGCCAGTCTTTTAAGGCTGCGAACAATTGTCTCGCACAGCGCACGCTCGTCTTCAATTACTAAAATACGCATAGAAACTCTCCTTGTTATGTTTTCATATTTCTTTGATAATTTAATTATATCGCTCAGATATAAAGTTTTTGTTAAGTTTTCGTTCTTAACAGAGATTTTACATCCTCTGTGCTACAATGGAAGCACAAAAGAAAGGGGTGACCGAATTGACTCGAAAGAAAAAAGCCGTATTTCAGATCGTGCTGATTATCTGCGGAATTACGATGCTGTGTTACGGAGCTCTGCGCGGAGAGGCAGAAACCGTGTTAAGCAAGGCAATCCGGCTGTGTTTGGAGTGTGTGGGAATTGGATAACAAAAAACCGAAGAAAAAAAGAGGCGGTGTATCGCAGTTCCTCTCACGCTTTCGATGGCTGATTCAAGCAGGAGCAACTTTGCTGAGTAATATTCATCTGCCGAATTTTTTTAAGGGCGGAATTTATCAAGGCAAAGGAAAGGCTGTTTGTGTGCCCGGACTGAATTGCTATTCCTGCCCGGCGGCATCGGGAGCCTGCCCAATCGGCTCGTTTCAGGCAGTGGTGGGTTCGTCAAAATTCAGTTTTTCATATTATATCACAGGATTCCTCATATTGATAGGGGTTCTGCTCGGGCGGTTTATCTGCGGTTTTTTGTGTCCGTTCGGATGGCTTCAGGAACTGTTACATAAGGTGCCGACAAAAAAGCTTCCCACTAAAAAGCTGAAACCGCTGACATACATAAAATATGCAGTTTTGCTTTTTGCTGTATGTTTACTGCCGATGCTCATTACAAACGATGCGGATATGGGAGATCCTTTTTTCTGTAAGTATCTTTGTCCTCAAGGGGTACTCGAGGGGGCAATCCCTCTTTCCGCTGTCGATTCGGGAATCCGTGCCGCACTTGGTACGCTCTTTTCGTGGAAGCTGGGCATATTGATCGCAGTAATCGTACTGAGTGTGCTTTTCTACAGACCGTTCTGTAAGTGGCTGTGTCCTCTCGGTGCATTTTATGCATTGCTTAACAAGGTGTCACTTTTCGGAATGAAAGTAGACAAACACAAGTGCATTTCCTGTGGAAAATGTGCCAAAGCATGCAAGATGGATGTAGATGTAACCAAAACTCCCAACCATACCGAATGCATACGCTGCGGTAAGTGTATCCGTGCCTGTCCTGTCGAGGCGGTCAGCTTTTGCTACGGCTTTGGCAAAGGGAAAGAAAATGATTGTCCCGCTAAAAAAGCGGAAACAGCAAAACAAAAATTGAAACAGAAATTGAAACAGAAAAGGAGTAAATACCATGAAAACAAAAATTTTAAGCTTACTGACTGCCCTGATGATGTTGTTAAGCTTTGCCGCCTGTGGCACAGCCAAAGGCAATACGACGAATACTACTGCAAATAAGAAAAGCGAAACGGCTATGCTGACAGCTGTGAATCCGAAAACAAAAGACGAGGCCGCCGACCTGCATCAAAAACTGATGGCACAGGAAAATGCTATTCTTTCCGAAAACAGCAAGCTTTGGGAAAAGGTATTTGCTTCAGCCGATAAAGGTATGGCGATGAATGAGGACGGCAAAAACTACGGCGATTTTCTTCTGAAAACAATTGACGGTATCAAGGATCAGTTCAGTGCTGATGAGTTGAAACTGCTTAATAAAGGCGCCGAAGAGATTAAGGAAATTGAAGGAAAGCTGACAGTTTTGGAACAAAAATTTCCCGGATGCGGAGAAAAACCGTCTGATGGAGATATGAGCGTTCCGGCTGAAAACGGTAAGCCCATCGAAAAGGATAATCTGATGAAATTCCCGACATTTGACGGCAAGGATCTTGACGGAAATGAAGTTAAGAGCAGTACGCTTTTTGCAAAAAATACCGTTACTGTAGTAAACTTCTGGTTTACCACCTGCAATCCCTGCGTGGAAGAACTTGCCGACCTGGAAGCTCTGAATAAACAGCTTGCAAAAAAAGGCGGAGCAGTAGTCGGAATCAATTCATTTACACTTGACGGTGACAAAACGGCTATCTCTGACGCAAAGAATATTCTGGCAAAAAAGGGTGTGACCTACAAAAACATTTGGTTTGATTCAAAAAGTAAAGCCGGAGAATTCACATCCGGATTGTACTCCTACCCCACAACTTATGTTGTCGATAAAAATGGTAATATTGTAGGAGAGCCGATTGTCGGTGCAATAACCTCCGAAAAGCAGTCTGAAAAGCTGCAAAAGTTGATTGATCAGGCAATTGCAAACAGCAAGAACTGATGTGTGCCCTGTCACGACAAAGTATAAATAATGCATATTTTCAGGTTCTGTAACAGATATTTTTTCAACCGAATTTTACATATAGATTCCAACAAATATGCCAATAATTAAGCCCATATAATTTTTCGTACAACAAAACCTCCTGTAACGGATTTTACTCTGTGCAGGAGGTTTATTCTTATTTCGATATTTTATATTTCATCATTATATCTGTATAAAAATTTTACATAGCTGTAAAGCGGTTTGTCATCACAATAAATTTGTATTCTGTTCGAGCCTCCTTTCAGCAGTTGTTCTACCCTATTTTATTGTAGAGTTTGTTACTGTCAAAATGCAAATATCAAAACTGCCGATGCGAGAAAAAGTGCAAAGGTAATCGGCTGAATTTTTATGTATTTTTCAACTTTTGCAATTCGTTCTTCCGAAAAAGCATTTGATTGTACTGCTTTTTTGTAATCTCGATAAGACATTACAAACATAAAGATTGAAGCAATTATAAATGCAGTATAAAACACATATAAATAACTCTCCAAAAGCGAACCAAAATATTTTGTAATCAAAGAAAATGAAAAGCAAGCTGTCTGGAAAATCGGAGCTAAAATACTTCCTTGAATTATTCCGTCACATTTATCCTCCGGTTTGTCATCCTCTTCATTCGGCAGAAAATAATCCTCTGCAAGGCTTGAATTAATATGAACCCTCTTACGGTATAGTTTTAATAAAGCTGCAATCAACAGCAATAAAAACATTGCTAAATTACTGTAAATATAGATTGAAAATTCAATACCGTGAAAGACATAAACTAAATCTCCGTCGCTATACATAGTTAAAGCATAAAAATAAGCATTAACTATAACTACCCAAGCATATATTCTTTTAACCTTTTTGAAAAGTATGTATATTGTTGCAAAGTGCATTGTAAACAGCAAAAGCAACAAAGATATAAACACAATCAAATCATACGGATTATGTGTTTTAAAAAAATTCATAAAAGGATAAAAATTCAAATACAACGCAGTTGTGGGAAACATAGTTAAATCCGAAGTAATTATGCAATAACCAATGTTCACAAACAGCAATAATATAAATAAGCTTTGTAAGCCTACGACAATTGAATAATAAATTTTCTTTGCTTTCATTTAAAACATCCTATCTGTTATTTTACTTTTCATATTTGACTATATCAAAAAGAATTCAAACGAAATCAATAATGTGTATGGTGATATCATGGCTGATGAGATTAATACACAAAGAAATTTTTTTGGTCCATTCGGTTTTTCCGAATACTATTGACGGAAAAATCACAATGTCGGCAACAAAAGGCTTTGCTGTAATAACTGCTCATATTAAATTCTTCTTGAATGTATTAGATTGATTTTTAGTGATTAAGTGTGTATAATGTATATTGGGAGGTATCTATGGGAAAACAAAATTATTTTTTCAGCAGAATTACGGACATACTGATTCTTGCCATTTTGTGTGAGCATGACAGTTATGTGTATGAAATTGTAAAATTCATAAAATGAAAAATCAAACGGATGCCTGTCCATATCTCAGAACACCGTTTACGCAGTCACCTACAAGCTTGTTAACGAAGGAAAAATCAGCGAATATTCAAAGCTGGTCGGCAAAAAGCGCACACGAATTTATTATCATATTGAGGACGAAGGTCGGGCATATTATGAAAACCTTTTGGAGAGTTTTCATAATGCATACAGCGGTGTAGAGAGTATTTTAAATATTTTAAAAGAGGACAAGGGCAATGAACAATAACGGGGATTCCCTATGTTTTCAAGAAAATAAGGACAGGCAAATACATCAAAAGACTTATTGCGGTTGTACTTATTCTTGCACTCATATCAACTGTTACATACTGCATTGTTTTGCATGAAGACCATCAGATTACAAAAAGACAGGAAGCTGTTATAGCCGAAGATGTAATCGAATAGTATAAATTCCGTTCGGATATTTTTAAAATTTACAGACCGATTTCAAATTTGATTTTGAAGTCGGTCATTTTTTGTATATACGCTTTTTACGCAATGAAAATACATATTCTTATTGTATTGTAGCAATAGACATTGTAAAAAGCAATACTTATTAATATTTACTTTATCTAAAAGTCATATATTCATATCTGCCAATGCTTGAATAACCATATGCAAACATAGCAAACAATATAAATACTGACCAAAATTTCAAAAATTTTATAGCCGTATCATATTTCGATGTTGTGTACATTTTGTTTAAGTCATCTAAATAAGCAACTATATTATTAATTAGAATAGATAATGATGCGCCGCCCCATGATGCTACTATTGAAATATGTACACCAGCTAAATTAAATGTCAAAAGCAGCAACACACCATTTATGACAAAGAATAGTGCAATCAGTTTTGTAAGCGTATCAGAACGAAGGCTCTCATAGAATCGCCAATCTTTCGATTTATAATAATTATTAGCATAAAGGCACAAACACAATATTCCGCTTAATATAAATATCACAGTATTTACCGTGTTATCAGAACTATCAATCAGTTTAAATAATGTGAGCAAGAATATAGCAACTGTCAGTACAACATCAAAAGCAAAATATATCAAATATGACTTTACAATACGTTTGTTGCCGTTTAACTTTTTCGGATTGACTTTACTGTAATCTATAGTTTCAAAGTCTATTTTATTGTTTTCCGTCATGTCAAACACCTCATCTCGCCCATTCTTTTTTTTTCAGTTGGTTGGATACCAATATAATGACTAATTTTATCAATATCGGTTTTGGGATTATCTGTCCAAAGAATGAATTCAACCATAATCAAAAGAGAATGGCTTAACAGATTTCATATCATTAATTACAAACATGCCTATAGGCTTGTATTTGAGTATATTGAAACCTTTTATAATACCGTTAGGATTCACAGCCACTGCGACTATATGTCTCCTAATGAGTTTGAAAAATTGTTTGAGAGGGAATCTTCTCTGCCAGCAGCTTAGTTGCCAGAACTTCTCATTTTATTTTGTGCTAAATCTTGACACAGGACCAGAATGATACTTTATTTTAGCTCTTTTTTGTATTAACATTTTACCATCCTTATTAAATATAAGAATAGAAAATGCTTTGTGACGAATTCCTTTTAGATGAGCCTCAATTTTAGGTATCTTATTGATTAATCTATCTGTCGAGTCAATTTGCATTACATATTTATTTTTATCAACATCAAAAAGCACTTATTTAACATCCTTTTCGTTAACTTAGCCCTATATACTTAAATATTTGTATCAAGCCAATCTAGTATTACTTCGAGATCACCATCACTTAAGCCATGTATATTATCATCACGCACACTAAAATATATATGTTTATTATTTTGTTTTAATTTTTTATACAAATCTTCTGCTTGTAAAAAAAGAAACTTGTTCATCATATTTGCTATGAATAATCAAAACAGGTACAGTAATTTCTTCTGTCCAATAAATAGCTGATCTTTTTTCATATTCTTCTGGGTTTTGCTCAGGAGTTGTCCCAATATAGTTGTAAAGTAATTTTTGCATATCTTCACGAGCTTCGTAAGATTGAAACAAATCACTAACAGCAGATATGGCTATAATTCCTTTAACTCTATTATCCTGCTTGGCAGTCATATAAGTCATCATACCACCACGAGAAACACCCGCAACACAAAAATCTTTCATGTTAATAAAGTCAAAATGTGTTTCACACAAATCAATTAGTTTTATAACATCATTAAGATCTTTACCACCAAACTCATCTTTACCACTTCCGCCATCTGCTCCTCTATATTGCGATGCAACAATAATCCTATTTGTCAATACACAAAGTTTTGCGGTATCTTCATCACCAAGCAAACCGATTTTGCTATTTCCTCCTCTGTTATATAATATACACTTTCCTAGTGATTGATTTTCAACAAGACTCAGAGGAATAGATATATAAGCTTTTACTTGATAACCATCAGAAATATATGTAAATTTATACGAGATACAACTTTTACTCAAACTATTACTTAACTCTATTTGCTCTATGTCGTATACTTCTTCATTTTGATAGTTTATGAAGTTATATATATTATCCTCAGCAATCTCTATGTTTTCACTACAACCACTCAAGGCAAACAAAAACAACAAAATAACGCTAATATTTATACATAAGAATTTTTTCATTACAATCACCTAACTTTATAAAATCCTCTATATGTCTATAAAAAAGAGATATGATTCATCGATATAGTGTTAGCATCTAAATAGTACAAAACAAAATGAGATATCCCCTTTAAGTGTTGTATAATAAAAAAAGGAGGAATTCATTATATCACAACAAAAAACTCATCACACCAAGCAATTCAAGTTGGATGTTATCAACTATCGCAAAGAGCACCCTGATCTTACACAGGTTGAATGTGCAAAGAACCTGGGTAATTGTTTGAGAGGGTATCTTCTCTGCCAGCAGCTTAGTTGGCAGAACTTCTCATTTTATTTTGTGCTAAATCTTGACACAGAACCAAGTATTTTTAATTTCACTTGCTTCTCACCCCTAATTACTACTTAATTTCTTAGTGTTAAAAATAATACATATTATAGGAAAGATAAAAGTTAGAATTGAAACGACCATAATCGGAATTTTATATGTCGCAAAATCAAAATATCTAATATTATATCGTATAAATGTAACTGTAAAATTATAAGCTGAATGTATTAGTATACCAGGTACTATTGAATTATATTTATCAACAAGGTAATTAAAAATCAAACTCAATAAAATTGCTGACAATACTGTGAATATAGATGATGAAAAATGAATAACACCCAAAAGTCAACGAAACTAAAAGTGATTGATACCCATATTGGAAAAGCCAATTTTAGTTTTGAATAGATTAAGCCACGAAATGTAACCTCCTCTACAATTGGAGCTAATATACTCTTGGCTACAAACAAAAAAACTACATTTATTCCATTGACTGATTTGTGCAAATCATTTGTATTTGAAACAGTATCTTCTCCCTGAAAGAATGGTATACAATTTAATAGAATTATAAAAATAAAATATACTGATAATCCTAAAAGAATAAAAGGCAATGCCGAATGCAGAGTTATTTTATTTAGTTTTATACTATCAACAAAATTATATCTCTT
>ENA-OQET01000315-OQET01000315.1-human-gut-metagenome-genome-assembly--contig:-NODE-315-length-26727-cov-4.662256_pt1 | contig 26727 bp, 20 predicted proteins | sample MGYA00242800_ERZ504645 | MGnify/ENA primary metagenome ERZ504645 (study PRJEB26092, sample SAMD00036308) | human gut metagenome | host: Homo sapiens | study: EMG produced TPA metagenomics assembly of... | reverse complement strand
TTGTAATTCCAACATAACAAAGTCTTCGCTCTTCTTCCAGTTCTTCTCTGTCTCCCGCATTAATACTCATATATCCCGGGAAAAGTCCATCTTCCATCCCTGCAAGATAAACACGTGGAAATTCAAGTCCCTTTGCACTATGTAAAGTCATCAGAACAACATGTTCCTGGTCTTCATCCAGACTGTCAATATCCGCAACCAAAGCAACTTCTTCAAGGAATCCACTCAATGTTGCCTTTTCATCTTTATCCTGACAACTTTCCTCATAAGTTGCCGCTTTACTGATCAGCTCATCTATATTCTCTTTTCTTGTTTTCGCCTCTTCTTTATCTTCATTTTCAAGGCTTTCTATATATCCTGTCTTCTCAATCACTTCCTGTAAAAGATCTGTGATACTCATCTCTTCTGCCAACGTCTTAAAATACTCGATCAATGCCGCAAAAGAGTCCAGTTTTGTTGCACTTCTTCCCACTCCTGAGATCAGCCCCGGTGCCAGTAAAGCCTCATAAAACCCAATTCCACGTTCTGTCGCAGACTCCTGAATCCGGTTAATTGTTGTAAGACCGATTCCTCTCTTTGGGACATTAATGATTCTTCTAACCGCAACATCATCACGTCCATTGTCGATTGTCTTGAGATAAGCAAGAAGATCCTTAATCTCTCTTCTCGCATAGAAATTCACTCCACCGACAATCTTATAAGGAATGTTCATGGCAATAAACTTCTCTTCCAGCAGACGGGATTGTGCATTCGTACGATAAAGAACTGCACTGTCATTATAGGAACCTCCCTGTCTGACAGCACTTTTGATATCTTCGCCAATGAAATCTGCCTCATCAAACGCAGTATCGAACTGACGCAGACGAATCAGTTCGCCTTCTCCGTTCTCCGTCCAAAGTGATTTTTCCTTTCTTCCACGGTTATTCGCAATCACGCTGTTCGCTGCATTCAGAATATTCCCTGTAGATCTGTAGTTCTGCTCCAGTTTGATCACCTTTGCATCCGGAAATTCATGCTCAAAGTCAAGAATATTTCGGATATTCGCTCCACGGAACTTGTAGATTGACTGATCATCATCTCCAACGACGCAAAGATTCTTATATTTTCCTGCAAGAAGGCTTACCAGCTGAAACTGAACTGTATTTGTATCCTGATATTCATCTACCATAATATAGCGGAATCTTTCCTGATAACTCTCAAGCACATCCGGCTGTGTCTGCAAAAGCTGTACTGTCTTTACAAGCAGATCATCAAAATCCAGCGCATTATTCGCCTTCATCTGCGCCTCATACTCACGGTAAACCTTAGCAATCTTCATCTTTGCAAAGTCTCCTCCGGCATTCAGTTCAAATTCATCCGGAAGGATCATCTCATTCTTGGCAGATGAAATTGCTGAAAGCAGACTTCTTTCTTTAAACACTTTCGTATCCACATCTACTTTCCGACAGACTTCCTTAATTAATGTCTTCTGATCATCTGTATCATATATCGTAAAATGATTCTCATACCCTAATCTGTCAATAAACCTTCTCAAAATACGCACGCACGCAGAGTGAAATGTACTCACCCATACACTTTCCGCTCCAAAACCGACAAGGTTATCCACACGCTGGCGCATCTCTTCTGCCGCTTTGTTCGTAAATGTGATTGCAAGAATATTCCATGCGTTCACGCCACGTTCTCCGATCAGATATGCGATCCTGTGCGTCAGAACTCTTGTTTTTCCTGAACCGGCTCCGGCAAGGATCAGAAGAGGACCGTCCGTGTGGTAAACAGCCTCTCTCTGTGGTTCATTTAATTTATCATAAATGCTCATCTTTCCACTCCTTTAAAGTTATAAAGATATCTGTAAATGTATTCCCATTATCAAACACACGTTCCTGTTTGTCAACTACATTTTCCGGCCTTCTTATCTTTTGCTTGCTATCTAGTTTTAAATACTATATAATAAATGTATTGAGGTGATAACATGAATATAGACACAAGTAATCTGTTAAACAGCATTTTAGAAGAACTTTCTTCTTTAAGTTATGTGCATCCCGGCGATGTTCCGAATATTAATCTTTACATGGATCAAGTAACTACTTTTATGGATGAGCAGCTGGCTTCGACCAAACGTTACCCGGATGATAAGATCCTGACAAAGACTATGATCAATAATTATACGAAGAACAATCTTCTTCCACCCCCGGTGAAGAAGAAGTATTCCAGAGAGCACCTGCTCCTTCTGGTCTTCATTTATTATTTTAAAAATATCCTTTCAATCAAAGATATTGAGACAGTTCTTGCACCGCTCACAGAGAAATATTTTCCGGATGGAAGCTCTTTTGAATTAGCGGATATTTACAAAGAAGTCTGCAAGATTGAAAAAGAACAGCTGGATTCCATCAAAGAGAATGTAACTGCTACTTATGAGAAATCTGCTGAGACTTTCACTCATCTTGCTGATGGCGAAGATAAAGAGATCTTACAGCAGTTTGCATTTATATGCAGCTTGAGTTTTGATGTATATATCAAGAAAATGATCATTGAACGGATCATTGATGACCTCTCTTCCAAGTCTTCAAAAAACGAAGAGAAAAAGAAAGGGAAATAAACAATTCTGTTTAAAACAAGATACAGCCTGCGAAAGACTTTTTCAGGATCTTTCACAGGCTGTATCTTTTGATTGATAAAAGGTATCTTATTGTAAGTTTAATTCTCAAGTGTTATTCTTCCGTTCCATTCTCTTCCTCAGCAAGCCCTACACGTTTGAAAACCATATCATATCCATCATTCCCATAATTAAGAGAACGGTTCACACGACTGATTGTCGCAGTAGATGCTCCTGTCTTCTCCGCAATCTCCAGATATGTCTTCTGTTCACGGAGCATTCTTGCCACTTCAAATCTCTGTGACAATGAAAGCAGCTCATTAATCGTACAGATGTCTTCAAAAAATGTATAACACTCTTCTTTATTCTCAAGGCTTAAGATTGCCTGAAACAGATAATCTACTGCCTCGGTTCTGATCTTCTTACTCATACGAAACAATCTCCTTCTCAACCGGCTAATTATACGATGGCTTACGGTATACCATAAACCATAGCAATACCTTTTGCCTTTTCAGGCCACTTTTTGATTTTATCACATTAAATTTTTAAAGTCTACCATTTCTTATGAATTTAAACTAAATTCTTGCACAATTTTGATTTTTTTCTAAAATATTTTATGTAAAACACACTTTTTTCGTTGTTCTTCCTCTTTTAAGATGCTATAATAAATCTGTTATAAATATTTTGATACAAAAGAGAGGAGTACATGATTAATATGAAGTGCCCAATATGTGGAAAAGACCTGGATTTGCAGAATAAGCAGATTGGCACCAGCGAAAACGGGGATCCAATCTTTAATGAATATGCAATCTGCCATAGCTGTAAAAAGCAATGGAACCTTGATAAACAACGTGCGAAGAAGATCGCTGCTAAGAAAGCTGCCGAAGAGAAAGCAAAAGCTGAAGCTGAGGCCCGTGCCGCTGAAGAGAAGGCAAAAGCTGAGGCTGAAGCCCGCGCTGCTGAAGAAAAAGCGAAAGCTGAAGCTGAGGCCCGTGCCGCTGAGGAGAAAGCGAAAGCTGAAGCTGCCGCCCGTGCTGCTGAAGAAAAAGCGAAAGCTGAGGCCGCCGCCCGTGCCGCTGAAGAGAAACGAGCTGCCCGCAGAGAAGCAAAAGCGCGTGCCCGCAAAGAAGCGATTGCCCGCCTTGCTGCTGATAAAGGGATTTCAGAAGAGGAAGCTGAGCGTATCCTTAAAGAAAGAGCCAGAGCACGCAAAGCCGCTGCACAGAAAGCTGCCACTGCTCCCACTGATGCTACTGATGATTCCGAAGAGCAGAAATATGGGAATATTCCAGCGGAAGAGATCCGTGATAAGCGTGAAAAAGCAGTTCGCAAGGGATACGAAGATATGCTTGCAACTGATCCTGACAGTAAAGCTGCCAAGAAGAAAAAGAAAGAGGAAACCGAAACTGCGAAAGCAAAAGAAGATGTAAAATCCAGAAAAATGGATGACTATGATGATGCGAAATCCTCTGATGATGAAGATGATGATGAATATGAATATGTAGACGAATATCCACGTTTCAGACCTGGGCGCATTATCCTTGGAATCATTTCCCTGCTTGCATTTGGTTTCTGTATTTATAAAGGTTTCGTAACAGGACTCAGCACATCAGGAGCTGACGTGACTTCTGCCCCTGGCATGAATTATGTCATTGTTGCTCTTTGTATGCTTATCACTGCACTGTTATACTTCATCATGAATAACCGTGATACACTTTTTGCATTCCTTATCCCGATGATTGTCTATATCGGTAGTGCTGTTTTTGGCTTTCCTGAAACATGGAGATGAATTCGAGCTTCTGATTTTAGCCGGTGCAAGTGGTGTACTTGCTGTTATTTCACTGATTCTCGCAATTGCTTCCCGCGGTGGAGATGATTACGATGATGAAGATGATTACGACGATCCATTTGAAGAAGAACACGATAATTAAAATCGCGTTGTAAATCTTTTGGTTTCTAAGAACAATTTATATAAGATAATTACAAGGGAGTATCATTTTTCGGTACTTCCCTTTTTTGTCCTAGTATGCATTTTTTATATCATATATCTAAAACATTTTTAGGTGTCAAAAACTTTTTTAGAATAGTTGTTGCTTTTTGTTGAATATGTGATAAAATATATCTATAGGTATCTTTATATAATTAAAAACACACAACAAACACATACTCCTCAAAGATTTTTCTTTGGGGATTTTGTCACAAAGAAAGGAGTAACTGACATGGCATCATTTATAGTAAATGGTCAGGAAGTCTCACCCTCAAAGAATCAGAAACTGTTACGGTTCCTGCGTGATGAGCTGCACATTACCTCTGCAAAGGATGGCTGCAGCGAAGGCGCTTGTGGAGCCTGTACTGTTATCATTGATGGACAGACTTGCAAATCCTGCGTACCTGACACAGATTCATTGGCCGGAAAGAATGTCATCACAGTCGAGGGACTTTCTGATTGGGAACAGAAAGTTTACACTTATGCTTACGGGAAGGCAGGCGCTGTACAGTGCGGATTCTGTATTCCTGGTATGGTTATGTGCACAAAAGCACTTTTGGATGTAAATCCGGAACCAACCGATGATGAGATTCGCTATGCGCTGCGCAACAACTATTGCCGCTGTACAGGATATGTTAAGATCATGGACGCGGTACGTCTGGCAGCTAAGATTCTGAAAGAAGGGGTTTTACCAGATGATGGAGATTCTAGCTGGACTCTTGGTTCCCGTGTTTCTCGTATAGATGTTGAAGAAAAAGTGCTTGGAACAGGTAAATATCCGGATGACTATTATCCGGAAGGAATGCTCTATGGCGCTGCTCTTCGTAGCAAATATCCACGAGCTCGCGTACTTTCTATTGATACCTCTGCTGCCGAGGCTCTGCCTGGCGTAGAAGCAGTTGTAACAGCCGATGATATTCCTGGGGAGAATAAGATCGGACACTTAAAACATGATCAGTATTCACTGATTCCGGTTGGTGGACTGACTCATTATCTCGGAGATGCAATTGCCCTTATAGCTGCAACTGACATGGCAACTGTAGAAAAAGCAAAGAAACTTATTAAAATTGAATATGAAGTACTTCCTCATGTGCATACAGTGGAAGAAGCTGCTGCTTTGGATGCACCTCTTGTTTATGATGAAGAAGAGACTAACGTATGTGCTTATAAGCACATCAGCCGCGGAAATGCGGAAGAAGCAATCAAGAATTCCAAGTACGTGATCTCACATCACTTTGAGACACCTTGGACTGAGCATGCTTTCCTTGAACCGGAATGTGCTGTTTCTTTCTATGATGAAGACGGTGACATTTTCGTATATTCAACAGACCAGTCTGCTCACCAGACACTACACGAAGTTACACTTATGCTTGGAACGGATAAAGTAAAGGTTCAGAACGCATTAGTCGGCGGTGGTTTCGGTGGCAAAGAAGACATGACTGTTCAGCATTTAGGTGCATTGCTTACTTATGTAACAAAGAAACCGATCAAGATGAAATTATCCAGAGCAGAATCCTTGCTTGTTCATCCGAAACGTCACCCATTCTACATGGATATGACAATGGGATGCGATGAGAACGGAGTGATCCAGGGTGTAAAAGCGATTGTTAAATCTGACACAGGTGCATTCGCTTCTCTTGGTGGCCCGGTTCTTGAACGTGCATGTACACATGCAGCAGGACCTTACCATTATGAAAACTTTGAGATTGAAGGAACTGCTTACTATACAAATAACCCACCAGCCGGAGCATTCCGCGGATTTGGTGTTACACAGACTTGTTTCGCAACAGAGACACTTCTGAACATGATGGCCGACAAAGTTGGTATCACACCTTGGGAAATCCATTACCGTAATGCGATCCGTCCAGGCGAAGTACTTCCAAACGGACAGATTGTAGATAACTCTACAGGTCTTGTAGAGACACTTGAGGCTGTCAAAGAAGAGTATGATGCTGCGCTTGCGGCCGGTAAGGCTGTTGGCCTTGGTTGTGCTATGAAGAATGCCGGCGTTGGTGTTGGTATCCCGGATACAGGACGTGTAAAATTAATAGTTGAAGAAGATGAAAAACTTCACATCTTCACTGGTGCTTCCTGTATCGGTCAGGGACTTGGTACTGTACTTGTACAGATGATCGTTACAAATACAGATCTTTCCCGTGATGATATCGTCTATGAGCGAAGCAACACATGGATTTCACCTGATTCCGGTACAACTTCCGGTTCTCGTCAGACACTTGTAACTGGTGAAGCGTGCCGCAGAGCATGTGAAAAATTTATGGAAGCGAAAAACAGCGGTAAATCCATGAAAGATATGATTGGAGAAACTTTCTACGGAGAATATCTCGCTAAGACTCATCCACTTGGTGCAGATGTGCCTAATCCGATATCTCACGTTGCTTATGGATATGCAACTCAAGTCTGCATCCTTGATCCTAAGACAGGTAAGATTGAGAAAATGATTGCCGCACACGATGTTGGTAAAGCTGTCAATCCACTCTCCTGCGAAGGTCAGATCGAAGGCGGTGTTGTAATGTCTATGGGATATGCACTCAGAGAGCAGTATCCAATCGATGAAAACTGTAAACCAATTGACAAATATGGTTCCTTAGGGCTTTTCCGTTCTCACGAAATTCCTGAGATTGAAGCAATCGTTGTTGATAAACCTGGTCTGGATGTTGCCTGTGGAGCAATCGGTATCGGAGAGATCACATCCATCCCTACTGCTCCTGCAATCGCAGATGCATATTGCAGATTTGACGGAGAAAGACGCTACAGCCTTCCTCTTTCTAACACACCATATGAAAGGAAGAAATAATCATGGCAATTAAAAAGAGATTTCCTTACCGGGCAGCTCTGGTTGCCTGTAACGGTGGCTGCCGCGCAGCCGGCTCTGAAGACGGTGGATGCAAAGATGGCTGCATCGGATGTGGAGCCTGTATAGAAAAATGTAAATTCGGCGCGATTTCCATGAATGAATATGGCGTTGCCGAAGTAGACGAAGAAAAATGTATTGCCTGTGGACAGTGTGCAAAAGTCTGTCCGCAGAACCTGATCAAGATTCACGAATGTGCAAACTACATTGTAGTAAAATGCTCTAACAAAGAAAAAGGAGCTGTAGCACGTAAGCAGTGTGAAGTCAGCTGTATTGGATGCGGTATCTGTGAGAAAACATGTACCGCCGGTGCAATTCATGTAGAAGATAATTGTGCTGTGATCGACGAAGAGATTTGCTTAAGCTGTGGAATGTGTTCTGTTAAATGCCCAAGACATGTAATCCATGATCTCCGCGGAGTATTTACAGCAGTAAGATAATACAAAAGCTATCGACTACGATAACAACACAGGTATGTGTTAAGTTATTGTAATCGATAGCTTTTTTATCTACTCATCTTCATCCAGAAACTCGATATCATCATCGTCATCGAGATAATCTAAATCATCCAGATCTTCCAAATCATCTAAGTCATCCAGATTTCCAGATCATTCAAGTCATCTAAGTCATCCGGATCTTCATCAAATCATAATCCTCTGTCGCATCTGCCTCATAGCAGTTACTTCAATTTCGACGTCTTCCTCCCAATCTTCCTCGTCTACATCAAACTTCTCTTCTTTAAAGTTCTCCACTTCATCCTCTTCCAGATCATCTTCAAGATCATCAAATTCATCCATGCTGACAACTGTTGTGCCCTTGTCTTCTTTCCGGACATTTTCCGGAAGACTCTCGATAATCTCATCCAGCTCATCAAAATCATCCAGATTCTCAACCAGTGCCCTTGCCTTCTCGACTTCATTTTCTGTAGAATGTTCTTCACGGATCTCTGCAGCTTTAAGTAAATTCTTTTTCTTACGTTTTCCGGATTCCAAAAGAAGCTGGATCCAGATACTAAGTACACCAATTGCAACACAAAGTGCCACATGAATCATTCCGTTTTTATATGGCTGCAGATAAAAGATACTGCTGCCCGCTGCCATTGCTCCAAATACAGAAGAAGAAGCAATCAGCATAAAGTTATGAAACTTAATAGAAAGCAATGCACACACAAGACCAATACCCGCACAGATTCCATACATAATAAAATCCTGTGGTTTCATCAAATGTACACTGACAACAAAGACGAGTACCGCTACAGTCACAAATCCACCAATCTGCTTCTTCCATGCACCAAGCACCGCCAATACAAGTCCCACACCTGCTCCCGCCGCCAATGAGATCATCTGATCTAGACCTGCAATCACTCCGACCGCAATTCCAGCTGCACATCCTGCCGACAATCCTGCGATCACAGACCAAAAACGTACTAACTTCAGCCCCGTCAGACATAACAGTACTGCTCCGACCGTTATAACGATCAGAGAAACAAATTCCATCTGACTCAAATGATGACTGCTTTCATTAAGTCCAGCCAGAACAACATCCAGGTCAAAATTCAGAATTGTATCAATCATATCATTTACATTCATTATTTACACCTTCGTCCCTTACTATTTATTACTCACTACTGCTCATTTTAGCAATTTTTTTACTGATTACAAGTGTTCATTTCACCTTTCCATTGACTTCTTATTCTTCTCCACTTAAATAGAAGAGAAATTGCTATTGCTGACCGCATAATACTATGAACAGCAATGAAATGCTAACATAAAGGAGTTTATTATGGAACAGTTAAGAATACCTGCTGGCTATCATTCCCCTCTTACAATTCGTGAGACAGAAGTAGCCATCAAAGAAGTGAAAGACCACTTCGAGCGTGCTCTAGCAAAGAATCTCCACCTGACACGAGTGTCAGCACCACTGTTTGTCCGTCCAGAATCTGGTCTGAATGATAACTTAAACGGTGTTGAACGTCCGGTTTCCTTTGACATCAAAGAACAGGATGGTTCTGTTGCAGAGATCGTTCATTCTCTTGCAAAATGGAAGAGATATGCATTGAAGAATTATAATTTCCATTCCGGCGAAGGACTTTACACAGATATGAGTGCGATACGTCGTGATGAAGATACAGACAACATCCACTCTCTGTATGTTGACCAGTGGGACTGGGAAAAGGTAATTCTAAGGAAGAACGTAACACAGAGACACTTCAGTATACTGTCCGCAAAGTCTACCGGGCTCTGAAAGATACAGAAGAATACATTTCCAGACGTTACAACTATATTGATCCTCTTCTTCCTGATGATATCCTTTTTTCATCACTACACAGGAGCTGGAAGACCTTTATCCGGATCTTACTACCAAAGAACGTGAAAAAGCGATTGCGAAGGAAAAAGGCGCAGTGTTTATCTCCAAGATTGGTGGCGTACTTGCTTCCGGCGAAAGACATGACGGCCGTGCACCGGACTATGATGACTGGGAACTGAACGGTGATATCCTCGTATACTATCCGGTTCTTGACATCGGTCTTGAACTCTCTTCTATGGGAATCCGTGTTGACGAAGACTCGTTAAAGGCACAGCTCAAGAAGCCGGATGTGAAGATCGTGCAGAACTTCCATTCCAGAAGGCACTGCTCAACGGCGAGCTTCCATATACAGTCGGCGGCGGTATCGGACAGTCCCGTATCTGTATGTATTACTTAAGAAAGGCTCATATCGGTGAAGTACAGTCTTCCCTCTGGCCTGAAAATGTAGTTGAAGCTGCTGCTGATGCCGGCATCCACCTTCTCTAAACACAAGACAGACCAGCCAATTATATGATAAAAAGCAGATTCGAATTCTACTGGAGCATCTCTCCTTTGAATTCGAATCTGCTTTTTTATTCTCCTCTTATTCTACAATCAGCAACTGTTCTTTCTCTTCCTCAGACACCCTGTTCCAAAAAACATTAAAATCATCAAATTCCGGCAAATAGATATCTGCCGTATTCCAGATCTGTGCCAGATTCTTGTCATTTGCCTTATCATAAACTGCTACTGTCTTAAATCCTGCATGTTTTGCCGTCCTCAGAGCCTGATAAGTATCTTCAAACACCCAGGTCTGTTCCGGCTCCGTATCCAGCTGCAAAAGTGCTGCGAAATAAATATCCGGCTGATCCTTACCGTTTCCGATCTCAGATGCTGTAAAAACCCCTTGAAAATAAGACAATACCTTCAATCTGCTCAGAGCTGCTTCTGCATTCTTCCGGTCACCTGTTGTTGCGATCACCATAGGAATCTTTCGCTCTCTGAATTCCTCCAGATACTGACGAACTCCTTCTTTCAGTGGAACACGCTTTGCATAATAATCTTCCACTTCCTTATTCAGCCCGTGTACAACCTCTTCCACTGTCTTCTCCAGGTTATAATGTGAGATCAGATAATCTGCCGCCTCCTCCAGGCTCATCTCAAATAATGTCTCTCCCAGATTCTTCTCGGCCTCAATTCCCAAATGATCCAAATACAATTCTCCAAGATTCTCCCAGACAGGCATGGAATTGAGAAGGACACCATCTACGTCAAATATTACACCTTTTATCATGTCATTCCTCTTTTCTGCTATGCACTACATTATAATCTCCCTGGAAACGCATGTCAACCGTTACTGTTCACACGATGTGCGACCAGCAACGCATCTCGCCATTTTAAATCGCCTTTGGCGATGGGGCGAGATGCATTCAAGTCAAAACACGCATCCTCCGTGTCAATCAGCGGAATGATTGACACGGGAGTAAACAGTAACTGTCAACCATCAGAAAAAGACCTTCTGCCGGCAGATCAACCACTTGCAAAAGGTCTTTATAAAATGCTGTTATTTATTTTGTCTCAAGGATCTTATCAACACTTGCCAGTTTTACACTCAATACAAATACTTCAGCGGCAACTGCAAGTTCTTCCGGTGTTGGATAAGACGGTGCGATACGGATATTGCTGTCATGTGGATCTTTTCCATAAGGGAATGTTGCTCCCGCTCCTGTCATAACAACGCCAGCTTCTTTCGCCTTCGCAACAATCGCTTTCGCACATCCATCCAGCGCATCAAAGGAGATGAAATATCCTCCGCGTGGCGCGATCCATGATCCAATCTCAAGTCCGCCAAGTTCTCTTTCAAGAACTTCAAGAACAGTCTCAAACTTCGGACGCAGGATATCTGCATGTTTCTTCATATGTTCTACAATTCCGTGAATATCTCCGAAGAATCTTACATGACGCAGCTGATTTACCTTATCATGTCCGATTGTCTGCACACGCATTGTGCTTCTGATATCCTCCAGGTTCGCATCAGATGCTGCCATTGCTGCAATTCCTGATCCCGGGAAACTGATCTTAGATGTAGAAGAAAACTTGTAAACCATATCCGGGTTACCTGCCTTCTTACACTCCATCAGAATCTCAATCAGATAATCCTGTTTATCTTCATATAAATGATGTACGCAGTAAGCATTATCCCAGAAGATACGGAAATCTTCTGCTGCCGGCTTCAGGTTCGCAAAACGGAACACTGTCTCATCAGAATATGTGATTCCCTGCGGGTTAGAGTACTTCGGTACACACCAGATTCCTTTGATTGCCGGATCACTGCTTACAAGTTTCTCAACCATATCCATATCCGGTCCTGTTGATGTCATCGGTACATTGATCATCTCAATTCCGAAATGCTCTGTAATCGCGAAATGTCTGTCATATCCCGGAACCGGACATAAGAATTTTACCTTATCAAGCTTACACCATGGAGTACTTCCCATGATACCATGTGTCATTGCACGTGCTACCGTATCATACATCACATTCAGACTTGAGTTTCCGAAAATGATCACGTTATCTTTCGGAACTTCCATCATATCTGCAAGAAGCTGTTTTGCTTCATCAATTCCATCAAGTCCGCCATAGTTACGGCAGTCAACACCATCTTCACAAGTCAGATCAACACCACTTGTCAGTGTATCCATCATCCCCATTGACAGATTCAGCTGGTCTGCTGACGGTTTTCCTCTGGACATATCCAGTTTCAGACCTTTTGCCTTCACTTCTTCAAACTGCGCCTCCAGGCCACTCTTTAATTCCAATAACTCTTCTTTGCTCAAATCTTTATATGCAGTCATTGCAGGAATCCTCCACTTTCTTTATTTTTTCACTTTTGTTATTGTATATAATTTTTGACGTTTCGTCAATGGGTTCTTGCATTCTTTTTTATTTTTTTGTTTTTTTCAGCTTTATTTTCACATGTTTTGCATTTCAAAAATGTTTTTCATTCATTTTCCACTACATTCCGTGTTATCACTCTATCCCATCAGGTTTTATCTATGCATTATTGATTTTTTCTCCCCTCCTGTGATATCCTTAGAAAGTAGATTCCAGTCAGCATTCCACTTGACTGTGAATAAAAATCTTATGATTCTATGGAGGTACTAAAATGAATTTTACATTTGCACACAATAACCTGAATGTATATGATCTTGAAAAATCACTGGATTTTTACCAGAAAGCTCTGAATTTAAAAGTAGAACGTGAAAAACTTGCCGATGACGAAAGTTTTAAGCTTGTATATCTCACAGACGGTGTGACTCCGCATCTTTTAGAGCTCACCTGGCTGCGTGATATGGATCGACCATATGAACTGGGAGATAATGAGATCCATCTTGCATTTGCTGTCGATGATTTCGATGCTGCTTACAAAAAACATAAAGAGATGGGATGTATCTGCTTCGAAAATCCATCTATGGGAATTTATTTTATTGAAGATCCTGACGGATACTGGCTGGAAATTGTACCAGGCAAATAAAAAAAGTTTAAAAAAAGGAATCAGCATCACTGATTCCTTTTTTGGTTCTAATATCTTACATAATATGTAACACGTACAGAACTTACCTTAACCGGTACTCCTGTCTGCTGTGCTTCGATCATCTGTCCGCCGCCAATGTAAATTGCTACATGTCCCGGTGTCCAACAGATATCTCCCGGCTGTGGATTATTTACGATTGTTCCATGCGCAAGAATATCTCCACTTGTTCTTGGAATTGGAATTCCAGCCTGTCTGTAGCAATACTGTACAAGTCCTGAACAATCCAGTCCAACTCCCGGTGTAGTTCCGCCCCATACATATGGAACTCCGATCTGTGAATACGCCGCATTTACAATAATGCTTCCCTTATCAGCACTATAACTTGGGCTTGATGAGGAAGAACTTGAGCTGCCTGAGCTTGAACTGCCGGAAGAACTACTGCTTGAGCTACCGGAGCTTGAACTGCTTGAGCTTGAGCTGCTTGAACTTCCTGAGTTTGAACTACTGGAAGAACTATTGTTTGAGTTATTTCTATTAGAAGTACTACTGCTTGAGTTGTTCTTCTTAGCTGCTTCCTCGGCAGCTTTCTTTGCTGCTTCTTCTGCTGCCTTTCTCTTAGCTTCTTCTTCCGCTGCTTTCTTTACAGCTTCATCAATCTTAACATCGAGATTTGCGATCTCACTACTCTTCTCTGTGATTGTTGTATTCAGTTCATTCTTCTGCGCATCATACTCTGTCTGTGTCTCCTGCAGATCAGCCATCTTTGTCTCAAGTGTTGTCTTAAGATCTTCTACTTTCTGAACTGTCGCAACATACTCTTCGAGCTTATCTCTGTCATAAGAATGTACCTGCTGGGAATATTCTGCCTGTGTCAGTACACTTGAAATATCCCCGGATGTCAGTACCTTCTCCACTGTGGCAGTTCCTGTTCCTTCTTCATACATATACTTAATACGAAGCTTCATAGCTGCATACTGCTGTTCCTGTTCCTCCTGCGCTGTTTTCAGATCTTCCTCTGTCTGAGAGATTTCCTCACCTGTTTCGATCAGGTCATTCTCAAGATCAGAGATCTTGGTCATAAGTGAATTCAGCTGTGTCTGAAGATCGCTTACCTGGTTCTGTGTCTCCTGCTTCTTCTGCTTCAGATCACTGACTTCGTCGGCAAGTACCGGTGTAACAGTCATTGTACATGCAAGTGTTACTGCAAGAATCATACTGCTTACTTTTTTTAACTTCATCTTTCCACCTATCCTTATTTTTATCTAGTCCCCCATGTGATTCATTATAATTTTCGTATCATAACTCGTTGTAAATAGTTACATTATAATTCCACATACTCATATGTTATAATACAACATCTATCGCTTTTTTTCAACATATTTCTCGTAACAAGAGGGTATTTTATTTACATTCTATGCTCAATATTATAGCGTATTTATGTAATATTTTCAATACTCCTCCTTACTTTTTTCATTTTTTCGTAACATTTTCGTAACAAAAAAATCTGGAAAGTTCTCTTTATTTTTTGATAAACTTTCCAGATTCCTGTTTCACTGTATGATCTTTTATTTTCTACTGAATATATAAGTTTGTATATCCCATCAGGCTTTCATCTACTTCTCTTGCCACTTCACGGCCTTCACGGATAGCCCATACAACAAGAGACTGTCCTCTGTGCATATCTCCGGCTGTGAATACATCTTTCACATTGGTAGAATATTTTCCTGCCTCTGTCTTTACATTTGTGCGTTCATTCACTTCTACACCAAATGCTTTTGTTACATAATCCTGACTTCCAAGGAATCCAGCTGCGATCAGAACAAGATCTGCATCTACGGTATACTCGCTTCCTTCTACCGGAACCATCATTTTCCGTCCGGTCTTCTCATCTGTCTTACTCTCAAGTTTGATAAGAACTGCCTTACAGAGATTTCCTTTCTTGTCTTTTACGAATTCTTTCACTGTCGTTGTGTAAACGCGAGGATCAGAACCAAACACAGCGATTGCTTCCTGCTGGCCATAATCTGTCTTGCAGACTCTTGGCCACTCCGGCCATGGGTTCAGCGGTGTCCTCTCGTCCGGTGCTTTCGGCATCATCTCCAGCTGGAGAACGCTCTTTGCTCCATGACGGATAGATGTTCCGACACAGTCATTTCCTGTATCTCCGCCTCCGATTACAATTACATTTTTTCCTTTTGCAGAAATGTAGCCTCCTGTTTTAAGCTTCATGTCATTTGCCCATAGTGCTTTCGTTGTTGATTTCAGGAAATCTACTGCAAAATAAATTCCCTGTGCATCTCTTCCCGGTGCTTTGATATCTCTTGGATTTGATGCTCCGCATGCAAGGATCACACGGTCATATTCTTTCAGGATATCTGCCGCCTTCACGTCTTTTCCGACATTACATCCTGTCTGGAAGATAATTCCCTCTTCTTCCATAATCGCAATCTTACGGTCGATAATCTGTTTCTCCAGCTTCATATTCGGAATTCCGTAGCGGAGCAATCCACCCGGTTTGTCCTCACGTTCAAAAACAGTTACCTGATGACCTCTTCTGTTCAGAAGATCTGCTGCCGCAAGTCCGGACGGACCGGAACCGATCACTGCGACTTTCTTTCCCGTACGCACTTTCGGCGGATTTGCCTTTGCATATCCCATCTCATATGCATTTTCAATAATTGCATATTCATTACTTTTTGATGCAACTGCTTCCTGATTCAGTCCACAGGTACATGCATTTTCACACAGTGCCGGACATACACGGGAAGTAAATTCCGGAAAATTGTTTGTCTTTTTCAGACGTAAATAAGCTTCCTTCCAGTTTCCATTGTAGATCAAGTCATTCCACTCCGGCACAAGGTTGTGCAGTGGACATCCACTGGCCATTCCTGCAAGCGGCTTTCCAGACTGGCAGAACGGAACTCCGCACGCCATACAGCGCGCGCCCTGAAGTTCCTGTTCTTCTTTGCTAAGAGGCGTATGGAACTCATTGAAATGTTTGATGCGTTCCAATGGGCTCTCTGCCGGTTTATCCTGTCTTTCATAATCCATAAATCCTGTCGGTTTTCCCATCTCTATGCCTCCTATCTTCCGTTCTTGATCATATTAAATGCTTCGATTTTTGCTTTTTCTCTGCTAAGTCCTTTTTCTTCCATCTGGATGATCGTGGACATCATTCTCTCATAGTCTTCCGGAATGATCTTCTTGAATTTTGGCAGATATTCTTTGAAATTATCAAGAATCTTCTTACCTACCTCAGAGTTTGTATAAGCAACATGCTCCTGGATCATTCCTTTTAATTCCTGTACATCATACTTATCTGTGACACGTTCAATGTTGACCATTGCTTTATTTACTTTACGATACAGGCTGTTATCGAGATCTATTACATAGGCAATACCGCCGCTCATTCCGGCTGCAAAGTTCTTTCCAACCTGTCCAAGTACAACAACACATCCACCTGTCATATATTCACATCCGTGATCTCCGACACCTTCTACAACTGCACGTGCACCAGAGTTTCTTACCGCAAAACGTTCTCCGGCAACACCTCCTACAAATGCTTTACCACTTGTAGCTCCGTAAAGAGCAACATTTCCGATAATAATGTTCTCATCTGATTTAAATTTCACACCTTTCGGCTGGCAAACAACCAGTTTTCCACCGGAAAGTCCTTTTCCAAAATAGTCATTACTGTCTCCTGTCAGTTCCAGTGTCAGTCCTCTTGGGATAAATGCTCCAAAGCTCTGACCGCCGGCACCTTTACACTGGATCACATAGCTGTCTTCTTCCAGTCCTTCCGGATATCTTCTTGTGATCTCAGATCCGAAAATTGTTCCGAAAGTACGGTCTGTATTTGTAACATCTACTTCAAGTCCTCTCTTTTCTCCTCTTTCAAGGGCTGAGAGAAGCTGTTTCAATAGTACTTTTTCATCCAACGTCTTGTTAAGTTCAAAATCATAGACTTTCTTTGGATTAAAGATAACACCTTTCTTCTCTTTCGCATATGGATTGTACAGAATCTGTGACAGATCCAGTGTTGCGGCACGCTCTGATGTCGGAACGTCTTTTACTTTCAGAAGATCTGTACGTCCTACCAGTTCATCCACTGTGCGGACACCAAGTTTTGCCATATATTCTCTTAATTCTTCTGCAATAAAACGCATAAAGTTAACAACATATTCCGGTTTTCCGCTGAAACGTTTTCTAAGCTCCGGATTCTGAGTTGCAACACCAACCGGACAAGTATCCAGGTTGCAGACACGCATCATAACACATCCCATTGTTACAAGCGGAGCTGTTGCAAATCCAAACTCTTCTGCTCCAAGGATTGCTGCGATCGCAACATCACGCCCACTCATGAGCTTACCATCTGTCTCAATACGGACACGCTCACGCAGACCATTCTGAATCAATGTCTGATGAGTTTCTGCAAGTCCAAGTTCCCACGGAAGTCCTGCATTCTGAATCGAGCTTCTCGGTGCTGCTCCTGTTCCTCCGTCATATCCTGAGATCAGGATAACTCCGGCTCCGGCTTTTGCAACACCTGCAGCAACTGTTCCAACACCTGCTTCTGATACCAGTTTCACAGAAATTCTAGCATTTTTATTTGCATTTTTGCAGTCATAGATCAGCTGTGCAAGATCCTCAATCGAATAGATGTCATGATGTGGCGGTGGTGAGATCAGACTCACACCAGGTGTTGAATGACGAGTCTTTGCGATCCATGGATATACCTTTCCACCCGGAAGATGTCCTCCTTCTCCTGGTTTTGCTCCCTGTGCCATCTTGATCTGGATTTCCCTGTGCACTGACCAGATACCTGGATGTAACTCCGAATCGGCCGGAAGCAACCTGCTTGATTGCAGAGCATCTGTTTGTGTCAAGACGTTCAATATCCTCTCCTCCTTCACCGGAGTTTGATTTACCATGAAGCATATTCATGGCGATCGCCATTGTCTCATGTGCTTCTTTTGAAATAGAGCCATAGGACATCGCACCTGTCTTGAATCTTGTTACGATTGAATCTACGCTTTCTACTTCATCAAGCGGTACACTCTTCTTCGGGAAATTGAAATCAAGCTGACCTCTCAGATTGATCTTCTCGCCTTCCTCATCAACCATCTCTGTATACTGCTTGAACATTTCATAATCACCACGTCTTGTGGACTGCTGAAGCATATGGATTGTCTGTGGATTATAGAGATGTTCTTCTCCGCCACTTTTATATTTATGTTTTCCAACACTGTCCAGTGTCATATCAACCTGCAATCCAAGCGGATCGAATGCTTCTGTATGGAAAGCAGTGTAATCTTCTGCAATTTCTTCAATACCGATACCACCAACACGGCTGACTGTATCTGTAAAATAGCGGTTAATAAAATCTGTCTTGAGACCGATTGCTTCAAAAATCTTTGCTCCCTGATAGGACTGGATTGTTGAAATTCCCATCTTGGATGCAATCTTAATAATTCCATGAATTACCGCTGAATTATAATCATCTACTGCTGCATAATAATCTTTGTGAAGCAGATTTGCCTCGATCAGATGACGGATTGACTCATGTGCAAGATATGGATTGATTGCACATGCTCCATATCCAAGCAGTGTTGCAAAATGATGAACCTCTCTAGGCTCTCCACTTTCCAGAATCATCGCGACTGAGGTTCTCTTCTTTGTACGTACCAGATGCTGCTGCAGTCCAGATACTGCCAGAAGTGACGGGATTGCAACGTGATATTCATCTACCTCACGGTCTGTCAGAATCAAAATATTAGCGCCCTCGCGGATCACACGGTCAACTTCAATGAAGAGATACTCTATCGCCTTCTCAAGACTTGTGTTTTTATAATAAGTGATTGGAATCTCTGCAACTTTGAATCCATCCACTTTCATATTTTTAATTTTCAGAAGATCTGTATTTGTCAGGATCGGGTTATTGACTCTGAGCATCTTACAGTTCTCTTCCTTCTGTTCCAGAAGATTACCGTCTGTTCCGACATAAATAGTTGTAGAAGTCACGACTTCCTCACGGATTGCATCGATCGGCGGATTTGTAACCTGTGCAAACAGCTGTTTAAAATATCCGAACAGTGGCTGACGTTTCTGCGAAAGCACGGAAATCGGTGCATCCATTCCCATCGCTGCGGTTCCTTCGGCACCGTTCTTTGCCATTGTCAGAATAGAAGTTTTCACGTCTTCATAAGAATAACCAAACGCTTTCTGAAGCTGTGTACACTCTTCAGCTGTATATTTTGGCACATCCTTATTCGGGATTTTCAAATCCTTCAACTGAATCAGATTACTGTCCAGCCATTCTCCATATGGGAACTGATTTGCATATTTTTCTTTTAATTCCTCATCATCGATCACGCGTCCTGCAACCGTATCAACCAAAAGCATCTTACCCGGGTGAAGTCTTTCTTTCATCACAATCTTGGATGGATCGATATCCAGAACTCCAACCTCTGAAGAAAGAATCAGATTATCATCATCTGTAATGTAATATCTGGAAGGGCGAAGTCCGTTACGGTCAAGCACAGCTCCCATAACATCTCCATCTGAGAACAGGATAGACGCCGGACCATCCCATGGCTCCATCATTGTTGCATAATACTGATAGAAATCTTTCTTGTTCTGGGACATCTCTTTATTGTTGATCCATGGTTCTGGAATACAGATCATAACTGCAAGCGGAAGATCCATTCCACTCATCACCATGAATTCTAATGCATTATCAAGCATCGCGGAATCAGATCCGGAAGTATTGATCGCAGGAAGCACCTTGTGGAGTTCACCTTTCAGACATCCTGCCTCCATTGTCTCTTCACGGGCACGCATCTTATCTGCATTACCACGGATCGTATTGATTTCTCCGTTGTGGACCATAAAGCGGTTCGGATGCGCTCTCTGCCAGCTTGGTGCAGTATTTGTACTGAATCTGGAATGCACCATTGCAATTGCAGAAATAAATTCTTCGTCCTGCAGATCTTCAAAGAAAAGTCTCAGCTGTCCTACAAGGAACATTCCTTTGTAAACGATTGTTCTACTGGAAAGTGAAACAACATAAGTGTCATCACTGCTCTGTTCGAAAATTCTTCTGACTACATACAGTCGACGATCAAAATCAATTCCTCTCTCGTATTTTGCAGGGCGTTCAATAAATGCCTGCATAATACATGGCATGCAATCTACCGCTGTCTTTCCAAGAATGTCCGGATGAATCGGAACTTCTCTCCAGCCCAAAAGTTTCAGTCCTTCTTTTTTTACAATAACTTCGAAAATCTTTTTCGCCTGATTGCGTTTTAATTCATCCTGCGGAAGAAAGAACATACCTACGCCGTAATCTCTTTCATCTTTCAGCTTAATTCCAAGTGGCTGACAGACTTTCTTGAAAAATCCATGAGGAATCTGTGTCAGAATACCCACGCCATCTCCTGTCTTTCCTTCTGCATCTTTTCCGGCTCTGTGCTCAAGTTGTTCTACAATACTCAAGGCTCCTGCCACTGTACTATGTGTCTTTTTGCCTTTGATATTGACAATTGCACCAATACCACAGTTATCATGTTCAAAACTTTCGCGGTAAAGACCACGATTCTGACTTTCCATTTCTTTCCTCATAGTCGCTATCCTTTCTTCCTGTAATCTAAAGTTTACTTTAAAATCTTCTTTATTCGGCGCATTCAATCATTTCTTTCTCACGTCGTGTAAAACTTTTTCTAGAATATACACCCTTTTACCCAGGCTGTAAATAGGGAAATCCTTGTGAATTGTCTGATTATTTGATTTTTCATTGATTTTATTCGAATAGTCAGATTATTTTGATTTCCTTATAAAAATAATATTAATTATTAAGATTTCTGTTTTTCTTTGATTTTATTTGATAAAATAATAGATTAAAAAGAAAAAGCGCGACAAGGTTTCGCACCTCATCGCGCACAATTTAAGATTGTATTTTTATCAGTACAATTTATTTCATTTGTATTTCTTCATTATTCCTCTGTTTTCTGAGTACTCACCGGATCCCCGCTTCTCTGAATCCACACAAAACAAGCTGCACAGATAAATGTGCTGATAATCACTGCCGCTGCCATTTTAAACGGTTCTCTGGCAAGCCAGTTAAACACTCCGATATCTGTAAAGATCAAAGATCCCAGATTCAAAACAATGTGAAGCATAATCGGAGCTTTCATTGAACCAAATTTCTCATAAACATAGCACAGAAGAATTCCTAAGAGAAAAGTGTAGATCATCTGTACCGTGTTGGTGTGTGTGACTGAGAAAAACAGCGCTGACCAGATTGCCGCATAATAAAATCCTCTGGTCTCCCGGTACCTCTGATAAAGCACTCCGCGGAACATAAATTCCTCTGCAATCGGAATTGCAAATCCAAATACAATAATCTGGACCACAAAATCTGCTGAATACATATTCTGTGCTGTCTGAACATACTCCGGATCGACCAAAACGGCCTGTGCCATAACGGACAGACATGTAGCACCAATACTTCCGATCACTCCCATCACAAGAAGTGACCAGTAATTCTTCAGTGGCTTTTGAACTCCCATCCGCTGTATCCCTGCAATCTGCTCTTTCTTTCGATCGATAACAAACAACGTAACTGTCAGAAACAACGTCGCTGCTGTAGCAATCCCTGCAATCGCAACCTGACCTCCTATGATTTTATCAAACGCAGGACTTAATACTTCATAGTACTTATTCATCATTTCCTGATAATTAAGGACTTCTCCACTTTGTGTCATCCTGGAAGATGCTTCCCCCATAAAAGGAAGAATGATTATAAACTCAATCACAAATTCCATCACCAGCTGGATTCCCCAGAATCCAAGTAGAGGACCGGCAGCTCTCCAGAAGGAGCGTCTCGGATCATTTTTCATAAGACAATTCCTCCGCTATCTTCTGAATCCACTCTCTGATCTTTCTTGCTTCACCTTTTACAGTTCCCTGAACCATCTCCGGCTTTCCGCCTCCCCGTCCTTCGAATGCAGCATTTAACATTTTGGAAAATGCACGAAGATCCTGGGTTCTGCTTCCGATCACATAACGGTATCCCGCTACATCATTTCCATAAAACACAGCACAAAGAATTCTTTCTTTTTCAAGCACTTCATTCACATACTGACGCATGGCATCCGCACTGATATCCTCTGAAAACATACAGACCGTTTTTTCTTCTTCCGGAACAGACTGCGCCCAGACGTGTACAAGCTGGCGTTCTTTCTCCACCAGTGTCCGTTTCAAAGAATCCAGCTCTTCTTTCAAATGTCCCACTGCCTCTGCTGTCTCATATTCTTTCGCACAGAGCAACGCTGAAATTTTCCTGTTCTGTTCCTGCTTCTTCTCATAATCTGTAAGTGCACGGCTTCCACAGAGCATTGTCACACGAACGCCGCCTTTGTATCGCTGCATATTAACAAGCTTGATCATACCGATCTCTCCTGTGCGTTCAACATGCGGCGCACAGCACGCACAGATATCATATCCCGGAACCGATACGATACGAACCTGTCCCTCAATCTCAATCTTACTGCGATAATCCAGTTCTTCCAGCTCTTCTTTGGATGGATAAGACACTTCGATTGTCAGATTCTTCCACACTGCACGATTTGCTTCAAGTTCAATCTCCTGCAGTGCTTCTTTTGATATCTCTCCATCAAAATCCATCGTACAATCTTCTGTTCCAAGATGAAATCCGACATTGTTGAAACCGTATCTTGCATGCACGATTCCGGAAACAATATGCTCTCCGGTGTGCTGCTGCATCTTCATAAATCTGGTCTCCCAGTCGATCTCGCCTTCAACAATCTCTCCTGCTTCAAACGGCTGATCTGTAATATGCAGAATTCTTCCATTCTTTTCCCGAACATCAGATACCTTCGCATCCTTCAGTTTTCCTGTATCTGCATACTGTCCGCCGCCTTCCGGAAAGAATGCTGTACATTCAAGTTCTACCGCATAGCATCCTTCCTTTTTCTCATATGGCTCACATTCCAGAACCATTGCAGTAAATTTTGAAAGATGGCTGTCATTGTAAAACAGTTTTTCTGTTCTTGTACCATCCATCAATCCATTTTCTGTCATAATTCGTATTACATCCTTTCCGGAGCTGTAAAGCCAAGAAGGTCGATGCAAGTCTCAAGCACTTTTTTCGCAAGTGTAAGAAGTGCAAGATAGCCTTTCTTCTTCTCTTCGTCTTCTTCTGCAAGAATCTTTGTCTCATGATAGAACTTATTAAAGTCGTTCGCAAGATCATAGATATATGCACACAACTTATGAGGAGCTGTCTCTTTATATACATTATCGATCACTTCATTGAATTTCACTACCTGAAGCATCAGAGACTTCTCTGCATCATTCTCAGCCGGTCTGATCGTTCCGTCAAGAACTCCGCCATTCTCAGCATATTTCTTGAGAATAGACTTAATTCTAACGATTGTATAAAGAATATACGGTCCTGTATTTCCCTCAAAGGAAGTAAATCTGTCAACATCAAAGATATAATCCTTAGAAGCCTGGTTAGAAAGATCTCCGTACTTGATCGCTGCAAGTCCAACTTCTTCTGCTGTACGTCTTGCATCTTCTTCCTCTACTGTACGGTTGTCCATGATCTTCTTATACATCTCATCATCAATCTCACGGATCAGATTCTCAAGACGCATAACACCGCCTTCTCTTGTCTTAAACGGCTTACCATCTTTTCCGTTCATTGTACCAAATCCAAGGAATGTAAGTTCTGTCTCCGGTTTTACAATTCCTGTCTTCTTCGCACAACGGAATACCTGCACAAAATGCAGTTCCTGACGCTTATCAACAACATAGATTACTTGATCTGGATCATACAGTTTCTCACGTTCTACCAGTGTAGCAAGATCTGTTGTATCATACAGCGCAGCTCCGTCAGATTTCAGAATCATACACGGAGGAATCTCTTTCTTATCTGTCTCTTCTGCAACGTCTACTACAAGCGCACCCTCATCATAATGTGCGAATCCTTTCTCCTTGAGCATCTCAACCATATCCGGAATATATGCCTGGGCATCTGCTTCACCTTTCCAGAGATCAAAATCTACACTCAGTCGCTCGTAGTTCTTCTTCAAGTCAGTTACAGACACATTCATGATATGTTTCCAGATTGCACGATATCCTTTATATCCATTCTGTAACAGATAAGTTGCATGAAGTGCTTCTTCTCTATAATCGTCGTGCTCTTTTGCATAAGCACTTGCTGTAGGATAAATCTCTTCCAGTTCACTGATCGTAAATGGTGCTTCTTCGGGATATTCTCCTTCAAAACTCTCATCAAAATACGGGAGTTCCGGTTTACGTTTTTTGCAACTCTGTGATGATCAGGCCCATCTGATATCCCCAGTCTCCCAGATGGATATCTCCTGTTACATCATTTCCTTTAAAACGGATAATACGTTTAATGCTCTCTCCGATAATCGCAGAACGAAGATGTCCGACATGCAACGGTTTTGCCACGTTCGGTCCGCCGTAATCAATAATAACTTTTTTCGGATTCTTTTCTTTTTCAACGCCAAGATTCTCATCTGCTGCCATCTCATTCAAATACTCTGCAACAACTTCCGGTGCCAGCTTCAGGTTGATAAATCCCGGATTCACCGCTTCTGCTGATGCAAAATACTTGCTATCTGCAAGTTCTTCCACAACTGCATTTGCAATCATGATCGGAGCCTTCTTATATTTCTTCGCACCTGCCATTGCACCATTACACTGATATTCACAGAGATCCGGGCGGTTGGAAAGCGTAACTCTTGCAAGCTCTTCATCATATCCTGCTGCTTTGAACGCTTCTTTCATTTCTATTGTGATCATTTCCAGTAATGTCTTCAAAGTTTCACACTCCTCTTTACTTTTCGTTTGTCTTTTCTGCCTGACGGCAATTTTATTAAAACAAGTCTGCCTCCCAACTTTTCTGGAGACAAACAGCCACTATTTATTCTATCATGTATCCAACAGAACAGCAAGCGTTACTGTGCACAGTAACGGCAACGATTCAAATTGATCTGGACTGCCCCCGAAACCAATTGACATAAAAATAACCAATACTTATAATGTAACCACAGCTTTACACATACAGTTTCTACATCCTGTATGATATAACATCAGACAGAAAGGATATCCAACAATGTTAAAATTAGGTTCACACATTGGCATGAGTGGAAAAGAAATGCTTCTTGGTTCTGCGAAAGAAGCCGTTTCTTACGGTGCCAATACATTATGTTTATACCGGAGCCCCACAGAATACCCGCCGAAAAGAAATCAGTGAATTGAATATCGAACCAGCATGGGAATATATGAAAGAACACGGAATTGATGAAAATTGTCGTTCATGCACCTTATATCATCAACCTCGGTAATTCAATAAAACCAGAAACGTTCTCTCTTGCCGTAGAATTTCTGGCAAAAGAAATCGACCGCACGATTGCCTGCAGAAGCCACACTCTGATCCTTCATCCGGGTGCTCATGTAGGTGCCGGTGTCGAAATCGGAACTGCACAGATCATCAAAGGACTCAATGAAGTTCTCACTGCTGAGACTGACTGCTGTATTGCCCTTGAAACAATGGCCGGAAAGGGATCAGAAATCGGACGGAATTTTGAAGAACTTGCCCGGATTTATGATGGAGTTGTCCAGAATGATAAATTGAGAGTCTGCTTTGACACTTGTCATACAAGCGACAGCGGATATGATATCATCCATCATTTTGATGATGTTATGGAGTCTTTTGACCGTCTGCTTGGAAAAGATCAGATTGCCGTCTTCCATATCAATGACAGCAAAAATATTCCAGGAGCCGCGAAAGACCGGCATGAAAATATCGGCTTTGGAGAAATCGGTTTTGATGCAATTTCTACAATTGTCCATCACCCGGATTTCGAATCTGTACCGAAGATCCTTGAGACTCCTTATATTCCTTCTGTAACAAAAGCAAAGAAATCTTATGCCCCTTATAAGTATGAGATTGAAATGCTAAGAAACAACCGGTTTGATCCTGAAATGAAAGACCACATACCTTGCAGATTGATGAATAAAAAACTATATGAAAAAAGTCCTGTTATTCTCAGCCATCTGAATTGTGCTGAATAAACAAGAGACCTTTTTTATCCTATATATCCTATAGCGTCTGAGCGGAGTCGAACCGCCGCACATGCCTCCGGAGGGCATTGCTCTATCCACTGAGCTACAGACGCATCTCGGTTGTTAGTGGGAAAATTTAATTTCGTACAGCTAACAACCTTTTTTATCCTAGCACAATTCTGTATAAATGTAAAGTGGCAAATAAGTTACTGTTCACTCCCGTGTCAATCACTCCGCTGATTGACACGGAGGATGCGTGTTTTGATTTGAATGCATCTCGCCCCATCGCCAAAGGCGATTTAAAATGGCGAGATGCGTTGCTGGTCGCACAT
>ENA-OQET01000311-OQET01000311.1-human-gut-metagenome-genome-assembly--contig:-NODE-311-length-26881-cov-6.151678_pt1 | contig 26881 bp, 19 predicted proteins | sample MGYA00242800_ERZ504645 | MGnify/ENA primary metagenome ERZ504645 (study PRJEB26092, sample SAMD00036308) | human gut metagenome | host: Homo sapiens | study: EMG produced TPA metagenomics assembly of... | reverse complement strand
GTAAAGCAGTTTCGCTATCCGTACAATGGAGGTTGTGCTTGAGCTTCCTAGGCCGGCAAGCTTGAAAAGGGTTCTACTCCGCTTGAAAACGGAAAGCGTGAGCTTCTTGAAGAAACGGGACTTGAGGGCTACTCCTACATTCTCTCGGTCAGGTGTATCCGTCTCCCGGATACACCTCGGGAAATTATCCAATCTTTATGCCTGTCGGGTAAAGTCACAGGGTGAGCAAAAGCTTGACGAGGGGGAGTTTTTGAATGTTGAAAAAATCCCCCTCAACAAAGCCGTTGAAATGGTGCTTAACAATATGATACCCGACTCCAAAACACAGATTGCCGTTTTAAAGACTGCCGCACTTTTGAAAAGCGGTAAAATTTAATTTAATCATAGGAAATATATATGCAGAATTTTACTGTTTCGAACACGAAAAATTGAATACTGCCGTTGCTCTCGGATTTTTTGACGGACTTCACAAGGGACACCGAAGGGTTATTCTCTCGGCTGTTGAGCAGAAGAAAAACGGACTTTTGCCCGTGTGCTTTACATTTGCTCAAAGCCCGAAGGAGGTTCTCGGAAAATCTTCTAAGGGTGCGCTTATGACAACGGAAGATAAGCTGAAAACGCTTGAAAGCCTGGGTATTGAACATACCTTCAGTCCCGACTTTAAAAAGCTGATGAATATGTCTGCAAAGGACTTTGTCGAGAAAATTATTTTTGGCAACCTCAACGCAAAATTTGTTGTCTGCGGTTTTAACTATCGTTTCGGAAAAAACGGAGAAGGCGATACCGAGTTGCTCAAAAAGCTTTGTGACGAAAACGGTACGGAGCTTAAAGTGATTGAGCCGGAGCGTGACGATGGCGATGTTGTTTCGTCAACACTTATCCGTCTGCTTGTTAGTGAGGGACGTATTCGCCGTGCAAACAAGCTTTTGTGTTCGCATTTTGGCTTTTCTGCCGTGATCACTCACGGAAAAAGACTTGGCAGAGAGCTTGGCACTCCGACAATTAATCAGAAACTTCCCGAAAATCTTGCCGTGCCGAAATACGGCGTTTATGCGTCTGCCGTTACGCTTGAAAACGGAAAGGTCTATTGCGGTGTGACTAATATTGGTGTAAAGCCGACAGTCGGAGGAACAAAGCTTTTGAGCGAAACATGGATGCCTGACTTTCACGGCGGTGAAATATACGGTCAGACAGCCGATGTCCGTCTGCTTGATTTCATTCGTCCCGAAAAAAAGTTTGACAATATCACCGAATTAAAAAATGCCATAACCGACAATGCAGTTACGGCAAAAGAAATTTTTGATGAGATGTGTAGATACGGAGTCTGAAGTAAGCGTAGTATTTATCTATGGTTGACATCGCAATTCCAGCTTGATACAATATGATACGAGAATACAAGGAAGTTTAAGGCGGTTAGTCACATCCGAACACAAACCGATGAAAGCATTGGCTAATATGTGCAAGGAGGTGACACAGGTGGAATACATAATTTGTTTTACCTTACTTGTTACAATAATAATTGTTGCAATAAAAAAAGTAACCGCCCTACAGCCTCGAAAACTTAGGGACGGCTATTTTCGTTTTTACTTTTCCGGCTAACCGCTTTTAACGGTTTTCCTTGTGTTCTTATTATATATTATGCAAAAAGCAATGTCAATATTTCATTTGAATTTTATATAGCTGAAAATATTGAGCGGTGACGGAACTTTCCGACACCGAATTTTTTTATTTGAATTCATCGTTAAGAATTTCATCAAGGTTATTGACCATTGCTGTGACGATTTCATATGAACCGCCGTCTGAGATTGACTTCATAAGAGCGTTTATGTTTTCTTCAAAATCCTTTGGCAAGAGGGTGCAATACTTTTTGCAGAGCTGAACCTGTCTTTTTTCACCGGGGTGTGTCTGACGGTTGAGTGCGAAGATAACATCAAAATAGCTTTCGAGAAAAGCGGTGATTCTGTGATTGACACTGACGATATCGCCACGCTCCTGAGCCTTTTTTATCTGCCTGTCATATGACGGAAGCTTTCCGTTCAAAAGGTTGCGGTTGTTTTTGATAATCGCATTGCGGAGATTTTCCGGAAAATCAATCTGCGCCATATCTCTGAATTTTGTGAAAGAGCCTGTCTTGTCAAAAAGAACCTTGCTGTTCTTGATATTGTGCCAAAATGCGGTTGTATAGCCGTTAAAAGCCTTGCCACCCTTGATTACCATATCAATATACCGACCGAACCTGTCAACTTCACGGTAGATTATGTCAACGGGAATACCGTTATTCATAACCGTGTTGTCCTCGCTCTCCCAATAATGATTGCCGAATTCTGCAATCGAACAGTATTTTCCGAGGAGATTTTCTCTTGTTTCGGCTGTCGGAATTTCAGCACAGTAAACATAAATATCGTAGTCCGAATTTTCATCACTTGCACCTGTTGAACGAGAACCGCCGAGTGCGACAGCCTCAACCGTATCAAGCGACTTGAGTGCAAGCAAAATTTCTTCAAGGTTTGCGTCCTTAACATTGTATTCCGCAAAATTCATAGTTTTGACCTCCTTTATTTTATGGTATCATATTCCTTTGTCGGATTAAGCCGTAACTTCTGCCGTTTCGGTTGAACTTGTCTTATCTTCAAGCACAACCCTTTTGCCTCTCCAACCGCCCTTTATCCAGCGGATAAACACAACGACGCCTCTGAAAATTTCATCGGCAGCCATGGCAATCCAAATTCCGGTAAGTCCCATTCCGAAATGAATTCCGAGCAGCCAGCCGAGTCCGACACTCAAAAGCCACATTGAAAAAATTGCGAGTGCAGTCGGGAATTTAACATCGCCGGCGGCTTTCATACTGTTGATTATAACAAGGTTTGTCGTTCTGCCGAATTCAAGAATAATCGCAATGAACATAACCGATGAACCGAGTGCGATAACAGCCTTATCACCCGTGAAAAGTCCGAGCGTAAAAGGCGAAATCAACCAGTTTACAATTGCAACCGAGATTGAAATTATCATACCAAAACGCAAAGTTTTCAGCACTCTGCGGTATGCAAAATCGTAATCGTGAGCGCCTACGCTGTGACCGACAATAATCTGTGTTGCATTTGCAGCGGCAAGAGCAATCATATATGTGAACATTGAAAGCATGTTAGCGTAGATTTTTGCGTTGATTGCAACGATACCCATTGTGTTGATAAATGCCTGCAAAAACAGCTGTGAACAGTCGTAGGAAATGTTCTCGCCTGCTGTCGGAATGCCGAGTTTAAGAAGGCTTTTGAGAACATCATACGGAAACGGGCGAAGATATTTAAGGCTGAACTTGCCTTTGATAACCGTGTAGAAGTATATAACAGATGCAATTACCGCAATAACTCTGCTTCCGCATGTGGAAACAGCCGCACCCGACGCACCGAGTCCGAGAACCTGAAGCGGGCCGTAGAGCAAAAGAGCATTTCCGCAGATATTGATAATGTTCATTCCAAGACCGATAATCATACCGAAAACGGTTTTGCCGTTGCTTGCAAAAATTGAGTTAAAAGCATTAATAAGCGCCTGAGTAAAGATTGTACCGCCGACTATTCGCATATACATATCCGATTCGTCAAGCATTGCCGCAGGCACCTGCATTGCCTCAAGCAGATTTCTGCTGAATATGAATACAACAAAGCTGATTACAATACTCAGCACAAGGTTGAATGACAACGCAACCGTGTAAATCATATTCATCTTTTCTTTTTTACCTGCCCCAAGGTATTGGCTGACGATTATGCCCGTTGCGCTTGATATAATGTTAAAGGCAAGAGTCAGAAAACCGAGAACCTGGTTTGCGTTGCCGATTGCACCAACGGCGGTTTCATTGTAGTTTGAGAGCATAATCGTGTCAACATAGCCGAGTGAGATGCCGAGCAACAGCTGTAAAAATATCGGCCACGCAAGCTTGATTACTCTCTGATTCATAACTGAATCGTTCGGATTTTTGAGTTTTGAAGAAGTAGCAGACATAATGTAATCTCCGTTGAATAAAATGATTAATATAAGTTTTTATGTTTTGTATGTTTTGAAAAAATAAATTCTGTGTAAATTGTGCATTGCCGTTGTTCTGACTGCTTGACCGCCGTGTATTTGGGATGTATAATCTAATTGCGGAAGATTGCAATTTGTTGCAATCTTCAAACTAAGTTCGGATAACCGACGGTTGTTTTGGATAAAATCAGAAAAAATACAACGCAAATGCGAAAGGATAAATAGTTATGAATATATGCGTTTTTGGCTCATCAAGTGAGCAAATTGACAAAATCTATCTCGAATCTGCCGAGCATCTCGGCAAAAAGATTGCCGAAAAGGGCTACAACCTTGTTTTCGGTGCAGGAAAATACGGCGTTATGGGCGCATCTGCCCGAGGTGCATACAGCGCAGGCGGTTACACAATCGGAGTTACACCCGATTTTTTTATTGATGTGGGTGTTGTTTTCGACAAATGCTCCGAACTTATTGTAACAGATACAATGCGTGAACGCAAAGGTATTATGGAAGATAAAGCGGATGCTTTTGTAATTTGTGCCGGCGGTATGGGTACTTTTGAAGAATTTTTTGAAGTTCTCACACTAAAGCAGCTTAACAGACACACAAAGCCTATCATTATATATAATGTAAAAGGCTACTATAACTCAATGCTGGCAATGCTTGACAATGCCGTAAGTGAAAAGTTTATGACCAATGCCTGTAACAGACTCTATACGATTGCCGATACCGAAGAAGAGGTTTTCAATCAGCTCGAGAATTATGTTCCGTTCACCTACAATAAATATGAGTTTCTCAAAAAGGACGGTGAGCAGAATGGCTGACAAATGCGAATTCTGCGCCAACTTTGTGAGCGATGACGAATTCGGCGATTATTGCAGTATCAACCTTGATGAAGATGAAATGGCAAGATTTCTTACGCAGAACACCGACACCTGCCACTATTTTCAGCTTTATGATGAGTACAAAATAGTGAGAAAACAAAATTAAATAATTTACAATAGCAATATAATAAAATAAGTTACACGGTTGTAACTTATGCCTCAAAATTTATTAAATGTCGATTATTATTATTGTAAACCTAAAATCCCCTTAATTAAAGGGGATTTTTTGTTTTTTTCATATCATTTTAAAGGTTAGAATATAGATAAAAGACAAGAAGATTAAGTCCGATAAAATATTATCGAAAAAGAAAAGTTTAGAGGAATGCACAAATTCAATGTGAACATCTTGTGAATTCATCCAAAAAATATGACAGAGGACAAATAATCATTGCAAAATGTGCGTTGAAGGTATAGAATATTATTATATTTTGTACAGCGGTGTGTTATTTTAGCGCATTATTTTTATGAGGAGAGGGTTTTTATGGGCCTTTTTAACAGGATTATTGATAAGATGGTCAGCGACAAAGTTCCATTTAAAAAGAGAAAAAGGCTAATTGTATTTGTGGCAATCATAACCCTTCTTTCAATGACAACAGCAACGGTTGCGTGGTTCTCGGTAAACACTTTCGCAGGTGTTGATAAGCTTGATTTGAATATCAGCCTTGCCGCTCAGCTCAAAGTAAGTATGGAAAACCACGGCAAAGACCTTGAAAAATACGGCAAGGTAATCACGAACGAGATGATTGACGATTACCTTAAAAAGCACGGTTCAAGCCTTGAAGATACGGTGCTTGACCCTGTCACAACAAGAGAGGGTACAGAGTTCACCAATCAGCGTGGCACAGTCAGAGAGCCTAACAAGCACAGCTACCTTGAGTTTGAATGCTACTTCATCGCAACCGAGGAAATGTGGGTTCACCTCACAACCGAAAGCACAAAAGCAGGCGCTGATGACGGTACAAAGGTATCAACAGAGTCAACCGGTGCAAAGGCTGATGTAGTAAATTGTGCGAGAGTTGATTTCACAGCCGAGGGAGCAGGCAACGGCACAACAATTTATGAGCCGAACAGAAGCACTCCCGTAAACGGACAGACAACATTTGATTTGCCGTCAGGTTCAATGGTTTACTCAAACAACACAAGACTTTTCCATCTTAATCAGCTCGAACCCGTTAAGGTAACAGTTCGCCTTTGGATTGAGGGTAACGACCCCGAGTGTGATGACGATGTTCAGGACGCACAGCTTTCGGTACAGCTTGGCTTTGTCGGATGCGATAAGGACAATAAACCAATATCATAATTAAACAAGATCCCGTAGGCGCGGTCATCGGCCGCCCGCCCTGGAGGAACTGTCATTCAACGCAGATTTCAGACAGGAGAAAAATTATGGGTTAATGAAATACGCACAATCCGACAGTTAAACGGATACAACTTTGAGGGGAGAGAAAAACTTGTTCGGAAAAAAGAAACCAAAAATTGAACAACCGATTACTCCCGAGGAGTTAAGTCGCTTAAATGATAAGAAAATGGCAGATGCCGAGATTGAACATTTTCATGTAAAAAATGATTCAATCGAGATTGTAAAATACAAAAAGCGCAGACGGCTTTTGAGTATTATCCTTTCGGTCTGCATAATCATTCTTCTTATTCTGTTCATTGTTTCAACGCTTGTAACGCAATGGGGCGACTTGATTATCAGCATTGATTCTCCTGCCGTAAAAAAAGGTATCGTGCTTAGCGAAGACGCTGACTTCAAAACTCAGTGTGCTTCACTTACTGCGAAGCAGGTTAAGGATGTTACAAACATTACATATTCATGGCTTCCTGTTGACCTTGACACAAGCAAGGACGGTGCGCACAACGGCAAAAATTATGTTGCTTATACCTTCTATTGCAAAAATAACGGAGAGGTTGAGCTTGACTATGACGCAGTGCTTGAAATCACAGGTGCGGCTAAGTCGGCAGATGAAGCAACCCGAGTTATGATTTACAAAAACGGCAAGAGCTCAATTTACGGCAAAGGTCAGTACAAGGACAGAAGCAAAGCCGAAACCGATTGCACAAAGTTTGTAAGTGATAAGGAAGTTTATAAAACATCAACCGAAAAATTCAAGGTTGGCGATATTGACAAATACACAATCGTAATCTGGATTGAGGGTAACGACCCCGAATGTATCGACGATATCCGAAACGGTCATGTAAGAATGAGAATGCTGTTCTCAGTTCGTGATGATCAGGAATCCACATCAAAGTAGCGGCGGTCAGTGACCGCCAGTCGTCACAAGTGTAAACTTGGGACGAAACGAAAATGTTAATACTTAGTCGTTTCCGTTGGAAACGAATGGCGATCGCTGATCGCCGCTACGGTATGACGAAATTATAAACTTGGTATTATGTGCCTCGGCACTGATATAGCAAAAAATCCCTATGGTGTTTTAGGGACAAAAAATTATTTTATTTAGGAGGAATTTCTCTATGAAAACAAAATCAAGAAAGAGATTATTAATCTCTTCCGTAGCAATGCTCCTCGTGGCAATGCTCGCACTTGGTACAGCAACATTTGCTTGGTTCACACAGAACACATCAGCTACTGCTGACGGTATTACAGTAAGAACTTCAAAGACATCATCATTAAAGATTTCTGATGACAACCGTGAATACGGCTCAGGCTTTACTTACACAGGTGTTCAGAATATTATGTTACCATCTTCTTCTATCGACGGTGCACACTGGTATTCTACAGTAGCTGACGATGCCTCAGGCGTTTCTACTAAAACCCCAACTGCTATCACACTGGACACTCCAGAACAAATGAATCAGAACAACAAGTATGTGTTCGTTGACCAGCTCAACATTCAGAACGCAGGTGAAGTTGCTGTAAAAGACATTAAGATTACAATGTCTAACTTCAATGCTCACAACTATCTTCGTGTTGCATTGGTTCCCGTAACTGCAAAGGGACAGTGCATTGAAGTAGATGCCACTAAATTTAGGAGTAATGTATACGCTGCAGATGGTATTGCTTACAATCCTATTAAGGCTGACGGTGCTTACTCAGAAGAAGAAGCAGACCAGATCACTCCTATTGTTGCAGGTAGCCCAGAGGTAATTAATATTCCTGATTCTTTGGCCGCAGGTAAGGAACTTCACTACAACCTTTATGTATGGTTCGAAGGTCAGGATCCCGATTGTAAGGATATAAATGCTGGCACAGGTGTTAAAGACCTCAAGTTCACTGTAGAGGGTACTCCTGTTTCTGAGGCTTAATTAACTTTAACGGTTAAAATAGCGAAATTATTTGATATCCCAATGATTGGAGACCCCTTATGAAAAAAAGTTATAAAAAGAATAATAAACATAGTAATTGACATTATTGTGATTTTGATTCTGGCAGTGTCGGTTTTAATCGTTACATTGTCACTAACTTCCAAATCATCAGGGGTCCCCAATGTTTTCGGTGTTGCGCCCCTTAGTGTTCTGACAGGTTCAATGGAAGATACAATTAATACAGGCGATCTTATTTTCTGTGAGGTTACGGACGATCCTTCATATGAATATAAGAAAGGCGATATTGTTACTTTCTATAAGAATATCAACGGTAAATCCGAACTCAATACTCACCGAATTGTTGAGGTTGTTAAGGATGACGACATTACCTACTACAGAACACAGGGTGACAATAAGAAAACTAACCCGGAGCCCGATAAGGATCTTCAAACCTCTTCAACTATTGTTGCCAAGTACACAGGTACGAGGATTGGCGGCGTGGGTAACTTTTTTAGCTTTATCAGAACTCAGCTTGGATTTTTCCTCTGCGTTCTGCTTCCGATGATTATTTTCTTTGTTTATGAAGCGGTTCGTGTTGTTCTCAACCTGCTTGCCTACAATAAGGAAAAAACTCTTGAACAGGCACAGTTTGCGGTTGATTCCGCCGAGCTTACCGAAGAACAGAAAAAGAGAGCTATTGAGGAATATCTTGCCTCCGTCGGAGAAAATCAGGACAAGGCGGAAAATGAGCCCGAAGTACAAACACCTGCTGACGGCAATAACTCCGCTGATAATTCCGATTAAGTTATGACAAATTTGTCCCTAACGCATTCATAGCGTTTATCGTAACGGTATATTTCTTTCTCAGTTTCAAAGCTGAGAAAGAAATACAGTTACAGTTCACAGTAAAAACACAACAGAAATTATCAGTTAATTTATAACGGTGAACCGTGTTTTTCATCTGAAATACGGATTTTCTGATAATACAAAACAACAGATTAACACAAAACCGTTTCCATCGGAAACGAACGGCAGTCGCTGATTGCCGCAACATAAGGCGATAAAATTTCGCCTAAAGAAGATGAGAGTAGATTTTTTTAAGGAGACGAAGTACCGTGGATACAGTATTTAAATTTCTTTTTGAATTTCTCGGTCAGTTTTTTGGCTCATTATGGTCAATAATCACCGGGTTATTTGGCGGAGTAGGCAATGCCTTTGATTTTTCCGCTTATGTAAACATTATTAATGCCTATACCACGGAGCTTGGCGGCCTCGCATGGGTAATTGCGATTATTGCCATTGTGCTTCTGGTTGCTGTGCTTGCACTTTGCGTATGGCTTATTGTCGTCGCTGTAAAAAAGTTTATTCGTTCGCACAGAAGAAGAAAAGATACAGATTCTCTTGTTAAAGAGGTTCAGGCACTCAACAAAGAGGTTATGAGACTCAACCTTGAAAAGGATAAGATTCTCTCTATGAAGGTTTCACAGATTGGTCTTAACCCCAACGAGATTTCAGAGCTTACAGGCGAAGAAATCGAGTCGCTCAACAACGGCGAAGAAGAGGACACAGGCGAAAGCCGTTTCTACAAACTTACGGAAATCGACCAGCTTTGGGCAGATTATGTTCCGCCGGTTTATGACAACGATATCACACTTCCCGAGTTCTGTGAGCGTTTCAGACTCTTTGCTTGTTCACAGCTTGGTCTTTACTACGATATTAAGCTTATCAGACTTTTTGTTGCTGCGTTTGCATCAACCAGACTTATTATCCTTCAGGGTATTTCAGGTACAGGTAAAACTTCACTTGCTTACGCCTTTGGTAAGTTTGTAAACAATCCTTCAATCGTTGCTTCCGTTCAGCCGTCATGGCGTGACAGAACAGAGCTTTTCGGTTACTTCAACGAATTTACAAAGAAGTTTAACGAAACCGAGCTTCTCCGTGCAATGTATGAGGCATCGTATAACGAAAACATCTATGCGGTAATCCTCGATGAGATGAATATCGCTCGAGTTGAGTATTACTTTGCCGAGATGCTTTCAATTCTTGAAATGCCGTCAAGAGATGAGTGGGTTGTTGATATCATCCCGAACTCTTGGCCGTCTGACCCGAAGCATATCGTGAACGGTCAGCTCAAAATTCCGCCGAATATGTGGTACATCGGTACTGCGAATAACGATGACTCGACATTTGCTATCACAGATAAGGTTTATGACCGTGCTATGCCGATTAACATCGACACAAAGGGTGTTGCTTTTGACGCACCTCTCACAGACTCTGTATACATTTCATACAAACATTTTGAGTACATCCTCAATGCCGCTAAGGTTCAATTTGTTGTTTCGGAAGAGAACCTCAAAAAGATTGCCCTTCTGGATGATTATGTTATTGAGCATTTCCGCATAGCTTTTGGTAACCGTATTGTAAAACAGCTTCGTGACTTTGTTCCTGCTTATGTCGGAACAGGCGGTACAGAGCTTGACGGTCTTGACTATGTTCTTGCCCGCAAGGTATTTAGAAAATTTGAGTCACTCAATCTTTCATACATTCGTGATGAAATAGATGGCCTTTGTGCGTATATTGACGAGCTTTTCGGCGAAGAAAATATGACTGAGAGCAAGGATTATCTCCGTATGCTCAAGAAGCTTGTATAATTTTAGCAATTCAGGGCGAACTCTGTTCGCCCTTTGCTTGGTGAAAGGACTTCGTTCCTTTAGTGGTAAAACTATCTGATTGGAGAAAAATCAATGGCTGATTTTGGTAAATATTTCAGAGCATATATGTATATGCAGGACATTCTGAAAAATGATTTTACTTACAATTACATAACAGAAGGCCTTAAGGACGGCGATAAGGGCGAGGATAAGCTCGACGGTAAGACCAACGAAAAGGTAATTGATATGGAATGGGTTGTTGCCATTGAGGAAACACTTCCGTACATTCAGAAAGCAATAGACGAACAGCGCCGTTTTATTAAGCAGGTTGACAATGTTGTTAGAGTTGAGCTTGCAAAAAAGATTGGCCCCGAGTCGGTTAAGCACCTTTCGCAGCACACTAACTTTATTGCCAAGGTTGAGGGTGATATGGTAACGCCTAACAAAATCCTCACAATTGAGCGTGAGGAAAGCTTTGCAATTTACGAAAACCGTGTTCTTATGACGCTGATTCGCAAAGCGCTTCATTTTGTTGACGATAAATATTCAAAAATGAAAGATGTGCCGAACGACAGCTATAATAAAATTTCTATGGTTCGCCACATTGATTTTAATGAGAAAAAAGTAGATTTTAATCTTAACTATATAAATGAATCTCACGAAACTCTTGCAGATGACCTTGATGTTCTTGATGTTTCTCAGCTTTCGGACTTTGACCGAATCAGAAGAATCAGAACAACCCTTAATGAGTTTTTAAACACTCAGTTGATTAAGGAAATCTCAAAAGAGCCTGAGGTTCGTCCTCCGCTCACGCAGACCAACCTTCTCAAAAAGAACCCCAACTTTAAAAGAGTGGTTGAGCTGTGGAACTTCCTTGACAGCTACAAGCGTAAAGGCTTTGAGGTTGTAAGCGAGGAATACAACGGCAAAATGACAGATACTGTTCAGCAGGACGTTTACTTTGCGATGGGATTCCAGCATTTTATGATGTCTATTGCTACAAACCCGGGACTTCGTTCAATCCTCAAGGAACAGTACGACGCTGAAAATGCACGAATTGCCGAGGAAGAGTCAAAGCCACAGAAGACCCGCGAGGCGGTTATGAAGGCACAGCTTGATGCTGTTCGTAAAGAGGAGATGGAAATCCGCCTTCGTGAAATCCGTGAACGCGAAAAGAAAATTCTTGACCTCACGAATGAAATCAAGAATTTAAAGGTTATAATTGATCAGAAAGAACAGCAGATTCTCACTCTTAGGGGCAGGGTTTCTGCTCTTGAAGACCAACTTGAAGAGGTTAAGAAAGAGCTCCAGCAGACAAAACTCAAGTTGATGGAGGCAGAAAAGAGAATTGCCGAGCTTGAGGAAGAAAATCAGCAGTTAAAAGATACTATTGAAGAGTTGAATAAAACGATTGATGAACTCAATCAGACTATTGACACACTCAATAAAAAAATAGTAGAATTAAATGACAGAATTCTCGTGCTTGTGCAGGAGAATGCTCGTTTGCAGACAAAGGTGAAAGAGCAGGAAGCTGTTATCGCCGAGCAGAAGGCTCATATTGCAGAGCTTGAAACTCAGGTTGCCGAGCAGCTTGCAAAGATTACGGCTCTTACACAGAGCCTTGAAAAATGTCATGCGCAGATTGAAGAGGATAACCGCAGGATTACCGATTTGACTGACAAAAATGAGAAGCTTACCGATACTCTCCAAACCGAACGCATTCAGCATAAGGAAACAGTCAACAAAATGAATGCCGATTTTGCTGAAGAAAAACAGCAGATGAACGACGCTCATTCGGCAGAGGTTGAATCGCTTAACCATAAATTCAACGATGCAGAGGCTGAACATAACACTTATGTAGCAAAGCTGAATGCAGACTTTGCGGCAAGGGCAAATGAAACAGAGCAAAAGCATCTTAAGGAACTTGCCGATAAGGAAGAGGCTCACAGAAATGAGCTTGTTGAAATTAAGGAGGCTAACCTTAAATCATCAGCCGCAAACGATGCCGCTCATGCGTCAGAGCTTAAAAAGGCATACAAATCGGTTGACAAAAAGGTTGAGCAGGCAGAAAAGGCTTGCGAAAAGCGTATGAAAGCCAAGGTTGCCGAGATTAAAAAAGAGGCTCAGGCTGAAATTCGCAAAGCCGAAAAGAAAGCAGGCGAAAAAGTCAGCCTTGCAAAAGAAGAAGTCAAGTCAATTAAGGATGTCGGCGATTTGTTCGTTCGTGACTATGGATTCGGCAGTGTTGCTGTTGTTTCTAAATATGCCGAAGAGCTTGCAAAATTCGGCAAGCTTTCAATTGCAGACGAGCTTATGGACGCTCAAAGGTCAGTAAGATCGCTTTGCATTTGCAGAAGCAAAAAGGGTGTTATGCTTGCAGGATATTCCCGTAACGGTGCAGATGTTTATAACATCTACAAAAAGCAGGCAGACCTTGAAGTTGCTTTTTCGGATTTGTGTTCAAAGCTTAAAAGTGCCGGAAGGCTTCCGCTTGTGATAACATTCTCAGGAGTTGACAGACCGTTTGCAATGAACTTTGAAAACATTGTTCGTGAGTCAACAGGCAAAAAAACAACCGTTGTTCATAACAAAACATTGAAGGCTGACGGATTTGTTGCCGTTTACTATAGTGTAGAATAAGGGGCAAAAATGAAAAATTCTACTGCGCCCAACAGAAAAACGGGCAGAATGATTGCTAAAAATTTAATAGTTCTGTTTACTGTTGCACTTGCCGGCTTTTGCGGCATTCAGGCGTGGTTTACGGATAAGCAGTCAGCCGAAGCCGACGGCATCAACATTGAGTGTCATGCACCTGACGGTATTGAAATTGCTGTTGTTAAGCACAAAGCTTCGGCTCCGACGGATGATGCAGCGTACAAAAATACGATTGAATTGAACAGCAAAAATTATCCGTTTATCGATGATATCAAGATGACTGAGGTTTCGAGCGACGGATACACATTTTATAAGCCGCCCCTCAAGCAGGAAAAAGGAGTTGCTTCTCCTATTCTTGATGTTGCCGACTGGGATCGTGCAGACAGTTCGCTTCACTACCTTTCTTTTGACCTGTATGTTCGTTCAAAATCCAAGTTCGATATTTATCTGGACAGTAGATCTAAAATCAGTCCGAATGCAAAAATTCTGAAAGGTGAAAATGCAGGTAATAAGAGTGATTTCGGTGAAAGCGGTGACTCAAAGGGAATTTCAAGAGACTGCGTAACCGGTGCGGTAAGGTTTTCGGTTGCAAATTATAAAACTTACGAAACAAAGCTTTTGTGGATTCCTGCCCCGAACATTTTACTTAATGTAAATTCAGATACAACAAAGTATTCTGTAAGCACAGACAAGCGTGAGGGCGAATCATATTCGCATGGTTATTATGAAAAAGACGGTAGTAAATGGGTTAAAAAATTCGTTTCCGCCGATGACGGTTCATCACTCGGTCAGGTTTTTGTTGCAAACAGCAACGGCTTTACACCCAACGGAGATTACACATATGAGCTTGGTGAAAAGAAAAAAATTATGACTTTGGAAAAGGACACAACTCAAAACGGCATATATACAGGAATGGTAACCTGTAATATGTGGGTTGACGGCGAAGACGCAGAGGCAAGACTTGCCCTTGTAAACGGAAAGTTTAAAGCAAACCTTGTTCTCACAAAGGGCGATGTACAACAATAAATAAAAATCAGGAAAGGAGCAATGAAGTATGAAACTGAAAGAAAGAATGCAGAACTCGATTTTTGCACTTTCCGATAACAGACTTCTTGGCAGAAAAAAGCTCGCAATTTCATATGTATCATTGTTCCTTGTTTTTACTCTTGTGCTTGTGACAACGGTGGCATGGTTTACCGTAAAAGATACGGCAAGTATTAATTCTCAGGTGTTTTCGCTTGAGTCAAGTGCGGCTCTCCGTGTCAATGACGGTCAAGAAGATCTTTCAAACCACCTTGTTGTTAAAGACTTTAAGCTTGAAGAGGCTTCAAGCGTTGACGGAAGGAATATGTTCTTCCCGTCAGAGGGCAACTTTAAGGATTCAACATCTGTCATGAAATTCCGTGAAGGAACTGCGGGCGACAGGAATAGAACATATGTATATAAGGACTTTAAGCTTAATGCCGATTCAGATATGACAAATGTTTATATCAAAGGTTATAATATTACAATTACTTCGGCAGACGGTACAGTTCTCGGTAAGTTTGACGGCTCAACCGAGATTATTCGTAACGGTGAAGGCGTTCCTGTCGATCAGAAGGTCTATGATCCTTGTCCGTTAAGACTTGCGTTTATTACCGACAGCAGTAAAACTCCTGTTGTAATTGATCCAAGTGCTCTTATTGACGAGCATGCTAAAAATTATAATGCAGTAAGCTCAACAAATGCGGACGGCTCTCCTGCTACTAAGCTTTCATCATGCAAGACATTTTCTGATTTCTATTTCTATTCAGGCGAAAGCTTGTTCACGCTTTTAGGTCAGAAACCTCTTGATGTAACATTGGTAGCATGGTTTGAGGGTGCGTATGAAGATCAGTCTGTTTATGATAAGTATGCAGGTGCATCGGTTACAATTGATGTTGAACTCGAAAGTAACTACAATGATATGGAGGCTATCACCTTTATTGATAAAACAAGAGGCGATAAGGGCGAAAATACTCCGTGGATTAAAACAGATGATTGTATAGTTACCATGCAGTATAAAGATACTGATGCAACTCAGAAAACTGTCGTTATGAAATATCTTGGTCCGGTAGGCGGATATAACACATGGACAGCTGCGTTGCCAAAAGGTGTAACAACAGATATAAGCTTTTTCAGATTCAGTACAACGAATAATATAATCTATAACTCATGGCACACCAAGGATAATGTGAACGGCGAATTGAGCGATACGGCACAATATTGGATAGATAATAACGAAGATTTGTATCCGTTACAGGAAAGCAGAATTGTAAACGGTAACCGCAGCCTTGTTTATACTGCCAAGAGAGGTAACGGTTATGGTAAAACCGACAGTACTTTTGAAAGACTGTCCCCTTGTATCGGATACTGGGATTATAGTCCGGGCGGCTCAACTGTTGAAACAACAACACCTTCAACCACAACTCCGACAAGCGGAGGAGGATCTTCTGAAGATCTAAAAATAAATACAGGTGTATATCTCGACATTCCGGGTAATAAACAGTGGCTCAGAAATTATCTTACAAGAGGAGAGTATCAACCTTATGTAGTTTATAAATATGAAGGCAAAGAAACAAACCATTTGATGCAGTTTAATTCTGACGGTTCAAGATGTACCCTTGATAATTGCATCGCGCCAAGAGGCTCACGAGTTATCGGATTTAAGTTTGTGAACGAGAAAGGTAATCACACTCTGCTTATTCCGGCAAAGAATGAATATATATTCTCCACACCGTTCAATGTTTCTTATGAAGTAACCAACGATGATACCGCAACGTATCATTAATAATGCAAAATATAAAAAGGAGGTGTCACAATGAAAGAGAGATTTGCTCTTTTGGCGGCTTATTTTAAAGAAAAGTTTGCAATCGGCAAAAAGTCGGGCAAAGAAAAGAGAAAAAGCATGATTTTAAGCATTGTGGCACTTGTTGAAGTGCTGGCAATCGCTATCGTGTCGGTTTCTGCATGGGTGGAAACAATTTCAACCATTAAGCTTGATTTGAACAACGGTACAATTGATAACTATGTGTTTACCAACGCTAATATCGGCTACGGTAACGGCTATGACGGAAATACGATTGATCTTACAAAATATTTTCGTCAGGCAGGCGATGTTCACCTTGCCTCGGCAACAAGCGCAAACGGCACAGATGTTTATTTTCCGACCTTAACTGCAAACGGCGAGTCGTCCGGTGTATACAGAAAGGCTACTGTAAACGATAAGAATGTCAACTACATTGATTTTTCTTTCAATGTTACCGCAAAGGGAACAAAGGCGTTATTCTATTTTGAGAATGTTCCCAAAATCAAGGTTAACGGTGCTAATGCAGACGAGGAAAAGCTCCGTGTTTCATTCGTTTGTGACGGCAGTAATAGTAATACGGTTGTCTGCGGTAAGAGCGAGAGCACGACAGAGGTTGTTGCCGGTACAACCCTGGATACTAAAAAACCGGAAAATGTCAATTCTTTCGATTCATACACGGGCTTAACAGCAGAAAGTCCTCTTTTTACCGTTCCGAAAGATTCAAAACCGCATAAGGTTACAATGCGTGTGTGGTTACAGGATGACAGCAGAGATACAAAGTATGCCGGACAGACTGTTACAATTGAAGACTTCAAGCTTATCACTCAAAGCCCTCAGGCAGGAGAATTGACTTTTTCCGATAAAACAACGGGCGATCCATCTCTCGGTGCGGGTTGGGCTACAAAAAAAGATCGTGTAATCTGGATTAACCAAGAAGGCAAAAGCAAGTATGAAAAGCTTTCAAAGGATTCGAGCGGTAACTATTTTATTAAGCTCGGCTCAGAATATACAGATAAGCCTAACGCAACAGTTACCTTCTACAGCTGTGAATCAACCGTAACAGCGAATCCGCAGAAAAGCTATGTTGCAAAATGGACAACAACTCTGCAAGCTGGTGTTGATGCCGATTCACAGACATTCACAGCCTACGGATATAAGGATTCGTCAGATAACGGTTACGGCACATGGGGAGGGGTTCAGAAAATTCTCCTCTCAAGTGAATATGAATATGCAAATACATCGCAGATGACAAAGGTTGATATGTATGTTAAGGACAGTTCAACTCCGATAGCAATGACTTTTGAACCGAATGAAAAAGCGTCACTCAGCGGTTGGGTTGCATATTTGCCCAATCCTAACAGCGATGCCGCACATTCGATTACATTCAAATTTACTTACAACGGCATAGATTACACCATCAGCGCACCGAACAGAAATTATTCGGTGAACTATGTTATTACTTCACAAAACACAGGCTACTGGGCGCCTCCGGCTATTGTTTCCGTTTATTCTACATGTGAGGATGAAAAGGATAATAAAGCAACAATGGGCACAGTAAGCGTAACAGGCGGTATGGACGGCGCAACAAGAGTTAAGGTTACAAAGGGTACAACCGTTACTCTTAATGCAACTCCGACCGACGGTAACAAATACAGATTTATCGGTTGGTACTCTGACCCCGAATTTACAGCTCCCGTTACCCTCATCAACGGCACTTACACAGCAAATGATACATCAGCCGAGCATAAGTTTTATGCAAAATTCCAAAGACAGTACAAGGTTGAGGCAAAAGCTGTTTCGGACGGAGCAGTTGCAAACAGCACAGGTGGTACTGTTAAGATTTCAGGCGGCGAAGCCGGTGCATATGCTGTCGGTTCGTACCTTGAGGGGCAAAACACATCAATCACAGCCACTCCAAAAGAGGGCTATGACTTCATGGGTTGGTATTCTGACGAGAAATGCATAAAACTGGAAAGTCAGGATCTTACGCTTTCAATTAAGAATATTCAGGCAAATCATTTGTATTATGCCAAATTTATGATTAAGCAGTTCTCGGTAACAGCGGTTGCAAATCATCCGAATGATAAGAAAAACAGCACAGTACAGTTTTCTTCACCGTCATCCGAGGCGTCTGATACAAGAGTTACCGTCAAGGTAAACTACAACGGTTCTGCAACTTTTGTTGCGAATGCAGGCGAGGGTTATGAGTTTGACGGCTGGTATTCGGACGAAAACTGTCAGAAACTTGTCAGCAAAACGACTCCGTACACAGTAAGCAGCATAAAGACTGACTATACTCTGTATGCAAAATTCAAGATTATCAATCTTAATCTCAAAGTTTATTCAGTAACAGAGGGAAATATCGACGGAGCAGGCGGTACGGTTCAGCTTGGAACTGATGCCCCTGCCGCAAAGATTGAGACAACTGTTGAGTGGGGTACGCTTGCCACACTCACGGCTAAAGAAAATGCCAACTATGAGTTTAAGGGTTGGTTTACCGATCCGCAATGCAGTACACAGGCTGACAACAAGATTCTTAAAAATTGTCAGTACGCAGATAAGACAGTGGAAACTGCGGCAATAAAGAAGGATTTGACTCTGTATGCAAAGTTTTCGGATGTATCCTCTCGCACAGTTACTGCTAATGCCGTGTTCGGCGGAAATATTGTCGATACAGCGGGTACTGTTAAGGCAGGCGATTCGCAGGAAGGTGCTACATCAACTGCGGTGGTTACCAACGGTGACAGCGTAACTCTTGTTGCAAATACAAAGCCCAATTATAAGTTTATGGGTTGGTATTCCGACAGGGAGTGTACAAACTCTGTAGCATCAGAACAACAGTTTGTCCTTACAAATGTCGATGCCGATTGCGAATACTACGCATTGTTTAAGCTGCAGTCATTTTCAGTCAACGCAGTTGTTGACGGTGATTCAGTAGGTACGGTAAAGTTTACCGCACCTGAAGAAGTTGGACCGTCAACTGCAGTTACAGTTTCGGTTGATTATGACGGAAGTGCAACATTTGTTGCAAACCCTGCCGAGGGTTATGACTTTGACGGTTGGTATAACGATTCAAGCGATACTCCCGTCAGCAACGAGGCAACTTATGTTTGTGAAAACATCAAAGCTGACTTTACTTTACATGCAAGGTTCAAGCTTAAAGAATTTTGAGGTAAAGGCTTCAGCCGTACTTAACGGAGCAGTCAGCAATGCATGCGGTACTGTTCAGGCAGGCGACACAACAGCCGCAAGCACAGTTTCAACTGTTGCAAAGTGGGGCGAGAGTGTTGCGTTGACAGCTACTCCAAAGTCGGGTTATTCGTTCAGCGGTTGGTACACAGACCTTGGCTGTACACAACCGTATACAGACGATTACAAAAACAATCCTTTGACAACGGTTATCAAGGCTAACACAACTGTTTATGCTAAATTTGAAGTTGAACAAAAGCGTGTTGTATATTTGCAAGTTCCGGATGAATGGAAAACATATAACAATGGTGCAAACACATCAAGTTTTGCCGTATATATGTGGGTTGATAAAGACACTTACAAATGGTTCCCGATGAAACAAGTTGAGGGTAATATTTATAGTGCTGATATTACGGGTACTTGGACTTCTGTGACAAATATCATCTTTACAAAGATGAATACAGGAGTTTGGGACGATTGGAATGGTAAGCGTGCTCAGACAGTTAATGAGACTATTCCAAATGATGGCAGAAACTGCTTTAAGATAACAGATAACACAAGTGAAGATAAGAAAGCAAGAGGTACATGGGCAAAATATCCGTTTGATACATTTACCGTTACTCTTGATGCCGTAAGCTGTGATTCAGCAGGCTCTCCGGAAACAAACGGCTTTACAGGCGGTAAAGTCAGCGTTGGCGGTGTTGTGCACACAAGTGCCGTAACAAATCCATATCCCGACCAGACAACCGTTACGGCAACAGCTGTTTGCAATGAAGGTTATCAGTTTGCCGGCTGGTTTTCCGACAGTGACTGCATAAATAAGGTTGCAGATAATGCCGAACTCAGTATTTCAGTAAATTCTTCGATTCATTATTATGCAAAGTTTGTTAAGAGTTCAACAAAGGTAATGTACTTTGTACCGAACACTAACTGGACAAAAAATAAAAATGAGCGTTTTGCTGCCTATGTATATGAAAAATCACCCGACGACGGAAAGTGGTACAGCATGACCGAAGATGCATCTCATAATTGCTATACATTTACTATGGATGCATCTGGCAAATATGACAGGATTATATTTAGCCGAATGAACGGCAGTACAACCAAGAATAGTTGGAATAATGAATGGAACCGTACTCCGGGTGCTCACGGAGGCAAAGTAGAAGGTATTGCCATTCCGACAGACGGAACAAACTGTTTTGTTCAGGGAATCGGAAACGACGGTTGGGATAACTGCGGTGGTTCTTGGACAACAAAGTAAAATTAAAGGTTAAATCAACGGAGGTGGAACCATGAAGAAATCAAAATTTGCAATTGTAATCGCACTCGGACTTGTACTTTGCCTGCTTTGCGGTGTGACCACGACTTTTTCATGGTTCAGCCGTCCTCGAACCGAATCGGGTAACTCTCTCAGGTGGAGCGGTCAGTACAAAATCAGCAACGGTCAGAACATCAGCATCAAAACCGTTGAGTCAAGTGATGACGGCTCTATTTTCGGTGAAAATGCAGTTACTGATTTCGGAGGTTCTCTGGAGGCAGGAAAGAGAAGATATTTTTGTACCGAAATTTCTAACTCGGGCAATGCCGAACAGAATGTTTCGCTTTTTATAAAAGGTCTGGAAACAAGCGGTACGGCATCTGCGTCCGGACTTTATGTCGGCGTCAACAAACCGCTCAAGACATATAGGTCTTATAATGATATTGTCGGTAGTGGCAGTACATATACGAAAACTTCGTACAGAAAATACAGATTTTATTTTGATACAAACAATGTATCTTCTTGGAAAGATTCCACTACAACAATCAAAATCCGTTATGGAACAGGTGATGTCAAAAATCCAAATTGGCAGGGCGAGCCTATTGATATGACACCAATCAGCGGTCAGAACACACGAGTGTTGTATGTTGATGTACCTAAAACTGCAAAAGTTGTGCAATTTTATGCTAACGATCTTGTTACCGGTGCCAATGCTACACCGTATATGCTGTTGAAAGCTTATTGTCCGAATTTGGCTGTTGGTAACTGCTATAAGTTTACCTTGCAGACCAACACATCAGGAAGTTACGATAACCACAACTGTGATACACGTTCTTTTGATAAACCCTTAACTGACTGTGCTAACTTTATCAATTGTTACAACCGTATCAGCATTCCTCTTGGCTCAACCTTTAACGCAGGTCTTGTTGCAGGAACGGACTATATAGGTAGCAGTATAAGTTATTCGTCATCATCAAAACGGCGTGTTTAAAGTCGATGCAAACGGTGTAATTACCCCTGTGGCTGAGGGTAATGCAACGCTCACAACCACAATTAAGGGCGATGCATATGGAGATACCTATTCCGTAACCACGGAAATCAGTGTTACACCTGCAAGCAAAGATTCAGTTGACACACCTATTGTGACAAACCTTGAAATCAAGCCGACAGCTGCTGACGGACCTACGGTTTCAAAGGTGTATTGGTACATCAAGAATGATTCGTCATCAACAATAACATACACGCTTGACGATGTTTACATCTCGCTTTAAAACTTTTAGATTTTTCAAATTTACAAAAGGGTTGTTTTTACAGCCCTTTTTATTATAATTTATAATCGGTAGCAGAGAATAAAATCCGCCAGTTTTGACGAATATATACGCATTTTCGTTATATAAAATATGTTAATTAATGGATAGCTTGTGTTTGTACGAACAATTACAATGTTACATTCGGGCGAAATGTGTTTTAAATTTGACAAACTGTCTTCATGAACTGAGAACGGTGGCACACCGCCACGAATAATTACGCAAACCACAAAACAACGCTCGGGCGGATATGTTTCGCACATTGCAAACAATCTACACGAACTGAGAACGGTGGCACACCGTGGAGGAATTTATGGATAAAAAAAACTATGTTGAAAATGCGGTTGAAGTAAAATCTGTAACAACCGAACACCCCAAATCAAAAAATAGAATAAGGAAAAGGCATGAATCAAAGCTACATAAAACCCTGCGGATAATTAAAAATATAATTTGCTGGGGAGTGCTTGCAATACTTGTGCTGACCGTAATTGTGTTTATGGGTTCAAAGGTGAACGGAAAAACACCTTCGCTTTTCGGATATTCCGTGCTTCGAGTTTCAACGGGCAGTATGCAGCCCGAGCTTATGATCGGAGATGTTATTCTCGGAAAGAGCGTTGACAATCCGACCGCCCTCAAGGTTGGCGATATTATCACCTATCGCGGCAGTGGGCAGACCGAGGGACTTCTCGTGACTCATAAGGTTGTAGTTGCACCGTATAAAACAGCTGACGGCACATATAAGCTACAGACAAAGGGCATTGCAAACGATGCTCCCGACCCTGAAATTTCGACCGAAGATGTGCTTTATATTATGGTGTGCAAGCTTGGATTCATTGACACATTGTACAACCTTTTCTTCTCACCGTGGGGACTGCTGATTTTTATTGCGGCGCTGCTGCTGATATTCATTGACGAGCTTATCGTTATAATACGAATACTTACAGGACATGACAAATCGCTGAAGGACGGCGACATCAACGAAATCATTGTTCGTTTGCAAAAGGAAAAATTACAACAAAAGGCTGAATCCGACAACGATACAAAATCGGAAGAATAAATAAAAGCTGAATATATTTAATTTCGGACGAAAGGAAAATTCTCTTTTCGTCCGTTTTTTGTTGGCGAAATAGACAAAGCGGAAAAATGGTGAAAACAGCTTTTATATGGGACAAAAACGGCTTTTTAGTTGCATTTTTGGGCGATTTGTGGTATATTTTATACGGTCAAATTTGACCGTAACATACTGATTGTGTTTAGAAATTGATATGTTAAGGGTGGTTTCATGGATTACAAATTAATAGCGCTTGACATTGACGGTACGCTGACAAACTCCAAAAAGGAGATTACTCCCCGTACAAGATATGCTCTTATGGAGGCGCAGAAACAGGGCAGGAAAATTATTCTTGCGTCAGGCAGACATCCCGTAGGAATTATGCCGATAGCAAAAGATCTTATGCTTGACCGTTTCGGCGGTTTTATTATGGCATTCAACGGCGGCAGGATTATCAACTGCGAAACAGGTGAAACTATGGTGAGTAAGCTGTTTCCGCTTGAATATCTTCCCGACATCGTGAATGTCTTGAAGGATTCAAACATTACAATCAACACATACGATGACAGGCGAATTATCTCGGATAATAAGGTTAATGACTATACCTATGTTGAAAGGGATATTATCAAAGCCGAAATGGTTGTTGTTGACGATTTTATCTCATCTGTAAGATTTGATATCAACAAAATTCTTCTTGCAGGCGAACCCGATGAGCTTGACAAGTATCAGAAAATTCTCGCAGACCGTTATGACGGCTTGCTCGATGTATATAAAAGCGCACCTTATTTTCTTGAAATTATGCCGTTTGGTGTTACAAAAGGCTCAATGCTTCCGCTTTTGCTCGATAAGCTCAAAATTAAAAGGGAAGAGCTTGCCGCTTTCGGTGACAACTACAACGATATAACAATGATAGGTTATGCAGGCTTCGGTGTTGCAATGGGTAATGCCGAAACCGATGTAAAGAAGATTGCCGATTACATCTGCGAGTCAAATGATAACGACGGTATTGCGAACACACTTGATAAATTCGTTTTAAGGCAATAGTCGCACAAAGTTTGAATCTAATATAAGATTGAAAATATAAAATATAATTTTACGGAGCGTCAGATTTGACTTAACCCTTTAAAAGAGTTGAAAAAACAGAATCTGTCGCTCCTTTTTGTATATAATAGCCAAATTGAGGGCTTAATCTTTGGCGGCATCAAAGTTGTAATAATTCTAAAAAAGAAAAATATATGAGGCTGTCTAAATTATAATATAATTGTATGTTATGTTGTACAAAGTATAACAAAAGGAGGAAAATCTATGGCAAAAATGAAAAAATTGCTTGCTTTGATTTTGTCGATTTGCGTAATTTGCACGGTATCTGTTATGTCCGTAAGTGCGGCTAATACAGATGACGATAACGACACTTCGGCATCAAGCACAATCACAGTACACTACTACTGTGAGGAAGGCACGCCCACAATTTATTATTGGAACAGTCTTCCGAAAAACATCAGCACGGAGTACCCCGGTGTTAAGATGACTTCCGAGGGAAACAACTACTACAAGTACACTTTCAACGATGTAACAAAAATCAATATGATGTTTGTTACAAACGGAAAGCAGTCTGCGGAGCTCACAAGAAACACAGGTGAGTGGTGGTACAAAAATAAGAGATGGTCAAGTAAAAATCCTGAAGATATGCAGGAATTTGACCGTGTTGACATGCGTGAAGACACAATTTATTTTGTAATCACAACCCGTTTCTATGACGGTGACACAGGTAACAATGTTCATTGCTGGGACGACTCAAAGGCAAACAACCCCGACAGCGATCCCGCATGGCGCGGCGACTTCAAGGGTCTTATCGACAAGCTTGACTACATCAAGGCTCTCGGATTCAGCGCAATCTGGATTACTCCTGTTGTAACAAATGCGTCCGGCTACGATTACCACGGCTACCACGCAATGGACTTCTCAACAGTTGATGTTCGTTATGAGAGCGACGGCGCTACATATCAGGATCTTATTGATGCCGCTCATGAAAAGGGCATCAAGATTGTTCAGGATATCGTAGTTAACCATTCAGGTAACTTCGGTGAGGCAACTCTTGCTCCTATGTTTACAAAGGAATACGACTCAATTCAGGATCTTGCTTCTGTAGATTGCATGAAGGTTATTGAGGGAAGCGACTTTGCTAAAACATTCCCGAACTACGATGACCTTGAACCTAAATATCAGTATGCTGCAAGACTTAATATCATGAAGGATACTAAGGAGCTTGACTCCGGTAATCACGACACGGAAAACTACTATCACCACTTCAAAGACCTCAGCTGGGAAAGCCCGACTGTTCAGACAGGTCAGATTGCCGGTGACTGCGTTGATATCAACACTGAGAATCCTAAAGTTGCAGATTACCTTAACGACGTTTATAACAACTATATCAACATGGGCGTTGACGCTTTCAGACTTGATACTGAAAAGCACGTTTCAAGACTTACACTTAACCAGTATTTCTTCCCGTCATGGCTCAAGACAGGCGGTAAAAACTTCTTCATCTTTGGTGAGGTTTGTACTCGTGTAAGTGAATTCTGGAACCACAACATTCCTGCAATTTCAGCTCCGTTCTATACATGGGCTGAATCAGACAGCCAGTACATTGATTCATTTACAAATGATCAGGCTGCAAACATTGATCTTACACTTAAACACTATAACAGCAACGCAAGTACAGAAAATCAGCCCACATCTGATAATGTTTATCTTGACGGTCTTAAATATCACACACCTGATTACAGCAAGTCAAACGGCACAAGCGTAATCGACTTCCCGATGCATTGGAACTTCTCAAATGCAAGCAACGCATTTACCCGTGCTTGTCAAGAAGATCCGTACTACAATGACGCATCATGGAATGTAACATATGTTGATTCTCACGACTACGGTCCTGATATGGACAGCCGTTATGACGGCGGTACACAGGCATGGGCTGAGAACCTTGATGTGCTCTTTACTTTCCGTGGTATTCCGTGTCTTTACTACGGTTCTGAGCTTGAGTTCCAGAAGGGTGTTCCTATGGACGTAGGTCCTAATGCACCACTTTCAACAACAGGTCGTGCATACTTCGGTGACTACCTCGAGGGCGATGTAACAGCTACAGACTTTGGTACATATACTAATGCAAACGGTGCTGTTGCAAGCACACTTGAAGCACCTCTCGCTGTTCATATTCAGCAGCTCAACAGAATCAGAAGAGCAGTTCCTGCACTTCAGAAGGGTCAGTATACAAGAAGCAATACTTATGTTGACGGTAATATGGCATTCATTCGCCGTTACACACAGGGCGCTACAGACAGCCTTGCTTGTGTAACTATCTCAGGCGGTGCTACATTCCAGAACCTTCCTAACGGCAAGTATATTGATGCAGTTACAGGCGATGTTAAGTATGTTACAGACGGCACACTTACAGTATCTTCTGTTGGTAAGGCTAATATGAGAGTTTATGTTTGCTGTGCAGACGGTTTCACCGGAATTGACGGTCAGATCGGCACTAACGGCGCATATCTCAAGTAATAAAATAATGTTGTTTTTTACGGAGCAGGTTTTTCCTGCTCCGTATTTTTCTGCCCTAAACCCTCAAATGACGGATTGCTGATTTATATCCGTCAAAATTATACTTCATTTATAAATAAATATCCGTAAAATTTGAGTAATGATGAATAAAACGACAGAAATTATGCAAGTTCTACATATAAGGGTAAAATCGTTATGACACTTCTGCAAGAATTGT
>ENA-OQET01000309-OQET01000309.1-human-gut-metagenome-genome-assembly--contig:-NODE-309-length-26956-cov-4.937903_pt1 | contig 26956 bp, 28 predicted proteins | sample MGYA00242800_ERZ504645 | MGnify/ENA primary metagenome ERZ504645 (study PRJEB26092, sample SAMD00036308) | human gut metagenome | host: Homo sapiens | study: EMG produced TPA metagenomics assembly of... | reverse complement strand
AATGTGTATGTTGACAGCATTATGAAACGCACGGAAGAGGGCGTTGCAACACAGCTTGAGGCTCTCAGAAAGACTCATGCAAACATAGTCAGCTCACAGAAAAAGCAGGGCTGATTTAAGTTTAGCTTATTAAGGACAGACTCAATATGAGCCTGTTCTTTTTTTATGCCGTTTTATCGTATATGTTGTGTCACATTATGACACTAAAACGAATGCTTGCGGAATCTGCGGTTGAAAAATATAAAAATGTTGTCGGCTTTTGTAACCCGTGCGGTGCGTTTTGTAATTTTTAAAACTGCTGTTTTGCTGAGAAATGGCTGAAACCCTCTGTAAAATCAGCATTTTTGGGCATAATATTCTTTTGTGAAAAAATATGGTTTCAAAGTTGAAAGCATTTGAAATGATTTGTAAATATTATTTGTTTTTTCGTAACTTTGATATTGATTTTTTTGCGCCTATGGTTTATAATAAGACAAAAGGTGTCAGAAGGTGTCATTCGGTGACTTTTAAAACCACAGAGTGACGGTTTCTGAAGAAAAGTGTATGGAGGTGGGCAGATGTTTTCGGGAATGACAAATCATTCTATTGATGCAAAAGGAAGAATTGTACTGCCCGCAAAGTTCCGTGAACAGCTCGGCGAAACATACTATCTTGCACGAGGCTTCGGTAATAAGTGCATTCAGGTTATGTCAAGCGAACAGTTCAACGCAATGTGTGAGAAGATTCTTGCACTTCCCGCAAACCTCTCCATGGCTGTTCAGTACACCTTTAACGCTACTGCGGTTGAGGTTACTCCCAACGCACAGGGCAGGGTGATTATTCCGCAGTCCCTGCGTGAGTTTGCCGAGATTGAAGGCGATGCGGTAGTTATCGGTATGACAAACAGACTCGAAATCTGGAGCAAGAAAAATTATGAGGACTATGTTGCTTCTCAGAATGAAAATCTTGCACTTGCTCTCAAGGAGTTAAAGCTTTAAGGAGGTTGTTATGGAATTTTCTCATATTCCTGTCCTTCTTGAGCAGGCTGTTGACGCTCTTGCTGTTAAAGAAAACGGCATTTATGTTGACGGCACAGCGGGCGGAGGCGGTCACAGCAGTGAAATCCTCAGTCGACTTACTACGGGCAAGCTCATTTCGATTGATCAGGATCCCGATGCAATACTGACGCTGACAGAGCGTTTTAAGAAAAACGAAAATTCAATAATTATCAAGGGTAATTTTGCCGATATGGTTAGCCTTCTTCATTCAAGAGGAGTGGGCAGAGTTGACGGTGTTCTGCTTGACATCGGTGTTTCATCTCATCAGCTTGATACAGCCGAAAGGGGTTTTTCTTTCCATGAGGATGCACCTCTCGATATGAGAATGAGCCAAAGCGGAACAACAGCCGCAGAGCTTGTCAACACCCTCCCCATAGGTGAGTTAAGACGAATCCTCAGCGTTTACGGCGAAGAAAAATTTGCCGGTGCAATTGTAAACGGAATTGTAAAGGCAAGAGCCGAAAAGCCGATTGAAACTACCCTTGAGCTTGCGGAAATTATAAAAGAAAATGTTCCACAGCGTGTCCGCCGTGACGGACATCCTGCGAGAAAAAGCTTTCAGGCTTTGAGAATTGCGGTAAACGATGAACTCGGAGTTCTTGAAAGAGGTCTTGACGGTGCATTTGAACTTCTCGGAAGCGGCGGAAGGCTTGCAGTTATTACCTTCCATTCGCTTGAGGACAGGATCGTAAAACAGAAAATGGCATCTTGGTGTCAGGGCTGTACCTGTCCAAAGGATTTTCCTGTGTGTGTTTGCGGAAACAAGCCAAAGGCTAAGCTTGTTGTAAGAAAGCCGGTTTGTGCAAATGAAACAGAATTGAGGAATAACCCGAGAGCAAGAAGTGCAAAGTTGAGAATATGCGAAAAAATTTCAAAAAAAATTCTCTGTGACTATAGACAAAACTGCCTGTTTGTAGTAAAATATAACAAAGTTGTAAAGATTATTACAGACACAAGCAATTGTGCTTTCGTGTTTGTTAATAACAAAATGTATGGCTTTGAAATATATGTCCGATAAAATCGGATTGATTGTGTGTTGTGTGTATTTTATAAATTTGTTAAAGATTTGAAACTTTTTTGTTTTATCGAAAAATAAAGCAAAAATGTGTGTTTTATGAAATTGATATAGAAAGGCATCGGGTGCGTTTAATGGCTTATGAAAACAGAAATGCAGCTTATGATTTGAGTCTTTTTGATGACAGCAGCGACTATGTTCCGGGTTCAGCCGCTCCTGAAAGAAAAGAAGAAGTACATAAAAAGCAGGAAAGAAAAAGAAGAAAAAACAATGTTGTAAGTCTTCCGAAGGAGGAACTTCAGAAGAACAGACGCCGCAGACATAACAAGTTTAAAATCGCTCTCGGAACAGTGAGCGGTGCTGCAGCGACAATCATAATCGGCATCATAATTGTCGGACAGGTAAGACTTACCGAGCTTAATCAGGAAGTTATTACGGCTAAAGAAACTCTTGCAAATGCACAGAGCGTTTATACACAGACACAGATGAAGCTTGAATCAAAGCTTTCAACATCGGATATTGAAAAGTATGCCGAGGATAAACTCGGTATGACCAAGGCTACGAACACACAGAAAGAATTTGTTACCCTTGCAGGCGGAGATAAAGCAGAGGTTTCTGCAAGTCAGGAAAGTGACAATCTCTTTACACAGTTCTGGAGTTCGGTACAGAATCTTTGGTCATAACATTTAGATTAATTTAATAAATATGTTATGAAAGAATGGAGAGTTAAGACTGCGTCTTGACTCTTTTTTCGGTATATATGCGGATTGACACGGAGCGTAACGGACACTATTTTGCGGTGAAAGGAGCTTTACATTGCAATCACCAGGATCAAAAAACAACTCAAAAAAGCGTGCCGAAAAGGGACCTGCACAAAGACTGAGACAGCGTACCGCAATATTGATTTTACTCATACTTGTGCTTGGCTTCGGTGCGGCTGTTTTAAGACTTACATACCTCACCACCGTTCAGAGCAGTGAACTTCAGGAGTCGGCTGTTGACCTTCAGCTTGCCGACACAACTGTTTCCGCAAAACGAGGAACAATTTATGACGCAAACGGCAATGTTCTTGCCGAAAGCGCATCGGTTTGGCAGGTGGTAATGTCGCCTGTCAACTTTAAGAATGACAAACAGCGTCAGGCTGCCGCAAAAGGTCTTTCGGAAATTTTTGACCTTGAATACAACGATGTGCTTGACGATACAAAACAGCAGAGCCATTATGTTGTTGTCAAAAGAAGAATCGAGTCGGATGAGCGTGAAAAGGTTCTTGAGCTTATTGACACTCTGAAAAAGGATTACAGCTGTTCGGGTGTTATTCAGCTGCTTGATGATTACAAGAGATATTACCCGAAAAACAGCCTTGCATCTTCCGTAATCGGTTTTACGGGCAGTGACGATCAGGGACTTGAGGGTATCGAGTACGAATATGACAGCTATCTGTCGGGTACTCCCGGTCGAATTATCACGGCACAGAATGCAAGAGGTACGGATATGCCGTTCCGATACGAACAGAATGTTGAATCTGAGGACGGCAACAATGTGTATCTCACAATTGATGAAACAATTCAGTCAATTTGTGAAAAATATATGCAAAAGGGCGTTGAGGACAACAATGTTCTTAACAAGGGCGTCTGCATTGCAATGGATGTAAACACAGGCGCAATCCTTGCAATGGTAACAACAGACGGCTACGATCTTAACAATCCTTATGAGCTTTCTGCAAAGGATAAGAAGAAAATCAAATCAACTTCAAAAAAGAAACAGGCGGAGGCGGAAAGTGCGGCTCTCAGCAATATGTGGAGAAACAAGGCTGTTGCCGACACATATATGCCCGGTTCTGTATTTAAGATGTGCGTTGCGTCAGCGGCTCTTGAAGAAAACCTTGTAAATGAAAAAACATCATTTACCTGTACGGGTTCAATTTCGGTTGAGGGCGAAACAATTCATTGTTCAAATATATCAGGTCACGGAACACAGAACTTTGTTGAGGTAATTTCAAACTCATGTAACCCTGCATTTATTCAGATCGGTCAGATGCTCGGTGCAGGCAAGTTCCGTCAGTATTATCAGGGATTCGGTTTCAGCGATAAAACAGGAATCGACCTCCCGGGTGAGGCAGAGGACAGCTTCTGGAAAGAAGGCAAAATGGGCGGTGTTGACCTTGCGGTTGCATCATTCGGTCAGAACTTCACAATCACTCCTATTCAAATGATTACAGCCTGTGCGGCTGTTTCAAACGGCGGTTATGTTGTTCAGCCTCATGTGGTTTCAAAAATCACAGACTCAAAGGGCAATGTAATTAAGACTGTTGATAAAAAAATCAAAAGACAGGTTATTTCAGACGATACATCCAAGAAGATGAATGAATACCTTGAATATAACACAGAAAGACAGGGTGCTGCCGCAGGTTATATTTCAGGCTACAAGGTAGCCGGTAAAACAGGTACAACTGAAAAAAGGGGTGTAACAAAGTTTGAAAGCTCATTTTCTGAGGACTATATATCATCATTCTGCGGTTATGCTCCGGCAGATGATCCGCAGATTGCAATGCTTGTATTCTTTGATACTCCCGACGGTGACGCCTACTACGGTTCACAGGTTTCATCACCTGTATTTATAAATATTATGAGCGAGGTTCTTCCTTATCTTGATGTTAAGACATCATACACAGACGAGGAACTCGGTTATGTTGACGCATCTGCGGGCGATTACACAGGCGTCAGCGTTGACGAGGCTTAAAACAGCTGTTGAGGCTGACGGCTTTACGGCAACCGTAAAGGGTAACGGTTCAACTGTAATTTCACAGATTCCGACCGTATCGTCAGGACTTCAGAAGGGCGGCAGTATTGTCCTCTACACAGACAGCGACAGCCAGTCGGAAACAGTAAGTGTTCCGAGTCTTATCGGCCTTTCTCCCGATGAGGTGAACAATGTTGCAAGTGCCTACGGATTGAATGTCAGCTTCTCGGGTGCAACAACATCCTCGGGAACAAGCTCATCACAGAACATTGAGGCGGGAACTTCGGTCAGCCCCGGTACGGTAATAACGGTATCTTTTGCGGATTCCTCTTCAACACTCAACGAATAACAAAAATATTTATTAGTCTGAAAGGAAAGATAACTATGATTTACGGAATATGGACATTTTGTGCGGCTTTGCTTGCTTTTATAATCTCAGCCGTTACAGGCAAGTTTTTGATTCCATACCTTCGCAAACTCCACTTTGGTCAAACAATTCTTGAGGAAGGTCCTAAGTGGCACAAGGGTAAGCAGGGAACTCCCACAATGGGCGGTATAATGTTCATCGTTGCAATTGTGGTTGTCACAATGATCAGCACAGTTATATATGCTTTTACAGGCGCTGATTTGGTAAATTCATTCTTTGCAGACATTCCAAGAGAATGCATGTTCATTTTCTGCGGACTCGGTCTTGCTGTTGCAAACGGTTTTATCGGCTTTATTGATGATTACATCAAGGTTGTAAAAAAGCGTAACCTCGGTCTTACAGCGTCACAAAAGCTGATTCTCCAGTTCCTTGTTGCCGCCGCTTTTCTTGCAGTTCTGGCAATTGCAGGCTACGGTACAACAACAACCATTCCTTTTGTCGGCAAGGTTGACCTCGGATTTTTCTATTATATTATTGCCGCCGTTGCAATCGTGGGTATCGTAAACTCGGTAAACCTTACAGACGGTATTGACGGTCTTGACGGTTCGGTAACATTCTTTGCGTGTGTTGCATTTATGCTTATCGCCTGCGTAAAGAGCTATCTCGGCATAACAGCCATGAGCGCCGCATCTGCGGGTGCCTGTCTCGGATTCCTCGTATGGAACTTTCACCCTGCAAAGGTGTTTATGGGCGACACGGGTTCACTTTTCCTCGGCGGTCTTGTATGCGCTCTTGCTTTTGCAATTGATATGCCTATTCTTCTTATTCCGATCGGCATTATCTATATTGCTGAGGAGCTTTCCGTTATTCTTCAGGTCAGCTACTTCAAAATCACACACGGCAAGCGTCTTTTCAAGATGAGCCCTATCCATCACCACTTTGAAATGTGCGGTTGGAGCGAGGTCAAGATTGTCGGTGTGTTCAGTGCAGTAACCGCAGTTTTCGGTGCAATCGCTTTTGCACTTGCATATTTTGGTGCATAAATAAACGCAGAAATACTTGTTTAAAATAAATTTTAAGGGAGGAACGGTCTTTGGCTCCACAAAAAAGAATGATGCTTAAAGCTGATGTAAACAGAATATATGATGAAGAGGTTTACTCGGAGCAGAAGATCAGGGAAGAAAAGTTTTTTGTCCGTCCTACTCGTCAGAGAAAGATGAAAAAAGGAAAGCTGTTTTCCGTTGGCATGGGACTTGACCTTCCGTTTTGCATAATCATTCTTGTACTTCTCATTATCGGTATGATTATGATGTTTTCTGCAAGCTATGCCTATGCTTATTACAATCAGGGCGACAGCTATTATTACCTTGTAAGACAGCTCATTTTTGCCGTTATCGGCGTAGGCATAATGTTTTTCCTTTCGTTCTTTAACTATAATAAACTCCACAAGGTTGCACCGGTTGTTCTTGCAATTTCATATTTGTGCCTGCTTGTGGTTCTTGTACTGCCGGGTTCCGAAGGCGTAAAAAGATGGATTCCTCTTGGAATTTTCAACATTCAGCCTTCTGAGATTGCAAAGTTTGCAATTATTCTTTTCTTCTCACATTGGTGCAGTAAATACTATAATAAAATGCAGTTTGCCCGTTACAGCGTTCTGCCGGGTGTAATTGTTTTCGGTTCAACGGCACTTCTACTTTTTCTCGAACCGCACTATTCGGGTATCGTAATCATCGGCATTCTTTCGGTTGTAATGCTTTATATCGGCGGAATGCAGACAAAGTATCTCGGAATCGGTCTTGGACTTATTGTCGGAGTAGTGCTTATACTTGCCGTCACAAACAGCCTGTCCTATGCTATGAGCCGTCTTGACGGTTGGGGTCAGGCACTTGAATATACAACAGATGATATGTGGTGGACCACATATCAAACCCGAAATTCACTCTATGCAATCGGTTCGGGCGGACTTTGGGGACTTGGTCTCGGTCAGTCAAGAATGAAGTACCTCTATATTCCTGAGCCGCAGAACGACTTTATCTTTGCCGTTGTTGTTGAGGAGCTCGGTCTTGTGGGAGCACTTATGATTCTCCTTATTTTTGCACTTCTTGTGTGGAGAGGCATCACACTTTCACTTCGTGCAAAGGATAAGTTTGGCAAACTTCTCGGTATCGGTCTTACCTCACAGATCGGCATTCAGGTTGTGCTGAATATTCTCGTTATCACAGACTGGCTGCCTAACACGGGTATCAGCCTCCCGTTTTTCAGCTACGGCGGCAGTTCGCTTATTATGCTGCTTGCCCAGATGGGACTTGTGCTTTCAATTTCCAGAACGGCAAATATCGAAAGACAATAATTTAAAAATAGTTTTCTCCTGCATGAGTTTTGCAGAATTTTCAAAAGAAAGGTAAGAAAATTATGAAAGTATTGCTTGCAGGCGGCGGCACGGCAGGACACATAAATCCTGCACTTGCAATAGCCGGATATATAAAGAATAAAAGAAATGATGCCGAATTTTTGTTTATCGGCAACCGTGGCGGAATGGAGCAAAGACTTGTTCCGCAGGCCGGTTTTGATATTAAGTCAATTACAATCAGCGGATTTAAGAGGAGCTTTTCTCCTAAGAGTATGCTTGAAAATGTTAAGACAGTTTCAAGAACCTTCACTTCTTCAAGAGAGGCAAAGAAAATAATTGCCGAGTTCAAGCCTGATATCTGTATTGGAACAGGCGGATATGTTTCGGGTCCCGTTATCAGAACAGCCGCAAAAATGGGTATTCCGTGCATTATTCACGAGCAGAATGCATATCCGGGCATTACAAATAAAATGCTTGCAAAGAGCGTCAAAAAGGTAATGCTTGCCGTTCCCGATGCAAAGAAATATTTTGACAAAAATGTTGATTTTGTCATTACCGGAAATCCTGTAAGACAGGAAATCCTCACGGCAAAAAAAGAAGAGTCAAGAAAAGAACTCGGGCTTGACAACCGTCCCGTAGTGCTTTCGTTCGGCGGAAGCCTCGGAGCAAGAAAAATAAATGAAGCTGTTGCAGACCTTGTTGCAAGAAGCGGTATTGACGGCAGATATCAGCACATTCACGCATACGGCAGTTACGGCGACTGGTTTCCGCAGCTAGTTGAGGAAAAGGGTACTGACATTGCCGATTGTTCAAATCTTGATATAAGACCGTATATTGATAATATGCCGACTTGCATGGCGGCGGCAGACCTTGTAATCTGCCGTGCAGGCGCAATTACTCTCAGCGAAATTCAGGCTATGGGCAAACCGGCGATCCTTATCCCGTCACCTAATGTTGCCGAAAATCACCAGTACCACAATGCAATGGCACTTGTGAATGCAGGTGCGGCTGACATTATTGAGGAAAAAGACCTCACGGGTGCGGCTCTTATGCGTAAAACTGACAAAATGCTTCTCAATCCCGAAAAGCTTGAGAAGTACAGCGAAAATTCACGCAAAATGGCAATTACCGACGCCAATGAAAGAATTTATTCGGTAGTCAAAAAAGTTCTCGGACTTGTGTAACGGTAACATTTATAACGCTTTCTCATAGAAATAGAAGGGTATTCTTTTTGAGAGGGGTGTTATTGTGTCAAAACTGCTTGTTACAGGACGCAAAAGCTTGACGGAGAGGTTGAAGTTCAGGGGGCAAAAAACAGCGCTTTGCCGATTATTGCCGCCTCGATTCTTACAAAAGGTGAAAATGTAATCCACAATTGTCCTTCGCTTTCCGATGTTGACGCATCTGTCAACATTCTTCGGTATCTCGGCTGTGCCGTCACACGCTGTGATAAAACACTTCTCGTAAAATGTGACGATATCAACCGCTTTGATGTTCCCGTTGAATTGATGCGTAAAACAAGGAGTTCAATTGTTTTTCTCGGTGCAATCCTTGCACGAACGGGAAGGGCGAGAATTTCATTTCCCGGCGGATGTGAAATCGGTTCAAGACCGATTGATTTGCATCTCAATTCACTTCGGGAGATGGGGGCGGATATTCGTGAAAAGCACGGCTATCTTGAATGTTGCGTTCCAAACGGACTTTGCGGAACAAAGATAACGCTTTCATTCCCGAGTGTGGGTGCAACGGAAGATATTATGATTGCCGCCTGTCTTGCAAAAGGCACAACAACAATCATCAATGCCGCCCGTGAGCCTGAAATCTGCGACCTTGCGGATTATCTCAATTCCTGCGGTGCCGATATTTCCGGAGCAGGCGAGGGTGTTGTCGTCATTGAGGGTGTAAGCTCTCTCTGCGGCTCTGTCCACACAATTATTCCGGACAGAATCGTTGCCGCAACGCTGATGAGCTGTGCCGCCGTAACGGGTTCAAAAATTATACTTAACGGAATAATTTCGTCCCACCTTGCGGCACTTATTCCAATCTTCAAAAACGCAGGGTGCAAGATAAGGATTTCGGACGGAAATCTTGAGATATCTGCTCCCGAAAGACTTAAATCAATGAAAACAATCAGAACAATGCCGTTTCCGGGCTTTCCCACGGACGCACAGGCGCCCTTGCTTGCAACAGCGTGTGTTGCAGACGGAACAACGGTTTTTGTTGAAAATATATTTGAAAACAGATACAGACACATTCCCGAGCTTGTCAGAATGGGTGCAGCCGTTAAGACAGAGGGCAAGGTTGCCGTTGCCGAGGGTGTGAAAATTCTTTACGGTGCGTCGGTTGAAGCTCCCGATTTGCGTGGAGGTGCGGCACTTGTTGTTGCAGGACTTTGTGCAGAGGGCAAAACCGAAATCGGCGGCGTGGAGTATATCGAAAGAGGATATGAGTGTATTGAGTCTACTCTTTCATCAATCGGGGCAGATATCAAGAAAATTTAGGGTAATCAGATTTTTAACTGTCGCAGGGCGGATTTCCGCCCTCGGCAGATAACATAAACGAAGGGAGGATTTGCTTTGAGCGACGGTAAAGGCAGAAGACCGCTTACATCAAAAGAGCGAAAGAGTCTTGAAAAACAGCGTAAAAATGCCGCAAAGCAGGCAGAAAAGTATCATAAGGAAAAAGCAAAGCAGGATAAGAGAGCTAAAAAATCCCCCAATCCGAAAAAGGAACAGCAGAAAAAAGCTCCAAAAAGTAAAATTGAGGAGGCTTTCTCAAGCAAAAAGAAGAGCAGGAATCACAAAGACAAGTCGAAAATATGAGCCGTGAAGAAAAATTCAGGAGAAAAGGCAAGGCTAAAATCAAGAACCTTAAACCAAAGGATTATGAAGACGGCTATTATGTTGACGAATTCGGAGAAAAGCAAAAACAGGAAAAGCGTGCAAAGGAAATCCGTGCTCAGGAGCGTGAAGTAATTCGCAGAAGAAAAAAATCTCTGACGAGCACTCAGATTAAGCACAGGAGAATCGCACTGTACAGTTCAATTTTTGCGGCAGTGCTTATAATCGGTGTTATACTAAGCCTTACAGTCCTTTTTAAAACCGAAAAATTGAGGTTGTGGGGGACAAGTATTATGACGAAAAACAGATAATTGCATTCAGCGGTGTTGAATATCAGGAGAACATCTTCATGGGTGCAATGTACAATACATCGGACAAGATTGTCAAGAATCTTTCGTATATCGAAAGCGCAAGCGTAAGCTTTAACATTCCGGACACAATAACAATTACTGTTGTTGACGCAACACCGTCATATGTTATTCCAAACGGTAACGGCTATCTGCTTGTGAGCTCAAAGGGCAGAATCCTTGAGGAAATTTCCGAAAATAAGGACAAGCTTCCCGAACTCACCTGCGGCGACATCAAGACCACAGAGGTTGGACAGTATGTGTCATTCAGCGACGCAAATGTTCCCGATATTCTCGAAGATGTTTCGCAGAGCCTTATCAACAACAAGGTTAAGAATATCACAGGCTTTGATGTTACCGACACGGCAAACATAAAGCTCGTTTATGACGGAAGGATTGACATTAACATCGGACTTCCCGATGATATCGACTATAAAATCAGAACTGCAATGACAATTATCAACGAAAAGCTTGACCCGAACAACACGGGACTTGTTGCAGGAACGCTTGATGTTTCGGCTTGCAGTACATCAAAAATTTCTCACTACAAACCTGCCGCAACCCAGCCCACAGCCGCAACACAGGCAACCACACAGGCAACAACGCAGGCGGCTGATTCTTCAGCCGATACGGGTGACGGCTACACGGACAACTACACATGGGATGACGGAACATATTCGGGCGGCAACACGGGCTATGACAACGGTGACGGCGGATATGACTACGGCAATGCAGACGGCGGCTATACGGGCGAGTAATTTTTTCAGCAGAATTTTCCGTATAAATTTGCAGAAAAACGGCTGAAAAGCATTGCTATTTTGAAAAAAGTATGATAGTATAAGATAGTATAATTGTGTACTATGAAGAATAATGATTCTGACTGAAAGTTGACAATATATAAGGAGGACGAAAAAACTGGCTTTTGAACTGGAATTGGAAAACGAGTATATGCCTAAAATTAAAGTGATCGGTGTCGGCGGAGGCGGCGGAAAACGCTGTTAATCGCATGGTTGCGACCGAGGTTAAGAATGTTGAATTTATCGCAATAAATACAGATGAACATGTTTTAAGACTTTCAAAGGCTTCGCAGAAGATTCAGATCGGCGAAAAGCTTACAAGAGGTAAGGGCGCAGGCTCTATGCCGCAGATCGGACAGGAAGCAGCCGAGGAGAGCAGAGATGAAATCGCAGCACTTCTCAAGGATACGGATATGGTATTTGTTACTGCCGGCATGGGCGGCGGTACAGGTACAGGCGCTGCTCCCGTAGTTGCCAAAATTGCAAAGGATATGGGCATTCTTACAGTCGGCGTTGTTACAAAGCCGTTTGCTTTTGAAGGCAAGAGAAGAATGACTCAGGCTGAGCAGGGTATTGCAGAGCTTTCTGCCTGTGTTGACTCGCTTATCATCGTTCCTAACGAAAGACTCAAGTATGTTTCGGATACAAGCATCACTCTCCAGAATGCATTTGCTATTGCTGATGATGTTCTCAGACAGGGTGTTCAGAGTATTTCTGACCTTATCCTTCTCCCGGGTCTTGTAAACCTCGACTTTGCCGATGTTACTTCCGTAATGAAGGACGCAGGCTACGCTCACATGGGTATGGGCAGTGCAACAGGCAAGGACAAGGCTACCGTTGCCGCAGATATGGCTATTTCAAGTCCGCTTCTTGAAACTTCAATTGACGGCGCAAAGGGTCTTATTATCAACATCACAGCATCTGCCGATGTTAGTCTTGACGATATCGATGCCGCATCAACAATGATTAAGGATAAGGTTTCAGATGATGCAAACATCATTTGGGGTGCTGTTATTGACGACAAAATGGAAGATGCTATCAGCGTGACGGTTATTGCAACCGGCTTTAACGCAGACGGTCAGATTGCTAAGAAGAATCTTACGGACGCAGTTTCATCAGCGTCAGCTCCTGTTGTGGCTAAGGAAGAGCCAAAGTCAACAACAAAGGACAAGACTGATGATGACGACGATACCTTCTATGATATTATGTCAATTTTCAACAAGTAATACATTCTGATGTAATGAGGCACTCCTTTTCGGGAGTGCCTTTTCGTTTGACAACGGCAATTCCGTTATGGTATAATTTGAACGGAATAAAGGGGAATTGTGAGCTTTTGTGCTTTTACAATTTCTCATTTTTTTGAGTGAAATCCAAAAGCAAAGAAGGCGGAAAAAATGAAAAAACTACTTGCACTTTTGATTGCCTTGATGACTGTTCTTTTGTGCAGCTGTTCATCAGGCGGTGAAACAATCCGATTCGGTACGGCAGGTACGGGCGGAATTTATAACGAAGCGGCAAATTCGATAAAGTCGATTGCCGATGCCGACGGTACTCTGAAAATTGAAACAAAGACAACAGCCGGTTCTGCGGCAAATGTTCGCCTGCTTTCACAGAATTATCTTGACGCCGCAATTGTTCAGTCCGACATTGCACACGATGCATTTAACGGCGAAAATAATTTTGAAAAATCCGGCAGTCTTGATGGCTACAGCGCCGTTGCAGGTATGTTTACAGAGGCTTGTCATATCGTTGTAAGAAAAGATTCTGATATTAACAGTGTTGATGATTTGCTCGGCAAAACCGTGAGCATAGGTGAAGAAGAATCGGGTTCGGAGCTTAACGCAAAGCAGATTCTTTCGGCATACGGGCTTAACTCAAAAATGGTTAAGGAAAAAAATCTTAATTATGCCGATGCCGCAAAACAGTTACAGAACGGCGAAATTGATGCGGCATTCTTCACACTCGGACTTAATGCAACAGTTGTTGAGGAGCTTTCAAAGCAATGTGACATCAAGCTTATAGGAATTGATGACGCAGCTGTTAAAAAGCTTAAAAACACCTACAGCTATGTTGACTGCAAAATTCCGAAAAACACTTACAACGGACAGAGTGATGAAGTCGGCACAGTTGCGGTAAAGGCTGTTCTGATTGTGAACGACAGACTTTCAGACGAACAGGTGAAGAAGCTTACACAGCTTGTCTTTGACAATGCGCAGGAACTTCAGCTGACTGTTTCGGCGGATGTTGACATAACGCTTGAAAAAGCCGTTGAAGGTGTTAAAATTCCTTTTCACAAGGGTGCGGCAGAATATTATTCCGAAAGAGGAATAACAGTAAAAACAGCAGGATAACTGCGAAAGGATTGGTGCTGATTGAATATAACTCTTGATATGTATCAGACAATCGCAGTTGCTGTGATTGTTCTGATGGCCGGTGCATTTCTGAAAAAGCGTATATCGTTTTTGCAGAAATTTTGTATACCTGCACCTGTAATCGGCGGTTTGCTTTTTGCAATTCTTACGCTGGTTCTCTATATGACAGGTGTTGCGGTAATTGATTTTGATGATACTCTAAAGGAAGTCTGCATGGTGTTTTTCTTTACCTCAGTCGGATTTCAGGCGAATCTAAAGGTGCTGAAAAGCGGAGGCAAATCTCTTATCGTATTTTTGTTTCTTGTAATTATGCTCATTGTAATGCAGAATTTCTCTGCAATCGGACTTGCAAATTTGATAGGACTTGACTCGCTCACAGGTATGACAACGGGTTCAATTCCTATGGTAGGCGGTCACGGTACAGCGGGCGCTTTCGGTCCTGTACTTGAGGACTTCGGCGTTCAGGGTGCGACAACTGTTTGTACTGCCGCTGCAACATTCGGTCTTATCGCAGGCTCACTCATGGGCGGACCTGTCGGAAACAGACTTATTAAAAAGCACAACCTTATTGCCACAATCAAAACAGAGGACGACAGCCTTCTTGTTGAAGAAGAAGAAAAGCATGAACGACATTTTTCAATGTATGCTCCGGCTGTATTTCAGCTGATTATAGCGGTCGGACTCGGTACGGTTGTTTCCGATTTGCTCTCACTTACGGGCATGACATTCCCGATTTATATCGGTGCAATGATTGTTGCCGCGATTATGAGAAACATTGGTGAATACACGGGTAAAATCACTATTCATATGGGTGAGATTAACGACCTCGGCGGTATATGTCTTTCACTTTTCCTCGGTATTGCCATGATTACACTTAAGCTTTGGCAGCTTGCCGACCTTGCACTTCCGCTTATTATACTTCTTGCAGGTCAGGTTGTTCTTATGTTCATTTTCTCATATTTTGTTGTGTTCAACATTATGGGCAGAGATTACGACGCCGCTGTTCTTGCGGCAGGTACTTGCGGTTTTGGTATGGGTGCAACGCCAAATGCAATGGCAAATATGCAGGCAATCTGCGAAAAATACGCACCGTCAGTTAAGGCTTATCTTATTGTTCCGATTGTCGGCAGTTTGTTTGCCGACTTCCTGAACAGTCTGACGATAACATTCTTTATAAATTGCATTTAGAATCGGAGGCAGGTATTATGAAGGACAGAAAATTTACATTTGATTCCGAAAACCTTGCTTTTCCCGAGATTCACACGGGCAAAGTAAAGCAGAGTGATGTTGCCGAGGATAACACAGACAGCACGGTTGTTTATGATACTGTAGCTGTTCCCGAGGTTCATCTCAAAAAGCATAAGCATAAAAAACAGAAAAAAGACAATGAATAACACAACAGCCGTACATTTCAAAAGTGTACGGCTGAAATTTTTGTGTTTAATTTTGAAAGAAAATCTGACCTTCCGTAATGGGTGTGTATGCGGTAAGTTCGGCTATGTCAAGGTCGGTTTTGTGCATATCAACCGCACAAATTTGGTGATTGTTGTAGGTGGTGTAGTAGTAGATTCCCTTGTCGGCATTGCAACAGGAGGTATAAAGTGTGATTTCATACTTTCCGTCAGCAACCTCACAACAGCCTCTCTGCTGGTCAACAGAACCAAGAATGTGGAAAAACTGGCTCACGCTTTCGCTTTCGCTGTCACCTGAAACGGAGTTCAGCTTTGTGAACGCAACTTTTGCAAAACGGGATGCGGATGAAAGGTCGCCCGGCAGTCCGATTGCGCCCATTCCACGGCTGTATGCGGTAAGCTCGGCACTTTTGCCGAAGTTGTTTTCGGGTTGCTTTGGTGAGAGTGACATATAGTTGTTGAGCATGAACATCTGAATGTCAAACGGAGGATTGTTTGTCAGCACACCGACAGGATTGTCATAGACTTTAAGTCCGTCCTTTGTCGATTCAACTGTAAGCGATTTGTTTCTGTCGGAAATAATCCAATGCAATTGAGCACAGGGGAGCTTGTCGCTGAACTGCGTATTTGTTATGTTAAGGTTTTCAAGCTTTTTTCTTGCCTGCAAAACGCTGTCGCAATGTGAAAGTATATACGGAATGAACTCAAATTGTGCAATATTTTCCTTGCCGTTTTTCGGCTCAAAATATACGGCATTGCCCACAAAATTTAGCCCTGCCATACACAAGCCCTTTTCATTCATTGCATCGTAATATAACGGATAACCGTCTGCAATGTGAGCCATGCCAATCATCGCAAAGTGGCTGTTGCATTCGTTTGTATGGCGGAACTTAAACGGAAAATTTCGTGGAGTAATTGTAATTTCGTCACCGTATGAAAATTCATAATCAAGCGTTCTGCCAAAGTAAAAGTCTTTTGTTTTATATGTTGCCGCTGTACACATATCATCAGCCTCCGATTCTTTTAATAATAAATATTCTTCCGCTTGGTATAGAGTATCATACTGCTAAAACAAAATGATTGCAAGGTGATTTTTGGAAAATTACAAAAATTGTCGAAATCACTTGAAAAATTACCTTGCTCGGTATATACTGTATATGTTGATATGAATGGGAATGAGGTTCTCCCACGGCTTTTTGTCGAAACCGCTTTTGCTGATGACTTCTGTTTTTTGAACAGGGGCATTGGCTTTTTTTATGCGATGTTCTTTGTGCGGAAATTTTGAGGAGGAAATTTATGAAGAACAAATTTGTTGATTTTAAGGTGCTTGCAACATCTCTGTGCTGTTCCGTTGTGATGGGACTCATATCGTTTGCATTTCTGAAATGTCTTGACTATGCGGCAGATTTCAGGAGCTTCTTTCCGCTGTGCTATATGTTTTTGCCCGTAGCAGGTATTGTGACCGCTTTTGTATATAAGCGTATCGGCGGAAAGTCGTCAATGGGCAACAACATTATTATTGAGAGTGCAAATGACGGTGAAAAAGTGCCAAAGCGACTTGCATCGCTGACATTTATATTTACTTGCATAACCCACCTTTTCGGCGGTTCTGTCGGCAGAGAGGGAACTGCCGTTCAGATTGGCGGTTCGCTGACAAGTAATGTTGCCGATTATCTCGGCTTTAAAAATAATGACCGAAGTACAATCGTTCTCAGCGGAATCAGCTCTGCATTCGGTTCGGTTTTCGGCACACCGTTTGCAGGCGCATTTTTCGGAATGGAAGTCTGCTGTGTCGGAAGATTGTCGGCAGGTGCGGTAATTCCGTGCTTTGCGTGTTCATACCTTGCAAATTTTGTTACACAGCTTCTCGGCTTTAAACATGAAAGATATGCAATCTCGTCAATCCCCGATTTTGACGCAAGATTTCTTTTTGTGTTTTTAATTGCGGCAGTTTGCCTCGGCTTAATCGGCAAGCTGTTTGCACTCGGAATAAAGTATGTAAAACTTGCATACTCAAAAATTTTCAAGAACTACCTTCTTGCCGCAGCAGTAGGTGCGGCAATCGTCAGCCTTTTAATTTTCGCTTTGGGACTTAACGACTTTGAGGGCTTAAGCACATGGATGCAGAACACCGCCTTTAAGGGCGATGCAAAATGGTACGACATGCCGGCAAAATATCTTTTAACCGTACTCACCCTCGGTGCAGGATTTCAGGGAGGAGAGGTTACTCCTATGTTTGATATGGGTGCGTCATTCGGCAGTTGGTTCGGAGGCGTCTGCGGATTTGATCCCACATTTTTTGCGGCAATCGGATTTGTATGTGTTTTTGCCGCAGCAATCAACACACCTATTACAGCAATCGTTCTCGGCATCGAAGTTTTCGGTGCGTCTGCCGCCCCGTATTTTGTGCTTGCAGTCCTCATCAGTTTTATCGCATCCGGCAATACAACAATTTATCCGTCGCAAAAATTCCTTGTTGATAAAAGCCTTTTTCATTTTCAAAAGAAGTAATGCAATAGGCTTGAACAAAGTGTAAGTCGGTATTTTGAGATGTTGACTGACAGCATGGACTATGAATTTTATTTATTGCCCTCAAAAATTTCTTTAATATAAGTAAGAGATTCATCGTTGAAGTTATATGCGGTGACATCTTCATATGTGCAATTGAATGTTATGGGAATGTTTTTGTTACGGGAATTGTTTAGAAAATCCCTTCTGAATGCCTTCTGTTAAGATTTTTTTATTCTAAAGATCAGTATTTGAGTAAAATAAGCGATTCTAGATCATTAACCATATGCTCATATTTAGTATTTAGAAAATTTACATATTTGTAACCATAGATAAACAATGAAATCATGCAGAATACAATTATTAATACAGCTGTGATGTTTATCCACGTGTTTAGGTCTATACCTATGTTTTTTAAATTAGCAAGCGAAGTAGATAGAATTGCAGACAAAGCCGTAAACAAGGTGAATATCAGTTTATCCCTTGTTTTGTTTGATGCTTCATTTTTGGTTATATAAGTTTTGTACATTTCAATTAACGTCAAAATTTTTTCTTTAGAATTAATGTTAAAAGTCTTTTTTAAAATTTTATTTAGAATTATTAACTGCTTTTTGTATTCATCTGTATGTTTGTACAAATTGTCTTTTTGATCTTTGTTAACTAAAATATATAAGATTACTAGGATAATAACGCATGCTATGTCGGTGGGAATAATTAAATTGGCATTACAGAGATTAAGTGCTTGAATTATTAAGAAAAGTGCAGAAATGACTAACCCTATAAATAGACTTATGACAGTTAATTTCCTTTTTGGGGTAAATCCATTCAATCCAAATTTTAAATGCTTTTCTTTTTTCTTGTTTTCGTAACATTTTAAAATGTAATATTCCATTATATAAATCACCTCACTTTTAATTGTAACACTAATGGTAGTTTTTAACAAGATATTACAGTAAAATATTATTTTATTGCAAATTTAATAACTGTAATCTGAAATATCAATTAGTATATATTTCTCTGCAACATTAGTTTTGAGTTGACAAACTGTACGATGTAGCTTATACTTTAACATATTCAAATCAATAACAGTTAGGATGCTTGTGATGAAAAAATTCGGAGCGGTTTGTTTGGCTTTTGTGATGATGTTATCCGTTGCGGTAATGCTTTGCGGTTGCGGTGATACGAAAATTACAGACAAGGTTAATTTTTCCGATGTTGATGAAATAACCGTCGTAATGTCTGACGAGTCAACCGCCGTGCTTGGCGAGGTTGATTTCAAGACGGTCAAGAATATTTTGCAATCAGCCGAAACAGGCGGTACAAGCGGTGAGTTCGACGGTGGAATCCTTATTGAAACACGCAAAGACGGAATTGTTACCCACAATATCCGTGTCGGCGGTGCTGACAAAATCTGTGTTGACAAAGACAATTCAACCGTGTATAAAATTTCCGATGATGATTACAAGACCTTGGAAAAGGTTATGGACAATTACAAGCTGTAACGCTTGAACAGAATCACGATAAATAAAAATATAAGCGAGATGAATTCAATCGAAAAATTCATCTCGCTTTTTGCTTGAAGATTAAATTGTTTGCAGAATAAAATCAGAAATCATCGCCGAAATCCGTGTCAAATTCATCATCTGAATCAGACGAAAACAAGTCGTCATTATCTTCATCTTCGTCATCATTCATAATATCTTCAATCACGGTGAACTCAAGACCTTTTTCAAGCGGATCAAGCGTTCCGTCATGGTTTAAATCAAACAATCGTTCAAAATCGAAAATGCCCATAAAATTTCCTCCTTAACATATGGGATATCCTATATGTTAATCATATCAAATGAACTGTACGATAAAATGGACTTTCCTTTGATGTCAGACAAATTTATTGAGTTCTGCGTTGTATTTGTAGTCAATTGCAGAAAGCTTGCTTTCAATTTCTTCTTTACTGCAACCGAGATCGTCACACATTTTATCAAGGCTGGGGTAGAAATCACGCAGCTTTGTATTAACAAAGCTTAAAAGAATCATCGGATCGTTCGGAATTGTATTTTCAGCCATAAAAATCGCCCTTTCAAATTTATTTACTGTATTTACTAATCTTACAATTAGTAGTATAATATACGGGTACAAATTTGTAAACGGTATTTTGCGTGATGCCGTGTGTAATAGATAAATTTTTTCAAAGGAACTTGGAAATGGATAAGAAATTTGATGTTGTAATCGTTGGCACAGGTGCGGCAGGACTTTATGCGGCACTTAATTTTCCCGAAAGCGTGAATATTCTTCTTGTTTCAAAGCGTGAGCTTCAGCTTTCAAACAGCTCTCTTGCGCAGGGCGGTGTTGCGTGTGTGCTTGATACGGTTCACGACAGCTACAAGCTGCATATTACGGATACATTGATTGCGGGAAAGTATAAAAATACTCTTTCCGCTGTTGAAAAGCTTGTCACCGAAGGACCTTCGGATGTTCTTAAAATAAAAGACCTCGGTGTTGATTTTGACCTTAACGAGGACGGCACAATGTGCAAAACTCTTGAGGCAGGTCACAGCAGAAACAGAATTGTTCATCATAAGGATTCAACAGGCAAGGCAATTGTTGACGGACTTATCGCAAAGGTTACTCAGCTAAAAAATGTTACCGTGTGTGACAACGCTCTTGTTTATTCAATTGACAAGGTGCTGAACGGTTTTTATATAAGCATTTTGAGAAACGGTGAAAAGCTTCACTACGGCTGTAACTACTGTCTGCTTGCAACAGGCGGTATCGGCAGAGTTTATAAGTACACAACCAACTCCGCAATTGCAACAGGTGACGGCATTGCGTTTGCATATATGCTTGGTGCAAGAATTAAAAATCTTTCGAGAATACAGTTTCACCCGACAGCATTTGCGGCTGATCATGGCAGAGAGCGTTTTCTTATAAGTGAGGCTGTTCGTGGTGAGGGTGCGGTTCTGCTCAACTGCAACGGCGAGAGATTTGCCTCAAATTATGACAGCAGAGGAGAGCTTGCTCCGAGAGATGTTGTTTCAAATGCGGTTATGCTTGAATCAATTAAGACAAACAGCGAGAATTTCTATCTTGACATAACTCACAAGCCGGCTGATTTTGTAAGAAATCGTTTTCCGATGATTTATGAAAGATGCCTTGAGGAAGGCGTTGACATTACAAAGGACAGAATTCCTGTATTTCCGTGCCAGCATTACCTTATGGGCGGTATTGATGTTGACCTTCATTCACGCACAACCGTTGAGGGCTTGTATGCCGCAGGAGAGTGCTCACACACAGGTGTTCACGGTGCGAACCGTCTTGCAAGTAACTCGCTCCTTGAGGCGCTTGTTTATTCAAGAACAGCCGCTCTTGATATTACGGATAAAATCAACAAATTCGGCAGAAGAACTCTTGGCGAAGAGCCTGTTTACCGCCCTGTTGAGGGCAAGACCATGCCGCACGGCTGTCGTTCAAAAATCAGAGAGATTTTGCAGGACGCATATTTTGTTCTTCCAAAGCCTGAAAAATATGAAGAAAGCAGTAAGCAGATTCACGAGATTATGAGTGAACTGTTTGCAGAAAAGTACGAAATCAATTCCGACCTTGTTGAGGCAAGAAGTGCGGCAATTGTTGCAAGTATCATTTTTGACGAAATTATGGAGGGTACAGACTGATGACACTTAACAGCATTTACGTAGACAATCTTATCAAAACCGCATTGCTTGAGGATATCAACTATCTTGACACAACAACCGATTACCTTATTGACGAAAATCAGGAAAACACAGCAATTTTCCTTGCAAAAAGTTCAGGTGTTCTTTGCGGTATCGAGGTTGCACTCCGTGTGTTTGAAATTCTTCAGCCAAACGGTTTTGAGGCAAAGGTTTATAAGCATGACGGCGACAAGCTTGTAAAGGGCGAAATCATCGCTGAAATTCACGGCAAGACAAGAACAATTTTAAAGGGCGAGAGAACGGCTCTCAACCTTATTCAGCATATGAGCGGTATTGCAACCGCAACAAACAAGGCTGTTGAAATTGTCAGCGGCACAAAGGCGTCTATTGCCGACACAAGAAAGACACTTCCCGGTATGCGTCCGCTCCAGAAGTATGCCGTTACGGTTGGAGGCGGAAGAAATCACCGTTACAATCTTTCCGATGCCGCAATGCTCAAGGATAATCACATTGACGCAGGCGGCGGAATTGCCAATGCTGTTTCAAAGCTTAAATCAAAACTCGGTCATATGACCAAGGTTGAGCTTGAAGTAAGAAACCTTGACGAACTCAATCAGGCTCTTGAGGCAGGCGTTGATGTTATTATGCTCGACAATATGAGTCCCGAGCTTATGAAACAGGCTGTTGACATCACGGCAGGCAGGGCTCTTCTTGAGGCAAGCGGCGGCATCACGGATGAAACTCTTCGTGAAATTGCCGAAACAGGTGTTGATATCATCTCAATGGGTGCGCTCACTCATTCGGTTAAGGCTTTTGATATTTCACTTAAAATTAAATAAGCCTGAATTGAAAAAATTTTAAACACAAAACACAAAACAGCGGTGATTATTCTTCATCGCTGTTTTGTGTTGTTTGAGTCGAAATCAAATTGTTGTGCTTGTAAAATGCAGGGAGCATTGCATAATGACGATGATTTTATATTCGGAAGTTGTGATAACAATTAGCAAGATTTTTGTATATTTCTGTCGGTATCGCAAGATTTCCTTTTCCGACTCCAAGCGAAATATCGGGTTTTGTTGCTCCGTGAAAGTCACTTCCGCCGCTTTTCAAAAGACCGTATTCGTCACAGATTTTCTCGGCAAGCTCTGTTTCGGCATTGTCAAAAAGCGAATAGTACGCCTCCGTTGCGTTAAGACCGCAAGCCCTTGCTTTTGGCAGAAATTCTCTCAATTCATCTTCGTTCATATTGAGAAACGGGTGTGCAAGAACGGATATTGAACCGAAACCTTTCAGCTTTTCAATTATATACAGAGATGACGGCCTTTTCGGCGGAACATAGTAGCCGAACTTCGACATAAGCAAGGTTTGAAATGCCTCTTTGACAGAAGAAACGTAGCCCTTTTGCATAAGAGCGGCGGCGATGTTTGCACGGTTTACAAAGCCGTCAACCGTGCTGTTCTTGATTTCGTCATAGTCGAGAATATAGCCGTCTTTCGCAAGATTTTTAACAAGCAGTTTGTTGCTTTCCTCCTTTAATTTTTGCGACTCAGCCATAATTTCGGTTATGTCTGAATAGTTTTCTTTCTTGATAAACAGACCGACAATGTGCAGCTGTTTTGAATTGTATTCGGTTGAAAATTCAATCCCCGCAACGGTGGTTACGCCGTACTTTTTACCTGCCGAAACAAATTCGTCAAGCCCTGCAACCGTGTTGTGGTCGCAGAGTGCAACGGCGTCAAGCCCGATTTCTTTGGCTTTTAAAACGATTTCCGTAGGTGAAAATGTGCCGTCCGAAAATGTTGAATGTGTATGCAAATCGCAGAACATAAAATTCCTCCGATACAAATTATAATGGATATTGAAATTGATAACTAAAATATGTATAATAAACCTATATGGGCGAAATGGCGGTAAGTGAAGTGTTTGAAAATTGGTATATTGATATTGAAACTTTTAAATGTATAACAAATGATATTACAACAGATGAGGTAATAATTACTGAGGAAAGAATACAGCACATAAAAGAAAGACATAATAATGACTTTTTTGAAATACAGCCATACATACAAGATGTACTTTCAATGCCGGATTATATATTGGCTGATTCTAAAAGGGAAAATACCGGATTGATTTTAAAACAAATTACGGAAAACAATGGTTTAAAAAATTCAAGTAGTTCTTCGTGTACATACATCAAAAGATAGAAAAGGTTTAAAAAAATTCCATAATTTCTGCATGGAAAATAAGTGATTCCCGTTGGAATAATTATCTGAGAAATAAAAAAATTCTTTACAAATCTAAATAAATTTAGTATAATATACATAGGATAAGAATAGGTTATTTGAGGTGGTAAATTTCGTTGCGACCACACGCCGATGGCTTGACAAAGGGAAACCTTGAGAGATGCAGGAGATGCGACGCCTGCCAAATAACCATTTACCTTGGAAGCCGTTCTGAGCAATCAGGGCGGCTTCCTTAATTTTTCATATGCATACAAAATGGAGTGGGATAATTTTACCCACTCCATTTTAGCATATACGGTTTGCAAATTCAACGCAGATGAATATTTCACACAAGCTTTTTCAGTTTCATTGCAAGGTCGGCAATGTGATTTACTCCGTTTCTGAAAACATAGTCAAACTCGCCGGCATAGGTTTTGACTTTGCCGTTAAATCCCTGTTTAAAGCGGTAGACACCGTAGTTTTTATGCGTTTCGTCATACCAATAGGGAATACCGCAAAAATCGTATGTATGGCAACCGCTCTCAATTGCGTACTTAATCATCGTCCATTGCATAAGATAATTCGGCATATATTTTCTGTATTCGTTTGATGAACAGCCGTAAACATAGCTTGCAACATTTGCATAATTTACAAGCAATGCACCCGACAAAACTTTTCCGTCAAGTTTTGCGATACATAGCTTTGCGTTGCCGTGAAATGCCTGTAAAAAATTTCTGAAATATTCTTCCGAACGAATTTCAAAGCCGTCACGCCTGCCTGTTTCTTTCATAAGCTCCATAAAATCGTCAAGCTCATCTTCACCGCAGAATTTACATTCAACACCTTTCCTCATTGCAAGGCGGATGTTGTACCGCCACTTTTGATTTAAAATTTGCAAAAACTTCATCACACGATTTATCTTTTATGTCAAGCACATAAATTTTCTCTGCATTGGGTGTTGTCATATCCTTGCTTTTCACCGTGATAAACAAAGCCGAGGTCAACAAGATTTTTAATCGAAATAAAGTCGGTTTCGTCAATCAGCGGATCGGTTTTAAGTGTGTATGCGTGATATTTTTCTGCAATCAGCTTTATCTGCTCAAATATTTTTCTGACGGTTTTACTGTCGTGAGTGTCGCATACAAAGCCCCTCGGTGCATAAAGCATTGCCGTGTTGAGAATCGGTATTTTCTTTACAAGCACGAGTGTACAGCCGTTGATTTTTTCCGTTTTCGTCACGAACTGCAACATACTCGGGAATCCAACCCTTTTTAACCTTTGCCCAGTCTGCCGACTGCATAAAGTTTCCGTATTTACTGTTTTTACAAAATTCCTCATACTCTTTAATATCCATAAAAAACAAGCCTTTCGTAAGTGTATCTATACTATACAAAAGGCTTGTTTCTGAAATTGTTCAAAAATGTATCATAGTTGTTTCATCAGCCATAATAATCAAATTGTTCGTTGTTTATTTTGCTGTATTCCAAAAACGGCTGTGGGCAGATGTTGATGCTGAAAGATTCGGAACTTGCCTTAACCGTTATTGAATCGGAACTGACACCCCAGTATTTTATGAGTGCATCGTACAGCTCCTGTCTATAACTGTCGCTGTATTCGGTTCTTCCGTACAGCTCCTGTTCATAACTGTCGCTGTACGGAATAGAAATTTCACTCCCGGTAACGCTGTCCGTCAGGTAGGTTGTATCAATGTTAAGCTCATAAATTGTGAAAGTTTCCATATCAAACAGCATTGTTATGTTTAGTCCGTATTGTGCGCCCTCTTTGGCATAGTTGCATGTTACAAACATAAAATCGGACGAAACAATTACATTACCGTCAAGTGTTCCGCGCATTGTAAGTTTGTAACCGCTGCAGCTGTCAAGTGTAAAAAACGGCCGAATGTAGCCTGCAATATTGGAAAATAATTTTGTGTCTTTAAGCGAATTTGCAAGATTGCTTAACGCTTTTTTTGCATAGCTGATTACAGTTTCTGTTTTCGGAGCATTGTTTTGAAGAACCCAAACGGTATCTTCGCTTGAAATGAGTTTCAAAAATTCTCCGCCGCTCAAAGTGGTTATATCGGCGGTAAGTTTAAATGTTTCGGCTGTGTTTCCGACAGAACCCCGATTGTCCGTTACCGAATAATAAAAGCGGGGGAGAAACACAACGGTTGCGACTACGGTCAAGGTGAGCAAAGTGCAGATGATATATTTTGCGGATTTTTTAAGGTTAAATTTCATCTTCAAAATCCTCACTTTCCGCAGAATTATCGGCAAGGCTTACCGTAAAGCTGATGTCCGTACCCTTGCCGACTTCACTGACGATTTCAAGAGTTGAGCCGTGAAGCTTTGCAATTTCGTTGCAGATTGAAAGTCCGAGTCCGGCTCCGCCCATACTCCTTGAACGGGATTTGTCAACCATATAAAACGGTTCGGTAATTTTGGCAAGGTCATCTTCCGCAATTCCGCAACCGCTGTCGGTAACGCAAAAACGGTATCTGTCGCTGTCAACATATCCCGTGAGTGTAACAGGCTTTCCGCTCTCACTCGCTTTGCAGGCATTGTCAATCAGGTTGTACAAGAGCGTTTTCAAGAGCGACGGCTCTGCGTTGACTTCTGCTTTTTCAACATTTAATTTGAGTTTCACACCGTATTTTTTCAAAATAAAGAGAACAGACTTTTTAATGTCATCGGAAATTATGTCCGTTCTGATGTTTACGGTTTTGATTTCGTCATTTTTCAAAACTATAAGGTTTAGCAGATTAAGCGAAAGCGCCTCAAGCCGACTGCCCTCTTTGTAGATAAGGTCGGCACATTCTCTGCGTTGTTCAGGCTCCATTTCATATGAGCGGAGCATATCCGCATAACCTATGACAGATGTCAGCGGAGTTTTTAATTCGTGGGTAAAATCCGCAATAAAGTTGTCACGATTCTGTGTTGCAAGCTTTAGCTGTTCAATGTAGTCTTCAACATAATCCGCCATGGTGTTAAAGCTCTGCGAAAGCTCGGTTATTTCGGTTGAAGATGTAATGCCGTGGCTTTCCTTTACTCTCATATTAAAGTTGCCCTCGGCAACTTCCTTTGACGCATCCTTTAACTTAACAAGCGGTCTTGTCAAAAGCTTTGAGAAGATTACAAGCAGAATTGATGCAAACAACGCAACGCCTATGAGAATGAACTGATAAATTGTGCAGTACATATCACGGTCGCTGTACACGCTTGTTATATTGTCAACAGTTTCAATATAACAGCTTTTGGTTACAAGCTGAATTTTGCTTATTGT
>ENA-OQET01000307-OQET01000307.1-human-gut-metagenome-genome-assembly--contig:-NODE-307-length-27101-cov-3.435493_pt1 | contig 27101 bp, 22 predicted proteins | sample MGYA00242800_ERZ504645 | MGnify/ENA primary metagenome ERZ504645 (study PRJEB26092, sample SAMD00036308) | human gut metagenome | host: Homo sapiens | study: EMG produced TPA metagenomics assembly of... | reverse complement strand
GGCAACGGATGCGCAGAATCTTTAATCTGTACGCCGAGGGGCACGGAGAAACGACTGTTGCCAAAATGCTTATAGAAGAAACCGCAAGGATGGCGTGTGGCCTGAGCTGGACGGCGAGCAAGGTATCACGGGTACTCCGCAAGCCCACTTACAAGGGCTATATGGACCTATAATAAAATCCCCTATTGATGACTTCCTCAGCCATAACCGCATCAATCACAGCGAGGAGGACTTTGTTCTTGTAAAGGGAAACTTTGAGCCAATCGTCTCAGAGGAGCTATGGGAAACCTGCAATCAGATCCGCAGTAAGCGAGCTGCATTTGTCAAAGGAAAAGATGGTCGTGCCCATAAATTTGGTGTGTCCTTTCCGCAGAACAAATGGACGAAAATTCTGTTTTGCGATTGTGGGATGCGATTCCAAATCGAAGGCTACGATAAAACGGCCAACGGTGGGAAAAATATGCGGCTTATCTGTGCACGGTCGAAAATGTTCAAAAAGAAAGATGCCGCCAGAGCACTGAACGGCATTCCTTGTCCGGCACCATACGCATCTGAATGGAAGCTGGAATTGATGGCAAGGGAAGTGTTCCGTACAGTTTGGAAAGAAAATGCCGAGGATATACTGGGTCTTTTGCGGATGTTGGATGCAAATCTGAACACTACCGGCACACCGAATGATGGAAACCAGCTGGAGAACAAGCTCTCTGCGCTGAATGAGGAATTGGACGATCTTGTCAGCCAGCGGGCAAGCCGAAGCATAACTATGGATGCTTTCTTAAGCAGAAGTACGGAAATCAACAATGAGATTATAAATGTCGAAGGCTTACTGCAAAGTTCCATACAGGAACAGCGTCCTAAAGCAAGGTTAGATATGCACAGCATCGAGGCTGCACTCAGCGATGATGCCTCTTTTCCGGATGGTAAAATAGAGCCGGGCTTTCTGGACAGGTATGCCAACCGGATTGTAAAAAGCAATAACCGCTACATTTGGATGTTGCAGTTGATGAATGTGCAGCAGATCATGCCTATCCAATCGGAAAGGCAGCCGATAGCGATGGTTACCTATAAAAGTGGCGTTCCCTATGATATTGAGCAAGAGCAAATCGGCAAGCAGGATAAAGAAAGTGCTGAACCCGATTGCGCGACAATATGTCGTCCACAGGATTTCTTTTTGAACATGAGCCGAACCAAAAGAAAGCGTAAGTTGGTGGAATGGCTGGAAAGCTGTCAAAAAAAATCAGGTGAGCGTGCTGGATGAAAAGATACCACTTTTGAGTTTTGCGGTTGACTTTGTGACAGCCTATGAGTATCAGAAAGCGCGTGGGATTAAGATCCACCCCGGTTTGTGGAAAGATATGCGTGTGGATATATTTCTGGTAAAAAAAGAAAATTGAAAAGTTGTGGAAAAAATTCGATTCGCTGTTCTCTTATGTATTAGGAGGTTCCAAACCTCCGAGAAAGTGAATAGCGTCCTCTGCTGTACCGTATTGGGGAAGCAGCGCCATGACTGGATTCCACGAGCGTGCCCAAGATGCGAGGAAAACATATCGCATGGCTGCAAAGCGATGCGAGGCAAAGCGCCGGGAAGGGTTGCCTGTCTGGAATTTGCAGAGGGAGAGAAACGCACAGCTATAACGATAGATCGTGCCGTGGAGGAAATACTTCCACGGCATTATTGTGTCGTTATGGAATGACGCTAGATTTGCTATTTGAATCAGTAAATGGTAATATTATAATTCGGATGAGGAATAGACCGTGATGGCAACTATTCGGGAATTCCGAATGGTTCAAACAGATGACATCTGACAGGTTCATCGAAGGGAAATTATCGCAATTTGTGGCTTATTGCGCCTTTCGAGTTTTATCTGCATATATTTTTGAAGATTATATGCAGAAAGCAGGATTCCATGTGGCAAAATTTAATCATCGTCATAGCAGATGAGGTGTCTGCGATGATAGATCATGCTATGAAAGAAATCCCTGCTGCGGCGCTTTTGTACTATTATATATAGGGTAGGGAAATTTCCAACTTGCTATTTGTATCGATAAATGGTACTATATGACTATACTAATGTCATTTGAATGGTTAGAAATAGATGACTTCTGAAGGAGGCTTTGGCGAAATGGGAAGATTCGTGAATCCGGATAATAGTGCGTTTCAAGTTGCACTGAATTCAAAAATTTATATGGACAAAACGGGTCTGCTGGAATATACCAACAGCGTTCTTGATACACCAGAAGCATATATCTGCAATAGCCGCCCCCGGAGATTTGGTAAGTCCTATACGGCTAATATGCTGGCAGCCTATTACAGCAAAGGCTGCGATTCAGAAAAGATGTTCGATGGGCTTACAATCGGCAAGAGTAGCGACTTCAAAAAGCATCTCAACAAGAATGATGTGATCCATATAGATGTACAATGGTTTTTGTCCAGTTGTGCAGACATCAAAAGTATTATATCCTACATTACGCAATCGGTTTTGGAGGAACTAAAAGAGTACTACCCTGAAGTTCTTCCTAACGAAGTGTTGACATTGGCGGACGCTTTGTCGCGCATCAGAAACTCGACCGGTCAGAAATTTATTGTGATTATTGATGAATGGGATATTCTGATCCGAGATGAAGCAACCAATAAGGCTGTTCAAGAAGAATATATCTATTTCCTGAGAGGCTTATTCAAAGGTACAGAGCCGACAAAATACATTCAGCTTGCATACCTCACCGGCATTCTGCCAATCAAAAAGGAAAAAACGCAGTCGGCCTTGAATAACTTCGATGAGTTTACCATGGTCAGTGCCGGCACGTTGGCACCTTTCATTGGCTTTACGGAAGAAGAAGTTAAGAATCTTTGCGAGGAGTACCACAAAGACTTTGACAAGGTAAAAAAGTGGTACGATGGTTACTTGCTGCGGGATTACCAAGTTTATAATCCCAGAGCTGTTGTCAGCGTTATGCTGAAGGGAGAGTTTAAGAGCTACTGGTCGGAAACGGCTTCCTATGAAGCAATCGTTCCCCTTATCAACATGAACTATGATGGGCTGAAAACGGCAATCATTGAAATGCTTTCCGGTGGGGAAGTTAAAGTAAACACGGCTACCTTCAAGAACGATACCGTTAATATCCAAAGCAAAGATGATGTTTTGACATATATGATCCATCTTGGCTACTTGGGATATGACCAGAACCGAAAAACAGCGTTCGTTCCGAATGAGGAAATCCGGCAGGAATTGACACTTGCGGTGGAAAGCAAGCATTGGAATGAGATGTTGCTGTTCCAGCAGGAGTCTGAGAAGTTGCTGGATGCGACATTGGATATGGATGGCGATGCAGTAGCCACTCAGGTTGAGAAAATCCATGATGACTATGTTTCTGCCATCCAGTACAACAATGAAAACTCCTTGAGCAGCGTCTTGGCGATTGCATACCTGAGCGCTATGCAATATTACTTTAAGCCGGTTCGAGAGCTGCCCACAGGCAGGGGCTTCGCAGACTTCGTTTTCGTACCAAAACCGGAGTACCGAAATGACTATCCGGCGCTTGTTGTGGAGTTGAAGTGGAACCAAACGGCGGAGACTGCGATGCAGCAGATTAAGGAAAAGAAATATCCGGATTCGCTGCGTGGCTATACAGGAAATCTTCTCTTGGTAGCTATCAACTATGACAAGAAAACGAAGAAACATCAGTGCCTTATTGAAAAAGTAGTATAAAGATCATGCCGTGGAAGGAACCTTCTTCCACGGCTTTTCTATACCATGATTGAGTCATTGACTTGTACATTTTGAAAATACTGAATGCAGTATTATACTGATGGGGAAGGAGGGAAAACCGATGCAATATGATAAAGCAGACCAGCAAAACTGCCCGCGCAGAGTTGTGTTCTATGGGCGCGTGTCCACGGAACTTGAGGCGCAAATATCAGCACTGAAAAATCAAATGAACTGGTATCTGGAGCTTGCAGAACATCATCCGAATTGGACGGTGGTTGGGCAATACGCCGATGAAGGAATCTCAGGTACTGGCATGAAAACCCGACCTTCTTTTATGAAGATGCTGCGAGATGCCCGGAAAAAGAAGTTTGACCTAATCGTGACCCGCGAGGTTTCCCGTTTTGCCCGAAACACGGTGGATACTTTGGTTACGACCCGTGAGCTGAAACAGTACGGCGTTGAAGTGTACTTCGTCAATGATGACATCTGGACGATGCGTGGCGATGGAGAAGTTCGCCTGACCATTATGGCAAGCCTTGCGCAAGATGAAAGCCGTAAAATGAGTGAACGCACCAAGGCGGGCATTCAGACGTCACAGAAAAAAGGCACCTATGTTGCAGGACCGACACCGTTTGGATATAAGCGTGATAAAAAGGCTCATACGCTTGTGGTGCAGGAAAGTCAGGCAGAGACTGTCAGAAAAATTTTTGCTTGGTATGCTGATGGCATAAATGGCACCGAGATAGCCCAGACACTAACGCAAGAAGGCGCACCGAATAAATCCGGAATGCCACAATGGAGCGCGCGTCAGGTTCTCTCAATCACCAAGAATACGATTTATAAAGGGTATTTGACATACAACAAATCGCATATTGATGATTTCCTCAGCCATAAAAGCATCAAGAACAGCGAACAGGATTACATTCTGGTGAAAGGCAGTTTTGAGCCAATCATTTCAGAGGAACTATGGGATAAATGTCAGCGCCGCAGACATGCATGGCAGTCGTACAAAGACGGCAATATAACGCAGGCTTACTTGTATGGAAAGAACGAACACGCCGACAAATGGGCTTGCCGCCTGTTTTGTGGCTGCGGAGCCAGAATGCGGGCGTTCCGCGCAGAGAAAGGCATTGTTCGATATATCTGTTATCAGCGGTCGCTGAGGAATGTAGCCCCCAAATGCAGCGCCCCCAATGTGCAAGCATGGAAGCTCGAATTGATGGCGCGAGAAATCTACAAAAACGTTTGGCAGGATCACCGGCAGGATATTTTAGAAGAATACCAGCAGGAACAAAAAAACGGAGCTGCCAATAGTGAAAAGGTAGAGGAAGCACTCAGCTGGCAAGAGTCGTTCCCAAACGATGAAATCAGCCGGGAATTTCTGGACAAATTTGTGCCGAGAATCTTCTCCATCGATGGACAGAAATTCATCTGGGAACTAAATCTATTTCAAGAGTCATGCACTGTTCAATGCAATGTGCGCGGAACGTACAATTACCATTCGATTTCGGCGGAAAAAATCATGCCGGGAAAAACAAAAGCGAAGAAAGGGGATGGGGCCGTCAATAGGATACTTGAGGATGCAAACAGTACGCGCTTTTGGGTACATACCTATGATAACGACCCAATAAGCAGGCTTCTATCAAGTCGCCTCGCGGCTGATTTGCCAGCGAGTATAACCATTAAGTTGAATTACGAACAGGCTCGCGCCTATCGAAATTCGCGTGGTTACGTACTTTGGCCGGGGAATTGGAAAGACCTGACAGTTAAGGTCGCTCTATAAATCATAGCAAGCCCCTAATCGCTGTACTACAGTGATTAGGGGCTTTTTTTATGCAAAAATGCCCTTTGGGTACATTTTCGGCAAAAAGTATACGATTTTTGGGTACATTTTTGGGGTCAAATCGGGGTACTTAAGAGCTATCAAAAAACCGCAGGAGTACGCAGCATGACAAAGAAAACATCGCCTGCTTACAGAGCAAGCAAAGAGGAAACTATTCCAATAAATAAGTTGCATCCATTCTCCAATCATCCTTTCCATATCCGACATGATCTGGAATTCAGTGAGTTGGTAGACAGTATTTCAGAGAGCGGCATCATTACGCCCATCATCGTCAGACCAAAGGTTGGTGTCGGCTATGAAGTGATAAGCGGACATCGCAGGTGGGAGGCTTGTAAAGAACTCGGCATCGAAAGCATCCCTGCCAGAGTGGAGTACATAGACGATGACGAAGCCACGATTCTGATGGTCAACAGCAATATCCAGCGTGAGCATGTGCTGCCAAGTGAAAAAGCATTTGCGTATAAAATGCGCATGGAAGCGTTGAAACATCAAGGCCGAACAACTTTGGCCCAAGTTGGGCCAAAGTTCAGTAGCGAAAAAATTGCAGCTGAAACCGGTGACAGTCGGAATCAAGTAAAGCGTTATATTCGGCTTACATATCTGATTCCATCTATTCTGCAAATGGTCGATGACGGTCGCATCGCATTCAACCCAGCGGTCGAAATCTCCTATATGACAGAGGAACACCAGACATGGCTCAAAGAAGAAATGGATATGTGTGATGCTACACCGTCTTTGGTTCAGTCTCGGACGCTAAAGGATATGAGCCGAAATGGAACGCTGACGGAGAACTACTTGCATACCCTACTGACAGAAGAAAAGCCGAACCAGCGACAGAAGTTCTTCTTAAATCAGTCGGATGTGCAGCAATACTTCCCATCCAGCTATACACCGCAGCAGATGCAAAATGTCATCATATCACTGCTGCGGAATTGGGAGCATAAGCGGTCTAGCCGCCAGCGTCCACAACACGAAGAAGAACTGGAAAGATAAGAAAAATACAATATGTAATAGCTTACAAAATGTAGTTTTGTGAGTTTTCTTAAATGCACCCATTTTTAGGCAGGAGAAGTGAGATGCAATACGAATATTTTTACGGCGCTCAAGCCGAGCAGTTCTCTTTTTACCGCATACCCAAAGCGCTATTTACAGAGCCGAACTTCAGGGAGCTGTCCACCGATGCCAAGGTACTGTATGGGATTCTGCTGGATCGAATGAGTTTGTCGCTGAAAAATCAATGGTTAGATGCACAGAACAAGGTTTACATTATCTTCACCGTGGATGAAATCATGGATGCACTGAACTGTGCCAACCAGAAAGCCACGCGCCTGATGGTGGAACTGGAAAAGCAGGCAGGGCTTATCGAGCGCAAGCGACAGGGGCTTGGTAGACCGAATTTGATTTATGTAAAAAACTTCGCAGCAACGATAAATGGCAAGAGCTGTGAAAAAGGTGATTCTTGATATGTGATTTTCACACTTCTGGATTCTTGAAAATCACACGGAACTAATACTGATAATAATTAGACTGATTATAGTGATACTGAGAATATAAATTACAGTTAGGAAAACAGAATAAGGTGGTAGAGTATGCCCGGTGTGACAGAGCAGGAAATCGCCCAAGCGAAGCAGATGAATCTGTACCAATATATGCAGCTGTGCGAGCCGGACAACTTCAAACCGGAAGGGCCCGGACAGTTCCGCCACAAAGGGCACAGCTCGTTGACCTTCGCAGAGGATGGTTCGTGGACGTACTTCAAAACGAAAGCTACCGGCCGCACCGCGCTGAACTATCTCATAGCGGTTGAAGGTGTTTCGTTTGTAGAAGCGGTGCGGGAAATCAATCGGATACAGGGCGGTGTCCGTCCTTCTTTCCAACCTGTAAAAACGTCCCCGCCCCCTGCCGAGAAAAAAACGGCGAAGGAATTCAGGCTGCCGAAGCCGGATAAGAACAACTACGCTGCTACTGCCTATCTTCGCAAGCGCTGCATCCACCCCAATGTGTTGACGGTCTGCAAACAAAAAAGAATCTTGTATCAAACGAGCTTCAAGGATCATCCGAACTGCGTATTTGTCGGGCGTGACGGAAATGGCGTAGCCAAAGGCGGCAGCTTGCGCGGTTGTTCACAAATCCAGTTTCGCCGTGATATTCCCGGCAGCAAAAAGATATATCCATTCTACATCGAAGCTGCCACAGATGCCGATACGGTGGAAGTGTACGAAGCACCCATAGATGCCATGTCGGGCGCATCGCTGAAAAATCATGCAGCACACCGGAAACTGGCGCAGCGTTCACTATCTGGCGCTGGGCGGTACGGATTACGCTGCACTGGATGCGTTTCTTACATACTACCCGAACATAACGCGCATCGTTCTGTGCCTTGATAATGACGAAGCCGGTCGAACCAGAACGCAAGACATTATCAAGCACTTGGAGGGCAACGGCAAAACCGTGGAAAATCGCCCGCCGCCTATCGGCAAGGACTATAACGACACGCTGGTGCAGGGTACGCAGGAATACCAAAAGCACTGTATCAGCTTGGATGATATTTTGGAGGAGGAAACCAGATGAAAACTATTGCTATCGCAAACCAGAAGGGCGGTACGGGCAAAACGACTACCGCGTATAACTTGGGCATTGCCCTTACCCAGCAAAGCTACCGCGTACTCATGGTGGACTTTGATCCGCAGGGCAATCTGTCTTGCTACTGCGGTATCCCGCCTGAGCAGGACCTTGAACAGACAATCACAGAGCTTCTGATGAAGGTTGCCTATGAAAAGCCCCTCTCCCACAGAGAGTGCGTTTATCAGAGCAGGCGCACGGATGACTCTGCACCACAGGTGGATTTCATCCCGTCTAATCTCCGGCTGGCTAGCTTTGAGCTGGCAATGGGCACCATGATGTGCCGCGAGGTGCTGCTGAAAACTTGTCTGGAGCAGTACAGCAGCCAGTATGATTACTGCATCATTGATTGCTCTCCCTCCGTAGGACTTTTACTGACAAACGCGCTGTCCGCTGCCAACGAGGTTATTATCCCGATGCAGGCGCAGCCGTTCTCGGTTGTTGGTATGTCGCAGCTGACAAATTCGATTTCCAGCGTGCAGCGCAAAATCAACCCCGGACTGCATATCAGGGGCGTTTTGCTGACGATGACCCAGCATACGAAAGTCTCAGAGCATTATGCCCATGATGTCCGCGCCAAGTATGGGAGAACGCTCCATGTATTTACTACGGAAATCCCCTATAACGTCAAAGTGCAGGAAAGTCAGGCGTTTGCAGCACCCACTATCCTGTACGAACCCAAAAGCAGCAGCGCAAGAGCATACGTTGAATTTACGCAGGAGGTATTAGGTCATGGCCGCGAAGAACAAGTTTATGAACGCGATGAAGATGCCCGCGATCGCTGATATGTTTTCCTCAGAGGCTGACCGCCAACGAGAAAGCGGCGACCTAGTAACGGAAGTACCGCTTTCTGAACTGCATCCTTTCGTCAATCACCCTTTCGAGGTGCGAGACGATGAAGATATGCAGAAGCTGGTGGACAGCATCAAGGAAAATGGCGTACTTACCAACCTGACCGTTCGCCCCCGTGCCGAGGGTGGCTATGAAATCATCTCTGGACACCGGCGCTTTCATGCAGCGCAGCTTGCAGGGCTGGACAAAATCAAGGTGCAGGTGCGGAATGTTGATGACGACCAAGCCATCATCGACATGGTCGATGCCAATATCCAGCGGGAACATATCAGTCCGATGGAAAAGGCGCGAGCGCTGAAAATGAAAAATGATGCCATTAAGCGTTCCATCGGGAGACCAAGTCAGAAATGTTGTCAAGTTGACAACATTTCTGGTAAAGGAAGAACATCAGATTCAATCGCCGCGGATGCTGGTGATAGTGTTAAACAGGTCTATCGCTACATCCGTCTTAACGAGCTAATTCCTGAACTCCAGAAAAAGGTCGATTCCAACACCCTGAAATTCAACCCCGCCGTCGAACTTTCCTATCTGACCCCGGACGAACAGCAGAGTTTCCTCGATTATGCTGAAGCACAGGACTGCACCCCATCCCTCTCGCAAGCACAGAAATTGAAAGCAGCCAGCAAAGAAGGAACCTTAACGCCGGACAAGTTGGAAGAAATCATGTCGGCGCAGAAACCGAGCATTGCGCCGCGTGAGCCGGTGCTGAACATTAACGTCAGCAAGGTAGCGCAGTATTTCCCGACCGGCTGCACCAAACAGCAAATGGAAAATCGCATTTTGATAATTTTGGAGAGCTATTTTCGACAGATGGCGCATGAGCAAGCACATGAGGAGGAGCGCTGATATGGCAGAGTATCGGTATTACTTGATTCCGGATGCTATGACCCGTGCGTTCCCGGAACAATTTGAAAAGCAAACACCAACGGAATTCTTTGACAATATCGCAGATTTGAAACAACGTTATCTTCAACTGTGTGAATTGCCTTATAACAACGAACGCACTTGGAATGAACGGGCAAGATTCCCTTATGCACGATTGGTGGTAGGTATCGACCGTCAGAATCCGGACGGAGCGGTCGCAATCATACAGGTGCGAAATGGCATCAATTACCTGTGCGATGACTACCGTGGTCCTTATGTTGACCGTAGTGATACACGAATCCCGCAAATGGCCGAGAAACTTGTAGAAGTTATCGGCGTGGACAGGGTACGACCGCATACCTATACCCAGCGGGATGGTTATACATGGGTACAGGTGGAAAAGGATATGCACATTACAGAATGGCTTTACGCACATGAGCTATGCAGCAGTTTGCAATTCACGCGGTTCTTGAACCGAGATGGGCGGGAACTATTTCAGGTGCGTGACGGACAGCGCGTGATTGAGACAAATGCGGACGGAACAAAATGGCTCAGAGCGGTAAAGAACATTGACGTAACCCATGCCTATGTCGGGCACTATGGTTGCCATATCCAGCAATATGCAGAGGGCAACTTTCGAATCGGCTGCTATGTTGCCCCTGAACACCCTCAGCCGGGAGACAATCTGGATAAGCTCCAAATCTATCAAATTACAAAGGGCGGCTGCGAATATCGCTTTATGAATTATGCCTATTCCAAAAGCCGCATCCATGCAGCCGATTACAGCAGCGTCTATATAGCAAATCTTCCTGCGGACTACGATTTGGACAGATGCTTTCAGGAGTTCAATGCCCCGAATCGTCCGCTGCGCTATCATATGTGTTCTCTTTCAACCAGTGATATTGTGGTCACAACGACAAACGGAAAAGAGACTGCCTACTATGTGGACAGTATTGGCTTCAAGGATGTGAGCCACCTACTGCCGGAACTGCATGAAGTCGAAGCCCAGCGCCAAAAAGAACAGGTTCAGGACGAACCGGAAAGGTGAAGCAATGCCAAATCCACAAGATATTTTCCAGTTGGCGCAGCAGACCGCTACACAGGTCACAGCCTCACCGGAAAACTGGCGGCGGTTCCTGTATACGGCAGCGCATAACTACCACACCACCTACCTGAACCAGCTGCTGATCCACGCCCAGCGTCCCGATGCGACCGCCTGCGCTACCATGAAATACTGGAATGAACAGGCACACCGCAAGGTCATGTACGGCAGTAAAAGCATCATCATCCTGCAACGCCATCAGGGTGTGCCCACTGCCAAACGAGTGTTCTCCATGACAGATACCGTTCTCACCGGCGACAAGGCTGCTGCCCCGTGGGAAGTGACAGATGTCATCCGTCCACTTCTTATGCAGGTCAACTCCGTGGGCAGCTTAATGGATCGGGCAACCGAGCAAGTCATTTCCCTGTCCGAACGCGCCAACCGCGTATTGGCAACATCCATTGAGGACAGCACACTGGGCTGGAGCCACCCGGAAGATCAGCGGTTTATCTTGCAGGAACTCGCTGCACAAAGCACCCTGTACATGATCTGCATCCGTTTGGGTATCCCGGTGCAGGAAGAAGATTTCACGGCTTTCCAGAATGTCACCCAGTTTGATACCAGCCGAATCTCGCTCTGCTTGGGCGGCTATGTGCAGGCAGCGGCAGAACCTTTGCTGGATGAGCTGGGGCACGAGGTCATGCAGCTTGCCCGCGACAGTGTTGCAATTCAGGCTGAACCAGTGCATAATACAGATACTCAATCACCCACACAAACGACCAGTCGAGAGGAGGCTGTCACAGATGATGTACACGAACGTGAAGGGCTATCAGATTCCGAACCTGAGCTTGCCGAAAGCCAAGAAAACCAACCTGAACCGGTACGGCAGGATGCGGCTGTACTACTTGGAGCAGAACGAGCCGAACCTGTGCGACCAGATGATGCTGGAGGGAACGCTGCTGCCGAGCTGCCGCAAGATGGGGCTGGATGCGCAGCAGATGGTGGACAAGACGCTGCGCGATCTGATGCAGAAAGCGCAGATGCCCGACCGCAAGACGAACCCTCTGGGCTGGGCACAGATGTGCAACAGCCTGAAGCAGCAGGCGGAGGAAATGATCCTTCCGATGCTGTACGAAGTATAACGGAAGAACCCGCAGCTGCGGAGAGCGAACCATCGCCCTCCGCTTTTTCTTTGCCCGAATTTCCGGCAGAGCTGTTGCCGTCCCTGCTGAAAGCAGATACGACCTCGCGCGCTTCCAATGCGGACATCCTTTCCTTTTTCAGTAAAACACCGCTGCTGATCGACAGGCTGCGGTATATCCGTGAGAGCTACAAGGTCGTGTTTACGGAGCTTCTGCTGGATGATGATACCCGCGTTGGATTCTATAAAGAAAGCAATGGTCTGCTTGTCTGGCAGGGGTCCTACCTGACCCGCAGCGCGGAATCGCATCTGTCGTGGCACGGCGTTACTGCTGCCATCTCCGCACTGGTCGATAACCACGAACTTATCGCGGCCATTGACCCGAAAAAAGCTGTCAGTCAGGACGAGCAACTGTCCTTTGACCTGCCGGAAAATGCTTCTCGCGGCGATGAAGTCGGCGCGTTTGAAGTGGACGACATCTATTCCGAGGAAGAACAGGACGAAAAAATCAAAGCAGCCCTGCCCACATACCACTACAAAGAGCCCCAACCGGACGATGGCAGTTACATAACGGAAGATGATGTGAACGTCATCATTACAAGAGGCAGTGTCTTTGAGGGCGGCAAGTACCGCATCTACAACCATTTCCAGCAGGAGAAAACGGAAAAGGAAACCGTTGCTTTCCTCAAAAAAAGAGTACGGCATCGGCGGTTTCTCTTGGACGTTTGCTGACGGTGGAAGCGGCTTCGTCAGTTTTGACGGTAAAGGATTCAGCATCCTTTACGATTTCAAGGATGACCTGCGGTATGAGAAAAAGCTCAAGTGGAAAGAGGTCGGCAAGCGGCTGGAATACCTTGTCCGGATGGACCGCTACCTGACGGATGCAGAGCGCGAGAAGATGCCTGCATGGATAAACAGGCAGACAGAGTCGAAGCCCCTGCCGCCGCCCATCCCTGACCAGAAACCTGTCTGCGAAGTGGGCAGCACCGTTTACCTTGAAAACGACCAGCGGTTCACCGTAGAAAGTATCGGACAATTTGATGTTCACCTGCGCAATGAAGATTTCCCGCTTGTAGGCCGCGCCGTCAGCCGAGAACAGTTCCAACAGCTATTGGACGCCAATCCCCGCAACGGCGGCATGGTGTTATCGGAGCAGCAGCGTGAATTTCTGGTGCAGGAGCAGAGAGAACAGGCTCTCTCCTATATCGAGGACTACCTCAAGGATGAGTTTGAAATCACACAGCCGGATTTCTCCGACCTTACCAAAATCGGCCTTGGCTACACCACCACCGAGGACGAGCAGCATACGATTCAGGTCAACGCGGATTTGGAACATTGCACGATCAGCAAGTTTGTGGACGATACCCTGTACGCACAAGAGAAGTTTTCTTCTTTGGAAGAAATGAACAGAAAATTTCTCTCAATACTCGATTTTGACAGCCTGATGGAAGTGGACATCAACGAAATCGAGGAGCAGGAACCCGAAATCAGCGCAGACGAGCCGGAAGAATCCACCTTTGTATCGCAGGTCATGCAGGATTTAGACCGCCTTGCCGCGCGTGAGGAACCTGCCGAATATGACCGCACGAACTACCTTGCACCGTATGAACCTGTCATCCCGGAAGGAGCCAAAGCAAAGTTTGCAGCCAATGTGCAGGCTATCCGCACGCTGAAAGAAATCGAGCAGCGCATGGCATCCGGTGGTGCGCCTGCAAGTGAGCAGGAACAGGACATTCTGGCTGGCTATCTTGGCTGGGGCGGTTTGGCAGATGCCTTTGACCCCGGAAAGGATAACTGGCATACCGAGTACGAGCAGTTGAAAGCCCTGCTGACCGAGGATGAATACGCCGCTGCGCGGGAATCCACGCTGACTGCCTTTTACACACCGCCTGCGGTCATTCATGCTATGTATCGCGCCTTGGAGCATATCGGCTGTGTGGGCGGCAATGTGCTGGAACCCAGCATGGGCGTTGGTGCGTTCTTCGGGCATCGGCACAGCAAGTTCGATACCCACAATGCCAAGCTGTACGGCGTGGAGCTGGACAGCCTGTCCGGTCGTATCGCACAGCAGCTTTACCAGAAAGCAAAAATCCAAATTACTGGGTATGAAAAAGCCGACCTGCCGGACAACTTCTTTGACCTTGCCATCGGCAATGTACCGTTTGGACAGTATCAGGTCAGCGACCGCCGGTATGATAAGCTGCACTTCCAAATTCACGACTACTTTCTAGCCAAGACGGTAGATAAACTGCGTGTCGGCGGCATTATGGCGTTCATCACCACCTCCGGTACACTGGATAAAAAATCCGAGGACGTGCGCCAATATCTTGCCGCCCGGTGCGACCTGATCGGCGCAGTACGCCTGCCCAATACCACGTTCAAGAGCAATGCCGGTACGGAAGTGACCTCCGACATTCTGTTTCTGCAAAAGCGCGGCAGAGTCTTGGAGCAGGACGCACCGTGGATACACGTTGGAGAAACAGAAAACGGAATCCCGCTGAACCAGTATTTCATCGACCACCCGGAAATGGTCTGCGGCGATATGCAGATGGTCAGTGGTCCCTATGGAATGCGCTCTACCTGTGTGCCGAATGAGCAAAGCCCGCTGGCGGAGCAACTGGATGCAGCGCTTTCTACCCTACACGCCGAGTACACATTGGTGGACGAACAGGAATATGCCGAAGAAGAAAGCGGCACCATTGATGCGGACCCCAATGTGCGCAATTTCAGTTATACGGTAAAGGATGACGTCATTTACTACCGCGAAAACTCCAAGATGCGTGCGGTAAAGGGCGGCGAGACCGCGTTAGCCCGCATCCGCGCACTGGTGCCCCTGCGGGATACCTGCCGTGAGCTGATCGATGCCCAGCTGGAAAACTTTCCGGATGAGTATATTCAAAAGCTGCAAGTCCGTCTGAACGACCAATACGATGCCTACCGCAAGAAATATGGGCTTATCACAGCCGTGGCACGGCATCCGCGTTCCGCGAGGATTCCGGCTACTTCCTGCTCTGCTCCTTGGAAGATTTGGACGATGAGGGAACTTCAAGGGCAAGACGGATATGTTCACCAAACGGACGATCCGCCCTGCACAAGCAGTAGACCATGTAGATACCGCAGAGGAATCGCTGGCGCTCAGTCTCTCCGAGCAGGGACACGTTGACTTGGGGTATATGTCCAAGCTGACCGGAAAAACCACAGAAGCCATCATCAATGATCTTACAGGCATTATCTTCCGTGACCCCGTAAAGGTCGATACCGATGGCAACCCTATCTACCTGCCTGCCGATGAATACCTGTCCGGCAATGTCCGGGAAAAATTGCAGGCAGCAAAAGCGGTGGCGAAGAATGACCCGCAGTTTCAAGTCAATGTGGCAGCACTTGAAAAAGTACAGCCCAAGGACTTGGAAGCCAGTGAAATCAGCGTCCGCCTTGGTGCTACTTGGATTCCCGCTGAGTATGTGCAGCAGTTTTTGGAGGAACTTCTGGATGCCCCCTACTACACGCGGCGGATGGTCAAAGTGGAGTTCGCTGCGTATACCGGCAGCTGGGCCATTACCAACAAGAAATTTGGTGACGGCAATATCAAAGCAACGGTGACCTACGGTACGAACCGCGCCAACGCCTACCTGATTGCGGAGAACGCCCTGAACCTGCGTTCTACCCAGATTCGGGATAAAGTTACGGCGGCTGACGGAAGCGTTTCTTGGGTGCTGAATAAGGAGGCGACGCAGGCTGCACAGGAAAAGCAGCGCCAGATTTGTGAGCAGTTCCAAGACTGGATTTTCAAGGAGCCGGAACGCCGCCAGCGATTGGTCGCCATCTACAATGAAAAATTTAACGCGCTGCGTCCCCGCGAGTACGATGGCAGTCACCTGAAATTTCCGGGCATGAACCCGGAAATCACCCTTCGCTCGCACCAGCTGAACGCCATTGCCCATGTGCTGTACGGCAACAATGTCCTGCTGGCGCACGAAGTGGGGGCGGGCAAGACGTATGAAATGGTAGCCAGTGCCATGGAGAAAAAGCGACTGGGGCTTTGCAATAAAACGCTGATCGTGGTTCCCAACCATTTGACCGAGCAGATGGCATCCGAAGCGCTCCTGCTCTATCCGAACGCGGAAATTCTGGTAGCAAAAAAAACCGATTTCAAAAAGGAAAACCGCAAGAAATTCTGCGCCCGCATTGCGACCGGCAACTATGACATCATCGTGATCGGGCACAGCCAGTTCGAGAAGATCCCACTTTCGGCGGAACGCCAACAGATGTACCTGCAAAGACAGATTGACGATGTTATTGACCAAATCGCACTTTTGAAAAGCTCCCGCGCCGAGAATTTTACCATCAAACAGATGGAACGCACGAGAAAGCAGCTTAAGAAAAAGTTGGATAAGCTCAACGACCAGCAGCGCAAGGATGACGTCGTCACCTTTGAGGATCTGGGCGTTGACAGCCTGATGGTGGATGAGGCACATTATTTCAAAAACGCCATGATTGCCACCAAAATGCGAAATGTTGCGGGCATTTCCCAGACAGAAAGCCAGAAAAGCAGTGATATGCTGATGAAGTGTATGTATCTTGATGAGGTGACCGGTGGGCATGGTATCGTGTTTGCGACCGGTACACCCATATCTAACTCCATGACGGAAATGTACGTCATGATGCGCTATCTGCAAAGGGGCTTGTTGGAAAAAGAGGGCTTGCTCAACTTCGATTCGTGGGCATCGACCTTTGGGGAAAGCATTACAGCGATTGAGCTTAACCCAACTGGTACAGGATACCGCACAAAAACCAGATTCGCGCGATTTTATAATCTGCCGGAACTCATGAGCCTTTTTAAGATGTCTGCGGACATTCAGACCGCCGATATGCTGCATTTGCCGGTGCCGGAACTGGTGGGCGGCAAGCCCACCAATGTGGTGTTACAGCCAAGTGAAGTCCAGAAAAGAATGATCAAAGGCTTGGCAGACCGCGCCGAAAAGGTCCGAAGCGGAAAAGTGCAGCCCACGGAAGATAATATGCTGCGCATCACCAATGACGGCAGAAAACTTGCACTGGACCAGCGGCTCATGAACCCTTTATTGCCGGATGACCCCGGCAGCAAGGCCAACGCCTGTGTGGATAAGGTATATGAGATATGGGAAAAGACCAAGGAGCAGCGCTCCACTCAGATGATTTTCTGCGACCTCAGCACCCCCAAGGAGGACGGCTTTGACGTATACAACGATGTGCGCGATAAGCTGGTTGCCAAGGGCATCCCCAAAGAGGAAGTGCAGTTCATCCATGATGCGGATACCGAAACAAAAAAAGCCGAACTATTTGGAAAAGTCAGAAATGGCACTGTGCGCGTCCTGATGGGCAGCACCCAGAAGATGGGCGCTGGTACCAACGTACAGACACGGCTTATTGCGTTGCACCATCTGGACTACCATGGCGACCTGCTGATATTGCCCAGCGCAACGGACGCATGGTCCGCCAAGGCAACATGAACAAAGAAGTTTCCATATTTATTTACGTTACAGAGTCAACTTTTGATTGCGTACAGCTGGCAGCTTGTCGAGAATAAACAGAAGTTTATTTCGCAAATTATGACGTCAAAATCCCCAGCCCGCAGCTGCGAGGATCTGGACGAAGCTGCGCTCACCTATGCCGAAGTCAAGGCTTTGGCAGCGGTAACCCCATGATCAAGGAAAAGATGGACTTGGACATTCAAGTGGCGCGGCTGCGGACCCTGAAAGCTGCCTACACCAGCCAGCATTACCGATTGGAAGATGCGATAGCCGTGGCTTTCCCGCGCCAAATCAAAGGAACCGAGCATCGAATCCGTACATTTGAGCAGGATATTCAGACAGCAAAAGAACACCAGTCTTATGATGCCGATAAAAAGCTCATCTTTTCTATCGAGTTGGACGGGAAAACCTACGATAAGCGCGAGGATGCAGGTAAGGCGCTGCTGGGGCTTGTCGGTGCAGCAGTGCGGGCAACGAAACCTGTGCCGGTAGGTCACTATACAGGCTTTGAAATCACAGTCGAATATAAACCGCTGGAAAAGGTATTCCATGCCCACCTTGTTGGCGAGGCAACGCACACGACAGAACTGGGTAATGATGCTGCCGGCAACATGATTCGTTTCCAAAATGTAGTTTCTGCTCTGCCACAGGACCTGAACCGACTGCATGGCAGTCTGGAACAGCTTACAAAACAGCTTACCAATGCAGAGGAAGAACTGAAGCAGCCGTTCTTGCAGGAGCAGGAACTGAGCGATAAAAGTGCCCGCCTTGCCGAGCTGGATGCCCTGCTGAATGTGGGCAATGATGCACCCATCATTGAGGGCGAAGCGGAAGAATTGGAAGAAGAACCGGAAGATGCACTGATTCAATCGGATGATGAATTGGAACGGTAAATCGACAGCCTTGCAAAATAAAATCATTCCTGTATGATGAAGGAGGAGGTGGAAATTATGCTGATTCAACTTGGCAAAAAATGTCGCTTTACTCTGGATTCTCAGGATTCTTGCGGTGCCGGTCGTGCTGGTGCTCTTTGCAGCGGGCTTTCTCCTCAATCTCCTGTATGGAGTTGTGGGAGCTTTTGGCGGGTTGTTGTCTCTCCTTGGCGGTGTTGCTGCTGCGTTGGCGCTGCTGGATGGCTGCTATGGGGAAGCAGCAGCTTCTGCCGCCGTTGCATTTCTGATCAGTCCAATTGCGCTGCCGCAGCTGCTTATGTGGGTGGGCAATCTTCTGATTTTCGCCGCGTCCGCGCTGTACACTTACCTTTATAGATTGTGAGGAATCGAATGAAAAAATCTATACTGATTTTGACCCTTATGGTTGTTGCCCTATGCGGATGCGCCGCGCAGCAGCCGACAACCCTTGAAACACCCGAAAGCAGCGTGCTGGTAGAGGTTACGCCGGAAACCAGCAGCGAAGCAACGCCGACTGCCACTCCTGCGCCAACGCCTGATCAGACGCCGGTACCAACGGCAGAGCCTACCGCAACACCGGCTCCCACCGCAGCCCCGACTGCGGAACCTACCCCAGTCCCTACCGAGGTTCCTGCCGCAACCGCTGCACCTGTGCAGCAGGCGGAGGCATCGCAGCAAGTATCCATGAGCTATGGTGCCGTTCCGTTTGACCTTGCAGCAGGGACTGACCAGTGGTGGAGCATTGACAGTTCCGATTCGGCTTACTGGGCGGTAGCGGAAAATATCAACGCCATGCGCGCCGCGGCTGGTCTGCCTGCGCTGACCGTAGATGGTGGCTTAAGTTCTATTGCAAACTCCCGTTGTGATAGTTTTGCATCTGGTGGCTCGTTTGACCATTCCGGTGCCGTCTGCGGTGAAATCATTGCAGCCGGTCCGTTTGCATCCGCAAGCAGCGTTTGTGCTGCATGGCAAAGCAGCCCCGACCATTACGCCAGCATCGTGTCGCCCAACTATTCCAGCATGGGAATCGGATGCTGGTTTTGCAGCACGGAAGCAGGACAGTATACCTATTGGGCAGTAACTTTTCAGTGAGGTCATAAACATGGAACGAAAAAAGACAAGGCTGAACGAGTCCGAAATGAAAGTTATGCAGATTGTCTGGAACGCCGGGCACCCCATTACAGGGCAGCAGGTTCTAGGCCAGATCACCGAGCAATACAAAGGTTCGTGGCATCCGCGAACGATTTACCCTCTGATGAGGAAACTAAGCGAAAAAGGGATGATCCGTGATGTCGGCAGTGCCCGCGTAGGCAAAGTCTATGCGCGGCAGTTCCTGCCTGCAATCAGTCGCCCGGAGTACATGGCGCTGAGAATCATGGAAACACTGCCGGAAGCAGAACTTCCGCAGTTTCTCAGCTACTTTTCCTACTAAGTGACAATTCGTATAATAGCTTTTCCCGGCAGCAATGCCGGGACTTTTTATTGGCTTTCCAGCGTCTGTACCCACAGGCGCTGTTTTTATATAGATGAATTTTGACAAAGAAAGGACTTGTGTGCAATGAATCACAAATTCAAAATGAGGCAGCGCGTTACAGCCCTTTGCATGGCGGCGATGATGTGCTGCGGTATGCTCCCCTATGGGGCACTGGCGGAGGACAGCGCAAGACCGGTTGTGGTCGCAACGCCGGAACAGGCGGCAACGCAGGAAGCAAAATCCGAAAGCGATGCTAACAGTACCGCAACCCCGGAAACAGCCGATGAATCCCCGGACGAGGATGCTCCACAACAGGAACCTGAAACCGAGGGCGACACTGGCGGCAGTGACGAACTGTACGAAATCTGGCATAAGATGTACCCCAGCTTGACGCAGGAGCCGACCGGATATTATCTGGATTCCTATGGCCTACCGGTACTGGTTGGTGAAACCAAAATCAGCATTGAGGGCTGGGGCAATGAAGATTACAGCAGCGTCAGTGATGATTCTTTCCAGCAGGTGGCGCTTGATGCTGCACTGCTGGATGCGGACAGCACGACTGCTGCGTTCCCGCACATGGATGGCGAGGACTACGCCATCGTGCCTATCAGTATGCAGGTTATGTACCCCGCCAACGGCAGCAGCGCGGACATTACGCTGCCCGATAACGTGGAACTGTTGGGATATGGCTTCACCAGCGCCGACCTGACTCCGGCAACCGAGGAAGAACGCCGCAGCCAGCTGCACTATGACTTTTCCGAAATTTCCGCAAGCGTGGCGGGTATCTATGTGAAAGCCAATGAGGATTTCAGCGTCACCATGACTTACACGGATGCAACGCAGACACTGACGAAAACCGTCCATGTTACGCTGGACGATTCCGCACCGGTGCCGGGCATTTTGCAGGATCGCTTTGCACAGGAAACGCAGGTTGCAATGTGTTCGGCGGATGAAGGTATTGCAACTTACGCCGGATTGCAGGTTACCCAGTGCGTGAATACCTCGGTTGGTTGGATGAACTATCTGGGCGGTCAGCCTGCCCTCTGCGGTGATCGCGGCAAGTGGGCATGGGGCCCCGGTGCTACCTATAAGAACAAATATCCACCGGTAGCCAATTATACCCCCGCTGGTCAGGTGTGGGTCGAAGCTGAATACTTCAACAAAGGCTGGGTGCCGGATCAGGCCACTTTGTGGTCGAAAGGCTTCAATAACGGTGCGCCTGCGGTTGCGAGTCTTGCCTTAGATGCAGCAGATAACGCAACGGACAATTACCTCGCACTGCTGTCTTGGCAGGCAGAACAGTATCCTGACAGCATCGCTGCCGAGATCGTCAATGCACCGGAAGCCTATGCGGCACCGACCGGCAAGACCGTGTATGTGGGCACGCTGTATACGCCCAGCAATGCTGCATGGCAGCGCTTTGTGGTTCTGAATTATACCCCTGTTGTGCTTGGCGGCGACAGCGAGATTCCCGGCTTTGAAACCGGTGGCGAATCGGTGGATAAGCCGTGGAGCGCTAGCTATGAGCGCAGCGAGTCCTTGGATTTTTCCTATACGGTCAATACCGACAAAATCCAACTGGACACATTGGAAAAAGTGGATGGCGCAGGCATTGAAATTGCACCGATCCTTGATGGCATCCCTGCCGACATTGACGGCGGCAGCTGGACAATTACACCGGATGGGATGCAGTCCGTCACGACCAGCGGACATACGGCAGATGACAATTACCACCTGAACGGCGGCGATGGTTCCGTAACGTGGACGGTGCATTTCAGCGTAAGCAAGTCGGCATCTCAGAGTGGAAGTATTACCGCCAACAGTGAGCAGGACGCCGATGCACAGGCATCCGCCGCACAGTCTGCTGCACAGAGCGCCTGCGAGGTCAGGTCAACGGGGAAATTGAAGCTGCACTTTCTGCTGCCCATAACTACTTTGACAACCTGAAATTCTCCTACAACGAAGTGACGGTGCCCCACGGCTTTGATGCTTTCGGCGGCGACCTTGGCAGCAGCCAGACCATTACGGTTCCCGCCAACAGCAGCAACGACTACCTCATGAAAAACGACGAGTGGTCTGTCAAAGTTGCCATCGACAAAATCGACAGCGAGAGCAAACAGCGTATCAAAGGTGACACAGAGTTCAAGATTTATGAATGGGATACCGTGCTCCAGCGCTATATTCCCGCAGGTGGCTATAACCAGTATGCGGTGGAGCGCCAGCCGGACGGCACCTACAAAGTCATCAACCACAGCAGCTATGCCAACGGTTCGGATAACATCTACTATACTCAGCGCAATGAGGGCCGTTTTGTGGTTGTGGAGAGCCGTGCCCCCAGTGGCTACTATGGCGACTGGACGGATGTAACGAACCCCGGTGCTGCAGGTTCCGTTTTGGGCAAGCGGGCCTATGCCTTTGAAATCACCAAGGCGCTGGATGGGCAAACTCTTTGGCTTGGCAATGCAGACTATAATGCCGATATTACCACCACCAACAACGGCGGCACTCTGATCGACACCGGTGAGGCCATCGTCACGATTACGCTTGGCGACCGCGCAACCGACAAAACCTACGACACAGACCCTACTGGCATTGCCAACAATGAAAAATCCTACACGATGCACGCTGATGGCGACAAAATGCAGAACGACCGCGTTCTCGGCAGTATTTTGCTGACCAAAGTCGATTTGGATGCGGCGCGGTATCTGGCTGCGGGCAGCAACGGTGATACCACCTTGGAAGGAGCCGTCTACGACCTGTATGCAGCGGATACCATCGCACACCCGGATGGCGTCACCGGCACAGTGGATTATTCCAAAATTTTGGATGCCAACGGTAACCCCATCTGGCACACCACTGTGCTTACCAACGGCGGCTGGGATACCGATTACCTGCCCATTTTGCAGAAAGACAGACTGGTTGCCTCTGCTACCATCAAGGACGGAAACTTGCTTTTCCAACCTATATATGGGGCGCTACTACCTTGTCGAGCGTGCCACGGGTCTGGTGCTGCCCATTGACGGCAACGGCAAACTGTATACGACCGGCAAATACCCGCAGCTGAATAAAAAGCTGGAGCGCACCGGCAAATACAGTGATTTGGTTCGGAAGAATAACGAATACACCGACTACCTCTATAAGAATCAGTACTCTGCCGTAGCTGAAAGCCGCAAGCTGGACGGCAGCAAGGCATGGGATGGCTATTATCTCTCCTATGCCACCGGGTATCTCTGCGATGAGGTCAACCACTACAAAACGCTGACCTATGCAGATGAATCCAGCTACCATATCAACGCGGAGCAGGAAAGCCAAGATGAAGTCCTCAAATCCGGCTTCTCGCTGAATAAGCTGGTTTCTACCACCGGTCAGCCCTCCCCGGCGCTGAAGCTGGAGGGTGCGGGCTTTACCGTCTATCGCATTTCCAAGCTGAGCAAGGAAGCGCAGTTCACCACAAACCCGGATGGCAGCTACAATGCACAAAGTATTTTGGACGTTTACCGCAAAGACAACTACGATAATTTGACGCTCAAGTACGATTTCACTGCCGAGGGGCAGGCTGTTGCCAATATGTATGAGAGCAACGCTGCCACGGTAGAAGCCTACAATGCCACCCTGACCGCAGATGGTGACTACGCCAACGGCAAAGGCAATGGCTGGGTTCCTACCGATCAGGATACAGAGTACCGATTGGCAGAATTGTACACGAACGAGGAGGGCGTCATCCGCATTGAGGGACTTCCGTATGGGCAGTACCTTGTTGTCGAGACTACGCTCCCCAAGGACGTTTTCCAATGCGACCCCTTTATCGTAACGGTCAGCAAGGACAGCCCGCAAAGCCGTTTTACGGTTCCTGCCGGCAGCGTCACCACCGCCACCAACAACTACATTACCTATAACGTGTTGGATGAAGAACTGGAAGGTTATTTGCAGCTTATCAAGACTGATACCGAAACCGGCAAGGCGGTCAAGATTGCGAACACCGCTTTTGCACTGTACAAGTTGGATGATAAAGGCAACAAGACCCGCATTTCAATGATTGATCCTGCCAGCGGCAGCGCCACCAAGAAAACCGATGTGTTCTACACCGATACGGATGGCCTGATGAAAACGCCTGAAAAGCTGCCGCTTGGTCGCTATTTCATTGAGGAATTGCAAGGTCCCGAAGGCTACTACAATGATCCTGCCTACTCTGTAGAATTTGAAATCACTTCCGAGCGTGTCTGGCAGGTCGTGGGTAACGCCACCAATGACATGGACGAGTACATTGTGGAAGAAAAGTATTTCAACCATGAAACCCTCGGACAGTTGACCATCCGCAAGCTGGGCAATGTCCTGACCGATTACAAAGACGGGCAGTTCATCTACACGCAGGATAATTTGGCAGGGGCAACCTACGAAATCCACGCGGACGGCGATATTGCCACGCCCGACCGTCAGGGCACTTATTGGTATCAGGATGGCGACCTTGTTGCCACTGTTACCACAGGTGCGGCAGGTCAGGTCGATGAGGTGAAATTTGCCCCCAATCGTACACAGGCCACCTATGATTTCCTCACCATCTCCCATGACGGCACCAAAGGTGAAGTGACCGTGACCCTGCCTTTGGGCAAGTATACGATCACCGAGGTCAAAGCACCCTATGGCTTTGTGCTGACGCAGCAGAGCTATAGTGTGGAATTCGGCTGGGACAACCAGCGCAATAACATTGTGCTGGCGAAAACCATCGTCAGCCACGAGCAGGATGGCGACAAAGAGTGTTCATACGGCATTGTCAATGTTAAAGATGCTTCGGATGCCCATAAGACCGCACAGATCCTTGTCTTTGAAAATGCACGTGTGCTGCCGGTTCCCGAAAAGCCCGATGACAAGGTCAGCAAAATCGGCGTTGGCATCTATAAGCAGGATCGCGAAACACTGACCTATCTGCCCGGTGCTGTGTATGAACTGTACACGGTGGACGATATTTTTGCAGCAGATGGCACGAAGCTGGTGGACGCCGGTGCAAAGCTGGCAACCAGTGACCCAACCAACGACAGCGGTTTTACTTGGTTTGATGTGGATGTGCCCATCCGAGTTGAAACCTACCCGGATTCCGGCAACAGCGGCAGATACCGCATTGCCGAGGTCAAAGCCCCTGCCGGGTATCTTCTTGATAACAGCCCCATCGAGGTCGAGTTCACCTATGCCGGTCAAGAAGTGGCATGGCAGGTAGTGGATGGCACAAACACCAATTTGCGCACTACGGTGAACATCTCCAAACAGGATGTCACCAACGGCAAAGAGCTGCCCGGTGCCAAGCTGGAGATCCACGAGGCAGATGGCAAGCTGATAGAAGGCTGGACCTCTGCCAAGACACCGCATACCGTGCGCGGTCTAGAGCTGGATAAGGAATACACCCTCATCGAAAAACGTGCTCCTGAAGCCTATGCAGAAGCCGAAAACATTGTGTTTAAGCTCGTACAGGTTGGAAACGAGCAGGAAAACGAAGTCTATGTAAAGACCGGCGACACTTGGGAAAAGCTGGACGACACCACCGTAGTCATGCAGGACGCTCCTGTATTGGATATTGACAAGGTGGACGCAGGCGGCATCTTGCTGCCCGGCGCAACGTTGACCATCCGTGATGAAGATAAAAACGTCATCGACACATGGGTAACCGACTCCAATACGCATCATGTTCCGATTTCGGAAGATAGCATCCACCTTTCTGACGAGAAAACCGAGCATATCTACACCCTAACGGAAGATGCCGCGCCTGCCGGTTATGAGGTGGCAAGTTCTGTTCAGTTCAAAGTCGAGCAGGTAGACGAGACGGTCTGTTTGTATCTGCGCACAGATGAAAAGGCAGACTGGGAACAAGCCGATAAGCGTCTTATCACGATGGTCGATAAGGCTACCCCGCACCATGAGGATACGCCAGAACCTACCCCTGCACCTACTCCGGCTCCCACACCTGCCCCAACGCCGGTGCAGACCCCCGCACCGACTTCCACCCCCGCGCCGCAGCTGACGATCCCCCAGACCGGAGACACGTTCCCGGTGGCCTTGCTGGTCGTTGTTGTGTTCGGTTCTATTGCTGCAATCGGTGTGCTGACCTACAAACGCCGCAAATCTGAAGCTGATACCGAGGAGGACGACCAGTGATATGATTTATACCTGCATCGCAGACGGAATCCGCAGTCCGCCTGCGTTTTTTCTTAAAATAAATATAAGGAACCGATGAAAATGCAAAATGAAAACACAAAACGCGTATGGCTGTATGCGCGAATTCCCGGTAATGATGGCGAAACACTTCGCTGCATCCGTGAGTGTGCAGCGAAAGCACAGCAGGACAACTGCAAAATTGTCGGCACCAGCGCTGACGAAAGATATGGCTGGCTGCTGCGCCCCGGCTACCGTGAAATGATGCGGCAGGTCAAGGCCGGGGAAATTGACTGCATTTATATTTACCGTATGCGCCAGATCAGCGGCAAGGAACAGCATCTATTTCGCTTTTTCCAACAGGTCATGCAGCATGGCATCAAGGTTGTAACACTGGAATACAGTCTGCGCGACAGACTGCATGAGTACAGGTTGGGAATGAAAATTGAAAACTATGCAGCGCGGCACAAACTGCCCTTACCATGGTGAGCTGCGAAAAATGTCGCAGACTATGACTGAAAAGTGCGGAAAAATGTCGCAAGAAGGGATGAACTATGATTGAAGAAACCGCAGTTCGCGTGGAAATCAGCGCTGCGCGGTTCGCTAGCCAGAGTATTTTTGATATACTCCGGCTGACGGTGCAGGCAATGAGCAGCCAGAATTATGGGCAGCAAAGCCTGAGCGCGCTCAACCGGCAGGAACGTCCGCTGGCATCGGTGGACGTGAATGAAAAAAACGCTGCCCTACATCCGCAGGCAGCTGAAGCAATATTCCGTAGATTTTTCTGTCACAAAAGACCGAGACACCGGTCAGATGTATTTGTGGTTTAAGGGGCAGGATGTGGATCGTATTCAGACTGCGTTGGAAAACTGCATTGCAGAGCGCGGCAAAGAACGCCCAATTCCGGAACTGAGAGACCTATGCGACCGCGCCGCGCAGCGGGTCAAAGAGATGAACCAGTCCCGCCCTGTGCCGCCGCCGGAACATGGTGAAC